>RCNB010000002.1_pt1 | contig 334260 bp, 322 predicted proteins | sample 2041321 | NCBI WGS metagenome assembly RCNB01 (sample SAMN09708232, study PRJNA481090) | Marine sediment metagenome, whole genome shotgun sequencing project. | reverse complement strand
TATCTAAAGCAAGCTTTAAATGCCAATTAACATCACTTCGACTTCAATCACAAACACCCACACTTATCAGTCATTCTAATTTTTAAAGAGCAGTGCCAAAACGAATTAAATTATTACATCTCGTTTCAACGAAGCGCGAATTATACAGGGCTTTTAAGGGCGGTCAAGAAATAATATAAAATACTTTTTAGATTAAATCTTGCTACTGTTTTTTCATCACACTTTTCGCTTAATGTCTCAAGCGAGAAGCGCATTCTACAGGGGGAAAAAGATTGGTCAAGCAGTAATTACTATTATTACAATTTAATTACATATTTAACTAAAGTTTGAATATAGTTTATAGTCATTCCACCTTATAAATAATACACAAGCCAACTTAAAATAATGAAAAAAATACTTGTTCTCGGCTATGTCTGGCCGGAGCCTGACTCATCTGCAGCTGGTTATCATATGTTATCCGTTTTGCGTGTTTATCGTGAGCAAGGTTGGCAGGTGACGTTTGCGTCTCCTGCGCAGCCATCTGACCATATGGTGGATTTAGGGCAAGAAGGTATTAGCAGCTGTGAAATCAAACTTAATAGCGATAGCTTTGATGCCTATCTATTAGAGTATCAGCCGGATATCGTGCATTTTGATCGGTTTATGATGGAGGAGCAGTTTGGCTGGCGAGTGGATCAACACAGGCCCCATGCGCTGAAAATATTAGATACTGTTGATTTGCAGTTTTTGCGAGGGGCACGACATACGGCCCACAAAGACAAACGTGATGTGACGCAGCAAGACTTAACAAGCGATCTTGCAAAGCGCGAGATAGCAGCTATTTTACGTTGTGATATCGCACTGATTATTTCCGAAGCGGAAATGCGCTTATTAACTGAACAATTTAATATTGATGAAAGTCTATTGCATCATCTGCCATTTATGGTGGAGTTAGATGCTTTACCGAGCCAAACCTTGGGCTTTGATGCGCGACAGCATTTTATGACTATTGGTAATTTTCGGCATGCGCCGAATTGGGACGCGGTGTTATATTTGCAATCAATATGGCCGCTGATTAAAAAACAGTGCCCACAAGCAGAGCTACATATATATGGTGCTTACCCGCCTCCTAAAGCTACAGCCTTACATAAGCCAGCAACAGGTTTTCTAGTAAAAGGTTGGGCAGACAACGCTTATGCAGTGATAGAAAGTGCACGGGTATGTTTAGCGCCTTTACGCTTTGGTGCAGGCCTTAAAGGCAAGCTGCTGGATGCGATGATCATGCAAACACCCAGCGTGACGACGCCCATCGGGGCTGAGGGGATGCAGGCACCAGCAACGCCTTGGCCTGGCGCAATTGCTGAGAATATTGACCTCTTCGTGACTGCAGCGGTAAACCTCTATAGCGATAAAGCGACATGGCAAGCTGCGCAGCAGCATGTGAAAACACACTTAGAACATCAATTTGATCGGTCGATATTAAGCGTGGCATTGGTTGAAAAAATAAATGCCGCACAACAACAGTTAGTGCAACATCGCTTAAATAACTTTACTGGAGCTATGTTGAAGCACCAGACCATGGGAAGTACGCGATATATGTCGCAATGGATTATGGAGAAAAATAAAAACCAAGAAAGTGAAAGGGACTCAAAATAGGCGCGGCAATAATAAATGGGCTCAAACTTGATTGATTTTATATCCTTACATTCAGAGAAGGTTGAATAAGTTAAGCAAAGGAATTAATTCATTGTATTGAATGTAATTGTATGAACATCATTATCATCACTTAAATACATGACACCGTCTTGGATATTGCATTGCAACTGCATTGCGCGTTGCAGTAATGAATCAACACCATCCGCTGCAATTTGAATGACGGATAAGTTAGCAAAACGTTGGCACTTTTTTTGCTGCTGCCACCAGACCTTGGCTTTTCCTTCTTGATAAGTATAGATAATGACTTGCTTGGCACGGCCGCAGGCCTTACGAATTCGTTTTTCATCAAGCTGACCAAAATCAACCCATAGCTCAATATCATTGGTTAATGACTTAAGCCAAAGCTCCGGTTCCTCATCGTTACTCATGCCTTTAGTAAAGGTGAGTTGATCATGGGCATTAAATATAAAAGCGATAAGGCGAATCATAAAACGAAAATTATTTTCAGATGGATGTTGTGCCATCGTCAACTCATGCTGTTGATAATAATGCGTATCCATATTGGCGATAGATAGTGATACTTTATTGATAGTAGAACTAATGGCCATAAAATGCTCTGTGATTAATGTGCGGAATTAAAACGAACACTACCCTTAAAATTACTCAATCCGTCAAACTTTGGCAATGTTAACCAGCTTGATTGCGAATCTAATTGGTTTCGATAGCAAAACAATCAAGATCATTGGCAAAAACCATATTTCCTGAATAATGTTTATTAATGGCTTTTAGCGTTTGCTGCTCTTTGCCTAAGGTGCGTAGCATGCGATGTGACAACACTAATGTTGAGGCTTGCGCTTGCTTAGCAATATTGCCGATAACACTGGGTGTCATATGCAGCCTACGTGCAACACCAGTTGCACCTTCTGGCACGGCATTATGTGCAACGAGTATATTCGCAGATCTCGCGATGCGTGCTAAATTATCATTGTTGCCAAAATTGTCTCCATTGGTGTCGCCACTAAATACTATACTTTTGCCAGCTATATCAATGCGCCAAGCTAGAGCGGGAACACTGCCATGAATGACTTCGGCAGCTCTTACTTGAATGCCATTTTGATTAAATACTGGCTTGATTTCATGTGCTGCCAAAGCAACATTATGAGGTTGTAATGTATAACTGGCATTATTAGGTAATAATAAATAACTTAAATAAGGGTAAGCACCTTTTGGCCCAAAGAGTGCATTAACAAACGCGACGGTGTTCGGAAACGATTGATTACCTAGTGGTCCATAAATTGGCAACGGCTGTGTGCGATCTTCAAAGTAGGATGATTTGATGAGTGCAGGAAAGTCAGCAGTATGATCTGCATGCATGTGTGAAAATAACACAACATCTAAATTAACTATATTAGCGCCACTTTCACCAAAGCGTAAGGCACTACCACCACCCATATCAACCAGCACTTTAGCTTTGCCGTTATGCCAAATAAGATAACTGCTAGAAGCCCGCTTATCTTGCAGTTCTGGCCCACCTGAACCTAACACCTGTAGCTCCACCCCCTGGCCTGAACACTGAGTGGGAGGACTTTGGCCCGCATAGCTTTGACCAACAAAAAGTGATGCCAGGAGTAAAAAGCTAGCAAAAATAGGTGAGATCCTCGCCTTCAAAATATGATCTTGTATTGAACTACAATGGGTAAACATTTTAAATGGCTATTTTCGCAAACTTGCGCTTACCCACTTGCGCAACGACTGTAGTGCCTTCATTTATTTGTAAATTTTTATCGCTCACTTTTACACTATCTAACTTAACGCCACCTTGTTGAATGGTACGCATGGCTTCAGAAGTGCTAGACACCAACCCTGCCATTTTGAGCAATTGTGCGATACCGATACTTTCGCCTTCTATGTTGAAGGTCATTTCTAGCACATCATCTGGTATACCACCTTTGGCACGTGTTTGAAAATCGTTAAGTGCTTTTTCAGCATCTATCTGACTGTGAAAACGCGCAACAATTTCTTGTGCAAAGCGCACTTTAATATTACGCGGATTTTCTCCACTGGCTATCTCCGCTTTCCAAGCAGAAATAGTTTCTAGACTTTCAAACGAAAGTAATTCAATATATCGCCACATTAAATCATCTGAAACAGACATAATTTTGGCAAAAATAGTCTCTGGTGATTCATCTATACCAATATAATTACCCAATGATTTAGACATTTTATTGATGCCATCCAAGCCCTCGAGCAATGGCATAGTGAGCACGCATTGCTGGCTAAGACCAGCTTGCTTTTGTAACTCACGGCCCATGAGTAGATTAAATTTTTGATCTGTACCACCAAGTTCAACATCCGCTTTTAAGGCAACCGAATCGTAACCCTGAAGTAGCGGATACATAAATTCATGAATGGCAATAGGTTGATTATTTTTGAAACGCTTTGAAAAATCGTCACGCTCTAGCATGCGTGCCACCGTGTGGCTTGCTGACAACTTAAGCATGCCAGCTGCACCCAAGTCATTTAACCAAGTAGAGTTAAACACAATGTCTGTTTTTTCTTTATCTAGAATTTTAAACACTTGGCTTGCGTACGACCGTGCATTTTCTTGCACTTGCGCTGCAGTTAATGGTGGGCGTGTTGCACTTTTCCCTGTGGGATCACCAATCATGCCTGTAAAGTCACCGATTAAAAACAACACTTTATGACCGAGGTCTTGAAACTGTTTGAGTTTATTAATCAGTACCGTATGGCCTAAATGTAAATCTGGCGCAGTAGGATCAAAGCCCGCCTTTATCCTTAACGGCTGACCTTTTTTAAGCTTCTCTACTAGCTCAGACTCTATTAAAAGCTCATCTGCACCTCGCTTGATAATGGCTAATGATTGATTAATCTTGCTATTCACTTTATATTCCCGATGTTTGTTAGGCTGCTTTTACAAAATGTTACTTTTTAATGAAACTACATTTCTGATAAACTACTTTATTATTCAAGTATTTGTAATACTTTAAAAAATCTATATGCAAACAAATAACTCAATACCCAAGTGCTCTATTTTAACGCAAAACAAGTTTTTGGAAGTAGTTAAAATGAAATGGCATTGGATGTTTTTTGCCGTGATATTACCAATATTTATTCTTTTAATAATTTTAAGCGCAACACCAGATAGCGAAGCTGGTAATGTAAAGCTGAGAACGATAACTAGCGAAGTGATCTTGCCTTTTAACAAAGCTAAAGATCACTCGGACGAAGTGTTTTGGCAAGTTGACCAAGTAAGACGGAATGACACATTAGGCAAACTTTTTGACCGAATGGGCGTACATGATAATGACGCAAAAAAGTTTTTAACACTGAGTTCTGATTCTAAAGCAATTAATACACAGCTAATTCCTGGCCGTACTCTTGAAATTAAAACTGACGCAGATGGCAAGCTGCTATACCTAGAATATGAATTGCGCGACGATAATATATTAGTTGCAGGGTTAACGCCCAGTGGTTATCAAATTGCACAACAAAAACTAATTTTAGAACAGCAACAAGTTATTAAATCAGCCACTATTATCAATTCATTATTTGGCGCAACGGATGATGCGGGCATTCCTGATCAAATTGCTCTACAAATTGCGAGCATATTCTCTGGCGTGATTGATTTCAATCAAGACTTACGCTCTGGCGATAAATTTAATGTGTTATATGAGGCATTTTATAACGCAGGCGAGTTAATGAAAACTGGTAAGGTATTAGCTGTTGAGTTTTTATCTAACGGTAAGTTACGTAAAGCTATTCACTTTGGAGATGCTGATACTAAGTATGCTTATTACACACCTGAAGGTGAAAACTTACATAAATCATTTTTACGCTCGCCGTTGGAGTTCTCACGTGTTAGCTCTTCTTTCAGTAGAGGTAGATATCATCCTATATTAAATCGTATTAGAGCACATAAAGGGGTAGACTTTGCAGCAGCTCATGGCACACGTATTAAAGCCTCTGGTGATGGCGTCATTAAATTTATGGGCCGTAAAGGTGGCTACGGTAATGTAGTAATTATTAAACATAACAATAAAATTAGTACCGTTTATGGTCATTTAGCGCGTTTTTCTAAAATCTTAAGGCGTGGTTCAGAAGTAACTCAGGGCGACATTATTGGGTATGTAGGAAAAACAGGCTTAGCAACTGGTCCACATTTACATTATGAGTTTTTGCTAAACGGTGTGCATCGCAACCCGATGACTGTTGAACTGCCTAGTGGACGACCAATTGATCCTAACTATAAAGATGCATTTAAAGCCAAGAACTTAGAACTATTTGCAAAAATTGAAATGCTCAATCGACAACTTAGCGCCGCATCAAGCCAATAATCATGTCGCAACTTTTTATTGGCATCATGTCAGGCAGCAGTTTAGATGGTGTGGATGTTGCCTTAACTGAGTTTTGCGATAATCAGTGCAAAGTCATTGCAACGCATTTTCTGCCTTACTCAGCAGACATAAAAAAAATACTACTCACCTTACATACTCCAATAATCAACGAATTAGAAAACAGCGTGCTTGCTGGCAATGCATTAGCACTAATATATGCAGGGGCAGTAAATACTCTTCTAGTAGAGAATAACTTCTCGCCTAAACAAATTACTGCCATAGGTTGCCATGGGCAAACGATTAGACATTGTCCGCAAAAGACTGATGGGGTCGGTTACACTATTCAAATTGGTAACCATGCCCTGCTTTCTGAACGTACAAACATCACTGTAATTGGTGATTTTCGCAGTCGCGATATCGCAGCTGGTGGTCAAGGTGCGCCATTAGTACCCGCATTTCATCAAGCGTTGTTCGGCAGTGTTCGAAAGAACCGTGCCATTATTAATATTGGTGGCATTGCAAATATTACCTACCTCAGCAAATCAGGTTTAGATGATGCTGGGGATGTCATTGGTTTTGATTCTGGCCCAGGTAATATGTTATTAGACAGCTGGATCAAACTTAAACGTGATAAAGATTATGATTTAAATGGACAATGGGCAGCAACAGGTAAGGTTATTGATAGCTTGCTAATTAACATGCTTAGCGAACCTTATTTTGCATTGCAACCTCCCAAAAGTACTGGTCGAGATTTATTTAATAGCCAATGGCTAACACAATACATTTTAAATTTCGATTATGTACCACAAGACATTGCGCGTACCTTAGTTAAACTAACAGCGCTCACAATTCAACAGTCTATTAACAAGCATTGTGTAGATTTAGATGAGGCTTATCTATGTGGCGGTGGTGCGCATAATACACTACTGGTTGAAGACTTAAAAACTGCGTTTCCTAACACGTCAATTGCAAAAACGAACACACTCGGTGTTGATAGCGATTGGGTTGAGGCAGTTGCATTTGCTTGGCTAGCGAAGCAAACCTTATCCAATAAACCCAGCAATCTGCCTGCAGTGACAGGGGCAAATGCTACTCGTATTCTCGGGTGTATTTTCCCAAATTAAACGATACTTAATTCACATCATAGTTAATTCGACGCGCCTCAGCCTAGTTTAATCGCAGCTGGGTAACTCTACGTGTTTAATAATCGACAACATAGCTTATAATACGAGCTACAAAAAATTCTGAGTTAAGCATGAAACCAACAAAAGCAACCATCACCTTTGACAATGGCAAAAGCCCTATCGAACTACCTATGCATTCGGGTACTTTAGGTAATGATGTGATTGATATTAGAAAACTTGGCAAGCACGGCATTTATACTTATGACCCTGGCTTTATGTCAACAGCCGCTTGTAATTCCGATATTACGTTTATTGATGGTGAAAAAGGTTTTTTATTTCATCGTGGTTATCCTATCGAGCAATTAGCAGAGCATTCTGACTTTTTAGAAGTTTCTTATTTGCTGATGCATGGTGACTTGCCAAGTGAAAAATATAAAGAAGAATATATTAGCAAGGTGACGCAACACACGATGTTGCACGATCAAATGGACAATGTATTTAGAGGTTTTAGGCGTGATGCCCACCCAATGGCAGTGATGGTTTCAGTTGTAGGGGCAATGGCTGCTTTTTACCCAGAACACAATGATGTATCAGACGCTCCTTTAAGACATCATGCTGCGATTCGCTTGCTTGCAAAAATACCAACAATTGCTGCTTGGAGCTATAAATATACAATAGGGCATCCATTTATATACCCTCAAAACAAGTTAAGTTATGCAGAAAATTTTATGCATATGATGTTTGCAACCCCTAGCGGTGAATATGTGCCGAATCCGGTGCTAGCAAAAGCATTTGAAAAAATTCTAATCTTGCATGCGGATCATGAGCAAAATGCTTCTACAAGTACAGTAAGGCTAGTGGGCTCTAGTGGTGCAAATCCATTTGCCTCTATCGCCGCAGGAATTGCCTCACTTTGGGGCCCGGCACATGGCGGCGCTAATGAAGCCACGCTGGAAATGCTCGCTGAAATTGGCGATGTGAGCCGCATAGGTACATATATTGATCGCGCTAAAGATAAAAGCGATAACTTCAGGCTAATGGGTTTTGGCCATCGCGTTTACCGAAACATGGACCCGCGCGCAGAAATAATGCGCAAAACCTGCCACGAAGTTCTTAATGAACTTGGCTTACATGATGACCCTATGTTTAAACTTGCCATGAAGCTTGAAAAAATTGCTTTAGAAGATGAATATTTTGTAACACGAAAGCTATACCCGAATGTTGATTTTTACAGTGGTATAGTTATGCGTGCAATGGGTATTCCTAACAGTATGTTTACAGCTATTTTTGCTTTGGCAAGAACAGCAGGATGGCTAGCGCAATGGAATGAAATGCATCTCGACAGTGAACAAAAAATTGGTCGACCAAGACAGCTTTATTCAGGCTCTGTTAGAAGAGAGTTAGATAGAAGTTAGGAAAAACTTTTAAAGTAAATAACAAAAAAGCCAGGCATTCGCTTGGCTTTTTTGTTACGTATTTTCTGCTTAAACAGAAAATGACGAACCGCAGCCACAAGTAGTTGACGCTTGTGGATTACGAATAACGAATTGTGACCCTTGTAAATTATCTTGATAATCAATTTCCGCGCCCATTAAGTACTGCAAACTCATTGGGTCAATCAACAAAGTTACTTGATCGTTTTCTACCTTCGTATCATCTTCATTGACTTCTTCTTCAAATGTAAAACCATACTGAAAGCCTGAGCAACCACCACCACTAACAAATACACGTAGTTTAAGATCAGGCGTACCTTCTTCTTCAATTAAGTCTTTTACCTTTTTTGCGGCATTGTCCGTAAACACCAATGGTGTTGGAATATCTATATCAGCTAAATCCGTTGTAGTATTCATTTTTGCTCCTTAAATTCTATTCAATATATTTTCTGTCTATATTACATAGACACTAAACTAGTTCTTCAGTTGCATCGCCTTCAGCATGCACTAATTTACCATCAATCACTGCCCCCATATGCATTTCAAGCGCACGGTAATGCAAATCACCTGTTATACGCGCTTTAGTTTGTAATTCTATAAACTGCTCTGTTTTTACAGCGCCGATCACTGTGCCATTTAATACAATTTTTGTAGCATTAACAGAACCTTCTATACGGCCAGTCTCACTAATCACAATCGTGCTGGGTGAGCCTTGTTGTTCTGTTACATTTCCACGAATAGTACCATCAACTCGAAGACCACCATTAAAACCTACATCACCTTGAATAACGGCATCCGGACCTATTAATGTATTAATATCATCGCTAATTTTGTTTACTTTTTTTCTAGAAAACATTTTTACATCCCTAATATATTTGAGGTATTTTTACAATTTTATTCTTTATCCAACATTTTTTTATAAAAAAATAAATCCTCTTTTACTTTTAAGTTCTCATCTTGAACATTTGCTAATTCTTTTGCAAGGTTATTATTTGTGGCTAGCTCAATTTGCAAATCGCGTTGCGCTTGTATCAATTTCGCTTCTAAATCCGTATTTTTTAAACTTTTCTTAGCTAGTTGTTGGCTAACCGTATCATAATCGTTACTACGTAATAGTATATACGCTAATCCAAACCCTAAAACAGAAAATAAAAAGGCCAAAGTCACCTTGTAATACCAAGGTCGTGCAGAACGGACTGCTAACTGCTTAGCTGTTACACCGTAGTGTTTGCGTATTCTACGTTTTACTGTTTTCATATTTTACTAAGTTATACAACGCCGATATGACAAAATTAAAGTTATGGCATCAACGGCACTATCTCTAACCCTAAGCATTCGTTAAAGCCAAACATAATATTCATATTTTGCACAGCTTGACCGGCAGCGCCTTTAACCAAATTATCAATTACTGATAGTATTACTATCGTATCGCCCTCTTGTGGCTGATGTATTGCTATTCTACACTGGTTAGATCCTCGTACAGAACGGGTTTCAGGATGTGAGCCGTTCGGCATAACGTCTACAAAAGGCTCATTTGCATAACGAGACTCGAACAATGCCTGTAGATCAACATGCTTTGTTGACTTAGCGTAAAGCGTTGCATGAATACCTCTAATTAACGGTGTTAAGTGAGGCACAAAAGTGAGGTTAACTGACTTAGCCGTGATACTTGCTAGACCTTGCTTAATTTCTGGCAAATGGCGATGGCCCGACACACCATAAGCTTTAAAGTTATCAGCTGACTCAGAAAATAAACTACCGACTGCTGCTTTACGTCCAGCACCGCTAACACCCGATTTTGCATCAGCAATTAAATATTCTGTATCAATGACACCCGCTTCTAGCAAAGGCATAAAACCTAATTGCACCGCAGTTGGGTAACACCCAGGGTTGGCAACCAATCGCGCACTTTTTATTTTTACACGATTAATTTCTGGCAAACCGTAAACTGCTTCTACCACTAGTTCTGGGCAAGCATGTTGCATTCCGTACCATTCTTCCCAAGTAGGAATATCTTTAATTCTAAAGTCAGCTGCTAAATCAATTATTTTGACACCTTTGTCGAGCAAATCACGGGCTTGTGTCATGGCAATGCCATTTGGTGTGGCAAAAAATACAATATCACATTGCGTTAAATTAGCTGTTACTGGATCAGAAAATTCAATATCAACAAACCCACGCAGACTTGAATACATGTCTGAAACGCGCAGTCCTGCATCACCCCGTGAGGTCACACAAACAATTGCAACATTAGGATGGCTTGCTAATAACCGCAAAACTTCAACACCGGTATATCCCGTGCCGCCTACTATCCCGACTTTTAGTTGTTTATTTGACATAATGCTTCATCATAGCAAATTTTACTGTATATAAAAAAAGCCGCTACTGCGACCCTTTTTACAATGCTAAATGTTAAATTAACGTTTAGAGAACTGTTTACGGCGACGCGCTTTGCGGAAGCCCACTTTTTTACGCTCAACTTCGCGAGCATCACGTGTAACAAAGCCAGCTTGCTTCAGACCGCCTTTTAACCCAGCATCGAAATCAATCAATGCACGTGTAATACCATGACGTACAGCACCAGCTTGGCCTGATTCGCCACCACCAAAGACATTTATTTTGATGTCAAAGCTTGCAGTGTTTTCAGTTAACTCAAGAGGTTGACGTACAATCATTCGTGAAGTCTCACGTGAAAAATACTCTTCAACAGGCTTATCATTAACGATGATATTACCTTTGCCTGATTTCAAAAATACGCGCGCTACTGAGCTTTTGCGGCGACCTGTACCATAATTGTATTTACCAATCATCTAATTTACCTTAAATAGTCAAAGCTTGTGGTTGTTGTGCTGAATGGTCATGCTGATCACCAGCATAAACTTTTAATTTTTTAATCATTGCATAACCCAATGGACCTTTTGGCAACATACCTTTGACCGCTTTTTCTAATGCACGACCTGGAAAGCGATCTTGCATTTTGTTAAAAGTAGTCGTTGATAGTCCGCCAGGATAGCCTGAGTGGGTGTGATACTCTTTATTATCACCTTTAGCACCAGTAACTCTTATCTTGTCAGCATTAATAACAACTATATAGTCACCAGTATCGACATGAGGCGTATAAATTGTTTTATGTTTACCGCGAAGGCGATGCGCGCAGGCACTAGCTAAACGACCTAAAATTAGTTCAGATGCATCAATCACAAACCATTCACGTTTTACTTCATGCGTTTTTGCAGAAAATGTTTTCATATCTTTACTACCAATGTAGCTATTAAAATCTAAGAGGGCGGATTATATGCTTTTGAGCACCCCTCTGTCAAACATAATTAGTGTTTTACAACACATAATTTAATTATTTCAGTTTATGGCCTTAAATCCATTTCAGCACAGGTCAAATAAATTAAATTACAGATAATTTAGACCGTATTAAAATAATTGGCACGAATATTGCATTCTTAGTAAAAAATAACTTTAATTTAAGATATGATATTTAAGAGTGAATATAAATATGAAATATGATTATAATCTAAAATCAGCTGTTGCTTTGGCAGTAAGTCTACTAAGCTTGGGCATGCATCAAAATGCTTTTGCCTTGGGATTAGGTGACATCAATGTGAGTTCATATTTAGGACAACCCTTAGAAGCAAATATTAAGGTGTTCGATGTTGAAGAGGCAAATAATGCTTCTTGTTACAAACTAACAGACAGCAATCTATCTAATGTAAATTTAGCGTTACGCCCTATTCAAGGTGGTCAAGCAACGCTAGTATTAACAACTAACCAAGTAGTGAGCGAACCAATCGTTAATTTATCGATAGTAACGCAATGTGGAAGCCAATTTCAACGTGATTATGTTTTATTACTTGACCCATTATTAACCACAGATATTGAAACTGCTGAAATAAGTGGCTTAATTGATAACGAAGCGATAAAAATAGTTGAAATTGACAATTCCGTTGACAATTCAACAATTAATTCGTTGGCAACGGCAATTGTTAGAACTATAAAACTGATGCCTAAAAAAGATATAAGAAGGACTGAACTAAAACCAAAGCGTAATAATATTGCATTAAAACGAAATGCTGCGAAACAATTTATTACTGTAGATACAATGAAAGTTAAGTCTAAAAATACTAACCAGGCAAATAAAAATATTAGTGGGGAAAAGGCACCAAATAGAGCAAACATTACACCTGAGCAAGTAATAAGAACTATACCTAAACTTAAAATATCTGGTGATAGTTCTAATCTCAAACCGGCTAATATTATTGGCTTACAATTAGAGAAACAACTTGTATTCACAACCAACCCAAACGTAATGTCTTTAGATGATGTTGAAATTCAAGATGAAATCGTGGTTATGAATAATCGTGTTGAGAATTTACAGCTAGAACTAACGAAACTTCAACAACAGAATAGTCAATTAAAGATGGAAAACAAGGTGAAAACAGAAGCATTAGTTTCTGCCAATAATTTAAAAAATAACTTCTCTAGTATTTTATATATATTAGGTGGTGGATTATTGCTGGCAGCAGGCTACTTTTCTTTTAATTGGTTACGTAATCGTAAATTAAAAAATCTAGCTAATATACTTTGGGCCTCACCTGTAGCATCAGTTAATGAAAATCCTAGCATTGATGATTTACCTACCCTCTCCTCAGCTCTTAAAGAATCTACAGCATCCATTGTTTTAACAGAGGTAAAATCAGGTCAGAATGTAGAAAATAATGATATTGAGTTTGAAACAACTATGCACGCTAACGAAGCGATTGTGTTTGAAGATGACGAGACGCAAATATTAGTACTGGATCATGCTGATGTGTTTTTATCTCATGGCCGTAAATCCTTAGCCATTCAATTATTGCAAAACCACTTGCTTGATAACCCAAAACAATCTGTCACTATTTGGTTATTTTTACTTGATTTACTTGCAAAAGAAAACTTAAAAACAGTTTATAGCCAGACAGCGATTGATTGTAAGCAATACTTCAACATTAAAATTACTGACTTCACTACCAGTGAAGAAATTCAGTCTAACCAAACTTTAGAATCTTTCCCTCGATTACAAAAGGGTTTAGAAGATGTTTGGGGGAAACCTGAATCTATCATTTATTTAGATGATTTAATTTATAACAATCGTTTAGAGCCGCGTGCTGGTTTAGAAAAGGGTTTAATAGAAGAGTTATTATTACTAAAAACAATTGCTCAAGAAAATGGCAACTCAGCTGAAGTGATTCAACTGGATCAGAAGAAGTTAAAAATATTGAAAGTTAAAGAAGAACTTCTTTCCACCACAAAAGCTAAAAAAATCGAAGAATTGCAAGAATCAATACTAGAAAAACAAGCGTCCGAAGAAAAGCCTGAAAATCTATTTGAATTTGAGTTAGCGGATTGGAAATAAAGAGATTAATTGATCAGCGTAGTATTCAACAGCAATACCTAGGAGTATTAGAAACCCTATCCAATGACTATGTGTAAACGCACTAAAGCAACCAGTTTTGGTGCGTTTTTTAATAAGTTGATATTGCCAAATTACTAATCCAAATGTTAGGAACAAACTGGCAGTATAATACAAGCCAAAATGGATTAGCTGACCTACATAAATCAAAATACTCAGCATAGCTAGATAACAAAATATCACAGCCGAAACATCATATTGCCCAAAAAATAATGCTGATGATTTAACACCAATTTTAAAATCATCATCTCGGTCAATCATTGCATACACAGTATCGTATGCAACTGCCCAAAATATATTGGTAAGTAGTAACAGCCAAGCGACCGTAGGTATATTGTTATTTATTGCGGAAAACCCCATAGGAATACCGAATCCAAATGCAATGCCTAAGTAGGCCTGTGGAATTGCTAAAAAACGCTTGGTCAATGGGTAGGTAAGTGCTAAAAATAAAGCCACTATAGATAAAATGATTGTCATTTTATTTAAAAAAATGACTATTAGAAACGCGCTCAAACTCAAAATGGCGGCTAAAAAACACGCCTCTTTTACCGTCACCTCGCCTTGCACCAATGGGCGCTGCTTCGTACGCTCGACATGCCCGTCAAAATTACGATCGGCAATATCATTCATCACACAACCTGCACTTCGCATCAATATGGTACCCGTTACAAAAACTAATACAATGACCCAGCCAGGCTGGCCTTTGCCGGCAATCATCAACCCCCATAAAGTTGGCCATAATAGCAATAAAATACCTATGGGCTTATCTAAACGCATTAAGCGTTCATATGCATTTAATTTTCTAGTGATATTCATATTGCTAATATTTGCGGTAAAAATACTTCGGTGACCAAAATTTTAGCGCAGTTCAAACTAAACATAGAGCGTCTTGCCCATAAATATGTAGGTGGAACGTCTAAATGCTTTGTCGCTTGTTGATACAACATATGATGGCGAGATAACTTTTTGTAACTTAACGGTGTGCGCTTTACTTTAGGATCGGCAAATAGAGCAGCACCTAATGGCTTTTTACCTAATCGCCCTAATTTAGACCATGCACCTTGCAAACTTTGTCGTGGCAGCACACTATGTGCAAATACCACTTTTTTATTATTGCCTAATAAGCACACGTCTCTTATTAATACTGTTTCTCTCGTTTTTAAACCTAATAACTGCGACTCGGTTGAATATAATTTTTGATATCTCACGTTAATAGGCATGACTGAGAAATTTATGTATTTATTTTGCAATGATTCAGTCAACGAACCATCATCTGTCAGCCAATTTTGATACCCACCCGCTAAAATTGGTTTGCTTAACCACTTATTTTTAGTTTGCGTATTTTTTAGTATTTTCAAAATATAATTGTCTAAGTTTTATACTTTAACCAACTCAACACCTTTGCTTAGCCAACGTTGCAAATGCTGCGTGACTGATTGCGGGTGTGTTGTTAATAATTGATCTGCAATATTTTTAGCTACTTCGAGCAGTTCAATATCACGTTCTAAGTCTGCAATCTTAAGCATTGGCACACCACTTTGGCGCGTGCCTAAATACTCTCCCGGTCCTCGTAAGTTTAAATCAGCTTGAGCTATTGCAAAACCATCAATATTTTCATATATCACTTTTAATCTTGCCCTTGCCGTTTCTGACATTTTTCGAGATGAATTATGTTGATACATTAAAATACAAGTACTGTTTATCGCCCCACGGCCAACACGCCCTCTTAATTGATGTAGTTGGCTTAACCCCATGCGCTCGGCATGTTCAATAATCATTAAACTCGCATTTGGCACATCTACGCCCACTTCTATCACAGTTGTGGCCACAAGCAACTGAATTTTACCTTCAACAAAGTTTTCCATCACGGCATACTTTTCAGAAGACTTCATTCTTCCATGTACCAAACCGACAGATAAACCTGCAAAATTCTTCTTCAAGTTATCAAATGTTGAGGTCGCTGTTTTTAATTGCAATGCTTCAGACTCTTCAATTAAAGGACAAACCCAATAAGCTTGGCTACCTCCTAAACAAGCCTCACGTACGCGCTGTAAAATTTCTTCACGTCGCTCATCAGAAACTAGTTTAGTCACAATTGGTTTTCGTCCCGGTGGAAGTTTATCAATGACTGAAACATCTAAATCTGCAAAATAGCTCATGGATAATGTACGCGGTATTGGTGTTGCAGTCATCATAAGTTGATGTGGTTCTGGCTCACCCTTTTTACGCAACGCTAATCGTTGCTGCACACCAAAGCGATGCTGCTCATCGATAATCGCTAAACCTAAATGATGAAAGCTAACTGCATCTTGAAATAAAGCATGTGTTCCAATGGCTAATTGCGCTTCTCCACTCGCAATTTTTGCTAATGAAACTTCTCGATTCTTTTTACTTTGGCTGCCGGTAAGCCAAGCAATGTTGATATTTAAAGGTTCCAGCCATTCGTTGAGTTTTTTATAATGCTGTTCTGCCAAAATTTCTGTTGGCGACATGAGTGCGACTTGCCAACCATCCTCAATGGCCTGCAAAGCAGCAATACAGGCAACGACCGTTTTGCCGCTACCAACATCTCCTTGCAGTAAACGCTGCATCGGATGAGGTTGGGATAAATCTGTGCTAATTTCTTTAATCACCTTTTGTTGCGCCCCGGTTAATTCAAACGGCAACTGTTCTAAAAGTTGTTTAACTAAAATTATAGAAGTAGTAATTTCTGGTGCATCAATACTTCGACGTATTGCATAATGCTTCCGCATGGATAACTGCTGTGCTAATAACTCATCGAAGGCTAATCTTCGCCATTCTGGCGTATTTTTCTGATCCAATGCTTCTAAATCAGCATTAGGGGGTGGATTGTGTATAAGTTGGATACTATTAGCAAAACTGGGTAAGCTTAGCTTTTGATAAACAGCTAAGGGGAGTGTTTCTTCAAGAGGGTCTTGCGTAAGCATCAGTTTAACTGCCTTACGAATTGATTTTTGGTTTAGCCCTGCAGTGGTTGGATAAACTGGCGTTAACTGTTCACTTACTGGCAAATCATCTGTCGCCACTTTGCATTGCGGATGCACCATTTCATATCCAAAAAACCCATGACGCACCTCTCCATAGATACGCAGTTTTTTACCTATTTTGAGCATATTAATTTGGCTAGGATAAAAATGTAAAAAACGTAATGTAAGTTGCCCACTTGCGTCTTCTAATCGTGCAATAAGTGCTTTGCGCGGCTTATAGGTGACTTCGGCATGCACAATCTCACCTTGCACCTGTCCAGAATTACCTAAATGCAAATCACGTATGGCAGTAATATGCGTTTCATCAATATAGCGCAGTGGTAAGTGCAACAGCAAACCCTGGCTGGTTGTAACTCCTAGCTTAGCAAAGTTTGCAACCAGTGGTTTTGAAAAAGACTTTATTTCAACCAGTTTCGTCAATTTTAGATGTTGTTATTTGTTGGAAATAATAATGCTATTGATTCTAACAATGATTATAAAATTACCATCATGCCATCTGCTTCAACCAATGCACCTTTTGGCAGAGAAGCCACCCCAATTGCCGCTCGGGCAGGATAAGGCTGTGAAAAGTACTCTCCCATAATAGCGTTTACAAGATTAAAATCTGCCAAATCTATCAAAAAGACATTAAGTTTTACGATGTCTGCCATTGAACCACCAGCAGACTCAGTAACTGCGGTTAGATTTTCAAACACCCTGCGAATTTGCGCTTCAATCCCATCGACTAATGTCATTGTTTCAGGGTTCAAACCAATTTGGCCAGAGAAATAAACAGTATCGCCGACTTTTACTGCTTGTGAATATGTGCCAATTGCGGCAGGGGCTTTTACTGTTTGAATAATTTGTTTTGTTGTCATTCTGTTCCCTTAGTATCATTCATAAATTACCAATTTTTTTCTATAATAATCCATTTTTAACACGATAAATACGGACCACATCGGGAATCTGTCTTAAACTACGCATCAATTTTGCCAAATGCACACGATCATGAATTTCCACCCTGAAATGCACATTGGTATATTGACTACCATCGGGCTCTTCCACACTCACATTATCAATATTTGAATTAGCCTCTGAAATAGTAGCTGCAATTTTAGCCAGCATACCTTTTCTATTAGCAGCAACAATACGTAAATTCACTTTAAATAATTGTTTATCTGCCGCATTCCATTCTACATCCAACCATTTGTCGGGGTCTAACTTAAACTTACTGATTGCAGGACAATCATGCGTATGAATCACGAGGCCTTTATCTTTATTAATAAAGCCTAAAATTGGATCCCCAGGAATTGGGCTACAGCAATGTGCAAACTGTACTGCCATGCCCTCAGAGCCTTGAATAGTAATTTTATCTAAAGGCTTCGTTATATTAGAATCAGTCAGATGATTATCATGCGAATTGGAAAGCAATTGGTGGGCGACCATTAGACTTAGGCGTTTACCTAGTCCAATATCAGTCAAAATCTCAGATTTGTCTTTAGCGCCATAATCCCTGATGACCTTATGCCATTCCTTCTCTTGAATCTCTAGTGGGTCAACATGCAAAGCCCTTAATGCAATATTCAGCATTCTGGCTCCCATGGACGCAGATGCTACTACTTGCAACGATTTTAAATAATGTCGAATATGTGAACGTGCTTTACCAGTCGTTACATAATTCAACCAAGAAGGATTTGGTTTCGCTAGTGCTGAAGTAATAATTTCAACATGATCTCCATTCTGCATTTCAGTACGTAATGGCGCTAATTCGTGGTTAATCTTTACAGCCACACAACAATTCCCAACATCAGTATGAACTGAATAAGCAAAATCAACAGCGGTAGAACCTTTAGGTAAAGCCAAAATATTGCCTTTAGGTGTAAATACGTAGACCTCATCAGGAAACAAATCTACTTTAAAATGTTCTAAAAATTCATAACTATCATCACTTTCAGTTTGAATCTCAACAAGGCGTTGTAACCACTGATGGGTTTGTTGTTGTAACTTAGTTAAGTGTGCATCCGTCGTTTTATATAACCAATGTGCAGCCACACCTGCTTGCGCAACACCATGCATTTCATCACTACGTATTTGCCCTTCAATAGGCGTACCAAATGGGCCAAACAATGCCGTGTGTAAAGACTGATAGCCATTAACTTTCGGAATCGCAATATAATCCTTAAACTTACCAGGAATCGGTCTATATAAGCTATGTAAGCTCCCTAACGCTAAATAGCATGTTGGGGTGTCTTTTACCAATACACGAAAGCCATAAATGTCGTTTACTTGCGACAATTTAATACTTTTTCCAACCATTTTCTTATAAATACTGTAAAGATGCTTTTCTCTTCCTTCAACTTTTGCCTCTATTTTTGACGAGACGAGTTGTGATCTCATTGCTTCTAGAATTTTGCTAATGACTTCTTTACGGTTCCCGCGTGCAGTTTTAATTGCCTTAGCGATTATTTTGTAACGATTAGGATATAAAGATTTAAAACTAAGATCTTCTAGTTCTTGATAGATAGGATTAAGGCCTAAGCGATTAGCAATTGGCGCATAAATATCTAATGTTTCATTCGCTATCCGTCTTTGCTTTTCTGGCTTCATGATGCCGATCGTTTGCATATTGTGCAAACGATCGGCTAGCTTTACCAAAATAACACGTACATCTTGGCTCATCGCTAGCAGCATTTTTCGGAAGTTTTCAGCCTGTGCTTGAGCAGCAGTTTGTAATTCTATTTTGTCTAGCTTTGTAAGCCCTTCAACTAACTCAGATACTTGCTTACCAAACTTTTCTTCAATTTCGCTCTGAGCTACACCTGTATCTTCAACCACATCATGTAGCAATGCAGCTAATAAAGTCGGTACATCCATATGCAGTTTTGCAAGAATACAGGCAACAGCAACTGGGTGGGTAATATAAGGCTCGCCTGACCTTCTAGTCTGGCCTTGATGTGCCTTATCGCTGTAACGATAAGCCACCCAAACCGACTCAACTTCGGTTTGCGATAAATATTCTTTGAGTAAAAGTGTGAGCTGCGAGCCTTCTAAATCTGCAGGAAGCAGAGGCGGTTCGGCAATTTGGTTAGATTTAGCCGATGATTTTATCGCGGCTTTTGACATAAAACGCTAAATTAAGCTGGTGTGCGTTTCAATACTTCTACACCCACTTTACCGGCAGCAATTTCACGCAAAGCAATGACGGTTGGTTTGTCACGTACGCCATGCATACTAACTTGCGGATCTGAGCCATTAGAAATTTGACGTGCGCGATAAGCTGCTACTAATGTCAGTTGAAAACGATTAGGAATATGACCTAAACAATCATCTACAGTAATACGTGCCATGGTGTTTCCTTCAATTTTTATGGTTAAATTGATGCCAAATAATCAAAACCTATAACCATTTTAATTTAAATTAATGTTTGAATAAGCGCGCTATGCCGCTCCATTTGACTATTGGTTTTTAGACGCTGTGCACGAACAACAGACATCAAGTCTTGCAATGCAACATCAAAATTATCATTAATTGTAACATAGTCAAAACTCGCTAAGTGACGCATTTCCTCTGTAGCAACTGCCATACGCTTATCAATTACATCAGCACTATCTTGCCCACGGTTATTCAATCGCTGTGCTAGCGCCTCTAGCGAAGGGGGTAAAATAAAGACTCTTATTGCTTGCGGATAAAGTTTAATTACTTGATCAGCACCCTGCCAGTCAATTTCCAGAACAACATCTGCTCCAGCAGAGAGGGCGTCATCAACCGCCTCTTCTGAGGTACCATAACGTGAACCATGCACTAGTGCGCTCTCTAAAAAACCATCTTTATTTAAAATTGTTAGGAATTCTACCTCATTCACAAAGTGATAGTGCACACCATTCTCTTCGCCCAGTCTTGGAGCACGGGTCGTATGTGAGATAGACAGCTTAATAGCTTTATCTTTTTCTAAAAGCGCTTTGACTAAGCTGGTTTTACCCGCGCCAGAAGCCGCAGTAATAATAAATAAGTTGCCAGCAGCCATGTAAAATCCGTTTAAGTACGGTTGGTCATTAAAGTTAATGAAATCATACCATTTTGCGATAGTAAATATTATTCAATATTTTGAATTTGTTCTCGCATTTGTTCAATGAGTACTTTTAATTCCATAGAAACTTGCGTTGTTTCTATGGAGACTGACTTTGAACCTAGGGTATTAGCTTCTCGATTCATTTCTTGCATTAAAAAATCTAAACGCTTACCAACTATGCCACCAGTTTCTAGTATGCGCTTTACTTCTTCTATATGTGAAATGAGCCTTGATAGCTCTTCATCAACATCCACTCGCTGTGTATACAGTACGATTTCTTGTTGAATACGTGCTTCATCAGCACTTTTACATGCCTCATTCAACTTTGTTGATAATTTTTCTTGGTAAGCTTTAACTAACTTAGGCAAAAGAGGTTTCACTTTTGACACTTGAGATTCTACGCTAGCTAAGCGCTCCAAAATCATTGCCTTTAACTTAATGCCTTCTCTAGCTCTCGCTTCAACCAAATCGTCGATTGACAAACTAACTAGGCCCTTTATATCTTGCTGTAATGTTTCCACATCTAATGCATTACTGACTATCACACCTGGTATTTTTAAAATATCTAATAGATTAACAGGCTGAGAATGCGAAAAGTGCTGCGAAACTTCATTGGCAGATGTAGCCACTTGCTTAACTACATTTTCGTCCACATTAATTTCTGCGCTTGACCTAATATCCTTAGCTAAGCTGAGCCGACAATCAATTTTCCCACGCCCTAGTCTAGCATTAAGTTGTTCACGAACCAGCGCTTCAAATTGACGACAATGATCATCTAATTTCAATTGAAGCTCTAAATAACGATGATTTACAGAGCGTATCTCAAGTTGCAAAACACCGTTAATAGTGTTGCTTTCTTGAGACGCATAAGCTGTCATGCTGTGTATCATAGGCTTTTTCTTAAAGTAATTAATGATAATTGTATCAAATGTATATGATTTTATGCGAGAATATCTGAGATTGATAATTATCTTGCTTTATAAATATACGCCTAATCAACGCACTGCTTAGGCAAACAAAAACTTTTTTAAATGGCCAACTCAAAAAATCAGACATTGCCTATCGGCTATATGCTGCAAGACTATATCATTACCCAAGTCTTAAGCACTGGCGGCTTTAGTTTTGTGTATCTCGCACAAGACCAGAATAATAATATTGTTGCCATTAAAGAATATATGCCAACAGGACTAGCGTTGCGCGAAGATGGTGCAACGGTAATGCTAGGTTCTGAAGACGATTCAGCTACATTTAAACATGGTCTGAAATGTTTTTTTGAAGAAGGTCTTGCACTCGCAAAAATTGACCATAAAAATATTGTCCGCGTCACCAACTTTTTCAGAGAAAATAATACTGTTTACATGGTCATGCATTACGAGCGTGGAAAATCATTGCAAGAATACATTCTTGGGCACGAAACGCCTGTGAGTGAAAGATTTGTACGGCGCGTATTTGGAGAATTACTCAACGGCCTGCGTGAAGTACATACACAAAAATTATTACACTTGGACATCAAACCAGCCAACGTTTATATCCGTCTTGACGGCTCACCTGTATTGCTTGACTTTGGCTCTGCCAGACAAACATTAACCCTAGTTCAGTCAAAATTATCGCCAAGCTATACGCCTGGTTTTGCACCACCAGAGCAATATTTTGAGAGACAAAAGCTAGGGCCTTGGAGCGATATTTACAGTGTAGGTGCGAGTATGTATTCTTGTCTGGCTAGATCGGCACCAATGTCATCGAACAAACGGATTGAAAAAGATTTTTTATTGCCTGCAATCAAATTGGGCAAAGGCATTTACAGTAACGAATTATTAACCATAATCGACCACTGTTTAAAATTAGATTATATGGAGAGGCCTCAAAGCGTTTTTTCTTTACAAAAAGAGTTATTAAGTGCTAATGCAAAAATGATTCCCTCTAAATCAAGCTTAAGAAAAAAAATTAAAGCAGTATTAACTAGACCGCTATAAAGCAATATGAAATTTACCATTTACCAAAATAGTCGCCAAGGGCCAAGGCCATACAATCAAGACAGACTGGCATATTCTTACAGCAAAGATGCTTTATTACTGGTGCTTGCAGATGGCATGGGTGGGCATAGCCATGGTGAAGTAGCCGCACAGCTAGCAGTAAAAACGTTAACCAACGCGTTTCAACGCTTAGCTGTGCCCATTTTAAACAGTCCAGCTAAGTTCCTAACTGATCATATTCAGCAAGTGCACGATATGATTGAAAATGTAACGCAAGAAGAAGAGTTTATAGACTCACCACGCACCACAATCGTTGCTGCAGTCATTCAGCGTGGCTATTTATATTGCGCACATGTAGGTGATTCACGCTTATATCATTTTCGTGCGGGACATTTGTTATTCCGTACTGAAGATCACTCCATCGTACAATCGCTATACAAAAAGGGTATGATTAGCAAAGAGGAAATGTCCACACACCCTTATAAACATAAAATTTATAATTGCGTCGGTGGTGAAGTAGCTCCGCAAATTGATCTTTCTGACAGAATTGAATTAGCTGAGGGTGATAGTATTTTACTTTGTAGCGATGGGTTATGGGGATTCATGACCGATCAAGAAATTAAAGAAACATTAACTCAAAGTGAATCGGTCGAAAAAGCCACTATTAAGATGCTAGATACTGCCGAATTTGCTGCCGACCAGCATGGCGATAATTTGAGTGCGATTACTGTGCTATGGGGCGATAAAGTGCATAGTGATAACACAGTTTCAACACAATTAATGCCTTTAGGTGAAACAACAACAATTATCAATACAGTCACCCAGCAAACAATTGATGGGGCCGATTTAAAAGGACTTTCTGATGATGATATTGAAAAAACAATTGCCGAAATTCAAGCTGCACTAATCAAAACACAGCAAAAAATTGGAATTTAAGCCGCAAGCTTTTCTGCATGATTTATAATTGACTTTTTACAAAAGCTAATAGTATGTCTATAAAAACTCTTCGCCCCAGCGCACGCATGAACAACCAAACGCGTTCGATAGAAATTATCCGTCACTATACTAAGCATGCTGAAGGCTCTGTGCTCATTAAATTTGGTGATACACATGTACTTTGCACTGCAAGTGTAGAGGAGCGTGTACCGCCGTTTTTAAAAGGCAAAGGTCAAGGCTGGGTAACTGCAGAATACGGTATGCTGCCTCGGTCTACTGGCAGTCGCATGCAAAGAGAAGCGGCTAAAGGCAAGCAGTCCGGCCGTACTCAAGAAATTCAACGATTGATTGGCCGCAGTTTAAGGGCTGTGATTGATTTAAAAAAACTGGGTGAACGCACCATACATTTTGATTGTGATGTGATTCAAGCAGATGGCGGCACACGCACTGCTAGCATCACCGGTGCCTATGTAGCAATGGTCGATGCGATAAATTACATCATAGAAAAAGGCTTATTACCACAATCACCTTTAACTGACTCAATTGGCGCAATCTCTGTGGGTGTCTACAAAGGTATGCCAGTGCTCGATTTGGATTATATTGAAGATTCTAACTGCGATACAGATATGAATGTCGTGATGACGGGTAAAGGTGGTTTTGTAGAAATACAAGGTACTGCCGAAGGTGAGCCTTTTGACCGAAAAATGATGGATGCTATGCTTGATTTAGCAGTATTAGGTATTGAACAATTAAGTATTAAACAAAAAGAAGTACTTAACGCATGAAATGAATCTACCATTTTCAAAACTAGTGATTGCAAGCGGCAACCAAGGTAAAATTCGTGAAATTAAACACATACTCACACCGTTTAATATTGAAATTATTCCTCAACAAGATCTAAACGTTCCTGAATGTGAAGAGCCTTTTTGCACATTCATTGAAAATGCACTAGCCAAAGCGCGCCATGCCAGCAAACTTACAGGCTTACCAGCGCTAGCTGACGACTCAGGTTTATGTGTTGATGCATTAGGAGGCGCACCCGGTGTGTTGTCTGCTCGATATGCAGCCGAAAAAAATAAATCACCATCAGATAAGCTCAATAATCAAAAACTGCTGGAAGTCTTAGCTAGTGAAAAAAATCGCCACGCACATTTTTACTGCCTGATGATATTAGTACGTCATGAAAATGACCCAGAACCATTAATTGTTGAGGGTCAATGGCATGGTGAAATTGTTAAGGACTACCGTGGCAATGATGGCTTTGGTTACGACCCGTTATTTTTGGATGCAAAAACAGATAAAACGGTGGCAGAATTACCATTAAAAATTAAAAGTCGTATTAGCCACCGCGGACAAGCAATGAGCAAATTATTGCATAAGTTAGAAAGGTTCAGTTATGTCTAGTAAATGGCCTTCGTGGTTACGTAATGATAATAGCGTAGTCTCATGCACTGAAAAAGTAAAAGTGATGGCAGAAAACTTTGATGAGATTAAACAAATCACCCAGGATGCTTTTGAAGATGGTTTGCTGATGGAGGTATCAGATAAGCAAATGCGTGATCAGTTACATGTATTAGTTGATGCTTTAACCAACCCTTACAAATAGAATAACTGCATTTCACACCATACTTTTATACTTTTCTTAAGTTAATAGTCTCTACACCATTATATTTACTAGGTGCACAATGACAACTATTGTTGCATATGCAAATGATTGCTACCCGGATGATCACGATAAAGAGCATTGCGAAGAGCATTAATTTTTAAGGACGGTCATTTTCTAAATTTATCAACCTTAAGAATCACTTTAAAACAAAAAATCACTATCAATCTCTTCGAAACAACCGTTCTTTAGGGGGTAAAATACTTGCAATTCTTGCAATTGTTAATTATATGATCCCAATTTACCCCGCCAATACTATCCCGACCAGCGCAATTAATACCGAGGCACCCTTAACTGGTAGTCTTACGATATCTGGTTTGAAAAATCCGCCACCACTATCACTTTATATTCATATTCCTTGGTGTGTGCGTAAATGCCCCTACTGTGATTTTAATTCACATGAATTAAAATCAGATATTCCCGAGGCTGCTTATGTCGACGCGCTGATTACTGATTTAGAAGAAGCTACACCACTGATATGGGGTCGGAAAATTCACAGTGTGTTTTTTGGTGGAGGTACTCCTAGTTTATTTTCAGCCGAAGCAATTGATAAGATTTTGAGTCATGTGCGCATGCTTACCTCTTTAGAATATGATGCTGAAATTACTTTAGAGGCTAATCCTGGCACCATCGATACAACACACTTTAGTGGTTATAAAGAAGCTGGTGTCAATCGGGTTTCGATTGGCATTCAAAGCTTTAATAGCCAATATTTAAAAGCCTTAGGTCGCATTCATAATGCTGATCAAGCACGGCAAGCAGCTGATTTAGCGTTAAAAACATTTGATTCGGTAAACTTAGATGTAATGTACGCTTTACCGAATCAGAGTCTCAATGATGCATTGAAAGATGTAGAAGCAGCATGTTCACTTAACCCGGCACATTTATCTTTTTATCATCTCACTTTAGAACCCAATACACCATTTCATCGCAATCCACCGAACCTGCCAGACAATGACGCTAGTGCAACTATGCAAGAAAAAATTGAAGAAAAGTTAGCGCTCCATGGCTACGAGCATTATGAAACCTCAGGATTTTCGAAAATAGGCAGTCAATGTAAACACAATCTTAATTATTGGTCATTTGGTGACTATTTAGGCATTGGCGCTGGCGCACATTCCAAACTCAGTTTTCACAATAAAATCATTCGACAAAGCCGACACAAGCATCCGAAACGTTATATGGAACATGTACAGCAAAGAAAAGCAGTCGATAAGGAATGGCAGATTACTAAAGATGAGCTTGGCTTTGAGTTTATGATGAACGCACTCAGGCTTATAAATGGTGTTGAAATCGGCCTTTTCGAGCAGCGCACTGGCTTACCTATTCATACAATAAGTGAGCTTTTAAAAGAAGCTGAAAATAAGGGCTTAGTTGAAAAAGACTTAGGGAGACTTAGGCCTACACTGCAAGGCCAGCGTTATTTAAATGATTTATTAACTCTATTTTTAAAATGAACGTCTTCGTTTAAATACTTTTAACCAGAATCTTTAGTATCTCAAAAGTTAGCACGCATTTCTACAACATCAATTAACAGTAAAACTTCCTCAACCACCGCTTGAGAAAACCCAACCCGCTCACCGTTTCTATTATTGCTAATCAGACTTTTTAAGTAATCTCTAGCAGTATCTGCCGGCCACTCTTGAGTAAGCCTTTGTATGACATGTGGAAACTCTTCTAAATTCTCAGGAATTACAATTTGCGCTTCAGCATGCACTTTCCATACTGGCGTCATTACATTGAAAGTTTTATTTAATTCAAGTGATAACCTTTCAAATTGTTTTTTTTCATTATTAGCTTTCAGTAAAGACAACAAATATAACCATATACTGATATCAACTTCAGGCTTAGACCTAACAGCCCATTTCAAATGTGAGATTGCCTCATTTATTTGATTATTCCGTACAAATGCTTTGGCTTTATTCAACATGGAGCGTTCTTCACGGTCTTCTACAATTGTATCTAGCTCGCTAGTTGTGTCAAAGGAAGAACTCTCTAATTCTTGTTTAGAACCATTACTCGCTAAATTGAAACTGGTTAACGTTTCATTGCTATTCCTAAATGCAGTCGATATTTGTGATTTATTTTGTTTGCTTTTTTTGAATACATAAATTACCAATACTATCAATAAAGCCAAAGCTAATAGACTTAACCAAAGCCATTTATTCGTTTGGTTAAAGAAACCTAGTATTGTATTTTTGCTCTTAGTAAATAAGTCAAACTTGCTTGAATTACTGTTTGGTGCATCAGCTTTGTATAATTCACTTTTAGTTAAATCAATGCTAGTTTTTTCTGCTGTTGGTTGATTAGATATGTCTTTTTGTAAATTCTTCAACTTCTTAGGTTGTGTTTTAAGTTGCGCATTATTAGCAACAGATGCTTTTAACGTATTTTCAAAAACCAGTCTCAACTCACCTAATGTATTGAGTAAAGATTTTAATTTTCTATTCAGTTTAGCTAACTCTTTTTTTAAGAACTCATTCCTGAAGACTAAATCATAATATTCTTTGTATAAATTCTCAGGAACCTGCTCGACAGTTGATTTAATGTTGTAACTTAACTTAAGGGTTTCTTGTTTTTTTGTTTTTCTAATTGATTTATTTCTGACCAAAAGTGAATTTATTGTCGGCACGACAAGGTTTGTTGGCGCTGTAAAACGCTCAGTTACATTCAAACTAGGGAGGCTGCTTACATTTAATCGCTGTGTCTCGATGATAAAGGCTTGCTGGTGTGGTTTGCTCTTGGGATAAAACTTAGTTGCTAAGTCTTGAAGACTTTCGCCTGGCAACATCGGCCAGACCATACTATTTTTTTGGTCACCGGCTTGACGCAATGAAAGAGATTCATCAGCAATCGCATTAGCAGTAAATGCGAGTCCAAGAACAAATATAAAATATAGACCTGTTTTTAACAAAAAATTTTCTCGTTCGTTTAAATAGCCGACCTTGCTCTTTTAACAGCTTCTTTAACTTGGCTGGGCGCAGTGCCGCCAATGTGATTTCGGCTAGCAACAGACCCCTCTAATGTTAAAACAGAAAAAACATCTTCAGTAATTAAATTTGTAAATTTCTGTAACTCTGCTAATGAAAGTTCAGATAAATCGCAAGCCTTTTCAACTGCATGTTTAACCGCTAAAGCGACTACCTCATGTGCATCTCTGAAAGGTAAACCTTTTTTTGCCAAATAATCTGCTAGGTCAGTAGCAGTAGCATAGCCTTCAAAAGCAGCTTGCCGCATATTCGGTTTATTGACGGTAATACCACGCATCATATCTGCATAAATTTCTAGTGTAACTAGTATAGTGTCAGCAGTATCAAACAATGGCTCTTTATCTTCTTGATTATCTTTGTTGTAAGCAAGCGGCTGGCCTTTCATTAAAGTCAACAAGGCAACTAAATGACCGTTTACACGGCCAGTTTTACCCCTTACTAACTCTGGTACATCAGGGTTTTTCTTTTGCGGCATAATACTAGAACCGGTACAAAAACGATCGGCAATATCAATAAAAGCGAAACGTGGTGACGCCCACACAATTAACTCTTCAGAAAAACGTGAAAGATGCGTCATTAGTAACGCACTAGCCGCAGTAAACTCAATGGCAAAATCTCTATCAGACACAGCATCGAGTGAGTTCTCACATAGGCCATCAAAGCCCAATAGTTTAGCGACCATGTCACGGTCAATTGGAAAGCTTGTGCCCGCAAGTGCTGCGACACCCAGCGGCAATTGATTAAGCCTTTTTCTACAATCAGCAAAGCGTGTTGCGTCACGCTTTAGCATTTCATAATAGGCCAGTAAGTGATGACCAAAAGTGACAGGCTGCGCCACTTGCAAGTGTGTAAAGCCCGGCATAATGGTATCGGTATGCTGCTCAGCCAAATCTAAAAGGCTCAATTGCAATTGCTTAATCGCATTTAATACATCATCGCAAACTGCGCGGAGCCATAAACGAACATCCGTTGAAACCTGATCGTTTCTGCTGCGACCTGTATGTAAGCGCTTACCTGCATCACCTATTTTATCTGTAAGGCCTTTTTCAATATTCAAATGTACATCTTCTAAATCTAGTAGCCATTCAAATTCACCAGTTCTAATTTCTGCAAGGACTTCAGCCAAACCTTTTTCAATACTAGATAAATCATCTGTTGAAATAATTTTTTGCGCGGCTAACATTTGCGCATGCGCTAATGAGCCTTGAATATCAACTTCTGCCAAGCGTTTATCAAAATCGACTGAAGCGGTATATCGCTTCACTAATTCTGCGACAGGCTCATTAAACCGACCGGACCATGCCTGTGTTTTACTATTAAGTGATGATTTTTTTGTTTGTTTTTGCAAAGTAGGCTGCTTTTATAGAATATGTTATTGAAAAGTAATTAAAGTTGTTTATGAATAATACGCTTAGATGTAGTATTTACATACATTTTAACCTAGAACGCATTGTGCGTAAAAATAGTCGCTTACCCAATTTACATAATTTAGGCATACAACTTCGCATTTTGCTGCTTGTGAATTTACTGTGCGTGCTCGCTACTATATGGCAAGCGGACCAAAATAGTAAGTTACTGGCTATTTTAAGTGAAATATCAGCTGTCGCTCAGCCGATACTACTATTGAGCATGCTATCCTTATATGGCCTCTACCCATTGTTAAAAAAACTCAACTATTGGATTGCAGCCACATCAATTTTTATTATCACAATAATTATTGCAACTACGGTAGTAATGCTAATCACTCACTACTTCTCATTTGAACCTATATTTATTCCTTATCGTATTATTGCGTTAACTTTCATTATTAGCGCCATAGTTTTATATTATTTCCATATGCAAATGCGTGCGTACTCACCCGCAATTGCCGAGGCTAGGTTACAAGCACTACAAGCGCGCATTCGTCCGCATTTTTTGTTTAATAGTATTAACGCAGTGCTATCGTTAATTCGTAGCCAACCCAAACGAGCAGAAACTGCACTTGAAGATATGGCTGACTTATTTAGGGTGCTGATGGCTGAAAATCGTGAGCTAGTCCCTTTGGAAAAAGAAATTGCACTTTGTAAACAGTATTTAAATATTGAAAGTTTGCGTTTAGAAGACCGCCTCTCGATCAATTGGCAAACTGAACCAATGCCAGAAAATGCCTTAATTCCACCTTTAATTTTACAACCACTGATTGAAAATGCTGTTTATCACGGTATTGAACCGTTACCAGAAGGCGGTGAGATATTAGTTTCAATTGTAAACAAACGCCAAGAACTAACAATCAAGATTAGCAATCCCTACTCGCCAGGTAATAATCAACATAGTGGCAACAAAATGGCCCTTAAAAATATTAAAGAGCGTTTACAGCTACATTATGATTTAGAGTCTTCAATGTCGACTAAATCCAACAACAATCAATTCAGCGTAGTCATTCACATACCTTATAAGACTGGCTACATGGACAACATTAATTTAAATGACCGAAAAACTTAAAATTATTATTGCCGATGATGAAGCACCAGCACGTAATCGATTGCGTGATTTACTCAGAGATATAAATAATGTAACGATCGTTGGAGAAGCCAGAAACGGAAAGGAAGCGATTAATCTTGCGCTAGAAGAGCAAGTCGATTTGCTACTCCTTGATATTCGTATGCCATTGATGGATGGCATAGAAGCGGCCGAGCACACATTAAAATTTGAACACAAACCTAATATTATTTTTACTACGGCTTATGACGCTTATGCCATTAAAGCATTTGATATAAATGCTATTGATTATCTTCTCAAACCAATTCGGTTAGAACGCCTGCAAATTGCGATTGATAAAGTACAAGCTTTACAACCGTCACAAATGGCCTCGCTTAAACCATTACATAGTGCACGAACACATCTCAGCATTCATGAACGCGGCCGGGTAATATTAATTCCGATTGAAGAGATTGTTTATTTACGCGCAGAGTTAAAATACGTGACAGTACGCACAAAAGCAAAAGAATACTTATTAGAAGAATCATTAACAAACTTAGAAACTGAATTTACAACAGTATTTTTACGACTACATCGTAACTGCTTGGTCGCCAGCACATTTATTGCTGGGTTTGAAAAGCGAACTGATGAAAAAAATGACACACAATGGCACACCTTGTTAAAAGTCGTGCCTGAAACAATTATTGTTAGCCGACGCCAACAACATCTTATAAAACAATTTTAGTTGTTTATTTATTTTTGTTGCTTAAATCATCAATCACTTTAGCAGCCCACTCTCTCCCACCCAAGCCAAAAGCCAATGATAATGCAAAAAATATTGCGCCAAATACAATCACGAATAACGAATGTATAAGCTGAACACCAATACCTAATTGTTCTAAGGCCACAAATAGCGCTAAAATTTGCACACCATATTCAACTGAAGTGCTCACCAGTAAAGCACGATCAAATTTAATACTATGCAACCAAGCAAATACTAATTTATTTATAAACCGTGCGAGTAACGTACCAAATATCATCACTAAAATCGCGACAATTATTCTTGGCAGGTAAGCAGTAAAGTCGCGTAACAAGTTAACAACTTCTGTCAGGCCTAAATAGTTTGCAGCGGTTGTGACAGACAAAATAATCACTAACCAATACATTACTTGGCTGATAATGCTGCTCAAAGTAACATTTGCACTGCCTGTGGTGATAAATGCTTCTAAACCTGACCTTTCAGCAAATTTGTCAAATTGAATTAACACTAAAAGTCGTTTAATAGCTGTTCTTATTAACTTTGCAAAAATCCAGCCAAGGAATAATACGACGATTACGACTAATAATTTTGGTATGAAATTGACTAATTGCACCCAAAATTGATTCATTGAATTAATAAAAACATCTAATTGATCTTGCATAGCGAACCTCCAAAATAATACTCATTACGCACCCAAATGAATAAGATTAACTGCTTTATAATTTATACTACAACCCCAATAAAGCGTTAGCTTACCTCAAATATCATCAAATCTTATAGTACTTTATACATGAGTCAAATAATTCATGGCCTATGCTAAAATTGGATTTATGAGCGATTCAACTAACAACAGCACAAACCTACACCAACCTACAAAGCTTGTGATTGCCTCGCGTGAGAGTGCACTTGCTATGTGGCAAGCCAAGCATATTCAATCAAGATTGCAACACTTATACCCTCACTGTGATGTGCAAATTCTAGGCATGACCACGCAAGGTGATCAAATTTTAGACAAACCACTCGCACTTATTGGTGGCAAAGGCCTATTCATTAAAGAACTTGAAACAGCAATACTCAATGGCCATGCTGACTTAGCTGTACATAGCATGAAGGATGTACCCATGAATATGCCAGCAGGATTTACCCTAGTGGCAACAGGAGAACGCGAAAACCCATTTGATGCATTTGTATCGAATGAATATAAATCATTAGAGGATTTGCCATCTGGCAGCATCGTTGGCACTTCTAGTTTACGGCGCCAAAGCCAAATTCAAGCGCGCTTCCCAACTTTAAAAATTGAATCATTACGTGGCAATGTGCAAACGCGTTTACGCAAACTAGATGAAGGCCAGTATGCAGCTATTATTCTCGCTGCGGCAGGTTTAATCCGTCTAGACCTTGGCGACAGAATTAGTAGCTTTATCTCGGTAGATGATAGCATCCCTGCAGTTGGTCAAGGCGCTTTAGGAATAGAAATAAAAACAGACCGCACTGACTTAATTAATGTACTCGCTCCACTAAACCATAAAGCCACACAACTTTGTATTGAAGCTGAACGTGGTTTCAGCCGTGCACTTGCAGGCAGTTGTACTGTTCCATTGGGTGCATATGCGACCATTCAAAATAAAAGTACACGAAACGACAGCACAAAAAATAACATAATCAGTATTACAGGTTTTGTTGCCAGTGTTGATGGCACGCAAATGTTACGTAAAACCATGGTTGGAAATGTAAATAATGCTAATAACGCGGAGCAAATCGGTATAAATTTAGCTAAAGAATTAGTTAGCTTGGGAGCGGATAAAATTTTGGCTGCGCTTGATGGACACAAATAAATTTCTATTGGGCTTAAGCATTGCCATTACTCGTCCAGTTAAACAAGCAACTCAGTTGACCAAGCTAATTGAAGAAGTTGGTGGAAATGTTATCTCGTTTCCATTGGTTGAAATTGCACCACTAATTGACTACACCCAATTCGAACAAGTGATTGCCAATATTAATACCTATGACTGGGCCATTTTTATTAGTAGTAACGCCGTACAAAATGGCATGCCACGCCTATTAAACAATGGGATTCACAAGCAATTAAAGTTTGCAGCTATTGGTCCTGTCACTGAAAAAGCACTCAGTGAATTTGGTGTGAATGAAGTGCGTAGGCCTAAACATCGTTTCGATAGTGAGTCTTTACTTTTGTTGCCTGAAATGCATGATATGAAAGACAAAAAGGTGATGATAGTGCGCGGTATTGGTGGACGTGACGTATTAGCTAACACTTTAAAAAGTCGAGGAGCCCAAGTTACTTTTGCAGAATGTTATCAACGCATCAATCCACAACAAGATTGCAAAGCATTAGCGCAATATTGGCAACAACAAAAACTATATGGCGTTGTAATTACCAGTAGTGAAGCCATGAGATACTACTTAAACTTATCTAGAAATTCAGACTGGATTCAACAATGTCCGGTTTTTGTAAATCATGCTCGTATTGCTGAAGAAGCGCTTAATACAAAATTACAAATCCACGTAGCCGGAACAGCAGGAGATCAGTCGATGATGGATAATATAAAAACTTATGTCATGTCGAAGGTGTAGCAAAAGTAAACGCATCACTAAAGAATTCATCTGCATCTAAGCCTTGCGCCAAAAATACTTTTTGTGTGTCATCAACCATATTTGGCAATCCACATACATAAGCTTGATAGCCGCTCAAATCTGAAATATCCTCTGACACCGCTTTTTGCACATATCCTGTTTTGCCTTGCCAACCGACGTTTGGTTTTGAAAGCACAGGGATATAAGAAAATTGTGGTACATTTTTCATCCAGCGTTGGCACAAATCATCCATATACAAACTTTCTAGCGTACGCCCACCCCAATAAAGTGTCATTGGCCGCTCAATACCAGAATAAAGCATATGTTCAATGATCCCTTTAATTGGTGCAAAACCAGTTCCTGTAGCTGCAAAAATAATTGGTTTGTTAGATTCTTCACGTAGATAAAAACTACCGAACGGTGCTTCAATCCGCATAATAGCTTTTTCTTTTAGCTCATTAAAAACGTGCTGAGTAAACGCACCACTATCTACTAAACGTAAATGCAGCTCTATGCCTGCTTCAGTATGCGGTGCGCTGGCAATAGAAAACGCACGACGCTTACCTTCTTTAAGAATAAATTCAATGTACTGTCCTGCCTGAAACTGTAAGCGCTCACTACTCGGTAATTGCAAGTATAAAGCCATGACATCCTCTGCTAGCTTTTCTTTTTTCAACACTCTAACTGGCAAAATGCGTGGCTTAACGCCAGTAAAAGTATCAATAACTCTTGCGTCTATGACTAAATCTTCTAATGGTCTAGCACTACAAAAAAGTGCATTACCATTAGCTAATTCAGCCTCTGTCATAGCGTCGCCTTGATAATTATCATGCATGACTTTACCTGATACAAGCTTACCTTTACATTTACCACAAGTTCCATTTCGACAACCATAAGGCAACATAATGCCATGCTTTATAGCTCCTTCTAATATGGTTTGGCTAGGCTTAACTTCAAATGTTTGATCTGTGGACTGAATGATTACTTTGGTCATGATTATTTTTCAGGATTATCTTCTTGAATTTCTGTATATTCGCCTTCAATGACATCATCATTGGCCGCATTGCTTCGCTCTTTACCAAAACGTGTTCCAAAATCAGCTTCATATTCTGGCTGATCTGTTTCGCCTGCACTAGCGTCCGTATCTACTTTAGCTTGTTGAATTGGTATCAGTAATAATATAACTGCAATCACATCAGTGATAACGCCTGGAACTAGTAGCAAAAATCCAGCAAACATATTACGCGCAGAACCCAGTATTGCTTTCATTGGATTGCCGCTTGCTCTAAGATTTTGCATCATTTTACCTGAGATTAATTGCTTTTCATCACGTATTAGTTGTAAGCCTAAGTAACCTACCACGACTAAATAAACAATAACCCACCAGCCATACCGTTGGCCTAATAATATTAATAAGTATATTTCTAAAAGTGGAAAAGCGAGTAAAATTAAGCCAATTAAAAAACGCATGTTATCGAACTTCCTGAATTGTTTGTTCTCAATCTAGATGGTGACTTGCAAGACAAATTACAATATTAAGGTACAAATTACCTTTTATTAGGATAACAATGTTAAAACGTTTTTCATATGTAATATTTTTACTAAGTATGTTTTTGCCACTCATGTGGCAGTCTGTACATGCCGAAAATACAGGTAGTAGTAGTAGTAGCTTATTCACAGAAACTACTGAAGATGAATTTTTACATCCAGACATTGCCTTTAAATTAGAAATAAACGCACTAGAGGATGGTCTTTTAGCCGCTGACTTTTTAGTCGAACCTGGCTATTATTTATATAAAGATCGTATTAAGTTTACGATTGCAGAAGGTAGCGAAGGCGGTATTGTTAATGTGTCTTTACCTGACGGTGATATTAAAGATGACCCTAACTTTGGTGTTTCTGAGGTTTATCATCATGACTTTGTCGCTAAAATAGCTATATCAAGTGTATTAAAAAATATCACTGTGAATGCTCGTTATCAAGGCTGCAGCGAAAAAGGTTTGTGCTACGCCCCACAAAATAAAACATTTAATCTTATACTCAGTGGAAACTATGGCGAGACCAGCACCACAAACTTAAATACTAAAAATATAGTCGACAGCTCAGCTACTAGTTCAAATGATGACCAAGCTACGACATTATTAAAAGGTGGCAAGCTTTGGTTGATAGCCGCAGGATTTTTTGGTTTTGGCTTATTACTAGCGTTAACACCTTGCGTGTTACCAATGATCCCTATTCTTTCAGGTATTATCGTCGGCGATGCAAAATCGCATGATCATGCAACAAGCAGACTACATAGCTTTAATCTTTCATTAGCCTATGTACTGGGTATGGCGATGAGCTATACGATTGCAGGCATTGTAGCTGGCTTGTCTGGCCAATTGCTCAGCAACACATTACAAAACCCTTGGGTATTAGGCTCTACTGCGCTGATCTTCGTTGTATTGTCATTTTCAATGTTCGGTTTTTATGAATTAAGACTGCCACAAAGCATTGAAAACCGTATGATTAACACAACCAATAAACTCAAAGGTGGACAATTTATTGGCGTATTTATTATGGGTGTAATTTCAGCCCTCATCGTCAGTCCATGCGTTGCAGCGCCACTAGCAGGCGCGCTTATTTATATTAGCCAAACTCACGACGTATTGCTCGGTGGCATCGCACTTTTTTCTTTGTCTATTGGTATGGGTGTCCCCTTATTACTTATTGGCGCTTCTGCTGGGCATGTACTGCCAAAAGCAGGCACTTGGATGACTGCAGTGCGTAACGCATTTGGTGTACTCATGCTAGCCGTCGCTATTTATATGATATCGCCCGTAATACCTGCAAGCGCTTCAATGACACTTTGGGCGGCTTTATTAATTATTCCTGCAATGTATTTACATGCTTTAGATAACTTACCGTTAGATAGCATCACAGGTAGGTCACACCCTTGGATGCGCTTTTGGAAAGGTATAGGTATTATATTGTTAGTGGTGGGCGTAAGTATTTTAATTGGCGCTATTTCTGGTGCAAAATCACCTTTACAGCCACTGGCAGGTATTCTTGCTAATAATCAGCAAGTCGAAAACAATAAACTTGCATTTGATCGTGTTAAAAACATCACTGAATTAAATGCGCGAGTCAATGCCGCCAAGGGTAAAATTGTCATGTTAGATTTTTATGCAGACTGGTGTATATCTTGCAAAGAAATGGAACAATTTACTTTTAGTGATAACCGCGTGCAAGCTTCGCTAAATAATGCTGTGCTTCTAAAGGCTGACGTGACTGATAACACCCCTGAAGATCTTGCACTATTGAAACGTTTTAATTTATTTGGTCCGCCTGGGATTATATTTTTTAATCGGTCTGGCCAAGAGATTAAACCCATTAGAGTTATTGGATTTAAAAAAGCAGATAGCTTTTTGAAAATAGTGAATAAAGTAAATGCATTAAAAGCGGATGAATGTAATCCTACCGTTGTTTGTTAAATCCCTCATTTGTTAAATTAAAGTATAAATATGCTCAATAAACTCATTTCAAAACTTATATCACCACTTGGTTCTATCATATTAATTATTTGTATTGGCTTGGCCACAAAGCATTACCTTTCAAGCAAGCCTATTATAGAAAGCACAAACAATGCATCGACACAAGCCTTATTTGCAGCTGAATTTCCTGATGAAAATGGTCAAATGCAATCAATTAGCCAATGGCAAGGTAAAATTATCGTGTTGAATTTTTGGGCTACTTGGTGCCCACCCTGTCGAGAAGAAATGCCAGAGTTATCAGCATTAAACAGCGAATATAATAATAAAAATGTGATTGTTCTTGGTATTGCAATTGATGAAATACCTTTAATTAAAGAATTCACAGAAGAAACACCCGTTAGTTACCCGTTACTTGCTGCAGAAAACGGCGGCATGGAATTAGGCGCAAGCCTAGGTAACAATAAAGGGGTGCTGCCGTATACATTAATTATTAAGCCAGACGGCAGTGTAGCAAAGACTTATTTTGGAAGAATCACTAAGCCGTTATTAGAAGAAACAATAAAAACATTGCTCTAGTAAGTTAATAAGCAGTTCTGCTGCTGATATCAAACTTGGATTAAGTCGTTAAAGTTTGATATTCGATAAGTTCGCCTATTTTCAGTGAATGTGCTGGACAAAATTAGTTAACTTCGGCAAAATCTCAGTCTTATGTTTAAACAAACTACTTCTATTGATTAATTTAAAATGGTAAAACAATCTATTTTAGTCATACACGGCCCGAATCTTAATCTGCTTGGCGTACGAGAACCAGAGCATTATGGGCATTTAACGCTTGCTGATATTGATCAGCAATTAAGTGCAACAGCAAATAATGCAGGACTGACACTTGAGTGCTTTCAAAGTAACGCAGAAGCAGAAATCGTAACAAAAATTCAAACACTTGCAACTAATGTTGATGCGAAAGTTGATTTCATTATTATCAATCCTGCTGCATTCACACATACTTCTATTTCGATTCGCGATGCAATTTCAGCAGTCAACATTCCTTTTATAGAAGTGCATTTGTCTAATGTGTTCTCGCGTGAAGAATTTAGACATCATTCTTATTTCAGTGATATTGCTGTTGGCGTCATTAGTGGCTTAGGGGCTGATGGGTACGAAGCCGCATTACAGTATGCGATTAAACAACTTAAATAATTAAAATAATAAATTAGCTTATTTTTAGGGGTCATTATGGATTTACGTAAATTAAAGAAATTGATTGATTTGGTTGAAGAGTCTGGAATTTCTGAACTCGAACTGACTGAAGGCGAAGAAAAGGTACGTATAAGTAGAGCCGTAGCGCAAACTGCAGCGCCTGTTCCACAATATATAACAGCACCTCAACATGCGGCACCTGCTTCAGCCGCACCATTGGCGACAGCAACTGAATCTGCAGAAGAAGTCATTGATGGTCATGTGGTCACATCTCCTATGGTAGGCACTTTTTATCGATCATCATCACCTGAATCAAGCTCATTTGTAGAAATTGGTGCGAACGTAGCGGTAGGCGATACAATTTGTATTATTGAAGCCATGAAATTGCTCAATGAAATTGAAAGTGACCATGAAGGTGTAATTAAAAAAATACTTGTTGAAAATGGCCAGCCAGTTGAATATGGCGAACCTTTATTTGTGATCGGTTAATAAATATGTTTGAAAAAATTCTTATCGCAAACCGTGGTGAAATTGCCTTACGTGTGCAAAGAGCGTGTCGCGAGCTTGGTATCAAAACTGTCGCGGTTCATTCAGAAGCAGACAAAGAGGCAAAATACGTTAAATTAGCAGATGAGTCTGTTTGCATTGGGCCTGCTTCATCTGCTCAAAGTTACTTGAATATTCCTGCAGTAATAAGTGCCGCAGAAGTCACTGATGCGCAAGCTATTCACCCAGGTTATGGGTTTTTGTCTGAAAATGCAGACTTTGCTGAACGGGTAGAAGAAAGTGGTTTTGTATTTATCGGCCCACGTGCCGAAACCATTCGTTTAATGGGTGATAAAGTTTCAGCTAAAGATGCAATGAGAAAGGCAGGTATCCCATGCGTGCCTGGCTCTGAAGGCGCGTTATCTGAAGATCCAGCTGAGCTAATTAGCCTTGCTAAGAGAGTTGGGTATCCAGTCATTATTAAAGCTGCTGGTGGTGGTGGTGGTCGCGGTATGCGTGTCGTACATACTGAAGCTGCATTAGTTAATGCAGTCAATATGACCAAAGCTGAAGCGCAAGCCTTTTTTGGCAACCCTGTTGTATATATGGAAAAGTATTTAGAAAAACCACGCCATATTGAAATCCAAATATTAGCAGATCAGCATGGTAATGCCGTTTATTTAGGTGATCGTGATTGTTCGATGCAACGGCGCCATCAAAAAGTCATTGAAGAAGCGCCTTCCCCACTCCTAGACCCAAAAATTCGCAATAAAATTGGCGAGCGTTGTGCTGAAGCTTGTAGAAAAATTAAATACCGTGGCGCAGGTACGTTTGAGTTTTTATACGAAAATGGTGAATTCTTTTTTATTGAAATGAACACACGTATACAAGTCGAACATACTGTTACTGAACTCATTACCGGTATAGATTTAGTACAACAACAAATTTTTGTAGCAGCTGGTGAAAAGCTAAAATTCCGTCAAAAAGATATCACCCTCACTGGACACGCTATCGAGTGCCGTATTAATGCTGAAGATCCATATACTTTTGTGCCATCTCCAGGAAAAATTCAAACATTCCATATGCCTGGTGGACCAGGTGTGCGTATTGATACTCATGCATTTTCTGGTTACACCGTTTCACCTCATTACGATTCAATGATTTGTAAATTAATAACTTACGGCATCACGCGTGATCAAGCGATTGCAAGAATGCGTATTGCTTTATCTGAAATGATGGTCGTAGGCATTAAAACTAATGTGCCACTGCATGCTGATTTAATGGCAGATGCTGCTTTTCATATTGGTGGAACAAGTATTCATTATTTAGAAGAAAAATTAGGTATTTCTAACAAATAAAGTGGCTTGGATTTTACTCAAAATACAAGCAGATAATCAAAACGCAGAGTCGATTAGTGATGCCATGATGGAATTAGGCGCATTATCCGTAAGCATAGAAGATGCACACGCAGAAACTGCAAACGAAGAAGCTATATTTGGTGAGCCTGGCGACTCGCCACCAGGCGTTTGGCAGCAAAGCTTGGTCACAGCTATGTTAGACAAGTCCACAAATATAGATGATTTTCTGCAAAAGATTCAAACATCTATCGCAATTACCGAACTGAAATTATCAGAACTGAAATACAGTACGGAAGTGATTGAAGACCAAGACTGGGTTCGAGCAACCCAAGCGCAGTTTGAGCCCATTAGCATTACTGATCAGTTATGGATCGTGCCAACTTGGCATGACGCGCCAAAACAAGATGCAATTAATATTGCCCTAGATCCTGGCTTAGCATTTGGCACCGGCAGTCATCCAACCACACACCTTTGTTTGGAATGGCTGACCGAACAAGACGATTTAAACCAAGTATTAGACTATGGCTCTGGCTCAGGTATATTAGCGATTGCTGCCAAAAAACTAGGTGCAACTAAGGTTGTGGGTGTTGATATTGATGAACAGGCCATTTTAGCTGGTCAATATAACGCTGAACAAAATAAAGTAGATATTACTTTTTTTAATGCAGAGGATTACGCGCACCAAACATTTGACATCGTTGTAGCTAACATACTTTCTAGTGCGCTTATGGTGCTTGCGCCTGCAATAGCAAAGTATTGCAAAACTGGTGCTAAGGTTGCATTGTCAGGTATATTAGCAGAACAATCAGATGCACTAATTAAGAGATATAGTGAATGGTTTACAATGAACATACCTAAGCAAAAAGACGCATGGATACTGTTAACTGGCACTAAAAAATGAATTACATAACCTCTTGCCCAAAATGTGAAACACAATTTTTACTTACCGATGAAGATATAAAAGCTTATCGTGGCAAAGTACGATGCGGCAATTGTGAGCATGTTTTTAATGCAAAAAACCGTGTCACTGAAGTCCCAGAAAATGTATCTAACCCTGAAGAGTATCAAGCGAGTGTAGAACAAGCTGACCAAGAAATAGAAGAGACTATCAGTCAAGAAGCTATCGAAGCAGAAAAAGTGGTTAATGTTGAAGAAGCAGGCAGTATTACAGTTCAACCCGAAGTTGATGAACCTATACAAGAAGCACAGCTTCCCGCAGTGGTTGAATATACAGTGGTTGAAGAGCCAGAATTTTTACAACAAAAAATAAAAGTTAAACGCAGTAAAACTTGGCCAGCAATATTGAGTTTACTTCTACTTATTTTAATATGCCTTCAAACGATTTACTATATGCGCACAGAAATCGCGGCATATTATCCTCAATTTAAACCGTTACTTGTGAAAGCTTGTAAGCAACTTAATTGCAAAGTCAACTTACCTAAAAATCTTAGTCTAATCACTATTGGCGATTCAGATATGCAAGAAGATGAAAGTTATGAATCTGTAATTAAGTTTGAAAGTACGGTTATAAACACAGCAAGATACGCACAAGCCTATCCAAATATTAAACTCACATTAACTAACACTAAAGATAGAGCAGTAATTGAGAAAATATTTGCGCCAAAACAATACCTAGACAAAGGTACTATAATTGCAAATGGAATTGCAGCAAGGCAAGAAATAAGAATTAAACTGTCATTACTTGTGACAGAGGCAGCGGTTGCAGGTTATAGAATTCAACTTGCATATTAATATGGGGGTTTCAGCTTAAATAGGTTTAACCTAATGATTTTCATTAGGTGAGTTTAGTAAGAATACATATAGCCAACAATTTGTAAGTACGTACAATAAGTACCAAGTTATCAAATTAAACCATTAGGAGAATTATTATGTGGACTACACCAGCAGCTACAGAAATGCGTTTCGGCTTTGAAGTAACAATGTACGTAATGAACAAGTAAGCTTTATGCTTATGCAAAAAAGGCGCTTATAGCGCCTTTTTTAATGTCCGTAACAAACCTAAATTTGCGGCAGCATGTATTCTGCATTAATCAATTTAATTGATTCTGAAATTTTTTCTACTGCTTGCAACCGCACAAAACTCTTACGCCAGGCAATTGCAATCCTTCGTTTAGGCACAGGGTTAGAAAATGAAATCACATTAATTAATGCATTACTGTAACGGTCTGAAGTGGCGGAGCGCGGCATCACCGTAATGCCTAAATTTGAAGCAACCATATTACGAATCGTCTCTAAAGAATTACCTTGCAGCACCTCTCCCTTACGAGAAAGTTCAGGGCAAGCTTGCGTCACTTGATTACTAAAACAATGTCCGCTATTTAATAGCAACACTTTCTCAGTGGATAATTCATCAGGGTTAATCTGCTCTCTGGACGACCAATGATGATTTTTAGGGATCACTACTGCAAATTCTTCGTCATACAAAGGCATTACTTCTATACTTGGAACGTCAAAGGGTAATGCAATAATTGCCGCATCAATCACACCATTGCGTAATTGTGTTTCTAGGTTTTCTGTTAAATTTTCTTCAATTTCTAATGGCATATCCGGCGCAGTTTTACGCAAAATTGGAATTACTTCTGGCAACAGATAAGGGCCGACAGAATGAATCATGCCTAGTTTAAACAGACCGTCTAGCTGATTAGAACCCAACTTTGCCGTTTCTTTTAATCTTGAGGCTTGCTCAAGTATTGCGTTGGCTTGCGTGACTATTTTTTCGCCGATTTCTGTTAACTTTACTTCCGTTCTGCTGCGTTCAAAAATCATGACGCCCAATTCTTGCTCTAATTTTTTAATACCCAAACTCAAAGCAGGTTGCGTGACAAAACATTTTTCTGCAGCACGTCTAAAATTGAGCTCTTGCGCCACAGCCACAATAAATTTAAATTCAATTAATGTCATATGATGTTCTTGATATTGCAATAATAATCACTTTACTATGATAAATAAAACTTATCAACAGTATAAAAACTTACAATTATGCAAATAATAAGTCTAGGCCTATATTAGTAGCCATGCACTAATAAAGACTAGAGAGAAACAAATGTAAAATTATTTATTTAACCAAATAAACCCATTGCTGATAGAAGCTTTAGCGGTTTATGGCGCAACACATTAAAGTGGTTGAGGTGGTTTATTTCTTTACATGAATTTAATTTTTAAAAATAACTCAAGGGGAACGCAATGACAACAGAATTAAAATGCCCATTCACTGGCGATAAGGTTAATCAGACAACTGTTTCAGGTGGTAGAAATAATAGTGACTGGTGGCCCGAACAACTAAATCTCAAAATTTTACATCAACAATCTCAGCTATCAAATCCGATGGATGAATCGTTTAACTATAAAGACGCATTTAATAGCCTAGATTTAGATGCTGTTGTGCAAGACCTAAACACGCTTATGACAGACTCACAAAATTGGTGGCCAGCGGATTATGGTCATTATGGCCCCTTCTTTGTTCGTATGGCATGGCATGCAGCAGGTACTTATCGTGTCTATGACGGTCGTGGTGGTTCAGGCACTGGCAATCAACGATTCGCACCTTTAAATAGTTGGCCAGATAATGGAAATCTAGATAAGGCGCGACGTTTACTATGGCCAATTAAGCAAAAATATGGCAATAAATTATCTTGGGCAGATCTTATTGTGCTTACAGGAAATGTCGCATTAGAATCAATGGGATTAAAAACCTTTGGTTTTGCTGGCGGCCGTGAAGACATCTGGGAACCAGAAGAAGATATCGACTGGGGCCCAGAAGCAACCTGGTTAGGCGATGAGCGCTATAAAGGTGATCGAGAACTAGCTAATCCATTAGGCGCTGTACAGATGGGGTTAATCTATGTAAACCCTGAAGGGCCAAATGGCAACCCAGACCCAGTGGCTTCAGCGCATGATATTCGTGAAACTTTTGAACGTATGGCAATGAATGATGAAGAAACAGTTGCATTAGTAGCTGGCGGCCATACTTTTGGTAAGTGTCATGGTGCTGTACCAGAGAGTAATTTAGGTAGAGAGCCAGGAGCTGCGCCAATAGAAGAACAGGGTTTTGGATGGATAAACACTGCTGGCACTGGTCATGGTGTGGATACAACAACAAGTGGTTTAGAAGGTGCTTGGACAACGGACCCAACGCAATGGGATAACAATTATTTTGAAAATCTATTTGGTTATGATTGGAAACTAACCGAAAGCCCTGCAGGTGCAAAACAATGGACCCCAAAAGAGTCCTCAGCAACGAACACGGTACCTGACGCGCACGATTCATCTAAACGCCATGCACCGATGATGAGCACAGCAGATTTGGCTTTAAAAATGGACCCTGCTTACGAAAAAATTTCGCGTCGTTTCTATGAGAACCCGAAGGAATTTGCTGACGTATTTGCAAGAGCTTGGTTCAAATTAACACACCGGGATGTAGGGCCAGTCTCTCGATACCTAGGTCATTTAGTGCCAGCAGAAACACTTATTTGGCAAGACCCGACGCCAGAAGTGAATCATGTATTAGTGACTGAAAAAGATGTTGCTGGCTTAAAAGAGACGATCCTTACTTCGGGGTTATCTATCTCTCAATTAGTCAGTGCGGCATGGGCCTCAGCCTCTACTTTTCGAGGATCAGACATGCGTGGCGGTGCGAACGGCGCTCGCGTTCGTCTAGCACCACAAAAAGACTGGGAAGTTAATCAGCCAAAAGACCTAGCCACAGTGATTGCTGCGCTAGAGAAAATCCAAAAAGATTTCAATGCAGCACAAACGAATGACACATTAGTTTCTGTTGCAGATTTAATCGTACTTGGTGGCGCTGCGGCAATTGAATTAGCTGCAAAAAATGCGGGGCAACAGGTACAAGTAGTGTTTACTCCAGGTAGAACAGATGCATCACAAGCGCAAACTGATATTGACTCATTTACCTATATGGAACCAATTGCTGATGGATTTAGAAATTATGTAAATAAAAATGTGCGACTATCAGGGGCTGAATTATTGTTAGACAAAGCACAGCTACTTAAATTAACTGCACCAGAGATGACGGTACTAATTGGTGGATTGAGAACTTTAAATACAAATGCCGATGGTTCTGCTAATGGTGTATTCACTCATCAACCAGAACTATTAACCAATGACTTTTTTGTAAACTTGCTTGATATGAAAACAAAGTGGCAAAAATCCGAGGCTTCAGAAAGTGTACTAGAAGGACGAGATAGAGCAACAAACAAGCTTAAGTGGACAGCAACAGTCGTCGATTTAGTCTTTGGCTCAAACGCACAACTTCGAGCCATTACAGAAGTATATGCAAGCAGCAATTCACAGCAGACCTTCTTAGGCGACTTTGTAAAAGCCTGGAATAAAGTGATGAATAATGACCGTTACGATATTGCGTAGTTAAAAACTTAAAGAAGCAAAAACATAGGTATTTGTCATAAATAGTTAATATTGTTTATATAAACTATTCATTGTTACACTTCCCTTCTAGCCCGCTTTATGCGGGCTTTTTTTCTTAATTTTATGTAAGTAATGCTATTATCAATACGACTTATTTATATAATGCTTAGGAATAAAAAATGAAAACATGGCAATGCGCAGTATGCGGCCTAATATATGAAGAAGAAAAAGGCTGGCCTCAAGACGACATTGTTCCAGGTACTAAATGGGAGGATGTACCAAAAGACTGGATGTGCCCAGAATGTGGTGTAGCAAAAAGTGAATTTATGATGGTTGAATTTTAATTTGCACAATTAAAACTTAAGATAGACTGTCCATTACGATATAATCTGAACCCTCACGCGGAGAGATGGCTGAGTGGTTGAAAGCGCCACCCTGGAAAGGTGGTATAGGGGCAACTCTATCGAGGGTTCGAATCCCTCTCTCTCCGCCAGTAGTTACAATCACACTGCCTCATAAAATCTCAAAATAGCTTATTACAACCTCAATATTTACCTAATAGATTGTCAATCTCTGAAATAAAAACTGTAATATTCACAGCTATTATGGAGGTTTTAGGCAAGCTCTAACTTTCACATTTACGTACCTTCTATATATACTATTGAGAAGATTGCTATGACTGTATTATTAATACATAGAGTTTGAAAATCTAGTTTTGCTCTGATTAAGAGCGATGTTAAATTCTTCTATATTCAAATATTAGAAGCTCTCTTACTACGTTCTGTTAATCAAATGAATTAGGTTTCAAGGTATACTATTTGAACAGAAAATATACTTTTCAAAGAAGACCTAATGTTAAAATTCAAAAACTTAGAACCAATGTTTAGTCAGATGGTAACAAGTGTGAGCACTGCTTTTACACAAGCAGAAACCTATAGTCAAATAGGCATCATCATAGTTATCTATCTTTTTTCCCATAGTATGGCTAAATTTTTACGTAGCAAATTTGCTTTATCCCAGAAAGCTGATTCAACATCACTAACAAATCTAAATACAAGACTATTTGAAAGTATCGACAAGCTACTATTTCCGATTATCTTCATCATCCTGCTCAAGTTGTCAGTTGATCTAAGCCAATATGTCGTTGAAAATGGTTGGGTAATGAAAGGCGCATTGGCAATTGCCATACTATTATTTTTTAATTATTTCATTAATCTAGTTGTTACTCACCCTTTCATAACTATAGTGTTCCGTTGGATAGGGATGCCAATCATATTTTTTTATGTCACTGGCATACTCGACGAAATTATAGGTCTATTGGATTCAATAAGTATTCAGCTTGGTAACATAAAACTAACTGCTTATGGCTTCTTGCGCACATTAATTTTCGGCTCTTTACTGTTTTGGTTAGGACGCACGTCGAATAAAGTTGGCCAATCCATTATTCGCAAACAAGAGTCCTTAGATCTAAAAAGCAAAGAGCTATTCGCTAAGCTTTTTGAAATCGTCCTTTTCTTTATCATTTCAATATTAATTCTTAATATAATGGGAATTAATTTAACCGCACTCGCCGTATTTGGCGGTGCTATTGGTGTGGGCTTGGGGTTTGGCTTGCAAGCGATTGCTTCAAACTTTATCTCCGGCATTATTATTATCATGGATAAATCTGTTTCTGTGGGTGACCATATTGAAATGGAAGATGGTAAGTCTGGTCTAGTGACACAGCTTAGCTTACGGTCTACAACAGTAGAAACTTATGATGGTAAAGATATTGTAATCCCCAATGAAAAATTCATTACGAGCGTATTTACTAATTGGACACATAAAAACAACAAACAACGTTACAGTGTTGGGTTTTCAGTGGCCTATAACACTGATGTTCGAAGTGTGATTGTACTAATAAAAGAAGCTGTAGCGATTCATCCTCAAGTTCTAAGTGGTGAAGAATGCACTCTCGAAGAGCAGCCAGATTGTGAAATAGATAGTTTTGGTGATAATGGCATCAATATGCATGTAGAGTTCTGGATGGAAGGCATTGACGATGGCAAGAATCGCGTCGGTAGTGATTTGTTTTTAATTATTCTTGAAACACTCCAGAAAAACAGTATAGAAATTCCATTTCCACAGCGTGATGTACGAATTATTGAAACAAAAAGTTAGCACTTTTGTGCTTCACTATATTGCAGTGCCGAGTGACAGAGTAATGGCCTTGGTAATGGATGATAGATGAGAAATTTTTAGATTTTATTGCTAAGGAATTTATGTCGTATCAATGTATTTCAATTGAAGAAGCTGAAGAGATCATTAAATCTGAAAAGGTGACCTTGCTCGATATCAGGGATGATGGTTCGTTTTTGGCTGGTAACGTTAAGGGGTCAGTTAACGTATCAGACGAAAACGTAGATGATATCGTTAGAAATTCAGATAAAGAAAACCCAGTTATTATTTATTGTTATCATGGCAATAGTAGTAAAGGTGCTGCTAATTATTTCTACAATATGGGGTTCAAAAAATCATACAGTGTTAATGGCGGTTTTGAGGTCTGGAAATTAACACGCTGATAATGCAACTCCGCTAAATGTGAAAGCCGGACGGCCAAGGTCGCTTATTTATTTAAACCTTAACACTACCTTTGGAACCAATATATTGTAATGACAGACACACCCATAGATATGTCGCTAATTGCTACAAAGACGGTCGGGCATTATAACCAGCGTGCTGAAGAGTACTGGGTTGGCACACATGATCATGATGTAAAACAGAACATCGACGTACTACTCCGATATATCCATGGACCACACCCTTTATGTATACTCGACTTCGGTTGTGGCCCTGGCCGTGATTTGATCACTTTTCGCGCCTTAGGGCATGAGCCAATTGGCTTAGATGGCTCTTCGTCTTTTGTCGACATGGCTCGTGGGCATAGTGGTTGTGAGATATGGGAGCAGGATTTTCTTGCATTGAATCTCCCTTCCTGCCGTTTCGATGGCATTTTTGCTAATGCCTCACTGTTCCACGTGCCATCTCAAGAACTACCACGCGTTTTAAACAAACTTCATTCAGCACTCAAACCAGATGGCGTTCTCTTCACTTCGAACCCGAGAGGGAGTAATGAGGAAGGCTGGAATCAAGACCGGTATGGGGTATATCATGACCTAGAGTCATGGCGCACGTTTCTAAATGCAGCAGCATTCTCTGAGTTGGAGCATTACTATCGCCCACCCGGGCTGCCACTTGATCAGCAACCTTGGCTAGCGAGTATATGGCGCAAGACTACTTTGCTCCTTTAAGCGTTATGAATGACTAACTTGATCTCAAGTGTTAATGTAGCAGTGAATAATCCTAATTAGCACTACAACTACCAAGATTTCAAACGAGAGAGTAAAAATGGCTTATACAGAAAAATTTCAAAATCTTGCTAATACAGCACGTTCCCGCGTAGAAGAAGCATTACCTGAAGATGTCGATGCTTTATTGGCTAAAGGCGCTATTGCATTAGATATTCGAGACAAGGAAGAGCATGACAAAGACCATATCGAGAGCTCGCTGAACATTAGTCGTGGAAAGTTGGAGATGCTCGTAGAAGGTGTGATTCCAGATCTTGATACCCCAATTATTTGCTACTGCAATGCCTTTAACCGTGGAGCATTATCGGCAGATACACTAACAAGCATGGGATACACCAACGCAAAATTTATAGCTGGTGGTCTTGTTGCATATCGTAAACTTGCATAGTGTTCTTCACCGCACATTCCAGCTGAATATAAGACAAGTATAAAAGTAGAATATAGCCAAAAGCTTCCAGGCCGACGTAATTTGGCTAGGTGACTTAGGCGAGAAATTTTTTAAACATGATCTATATTTAACTAAACCTAATAAATACGTAATACAAACTTATTAAGCATCCACGTTATATTTCTGAGGAACTATGAAAAAAATATACTTATTATTATTTACTATATTGCTGATTACTCCTGCTATTACAAGCGCTTCTGATTACCGAAAATTGTTTGAAGTAGCTAATCCATCCGTCGTGGTGCTATACACGATTGAAAGACAAATAGATGCTAGACAAAAATCTAAAGAAGTTTCAAGACGAGGACTTGGTTCGGGCTTTGTAGTGGACACTGACGGGCACATTATAACGGCTGCACACGTTGTACAGACTGCTGATGCGGTGCAGGTTGAGTTTGTTGATGGCACAAAAGTGACTGCTCATGTGATAGCTTCAGACACGGTTAAAGATGTTGCACTTCTAGCATTAGATGAGACCCCAGCTAACCTTAGCCCAGCAAAGTTAGGTGACTCAAATGACATACGTGTTGGTGACGAAATCTTTGTTATCGGAGCACCATTTGGCTTGTCTCATACTTTGTCTATTGGTCATATCTCGTCGCGCCATAATAATAGCCATGCATTGATGGGGTCTATTCAAGCAGAAACCTTTCAGACAGATGCAGCCATTAACCAAGGAAACTCTGGCGGGCCAATGTTTAATCTCAAAGGCGAGGTTATAGGCGTCGTTAGCCACATTCGTAGCAAGTCTGGCCGGTCAGTAGGTTTAGGGTTTGCAATTACATCGAATGAAACTGTAAAAGCACTATTTACACAGCATATGACATGGTCTGGAATGAGCGGCATACAATTAACCGGCCCATTGGCTGAGGCATTAAATATCCCTCAAACATGGGGATACTTAGTACAAAAAGTGGCATTAAACTCACCTGCAGAACGCTTAGGTATTCAAGCGAGTCGCATACCGGTTTCTATTGAAGGTAAAAAACTTTTCATTGGCGGTGACATTATTTTGTCCATTGAAGGTATTGAAATGTCACCCGATACGGCAGAGCTATTTCGAGAAAAAGCAAAGCAAATAGAAAATGGTGCTGAGATAACAGTGACAGTATTACGTGCTGGAGAAAAGATAGAACTAACAGCACCTTTTAAAAAACAGAAATGCAAACACTGCCAACTTATTCAACAAAAACTGAAATAATACTTTGTAATAAAATAAGCAGGCAATGTTTGATAATTTAACTTTAATATTAATGAGATGCCATGCTTAAAACGATATCATTAACGGCTTTGGCACTTGTGGCTTTTGCAGGAAATTCTGTTCTGTGTCGTGTGGCTTTGAATAATGATGTTATTGACGCTTTTAGTTTCACTTCAATCAGGCTGGTCTCTGGTGCTATATTTCTACTTTTTTTAGTCGCAATTAAAACCAAAAAAAGAATAAATGTTAAAAATGGTAGTTGGTCATCAGCATTCTTTTTATTTTTATATGCTATTGCATTTTCATTTTCATATACCAAATTAAATACTGGTGTAGGTGCATTAATATTATTTGGCTCGGTTCAAGTCACAATGATTTTATCTGAGCTGTTAAAAGGGAAAAAACTTTTTTTAATTGAGTATGCCGGCTTGTGCCTCGCATTCTTAGGGCTGCTTATTCTTTTAACACCTAGCATTTCTGCTCCTTCATACACAGGCTTTGCATTGATGGCTGTCTCTGGCGTCGCTTGGGGGTTTTATACCTTAGACGGTAAGGGTTCAAAAACCCCACTTATTGATACGGCTAACAATTTTTTGAGAACACTGCCTTTTGTTGTTTTGGTTACACTGTTAACTATTGACACTCTCCAAATATCAAATCATGGTGTTGTATTGGCTATAGTCTCAGGCGCCATCACATCAGGGTTAGGGTATGCAATTTGGTACTCTGCACTCTCAGGATTAACCGTGAAACGGGCAGCAATTATTCAACTAGCCGTTCCAATAATTGCTGCCTTTGGGGGTGCTTTATTTTCTAATGAATTAATCACTATTAAATTAACAGCCTCATCGATACTTGTACTGGGTGGAATTTTAATCGTGTTAGTTGGTAAACAATTCGCTGAGGAATTGACGAGACCCAAAACTTAATAAAGACTGATTTCAAAACAATTATTTACTTGCGTTTGAAGTCTTTTTTTAAAATACAATATTACAATATCTTAGTTAAAAACTATTTCATTAGCTAACAAAAAAAGGCAGTCTATTTAACTAGATTAGTCAATTCGGGCTATTGTTTAAATAACAAACTAGTTAATAATAAGCTGCAGAAAGATTTAGTAGTATCTTTTGTATATAAATTTATAAGTTAGGCAATCTTTAATGGAAGTTGATTTAGCCTTTGAAGTAGCTGAGGTAAGTTTTGATGAATTTGAACGTCGAAAAACTCCAAGAGAAAATATTTCTTTAATCGAAATTCAAAACAAAGCATTTCTCGCGCATGTGTTTAATGAACCAAAAATTGACATTGGCATAGAGGTCAACGAAGTTGCCTTTGATCAATTTGAGCGTAGAAAACAACCTCGATAAGTTTTGATCAGGTGATTTATCAATTAATCTCATCTCAATATAATTAAACAATATAGTTAAGCATCAGCCTCCTATATTTCTCGCCGTGTAGTATTAGTATTATGTGATTAAGAGCACTTATTTATTTGAGTTATTACGGTTAAATCAACTTAGATAAATTTATACGGATTCTGATATGTTTAAACTATTAAGTTTTATCGTTGCTGCCTTATTATTGCTATTTGTTTACACAACATATTCTGAAAATCCTCACTTTTTATCGCAAGAAATTGATAATCAGAAACAATCTTTTTCTCAAGAACATCAGTTTTTATTAACAAACATAAACGGCAACCAACAATCATTAGATGAGTATATTGGTCATGGGCAATGGGTTGTCGTTAATATATGGGCAACGGCTTGTCCCTTTTGTCGAGAAGAATTATTTGATCTTGCAAGTTTCCATGATCGTCACCAAGATAAAGATGCCGTTGTTTTAGGGCTGACTTTAGATTTAGCCACTTTTGGTTTTCCTGACAAAGCTTATTTGACAAAGTTTGCCGAGAGCTACCTAATCGATTACCCCCTATTTTTAGTAAGTGGTGATATTGCCAACAAAGTGGTTGGCATACCCGTTAATAGAGTGCCGATGACGCTCTTTTATAACCCAGAAGGCAAACTGGTTTATGAAACAAATGGCATGGTAGACGAAGAAACACTAGAAGCTGTAATCAAAAACAAAAAAATACCCTATCGGCCTGCCTTGGAACAAAATGCAACGCATATTAATAACCCTAATGTAAAGTAATCTATACTGGCATCTTGAAAAAATTTACTCTCGCTGTTTTCAGCCGTTATGCACAATTCATTAGTCAGTAAAAAAAATCTGATTTGCAATTTGTAATGCCTAGCAATTTAAACTAGTATTTATTATCGCTAGCTTAAACCCCTTAAGCTATATTTCACAAATGAACATATATCAATGAACTCCATCTTCATAAAACCCATCGAAAAATTAATTTCGCAAGAAAAATTACTACCAACATTTAAAGATAAAATACTGCCACATTATGAAAAAGTAGCAGACTATTTAGCTAAGCAGCATAGTATTAAAAAATCAAATTTATTAGTCGCGATCAATGGCGCCCAAGGCACTGGAAAATCGACACTTGCCTTATTTCTTCAAGCAATACTGGAAGCAAAAGGCAAACATGTTGCCGTGTTGTCTATTGACGATTTATATTACACGTTTAATGAGCGCCAAACACTTGCTACTGAAATACATCCACTATTAAAAACACGCGGCGTACCTGGCACACATGATTTAACCTTAGGCCAACAAGTAATCAACCAGCTTCTGAATGTGCAGCAAGATGATAGCGTTGTTGTCCCCGCATTTGATAAAGCGCAGGATGACCGTAAACCCAAGACTGAATGGCCAACAATTAATGGTCCTATTGATATTATTTTGCTGGAAGGTTGGTGTGTTGGTGCAAGCTCAATGCCAGAAAGTACTTTGCATACTGCCATTAATATATTGGAAGAGACTGAAGACCAAGGTCAGCTATGGCGCAGATATATTAACGATCAATTGATCCAACATTATGAACAATTTTTCAATCAATTTGATTTGTTAATCATGCTAAAAGCGCCTAATTTTGACTGTGTTAAACAATGGCGAACACTGCAAGAAGAAAAGTTGGCAAGTAAAATGCAAGTAACGCTTAATAATGATAAAACTACTACAAATGGTGCGTTAATAGCACCGCTAAAAGGCCTAATGAACAATAATGCACTAAATAGGTTCATGATGCACTATGAGCGCTTAACAAACCACATGCTAATAGACATGCCTAAACGCGCTGATGTTGTAATTGAGTTGGCGCCGGACCATACGATTATGCAAACTGAATATCACAATAAGAAAATCAAATATGGATAGCCAGTTAGTTATATTTAGCGACCTTGATGCAACGCTTCTTGATCATAATAATTATAGTTTTAATGCGGCCAGTGTGGCGCTAGATAAACTTAAACAAGCTGAAATCCCATTAGTTTTAAACTCAAGTAAAACCAAACCTGAAATGCAGCGTATTCGTAACAAATTAGATAACCACCATCCCTATATTATCGAAAACGGTGCGGCCCTAATTGTTCCACCAAATTATTTTGATAACGGAGCCCAAGAAGTTATCAACTTTTCATCTGAATACCAATTTATTTTAGACACTTTATCTGACCTTAAAAAGCAGGGGTTTATTTTTCGACATTTCAACGCCCTTACCGCTAAAAATGTCAGTGATTTAACGAACTTAAGTCTAGCAGATGCCAAAATGGCAAAAGAACGATTTGGGTCTGAACCATTACTTTGGGATGATAGCGAAGAAAACCTAACACGCTTCATAAAAGTTATTAACGAGAAACAATTAAAACTCATTAAAGGCGGTCGTTTTTATCATGTCATTGGTTTGTTTGATAAAGGTGTTACGGTTGAATACTCGCTACAGTTTTTTAAAAATAAATTTAAACATAAAAGAATTGTTTCAGTTGGTTTAGGTGATAGCCCAAACGATTTACCGATGTTACAAACAGTGGATATACCCATTGTAATTAAATCGGCACGTTCAATAGAAATGAAGCTTAACAACTCAAACGCTATATTTAGCAAGCACGAAGGCCCGACAGGCTGGAACGAAGAAATTATAAAATTACTAGAAAAAGGAAGTTAGCAATGGGAGATTTTTATCAAAATGGGGTAGTAACTACCTTACATAATTTAACAAGACGGCCAGTTGAAGACATTGAAGCTGAATTAAAACAGTTTAGTAAAACACGGCCAATGGCGCTCATTTTACCCTCACTTTTTTCTGAGCTTGAAGGCCCTGCGCTTAAAAATATTGTACAAGAACTTAAGCAAGTAGATTATTTAGAAGAAATCATCATTGGTTTAGATGCAGCCACAGAGACACAATACAAATACGCATTAGAGTTTTTTAGTGAATTACCACAACGCAAAAAAATTCTATGGAACGAAGGTCCTAGATTACAAGCAATCGACCAAAAACTTAAAGAACAAGGCATATCGCCAACTGAAATTGGTAAAGGTAGAAATGTTTGGTTTTGCATGGGTTATGCACTAGCCTCAGGTAGAGCAAAATCAATTGCAATGCATGATTGTGATATTTTGACTTACAAACGTGATTTGCTAGCAAAGCTTATATACCCTGTAGCTAACCCAAACTTTAACTATATGTTTTGTAAGGGGTTTTATTCTAGAGTAGCTGATAAAAAAATGAATGGCCGTGTTAATAGGCTATTAGTTACCCCATTAATTAGAGCACTTAAAAAAACATGTTCACCTAGTGATATTCTCGATTATTTAGATAGTTTCCGTTACTCCTTGGCTGGTGAATTTTCATTTCGATCTGATGTAATCAGTGATATTCGTATCCCTAGTGACTGGGGGTTAGAAATTGGCGTGCTATCAGAGCTTAAGCGTAATTATGCAACAAATCGCATCTGCCAAGTCGACATCGCTGATATCTATGACCACAAACATCAAGACCTATCGCAAGATGATGCAACGAAGGGTCTAGCTAAGATGAGTACTGATATCTCAAAAGCCTTATTTAGAAAATTAGCTACTAATGGCGAAGTGTTTTCAACAGAAACGTTTAGAACGATTAAGGCGACTTATTACCGTATGGCTTTAGATTTTATTGAAACATACCAAAATGATGCCGTATTTAATGGTTTGAAATTTGACCGGCATAAAGAAGAAAAAGCCGTTGAAACATTTGCCCAATGCATTATGGACGCAGGTAGCTCTTTTCTAGACAACCCAATGGATACACCATTTATTCCTAGCTGGAATCGCGTCATTAGCGCGCTGCCGACGATTCAAGAAGACTTTTTAGCTGCAGTAGATGCTGACATGGAGCAGTACTCGTAAACTATGGACCAACAAAATAAAAGTGAGCTACATTGCAAACTGGTTTCTCACCTAGAAAAAATTTATACGAACGTATCACATACTGCACTTGCTGACGATTTGATTGATGCGCTGCAATTAAATACGGTGTATCAAACTCCTATTCCAAACCATAATAACTGGAGCGAGCAAGACATCGTTTTGATTACATATGCAGACAGCCTGTTTAAGGAAAATGAAAAGCCATTAAATACACTAAATGAGTTTGCAAATCAACATCTTGCAGATATTGTTAGCATCATTCATATTTTACCTTTCTTCCCCTTTAGTTCCGATGATGGTTTTTCTGTAATTGATTATTATGCCGTTAATGAATCACATGGTGACTGGGAAGATATAAAAGCAATAAGCAAACAATTTAAATTAATGTCTGATCTTGTACTAAACCATATGTCTGCAAGAAGTTGGTGGTTTGATAACTATAAAAAACGTTTAAATCCGGGTAAAGACTACTTTTTTGAAGCGGAAAAAGATCTTGATATCAGCAAAGTTGTACGTCCTAGAAAATCACCACTACTAAACGAGATAGAAACTAAAGATGGAAAACGCTATGTTTGGTGCACATTTAGTGAAGACCAAGTAGATTTGAACTTTGCTAACCCCAAAGTGCTCATTGAATTTGCGAATATCATTTTTCACTACTTAGAAAATGGTATACGTGTTTTCCGCTTAGATGCCGTTGCTTTTTTGTGGAAAGAGCCTGGCTCTTCATGTATACACCTACAACAAACCCACGAAATTATTAAAGTTTTACGATTATTAATAGAGCATCACAGTCCTGATGCCATTGTAATAACAGAAACCAATGTGCCTAATCGCGAGAACTTAACTTACTTTGGTAACGGTAATGAAGCACACATGATTTATAACTTCTCACTACCACCACTCCTAATTTACACATTAATCACTGGCAATTGTAAACATTTAAAATCGTGGATGATGAGCATGCCCCCAGCCCAGAATGGCACAACTTATCTCAACTTTATTGCATCACATGATGGTATTGGGTTGCGACCGCTTGACGGTCTATTAGATGAAGAAGAAAAATACCGTATGGTCAGCACGATGGAACAATTCGGTGCGCGACTCACCCATCGACGCTCGAAAGAAGGTGTAGACAAACCGTATGAAATTAATATTAGTTTGTTTGATGCACTAAAAGGCAACACCGATGGTGAAGATGCCTTTCAAGTACAACGTTTTCTTTGTGCGCATACCATTATGCTTGCTTTAGAGGGTCTTCCTGCTTTTTATATTCATAGCTTATTTGGCACTGAAAACGATTATAACCGGGTAGAACACTCTGGCAATAACCGCTCGATTAATCGATCTAAATGGGATATTAGTGCATTAGGCGACGTGCTTAATGATGAAAAAACACATCATCATATTATATTCAACACCCTGCAAAATAGAATTGCTATTCGTAAAAAACAAACAGCCTTTCACCCTAATGCCACTCAGTTTACTTTGCATTTTGGCACAGAAATTTTTGGTTTTTGGCGCCAAAGTTTAGATAGACAACAATCAATTTTTTGTATCAATAACATTAGCAACAAAACCCAAAACATCCCGCTATCCGATATTAACTTAATTAGCACTGATCATTGGATAGACTTATTAACTGGTCATCCTATTAGTGATATGTATCAAAGCGTCACTTTGCAACCCTATGAAAGTTTATGGTTGAGTAATAAATCTTAATTGAAGAGTGGCAAGTTGCCACACTCCTTCCTTAAAAATAGAAAATTAATGCCATAAAACAGGGTCGATGTTATAAAAGGTTTGTAATTGCTTATATAAGGCTGGTAACCTTTTTTTCATTTGCATCGGTTTCTCAAAAAAAGACTCACTTGCCACCGCAAAAAACTCAGCGGGTGAAACCGTGCCATACTCATCTAATACTTTATTTTCAGCGCGTTTTGCACGTTCATGCAATGCGTTGAACTCTTCACTTAACACCTTATTCCATTCTTTATATTGCGACTTATTTCTCAACATTGGCAAGCCGTTCATATGGCCACTTTGTTCATCTAATTTATGGGCAAATTCGTGTATCACCACATTGTGACCATCCTCAGCATTGACCGAACCATGTCGAATATCTGCCCATGACAACACAATCGGACCACGCACCCAAGACTCACCAGCTCGTTTGCTAAGCTTTTTAGTGGTCAGCAAACCATCATGTTGCACTTCATGGGCGGTGTACGCAATTGGATAGATTAAGATAGATGAAAAACCACTGAAACGACGTTGATTGCCTTGCAACAATAGCAAACAAGCATTGCCTGCCACAGTCACTTTAATATCATCTGTAATCTCAACCCCTTCGCGGCCAATAAACTTCTTTTCATCCAAAAATATATTAATATGGCCATGAAATTCTTCGTGTAAGGCTTGTGGTAACTTCGAATAAAGCATCACATACTTTTGCAGAATCGCGATCCGACTAGCAGGCAATGGCGTTTTAAATAATTTTTTCCTGCGTGTGTCGCGCACATATTTATACAAATACCATAACAACACCGCGGAAAAAACTAGACCGAATAAAATAATCAGACGCATAAAGGTTTAAATTTTCATTCTCTATAATGATAATACAAGGGCATCAATTGAATTACGCTTATGATTATTTAAGCCGTTCTTAGGATCATTAGAGATCGTGTCAGCGACAGCATGTTTAACATGACTTGAAACTGCTTTATCACAGGGTTTACATTGATCCATAAAAGTAGAGCTAATTCTATCAGACCATTTTCTATCTTTTCTGAATGTAGTTGGTTTTTTGTTTACTCCAAGTTCATCTAATATTTGTGCTTTATATAAATCGACTGCTAAGCAATCCCCAAACGCATAATCTTGCATGCCTTGGCATGTCACCATAGTACGGCTTGCTACTTTTATTAATTAATTTTTTTGAGCCTTATCATATACAGTTAAAGCGGATGCAATATATTCAAGCAGCTATAAAAAAAACAGGAGTTAATCTGCTTTTTTTAGAACCAATGTCATTCATCAAACCTAAACATCAAGGTTACTGACCCCTAAAGCATTACTTTCGATAAAGGCGCGTCGCGGTTCAACATTGTCGCCCATTAACGTAGTAAATATTTCATCGGCTGCGATGGCGTCGTCAATTTGTACTTTTAGTAAACGACGTACTTGTGGGTCCATGGTGGTTTCCCATAGCTGACTTGGGTTCATCTCGCCCAATCCTTTATAACGTTGTATTGCAACGCTATGTTTAGCTTCGCCCAATAGCCAATCTAAGGCTTGTTTAAAGGTGGTGACAGCAAGCTCTTTTTCGCCACGTTTGACTATCGCCCCCTCACCTAACAAACCATGCAGCATAGAAGACATCCGATTAATTTGACGATAATCACCGCTACCTAAGAACTCTGCATCGATAATACAAGATTGTAAATTACCATGTACGAATTTATTCACTTCAAGGCGGTAAGCACTTTCTTCTTCATCAAAAGCAATGAGTACTTCTGAACCAGTAGCACCTAAAATTGGACGTAATTTTTCTGCTGCTAAGTTGGCTGATTTTTCTGAGCTTAAGTCTATATCACCAACGTCTTGTATGGCACGTAACACACTTTCATCATACAGTCTTGCAATACGGCGAATCACCGCTTCGGTTAGCACCATTTGTTTTGCAATATCTTCTAACGACTTCTCTTTAAGAACATCACCATTGGTTTTTGTGGTGAGCTCAGCATCTTTTAATGCTGAGTTGAGTAAATAAATTTCTAATTCTTGATCATCTTTAAGATACTTTTCTGCACGGCCTTGTTTCACTTTATAAAGCGGTGGTTGTGCAATGTAAATATGGCCACGTTCAACTAACTCCGTCATTTGGCGATAGAAGAAGGTGAGTAATAATGTTCGGATATGCGCACCATCGACGTCAGCATCGGTCATGATGATAATGCGGTGATAGCGTAGTTTCTCAACAGCAAAGTCTGCTTTACCAATACTAGTACCTAGCGCCGTAATGAGTGTGGCAATTTCTTGTGAGCCTAGTAGCTTATCAAATCTTGCTTTTTCAACATTAAGAATTTTACCTTTTAGCGGTAAGATGGCTTGGTTTTTACGATCACGCCCCTGCTTGGCTGAACCACCCGCGGAGTCACCCTCCACTAAGTACAATTCACATTTTGCAGGGTCTTTTTCTTGGCAATCAGCAAGTTTACCTGGTAAGCCCATGGTATCCATCACGCCTTTACGACGTGTTATTTCTCTTGCTTTACGTGCTGCCTCGCGTGCCCGTGCAGCATCGACAATTTTACCGCAAATTATTTTTGCATCCACTGGGTTTTCTTGCAAAAACTCTGTTAGTTTAGCGGCAACAACTTCTGAAACGACAGGCTGAACCTCACTTGAAACCAGTTTATCTTTGGTTTGTGATGAAAATTTAGGATCAGGTACTTTAATCGATAAAACGCAGGTAATACCTTCACGCATATCGTCACCCGCCGTATCTACTTTAGCTTTTTTAGCAAAATCAGTTTGATCTATATATTGATTCAATGTGCGCGTCATTGCGGTACGTAAGCCTGTTAAATGGGTGCCGCCATCGCGTTGCGGAATATTATTCGTAAAACATTGGACGGTTTCAGAATAAGAGTCGTTCCATTGCATGGCTACTTCTACCGTCATACCGTCTTTTTCGCCAATTGCATAAAATGTTTTCGGATGCAGCACCGTTTTTGATCGGTTCATGTACTCTACAAACCCTTTTACACCGCCTGAATAAGCAAAGTTTTCAGATTTACCATTACGCTGGTCAATAAGTTCTATTTTTACACCATTGTTTAAAAAAGAAAGTTCACGAATTCGTTTTGCTAATATTTCAAAATGGTATTCAACGTTTGTAAAGGTTTCTGTAGAGGCTAAAAAATGGATTTCAGTGCCGGTTTTTTCAGACTTGCCCGTCACCTTTAACGGGGCTTTTGGCACGCCATTTTCAAATTCCATTTGGTGCACTTCACCCTTGCGGTAAACTTTTAATTTCAACCAATCTGAAAGTGCATTAACAACAGAAACACCCACCCCATGTAGACCGCCTGAAACTTTGTAAGAGTTTTGATCAAACTTACCACCAGCATGCAATTCTGTCATAACGATTTCAGCTGCTGAGCGTTTTGGGTCGTTTTTATCGTCATCTTTAACATCGGTTGGTATACCGCGTCCATTATCTGAAATGCTGATTGAATTATCAGGGTGGATAATAACTTTAATGTCATCACAATGACCTGCCAAGGCCTCGTCAATGGCATTATCGAGCACCTCGAATACCATATGGTGCAAACCGGAGCCATCGGACGTGTCGCCGATATACATGCCCGGTCTTTTACGCACAGCATCTAAACCTTCTAGAATTTTAATGCTGGATGAGTCGTAATCTTCTGCTGGTGCTTTTGCCATAATAGTTTTCAGTTTCTTTTAAATTTTATGTGGTGTTTTTTTAATCATTAAATACGCATTGGCATAACTACATATTTGTAATTATCATCTTCTGGTACAGTAATTAAACAACTGCTATTTGCATCAGCAAATGAGAAATTAATGGTTTCCTGCTGTGTGTTATTTAATACATCAATTAAATAGGTGACATTAAACCCAATATCAATTGGTTCTTGCTTGTATTCAACTTCTAATTCTTCTTCTGCTTCTTCTTGTTCTGAATTAGTGCTGATTAATTTAAGATTGTTTTCATTTATCACCATACGAATACCACGATATTTTTCATTTGATAAAATAGAAGCACGTTGCATTGCAGTGAGCACTTCTACTCTGTTAATGGTAAACGTATTTTCATGGCCTTTAGGAATAACCCGATGATAGTCTGGAAACTTCCCATCAATCACTTTTGAAATTAATTTAATTTTATTAAATTCGAAATTCACTTGGCCTGAGCCAATCTCAATATTAATTTCTTCATCTGTGTCATCTAGTAACTTAATCAATTCAATCACCGTTTTTCTTGGCAAGATAACTTCATTTTTTTCGTAAGTTTGCTGTAATTCTGTAGATGTGAAACTTAAACGATGACCATCTGTGCCAACCAAATTCAATCTATTTCCTTCAACCTCCAATAATAAACCATTAAGGTAGTAACGAATATCTTGTTGAGCCATTGCAAACTCGACCTGCTTAAGTAAACGCTTAAACTCCAATTGACTGATTTTAATGTTGATTGTTTCACCTGGCGCTTTGGTCATAATAGGATAATCAGCAGCAGGCAAGGTTTGTAAGTTAAAACGACTTTTACCTGCTTTAACTGTCATGCGACTATCTGTCTTTATCATATTAATATCAACTGAGTCAGGTAATGAACGGCATATATCTAAAAACTTTTTAGCAGACAAAGTCGTAGATAAGTCCTCTTCTAATGGAGTACTTATATTTAAAGAAATTTGCATTTCTAAATCTGTAGCAGTCAATTGAATATTGTTATTACTTGCTTCTAATAATAAATTAGACAGTATTGGTAAAGTATGTCGGCGCTCTACAATACTGCCTACACTCATTAAAGGTTTTAGCAACGTTTCTCTGTTTATTTTGATTTGCATGGTTGTGCCTATTTGTGTATTTAATATATATATAAAACTAATAATAATAATAATAGCGTTTTTTTCTGTGGATAGCCTTATTTTATTATTTTAATCAATGACTTAATATTGATTTTTAACTGTTATAAACTACGTTTTAACTTGTGGATTAAATGTTGATACTATTTTAGCTAATCCGTTTTTGACTACTTATTAACAATTAACCCACAACATTAGTATGCTTTAAATAACAGTTTTTTATTTTAAATTTAATTCTTATTAATCTCGTATTACTTGCGTTAAAAAACCAATATCGTGCGAGATGTTAGAATCCTTTAAACGTAATTGTTCTATTTCTTCACATGCATGCATGACTGTTGTGTGATGTCTGCTCCCAAATGCTTCACCTATTTCAGGAAAACTTTGGTTCGTCAGTTCGCGTGCTAAAGACATTGCAATTTGCCGAGGCCTTGAAAAATTCCGTGAGCGCTTCTTACTGTGCATCTCAGATACTTTAATTTTATAATAATCAGCAACCGTTTTCTGTATATTTTCTATTGTTATCTGCCGACTGCGTACAGCGATTAAATCACGAAGTGCATCTTTTGCTAAGTGAATATCAATCTCTTTACCAGTAAACTTTGACATGGCTTGAATACGATTAAGGGCACCCTCAAGTTCACGCACACTAGAACGTATTTGTTTTGCCACAAAAAAGGCGACATCCTCATGTATTGTGATTTTAGACTGTTGTGCCTTTTTAAGCAAAATTGCGACACGCATTTCTAGCTCTGGCGGTTCAACAGCAACTGTTAACCCCCAACTAAACCGAGTGCGTAATCGTTCATCTACATCAATTATTTCTTTAGGATAGCTATCGCAAGTAATTACAATTTGTTTCTTTTCTTCAATCAAGGCATTAAAAGCATAGAAAAACTCTTCTTGTGTTCGTGTTTTTTTTGCAAAAAACTGTATATCGTCAATAAGCAACAAATCTAGGGAATGGTATTTTTGTTTAAATGCATCAAATGCTTTATTTTCGTAAGCTTTTACTACATCAGAAACGTAGCGTTCCGCATGTAGGTATTTTATTTTAGCGTTCGGCTTCTCTTGCTTTAAGTGATTACCAATAGCTTGCAATAAATGTGTTTTACCTAACCCTACACCACCATAAATAAATAAAGGGTTGTATGCTTGGCCGGGATTCTCAGCGACCTGTATTGCTGCAGCTCTAGCGAGTTGATTGGCGCGACCAGTCACATAATTATCTAAATTAAAACTTGGGTTTAATCCCGTATTAACTTTGTCAGTGTTTATCGAGTTACTATTATTTGACTTTGTTTCTTGTAAATTGGCTTTTGGCGATAATGAGTCATTGAGCCTGCTTGTACTTAAAGGCGAAGAAGCGTTATTTTTTTGTCGGATGACAACTTCAATTGTAATATTGGCAGGTAATAATTCTTCAGCAATGACTTCAACTTTGTTTAAAAACTTTTCTTTCACCCATTGCTGTACAAATTTATTTGGCGCAATTATTTTAATAGAAATTTCACTGGTTTCAGCTTCTAATGGTTTGATCCAGGTATTAAACTGCTGAGCAGAGAGTTCTTTTTTGAAACGACTAAGGCAGGTAGGCCAAAACTTTTCCATCGGTATACCGGTACCCCAACTATATAATTGTTTTAAAATCGATAAGGACGTAGTATTAATTACTGTTTTTACGTCAAATGTGTTGTAACAATTTTAACCTGTTTATTCAGACTTATCCACAGGCAAAACTACTTTATTTAAATTAAAACAGTATTGACAAAAGCATGGGTTATCGGTTCTAATATAGGGCTCTGTAGAATTTGTAATTTAGGAACTTAATAATGAAACGTACTTATCAACCATCTAACACACGTCGTGCACGCACTCATGGGTTCTTAGTTCGCACAAAAACTAAAGCAGGACGCGCAGTAATTGCGAGACGACGTTCAAAAGGTCGTAAACGTTTGGGCTTGTAATATTTAATATTTAGGCGTTAATTGCCATTTTATGTCAGTTACATCTAAATTAATAATGTTAAGAAAAGCGGATGAGTTTTCATCCGTTTTTAGTTTTAGAAAACGGTTTTCAGCAGGGTTTTTAATTACACACTATAAGCCTAACCAAAATTTAGGTGTGCGAATTGGATTTGTTGCGGCAAAAAAAGTTGCTAAATTAGCGGTAGATAGAAATTACATGCGCCGTGTCTTGCGTGAACTATGTAAGCAACAAAAGCATGGTTTAAGCAATGTTGATGTAATCATACAAGTTAAAAAACCATTTAGAAATAATAATTTTTTAGCTATAAATGTAGAGTTAGCTAATTTGTTTGCTAAAATTCATAAAAAATTAATATTAGAACCAATTTCTAATGCGTAAATTATTAGTTGGTATTATTAAATTGTATCAATTATGTATAAGTCCTGTTTTAGGTAATAATTGTCGCTTTACACCGTCATGCTCTAGTTATTCGGTTATTGCAATTGAAAAATATGGTGTGTTTAAAGGTGTGTATTTAAGTTTTGTTAGGTTGTTACATTGTCACCCTTGGTGTGAAGGTGGGCATGACCCAGTGCCATAGTTTTTAATCAATTATTTTTCATTAACCGTCTTTAATTTATAAATCACCCTTATATAAAGTAAATCTAAGTAAAGAGTCGTATGGATACCAAGCGTTTAATTTTATTTGTCATTTTTTCATTTTCTATCATGATGTTATGGGACTCTTGGCAGCGGCAAGATGCGCCGCCAATTGTTGTTTCTGAATCACAAGAGTTCCCGACAGCCTCTGTTTCAGAGCCGAGTAAGGTACAAGACTCTGCAGCGATAAATAACGGTGCTTTTGATATTGTCAGTAGCAATTTGATTAATGTTAAAACTGACTTGTTTACAGCGGAAATTAGCACCATAGGTGGTGATTTACGCCGTTTAATTTTAACCAAGCACCGAGCCGATGATTTAAAAGATGGTGAGTTCACATTGATGGATGATGCTGGCGACCCCATGTTGTACGTGGCACAAACTGGATTAATTGGTGGTGCGTTACCTAATCATAAGTCACAATTTATTGCGCAATCAGATAATTATGTATTAAGTGAAGACGCTAAGACACTCAAAGTTAATTTAACTTGGGATGGAGGCAATGGAATTACCGTAGATAAGAGTTATACATTCCATCGCAGCAGTTATTTGATTGATGTTGATTACAAAATTAATAATCAAGGCGCTTCCGAAGTTTCTCCAACGGCTTATTACCAAATTACCCATGATGGTGAGTCTAAACAAGGTTCGGCTCTAATGCCCACCTTTACTGGTGGTGCTTATTACACAGACACTGATAAATTTTCAAAAGTCGCCTTTGGCGATATGTCTAAAAACAATCTTTCCGTGAAAAGTAAAGATGGCTGGATTGGCGTGATTGAACATTATTTTGTTTCAGCTTGGATACCAAAAGCAGGTGAGTCTAGAGAGCTTTACACTAAGGAACTATCAGAAAATATTTATGCTGTTGGCGCATTAACACCTTTAGGTAATATTGCCGCTGGTGAAAATATCTCGACCTCTGCGCAGCTTTTTGCCGGCCCTCAAACGGCAGGCGACTTAAAAGCAGCAGCGCCCGGTCTTGAATTCGCGGTGGACTACGGTTGGTTAACAGTAATTGCAAAACCGTTGTTTTGGTTGTTAACAAAAATTCATAGTTTTGTCGGTAATTGGGGCATTGCAATTATCTTGCTGACTGTACTGATTAAAGCTGCTTTCTTTAAGTTATCTGCTGCAAGTTACCGTAGTATGGCGCAATTACGCGAGCTATCACCTCGTCTTGCAAGCATGAAAGAAAAATTTGGTGATGATAAGCAAAAAATGCAGCAGGCCATGATGGAGTTGTATAAAAAAGAAAAAATTAACCCATTAGGTGGTTGTTTACCAATTTTAGTACAAATACCTGTTTTTATTGCACTTTATTGGGTTTTGCTTGGATCAGTCGAATTGCGACACGCACCATTCTTTGGATGGATACAAGATTTATCCGCAAAAGATCCTTACTATATTTTGCCACTCCTGATGGGTGCTACGATGATAGCTCAAACGTTCCTTAACCCACCGCCGACAGATCCTATTCAGGCAAAAGTGATGAAAATTATGCCTGTTGTATTTAGTATTTTCTTTTTCTTCTTCCCTGCAGGGCTGGTATTATATTGGTTAGTTAATAACTTGTTGTCTATCGCGCAGCAATGGTATATCAATAAAACGATACACGCAGCGGCTCTGGCTAAAAAAGGCGGTTAAATAAGGGTGGCGCAAAACGCTAACCAACCACAAACTATTGCTGCTATAGCCACGCCAAGTGGCGCAGGTGGCATTGGTATTGTGCGTATTTCTGGCTCAATGTGCAAAGCCATTGCAGTGGCTATTTTAGGCCGTTGCCCTCCTCCGCGGCATGCAGCGTATCTAGATTTTAAACAAGAAAATAATGATCTAATTGATCGCGGCATTGCGATTTATTATTCTTCACCACATTCATATACTGGTGAAGATGTACTTGAGTTGCAAGCACATGGTGGCACCGCGCTAATGCAAATATTGTTAGCGCGCTGTATTGCTCTCGGCGCAAAGCAAGCTGAACCAGGAGAATTCACAAAACGTGCTTTTTTGAATGAAAAAATTGATTTAGCTCAAGCCGAAGCTGTGTCCGACTTAATTAATGCTGCAACAGTCGAAGCAGCACAAAGTGCCGTACGTTCATTATCTGGTGAGTTTTCAAATTCAATCAATGATTTGCTAAGCGAGTTAATTGACCTACGATTATATGTTGAAGCATGCTTAGATTTCCCTGAGGAGGAAATAGATTTTATTACAGAGGGCAGAGTTGGAGATAAGATTAGCAAAAACCAAGATGCCTTGACCATTGTTTTTAATAAAGCAAAACAGGGCACATTATTACGTGAAGGCATTCAAGTTGTTTTAGTTGGACAGCCCAATGTAGGCAAATCGAGTTTACTCAACGCGCTTTCTGGTGAAGAAGTTGCCATCGTAACACCGATTGCTGGGACAACGCGTGACGCCATTAAAAGCACCATACAAATTAATGGCGTACCTTTGCACGTGATTGATACTGCTGGCTTACGTGAAACTGATGATGAAGTTGAAAAAATTGGTATTGCACGTACAATTAGAGCCACAGAATCAGCCAACATCGCATTATTATTAACTGATGCTGCCCACGGTATTGGTGATGAAGAAAAATCAATTTTAGCCCAGCTACCACAAGAAATCACGAAGATTTGGGTGCATAATAAAATTGACCTTTCAGAAACCGGTCCAAAACAACTAGAAATAGATAATGAAACTCATATCTATCTTTCAGCTAAATCAGGTGTTGGCTTGGATTTACTAAAGCAACATTTGTTATCAATGGTTGGATATCAACAAAACTCTGAAGGTGTGTTTATGGCACGAGCACGACATTTGGATGCGTTAAGTAAAGTGGATGAGCATCTCAAAAATGCACAACAAAAAATTAATTTAGCAGAGTTAGTTGCTGAGGAGCTACGGCTATCTCAAGAAGCGTTGAATAGTATTACTGGGGAGTTTACACCGGATGATTTATTGGGAGAAATATTTAGTCGGTTTTGCATTGGTAAATAAACCCCCACTTAGTAGTAAGTCGAGGTTATATACTGACTAAAGTTTATTAAGAGAAAATACTTAATTTATTATATTTTTCAGCAAGAAGATAATAAAACACTAGACGCGACTTCATCCGATCTTCTTTCATTGTTTCGCAAACACCATTTACTGCTTCATCTAACTCAGCATCTGAATTACTTAACTCAAGTTTTTTCTTTAAGAAGTTTTGACGAACAGTTTTTTTTTCGTCGTCGTCGCCACAAGCAACGTGTTGAGCATCCCTATTTGACATAACTAATGCATATGTTTTTGCCATGCCTTGTAATGCTGCTTCATCGATATTAGAGGTGTATTTTGCTAAAACTGCTTTATGAGCTGCGATATCGGCCATTATCTTCTCCTAAAAGTTTATAAATAAATCATGAATTTCAAATTATTGTTTCTAACGCGACATATATAAATTTATTAATCTTTATGGAACCTATTAAATTACTGTTTAATTCGATATTGACTTATAAGGATACATAGTCCCTATCAACACTATAGGTTAGCAGTTATGGAGTCGTCAACGCTTTGTTATTTATTAATTGTTAAAATTAATTAATTAACCTCACACTTTCTGGTTTCCCAGCAATGTTTAATTGTGAACGAATGACCTTTCTACCAACCGATATTTTAGAGTTGATTACGCCTGTTAGATCGCCTGTTTTCGATACATTCAGCATACCTTTGGCATGTAATTGTTTTTCCTTCAATACTAAATGATTGAATTTATATACTTGTTTCTTTAACTTTAAATATCCAGATAAGTCAGTAAATCTGGTTGACCCATTAATATTCCCACGCATCATTGCCTGCGCAATGTCTACTTTGTTTAAACGACCATTTTGAATTTTGAATTGTGTTCTTATTTCCAACGTCTCGTTTAGTTTTAAAGCGTCGCTTGTATTAAAATTATATGTTCCATTTGCCATAACTTTTCCATCAATAAGATTGTTGTATTTAATATCTTCAGCCATACTATTTAAAGACATATTGTTTAATTTAAATGAACCAGCCACTTTTTTATTATCAATATTGAATAAAAGGGTTGCATTAAGTTCACCGTTATACAACTTGGCCGTAATAGGTGATAACTTCAACTCACCGTTTTCGATAGAGCCTTGCGCAATAAATTTATCGATAAGAAGTTTGCCCGCTGTTGGCATTCTCAAGTTAAACCCCTGTAAATTGATAGAATGATTTTTATTAGCATTTTTAATGATTGCGCTAAGAGTTTTATTTTTATTTTGGACAGTAGCCTGCTTAAACTGTCCCTGGTTATCAAGTAAAACATCTGCATTTAGGTCTTCTAACCTAAGTCCATTAAAACTTATATCTAACTTATTTAGACTAATGGCATCTAGTTTTATTTGCTGGGTATTCTGTTTTTTTAACCAATTCGGAAGTTTAGAATAGTTATCTTGTGTAATAGTGAAGCCTTCAATAGACATTAACTTAATTTCTAGCGCGGTTGCCGAGTTGTTGTCTATAAGTGAACTTATATTAGAAAGCCTAGGGAAGATAATTACTTTTTCTAAATTAGTGTACTTAGTATTGCCAATAGATAAACGATTTAGGACTAGGCGTGGGGAAGGGAAAAAAGACCCATATATAGATTGAATACTAACATTTTCATCAATATTACTACTGATAATGCTCTCTGTTGGTTTGATCAACCAACGGAGGTTGGTAAAGTGAAGGCCAATAATCAGCAGTAAAATTAACCCAACCATAAGCAAGCTAAGTCGTTTAATAATATTCTTAACTAAGCGCACCCAAGGATGATGTTTACTCCGGGGCGTTTTAACTTTCACCCTTTTAAGGGTTGGTTTTTTGCTTTTATCGTTACTATTAGTTTTATTATAGCTTATATTTTTACTTGCGATTGTAATAAGGTTTTTAAACAATTCAATAACTATACTTACTAAATATTTGGTGTTTTCTATAAACAAATTTACAGATTGCTTAAGTTTTGCAATTTTTATATCTTTAGCAATCTTTTCATTTCTTTTAACCATTTGTTTGTTTTCATTTATTGCATACTTTTCTGCCCTTCGTCGAGTTTCTTCGTTAACTTTTGCAAGCACTTCTGCTTCTAGTTTTGCTTTTTCTTCAGATATTTTTAATTTTGCAGCCTGCTTTTCATTTTTTAGAGTTAAAAGCCTTTCTTCTTCGAATTTTTTTGTTTCATCATCTTCTAACACTTTAGCTTGTTTCTCAATTTCCTTTCTAGCACGTTCTTCTGCCTCCTTGTTTGCTTTTTCTATTGTATTGAGCCTATTCTTTTCATCAGATTGGATTTTATTTTTAGTTTCTTCTTCTTTAGTTTTATCCCTGGCTGCAATTTTAGTAAGTTTTTCTTTTCTAAGTCGTATCTTTGCATTGGTGTTTTCTGTTTCTTTAGCTTTAGCAGCTGATATTATTTTTAATTCGAGTCTCTTTTTCTTGCGATCTTCAGCCTCAGCTTTTGATTTTTTTTCAGCATCTAAATTCGCAACTTTAACTTTTACTCTTGCATTCATTACTCTTTTTTGTTTTTCCTGCGCCTCTTTACCCGCCTTTTGTTTGGCTAGCGATTCCTTTCTAGCTAATTTTTTTTCGAGTAACTGTTGCTTTTCTAATGCAATATTTTTTTCTTTGTATTCAGCCGCTTGCTTTGCTTTCAAGCGGGCTTTTTCATAAGCCCTTACTAACGACCTTGCTTTTTTGCTAATGGAATTGTTGGCTACTTGCTGGTTTGCTCTTAATGGTTCTTGTTTTTTTGCCGAACTGGAATCTAACTTTTCGTTTGTGAGTACAGCCGTTTTTTTACTGGAGCTAGTTGACGTTTCTTTAATTTCATCAAAGTGTTCAAAAGTGTCCAGGCTGATCTCTTCTATTTGCACACCATCTTCTTGATTTGCCGACCAATCAGTATTAGAAAAAGGATCTTTGATAATGGTTTTTATAAAACCATTATCAAGCAACCAGTTGATGGCTGTTTCAAAATCACTCTCGCTTATTTTCTTCGTTTTGCTATATATCTCTTCAACGGACAGACCTTTGTTTATTACAGACAGTATTTTCCCTGTTTTTACAGGCAATCTTTTATCCGGTTTTCGCAAACCCTTTGTAGTTTTAGCATATACAGTCGTAAAGTCCATACATTTCAGTTCGTTAAACTATTCCTGTTCAAAATTTTCTTTATTCAAAATTTAGATTATCATGATGTTGCTAAATTTGATACTGAACTTGATGTTTTTATTGGGTTTTTTATTAATTCTAGGATGTTGTTTCACGTGAAACAACAAACCCTTGATATTTTATTGCATGACTTAAGTTATGCGATGCGTTAAACTTCTACCTCGTTATTAATCAATGGTTTAGCTAAAAAGCATGAATTTCCCTGATAAATTTGATGTTATTGTTGTAGGCGGTGGTCATGCTGGGACTGAGGCTGCTTTAGCTTCTGCACGTATGGGCCAAAAAACGCTTTTACTTACGCATAACATCGAAACGTTGGGTCAAATGTCTTGCAACCCATCTATTGGTGGTATTGGCAAAGGGCATCTTGTTAAAGAGGTCGATGCTTTAGGCGGCGCAATGGCAGCAGCCACCGATGAAGCGGGTATTCAGTTTCGAATTCTCAATGCCAGCAAAGGTCCTGCAGTGCGCGCAACACGTGCACAAGCTGATCGGGTCCTATACAAGGCGGCAATTCGGAATCGATTAGAAAATCAAGAAAACTTATGGCTATTTCAGCAATCTGTTGATGATATATCCTTAGAAGTGGCTGGAGGAAAAGACCACGTTACAGGTGTTTTGACTCAAATCGGATTGCGCTTTTATGCAAAAGCTGTTGTCCTTACTGCAGGTACTTTTTTAGGTGGTTTGGTGCATATTGGGATGAAAAATTACAGCGCCGGTCGCGCTGGGGATCCTTCTGCTATTTCATTAGCAGATAAATTACGTGATATTGGCTTACCCGTTGGTCGTTTAAAAACAGGTACGCCACCAAGGATCGACGGCCGAACTATTGATTACAAAATGATGGCCGAACAACCAGGTGATCATCCAATTCCAGTTTTTTCTTACCTGGGTAATGTTGCACAACACCCAGCTCAACTTTCGTGCTGGATTACGCATACCAATTCAAATACGCATGAAATAATCAAACGTGGGTTAGATCGCTCTCCTATGTATACAGGTAAAATTGAAGGTGTGGGTCCACGCTACTGCCCTAGTATTGAGGATAAAATTCATCGATTTGCTGATAAAGATTCACACCAAATATTTATCGAGCCAGAAGGTTTAGATACGCATGAGGTTTATCCCAACGGCATTTCTACTAGCTTGCCTTTTGATGTGCAATTAGCGCTTGTTCAGTCAATGAGGGGTTTAGAAAGTGCACATATCATACGCCCAGGCTATGCGATTGAGTATGATTATTATGACCCTCGTGCTTTAAAAAACTCACTAGAAACAAAAGCCATAAATGGTCTGTTTTTTGCAGGTCAGATCAACGGGACCACTGGTTATGAAGAGGCTGCAGCGCAGGGCTTGTTGGCAGGTGCTAACGCGGCGTTATTCGTTCAAGAAAAAGAAAGCTGGTCGCCAGCGCGCGATGAAGCTTATTTAGGTGTCTTGGTCGACGACTTGATTACGACAGGTGTTACAGAGCCATACCGTATGTTTACCAGCCGCGCTGAATACCGTTTACAGCTGCGAGAAGATAATGCAGATATGCGGTTAACGGAGATTGGTCGGAAATTGGGCTTGGTTGATGATGAGCGCTGGGAGATATTTAACCGCAAGCAAGAGGCAGTAGCCTTTGAGCAGGTAAGGCTTAAAAAAACTTTTGTGCAGCCTGGCAACGTTTCACGTGAAACACAGGAAAAAGTCTTAGGCAAAAAACTTGAGCATGAGTACAGTCTTTTTGAATTACTGCGTCGACCAGAAGTTAGTTATGAAGGGTTGTTGAGTTTGGTAGATTGTCCAGAAAAGCTAGCAGACGATGTTAAAGAGCAGGTAGAGATATCGGCAAAATATCAAGGTTATATTGATCGCCAAAAAGAAGATGTGGCTAAACAAAAGAATAGTGAAAACCTAAAGCTAGGTGAGAAAATTGATTATGCCGATGTTGTTGGTTTAAGCACTGAGGCGCGTCAAAAATTAACGGAGTATATGCCGGAAACTATTGGGCAGGCGAATCGTATTTCAGGGATTACACCCGCGACTGTTTCTATATTAATGATTTATCTGAAGCGCAAACATAAAAAAGCAGCTGCGTTAAAAAGCATAGAAGCGGCATAATGCAGGAAGGGAAATTGTCTGCCGGGATTGTGGAAATGGGCATGGCAGTTTCCTCTGATCAGCAAGAGCAGTTGTTGGAGTATTTGGTTTTATTGCATAAATGGAACAAAGTTTATAACTTAACTGCAGTGCGCGACCCTTTGGACATGGTAACTTTGCATTTGCTTGATAGTATTAGTGTGCTGCCGCATATTCTAGGCAAAAACTTGCTTGACGTGGGTAGTGGCGGCGGCTTGCCCGGTATTGTGCTGGCGATTTGCTTGCCTGAGTTGCAGGTCACAACGATAGATTCTGTACAAAAAAAAGCAATTTTTATGCGTCAAATAAAAGGTGAGTTAGGTTTAAAAAACTTAGAGGTGGAGTATGGCCGAGTAGAGCATCTGGAAGCTAGCGTACCTTTTGAGTTAATTATTTCACGGGCTTTTTCTGAGCTTAATTTGTTGTTTGCGTTAACACAGCATTTATTGGCTGATGACGGTCATTGGCTTGCAATGAAAGGTTTATCTCCAGCACGGGAGCTGGAATCTATTAGCGCTGGAAAAAGTAAAGTTTACCCGTTGTTTGTTGCAGGTTTGGATGCCGAGCGTCATTTAGCAGTTATTGAAAAATTTTAAAAACTTATGAAAACTTATGAAAAATAACTAATGAAAATATTAGCAATTACTAATCAAAAAGGGGGTGTGGGAAAAACAACCACCTGTGTTAATTTAGCTGCCAGCTTGGCTGCAAATAAAAAGAAAGTGTTATTGATTGATTTGGACCCACAAGGCAATGCAACCACAGGGAGCGGTATAGATAAATCGCAACTCGAGCATAGTATTTACCATGTGTTGATTGAGCGTAAAACATTAGATGAAGTGATTGTAGAAAGTGAAAAGGGTGGTTTTGATGTTGCGCCATCAAATCGAGAGCTGGCGGGAGCAGAAGTTGAGTTGGTGAATGAGATTGCGCGTGAAACACGATTGAAGTTGGCAGTTAAAAATATGACTGGCTATGACTATGTCTTATTAGACTGCCCCCCTGCCCTCAATTTAGTGACTGTTAATGCATTGACGGCTGCAGATGCAGTAATGATTCCTATGCAGTGTGAATATTACGCATTGGAAGGTTTGTCTGATTTGGTTAATACGATAAAAAAAGTACGCGCGCATTTAAACCCAACCTTGGAAATAGAAGGGTTGCTACGCACTATGTTTGACACACGTAATATGCTTGGACAACAAGTATCAGCGCAGTTGGAAAACCACTTTGGCAAAAAAGTTTATAGTACGGTGATCCCACGTAATATCCGGTTAGCAGAAGCACCTAGTTATGGTGTGCCTGCACTTATCTATGATCGCACATCAAAAGGTGCGCTGGCTTACTTGGCTTTAGCAAAAGAGATCATTAAAAGAAATAAATAACAATTTTTTCAATAAAATCAAATAGTTATATTATAAATTTTAGAGTGAGGAAATAGCATTATGGCGAAACAAAAAGGTTTGGGAAGAGGTTTGGATGCTCTGCTAGCTGGTGATATAGATTCAGTTAAGGAATCGGATAATCTGCGAATCTTGCCTGTTGAGCAATTGCAAACAGGTAAATACCAGCCTCGCACACACATGGAGGATGCTGCGCTACAAACCTTAGCAGATTCGATCAAAAGCCAAGGCATTATGCAGCCTATTCTAGTCAGAGAGCTGAGCAGTGAGCGTTACGAAATTATTGCGGGTGAGCGCCGGTGGCGGGCGAGTCAAATTGCAGGTTTAGATGAAGTGCCAGTGATTGTACGAGACATTGATGACGCGTCAACCTTAGCAATGGCTTTGATTGAGAATATACAACGTGAAGATTTAAGCCCCATAGAAGAAGCGCAAGGCATTAAACGTTTAATTGACGAGTTTAATATGACGCATGAAAAAGCGGCTAGTGCTGTTGGGCGATCGCGCGTTGCTGTTTCTAATCTATTGAGGTTGTTAACCTTGACTCATGCAGTCCAAGAAATGTTACAAGAAAGTAATTTGGATATGGGGCATGCACGCGCACTGATTGGTTTAGACGCTGCGCAACAGATATTGTTAGCCAATAAAACTGTGCAAGAAAAACTTTCAGTACGCGAAGTTGAAAACCTAGTTAAAAATATTGGTTTACAAGTAAAATCTAAAACAACAAAAACCAAGTTGAACTACGATGTACTTTCTTTGCAAAACTCCTTGAGTGAAAAGCTTGGGACAGGCGTAAATATTGCTGCTAAAGCAAATGGGGCTGGAACGCTAAAAATTAATTATAGTAATTTAGACCATTTGGATGAGATTATTAAGCGAATCTCTCAATAGGTGAGTATAATTTAAGTGGTACTAACCGTATTAATACTTGACTAAATTCCAGTAATAATTCAGAATCGCGGACTTATTAAAAGCCTATTTAAATTTTGCTTTTAAGGTGAATTTAAATAATGAGTAACACAAATATAGTTGCATCAGCAGATAATGTTTTTAGTAAGATGATACGTTTGCAGCTGTATGCGACAGCTGCAGTGGTTGTTATTGCCTATTTAAAGTCGGGAATGCATGGAGGTTTGTCAGCATTGGCAGGTGGGCTTTCGGTAGTGTTAGCTGCATTTATAGCTTCAAAAATAGCGGTAAGCAAGCGACAAGACGCAGCATCTGTGTTGGTTACAATGTTGAAGGCAGAAGCGGTTAAGATTTTTTTAATTATTTTGTTTTTATATGCAACATTTAAAGGATATAAAGAATTAGTGCCATGGGCGCTAATCATTGGTTTGGCAGCATCAGCAATAATATCTGGTGCAGCAATTAGCAAGCAAAACGATAATTTAAAATAAGATAATTATGGCCACAGAGCATACAACAGAACACGCAGTAGAGCACTCAGGTGGGATTACCACTGCAAGTGAGTATATTAACCATCATTTATCATTCAATGAGCAAGTTCTAGATATAGGGGGCGAACAGCTCTCTAATATAATTCATCTCGATATGTTCTTGATTTCACTTGTTTTAGGTATTCTTGTTGCTGGTACTGTTTGGTTGGTTGCACGTAAAGCGACTTCAGGTGTCCCAGGCAAAACACAAGCGTTTGTTGAACTAATTTTTGATTTTGTGGATGGCCAAGTCAAAGGCATGTTTCAAGGTGACCGTCATGCGTTTATTGCACCAACAGCCTTAACGATTTTTTTATGGGTTCTAGCCATGAATATGATGGATTTAGTGCCAATTGATTGGTTTGCTAAATTTACTAGCTTATTTGGCCAGGAGCATGCATCATTTCGTCCCCTTCCAACAGCTGACGTTAACACTACTTTTGCATTGGCATTGTCTGTTTGGGTCATGATGATATTTTTCTCTATCAAGGCTAAAGGTGTTGGTGGCTTGATACATGAAATCTTTGGCGCACCATTTGGCATGCCTAAGCTGTTTATGCCTAAAAGCTTTATGGGCTTTGTTGGCTTGGTCGCTAGTCCATTATTATTGTTAGCAAACTTTATGTTTAACATGATCGAATATATTTCTAAACCACTTTCACACTCTATGCGTCTGTTCGGTAATATGTACGCGAGTGAAGTCATCTTTTTACTCATAGGTTTGTTAGCAGCAACCGGTATTTCCGGTATGTTTGGAGCGGTTATTTTAGGTTCTGTCTGGGCAATATTTCACATTTTAGTTGTGCCTCTGCAGGCATTTATTTTTATGATGATGACCATTGTTTACTTATCAATGGCACATGAGCACCACTAAACATGAGTTTAATCAAGTAGTAGTTTTTTAATTTAATTAGTCATAATTTTTACGAAAGAGGGTAATAAAATGGAAGCATTAGCAATGATTCAGGCTTACACAGCAATTGGCATCGGCCTTATGGTAGGTATTGGAGCAGCAGGCGCTTGTATCGGTATTGGTAATATGTGTTCTAGCTTTTTGGATGGTGCAGCTCGTCAACCAGAAATGATTCCTGAGTTACAAGGTAAAGTATTCCTATTATTAGGTTTGATTGATGCCTCATTCATTATTGCAGTTGGTGTGGCACTGTTGTTTGCATTTGCAAACCCACTATTAAGCGCAGTAGCGTAATTTTTAGGATTGCTTAGGATAATTGGGTTGATCAATGGATTAACCCGATGGATTAAGTTTTAAAATTGGAGCAAACATGAACTTTAATTTAACGCTCATTGCACAGGCAATTACGTTTGCGGTACTGACTTTAGTCATCGTCAAATTTGTCTGGCCACCGCTTTTAAAGGCGATTGAAACGCGTCAAAAAGAGATTGCAGATGGCTTGGCAGCCGCACATGCAGGTCAAAGTGCACTAGAAGTTGCCGCTAAAAAGTCAGAAGCAACATTAGATGAAGCGAAGCAGAAAGCTAGCGAGATTATTGGGCAAGCTGAGAAACGTGCAAGTCAATTAGTTGATGAAGCCAAAGGTAATGCAAAAACTGAAGGTGATCGTATTATTGAAAGTGCAAAATCAGAAATTGACCAAGAAGTAAATCGCGCTAAAGAAGGTTTGCGTGCCCAAGTGTCCGCGCTTGCAGTATCTGGTGCTGAGAAAATTTTGCGTAAAGAAATCGATGCAAAAGCACATACAGACATGCTTTCTAAACTAGCGGCGGAGCTATAACTCATGGCTGAAATTTCAACCATCGCACGACCCTACGCGGTCGCCACTTTTGAGCTTGCAAAAGAACAAAAGGCATTGCCAAAGTGGTCAGATATGCTGAGTTTAATAAGTGCGGTCAGTAGCGATGAGCAAATGAATGCTTTTATTCAAGACCCGAAAATTGATAGCAGTGTGTTACAAGATGCATTTTTAAAAGTATGTGGCGATCAATTAAATGAAAGCGGACAAAACTTAGTTAAGATTTTAGTAGAATACAAGCGCTTGTCTGTCTTACCTGCGATTAGTCGTGCTTTTGAAGAATTAAAAGCTGAAGATGAAGGGTCAGTAGACGCACAAATTGTTGCTGCGGTTAAGCCAACGGCTGCTGTTACCAAAGGTTTAGTTAAGAAATTAGAGGCTAGATTTGGAAAAAAAGTATCAGCTGAAGTGGTTGTTGATCCAGAAATTATTGGCGGTATGAAAATTATTGTGGGCGATACGGTTATTGATGCGTCCGTTAAAGGTCAGTTACAAAATTTAGCTTATGCGTTAACCGCGTAGGCAAGCGATAAAAAACTTTAGGAGTTTAGTAATGCAATTATCTACATCTGAAATCAGTGAACTGATTAAAAGCAGATTAAAAGACTTTGAGGTAAGTAATGAAGCCCGTACTCAAGGCACTGTCATCTCAGTGACTGACGGTATTGTGCGTGTTCATGGTCTTTCAAACGTCATGTCTGGCGAAATGATTGAGTTTCCAGGCAATACATATGGTTTAGCACTTAACCTTGAGCGTGATTCAGTTGGCGCAGTGATTTTAGGTGATTACGAGCATATTACTGAAGGCGATGTCTGTAAATGTACAGGTCGTATTTTAGAAGTGCCAGTCGGCCCTGAGCTCATTGGGCGTGTGGTCAATGCCTTGGGTCAGCCAATTGATGGTAAAGGCCCTGTTAAAACTAAGCTAACCGATAAAATTGAAAAAGTTGCGCCAGGCGTGATTGACAGAAAATCAGTTTCACAACCAGTGCAAACAGGTTTGAAATCAGTTGACGCAATGGTGCCCGTAGGACGTGGTCAACGTGAATTGATTATTGGTGATCGCCAAACAGGTAAAACAGCTGTTGCGATTGATGCAATTATCAATCAAAAAGGCGAAAACATGACCTGCGTTTACGTGGCGATTGGTCAAAAAGCTTCAACGATAGCTAATGTGGTAAGTAAGTTAGAAGAAAACGGCGCTATGGAATACACCATAGTGGTCGCTGCTACTGCTTCTGATTCAGCTGCACTTCAATTCTTAGCACCTTACGCCGGATGTACAATGGGTGAGTACTTCCGCGATCGTGGTGAAGATTCATTGATTGTTTATGATGATTTGACTAAACAAGCGATTGCCTATCGTCAAATTTCATTACTACTGCGTCGTCCACCAGGTCGTGAAGCTTATCCAGGTGATGTTTTCTATATTCACTCACGTTTGCTAGAGCGTTCAGCTCGGGTTAACGAAGCCTATGTTGAGAAATTCACTAAAGGTAAAGTGAAAGGTAAAACAGGCTCACTCACTGCACTGCCTGTGATTGAAACAGCCGCAGGTGATGTTTCTGCATTTGTGCCAACCAATGTAATTTCAATTACTGATGGTCAAATCTTCCTAGAAACTGATTTGTTTAACGCTGGTATTCGTCCAGCAATTAACGCAGGTATTTCAGTTTCTCGTGTGGGAGGTGCAGCGCAAACAAAAGTGATTAAGAAATTAGGCGGTGGCGTACGTTTAGCACTTGCTCAATATCGTGAATTGGCTGCATTTGCGCAGTTCGCTTCTGATTTAGATGAAGCAACCCGCCAACAGCTAGACCGTGGACGCATGTTTACTGAATTAATGAAACAAGCGCAATACTCACCATTAAGTGTGTCTAATATGGCAGTGTCATTATTAGCAGCCAACAAAGGTTATTTTGATGATGTGCCGACAGCAAAAGTACTTGCTTTCGAAAGCGGCCTACATGGCTTTATGAGTTCTAAATATAAAAAAGTAATGAATGCGGTTGAGAAAAATAAAGCATTGAGTTCAGATGATGAAAAAGCACTTGAAAATGCGATTAAAGATTTTAAAGCAACCAACGCATATTAATCTCTAGAAAATAGGACAATAAAATGGCTGGTAGTAAAGAGATTAGAACCAAGATTAAGTCGGTAGAAAATACCCGCAAAATCACAAAAGCAATGGAAATGGTTGCCGCTTCTAAAATGCGAAAAGCGCAAGAGAGAATGCGTGCATCACGTCCATATGCGGAAAAAATTCGTAATGTTGCAGCCCATCTTTCTCATTCACAACCTGAGTATAAACATCCGTTTTTAATTAAACGCGATAAAGTCAGTAATGTTGGTTTGATTGTAGTGAGTTCAGACAAAGGCTTATGTGGAGGTTTAAACACCAACATGCTACGTCTTTCTGTTAATCAGATGAAAACTTGGGAAACCGAAGGTAAAAGCATTAAAGTGAGCGCTTTTGGTAACAAAGGCTTTAGCTTTATGACCCGTCTCGGTGCAGACGTGCAATCAAACGTAGTTGGTTTGGGTGATGTGCCGCATTTAGAAACATTAGTTGGATCAATCAAAGTCATGTTAGATGCATTTGAGTCTGGCGAAATAGATCAGCTATTTATCTGTTATACCAAATTTATTAACACCATGAAACAAGAGCCAGTAATGGAGCAGGTATTGCCATTGTCAGGTGAAAAAATGGGTAGTCCAGAAGGAAATTGGGCCTACATTTATGAACCAGAACCAGAACCAGTGATTGATGAGTTAATGACGCGATATATCGAATCATTAATTTATAGCGCAGTAGCAGAAAACATGGCGTCAGAACAATCATCACGAATGGTTGCAATGAAGTCTGCATCTGATAATGCAAAAGACGTGATTGGTGAATTGAAACTGGTTTATAACAAGGCACGCCAAGCAGCGATTACAAAAGAGATTTCAGAAATTGTTGGCGGGGCCGCAGCAATCTCTAATTAAGATTTATTTATATTAAAAGTATCTGACTAAATATTGAGTTAGGAAAAAAGATGGCAAAAGCAAATCAAGTAGTAGGTAAAGTAGTTCAATGTATTGGCGCGGTTGTGGACGTTGAGTTCCCACGTGAACACATGCCAAAAGTATATGATGCATTGATTATCGATGATAAAGCATCAAAAGCTGAAGCTGGCTTAACTTTAGAAGTGCAACAGCAATTGGGTGACGGCATTGTCCGTACGATTGCCATGGGCTCTTCTGATGGTTTGGCACGCGGTACTGCATTTAAAGCAACGGGGACTCAAATTACCGTGCCAGTTGGTGTTGGTACTTTAGGCCGTATTATGGATGTGTTGGGTCGCCCAATTGATGAAGTGGGTCCAATTGATTCTAAAGAGCGTCGCTCAATTCACCAAAAAGCACCTGCATTCGAAGAGTTATCGCCATCAGTTGATTTGCTAGAAACTGGCATTAAAGTGATTGACCTAGTTTGCCCGTTTGCAAAAGGCGGCAAAGTTGGTTTGTTTGGTGGTGCGGGTGTTGGTAAAACCGTTAACATGCTTGAGTTAATTAACAATATTGCTAAACAGCATGCTGGCTTATCAGTATTTGCCGGTGTTGGTGAGCGTACACGTGAAGGAAATGATTTTTACCATGAAATGGCAGAAGCTGGCGTGATTAAACTTGATGACATGAAAGAATCAAAAGTCGCCATGGTGTTTGGCCAAATGAATGAGCCTCCTGGTAACCGTTTACGTGTTGCATTGTCTGGTTTAACCATGGCTGAAAAATTCCGTGATGAAGGGCGTGACGTACTATTCTTCGTTGATAATATCTATCGTTACACATTAGCAGGTACAGAGGTGTCAGCGCTATTAGGCCGTATGCCTTCAGCGGTGGGTTACCAACCTACGCTAGCAGATGAAATGGGGCGTTTACAAGAACGTATTACATCAACTAAAGCCGGTTCTATTACTTCTATTCAAGCGGTATACGTACCGGCTGATGATTTGACCGATCCATCACCTGCAACGACTTTTCAACATTTGGATTCAACCGTTGTGCTTTCACGTGACATTGCTTCTCTTGGTATTTACCCAGCAGTAGATCCACTTGACTCATCATCACGTCAATTAGATCCATTAGTGGTTGGTGAAGAACATTATGAAGTTGCGCGTGGTGTGCAACAAACATTACAACGTTATAAAGAATTACGTGACATTATTGCTATTTTAGGTATGGATGAGTTGGCTCCAGAAGATAAACTAGCAGTGGGCCGTGCACGTAAAATACAACGTTTCTTATCACAGCCATTCCATGTTGCTGAAGTGTTTACAGGTGCGCCTGGCAAATATGTACCTTTGAAAGAAACTATTAAAGGCTTTAAAGCTATTGTAGCTGGTGAATATGACCATCTTCCAGAGCAAGCCTTCTATATGGTAGGTGGTATTGAAGAGGCTGTGGAAAAAGCCAAAACTTTAAACTAAGTTTAATCGAGAAACAAATAATGGCAAATACAGTACGTGTTGATGTAGTAAGTGCAGAGGAAGAAATTTTTTCAGGTGATGCTGAATTTTTAGCAGCACCAGCATCGGCGGGTGAAGTGGGTATTTATCCACATCATGCTCCGATGATAACGACAATTAAGCCAGGCGCTTTACGTATTAAATTACCAGATACAGCTGAAGAAACATTAATCTTTATTTCTGGTGGCATGCTAGAAGTACAGCCTGGTTTGATAACAGTGTTGGCAGATACAGCAATACGTGGTGCTGATTTAGATGAAGCAAAAGCAATAGCAGCTAAAGAAGTCGCAGAAGAAGCGATGAAAAATAAAGGCTCAGATATGGATTATGCTAAAGCTCAAGCAGAACTAACAGAAGCCGTAGCACAAATTCAAGCGATTAAAAAATTACGTAAAACAAGCTAGTTAGTCGCTAACTATTGTTTAAAAAGGCGGCTATAAAGTCGCCTTTTTTATCGATTTGATTTAGTTTTTCGCCTTAGTCTATTGGTCTTATGTTTTAAAATATCATATATCATTTTTTTATCTGCCTGGCCTAATTTTGTAGTTTGCCTATACTCATAAAAGAATCTTAATCGCTGAGTACGAGATAAATGATTCGGAGCAAACTTATCAATATTAGCTAAGTCTTTAAGTTGTTTATATTTTAAAAAAGGCCAAAAGAGTTTTTTACCAAATGGACAGTCAATTAAATAAGTTTGACAGTCCTTATTTGTTTCACCCTCTTGAACTAAAATATTTCTCCAATGCATATCATTATGGCAAAAACGATATGAATGTAATTTTCTTAAAATGGACGCCAACTGTAATACAAGATTTTTACTCCAAACAACGTTATTAAACCTTTCAGGACTTTGTTTAGCTAAGACAGCTAAGTCAACGGCATTTCCAATGCCTTCCAAAATAACTACACCTTTAATAGTTTTAAATAAAACGCTTTCTTCACCATAAGCTACGACATTTGCAGCTGGAACATGTATACGATTAAACCAAAGCTGATTGCGTAATTCGACTTTGTAACGGGAAAATCCAAACCAACTTAAAAACCTCTTTGAGGAAAAATAACGTTTTATAAAAAATGTTTTATTATCAATTTTATATACAAATATTTCGCTTTGAATACTACTAGATATGATGTGACCAGTTAACTGAAATACCTGATCTATTGATGAAAAATATGTGTTTACATTTTTAGTATTGGTTATAGGAAATACAGACCAGGTTTTCTTAGCAAAGAACTTCATCGTTAATATAATTTAGATTGCTTTTCAAAAATAACATAACATAATATTTTTATGGTGGTGCCAGCAGTGATGATGACTTTGAATGATTTATTAGAGATTACCAGTTCTTTCTTTTTACTTATCGCATTGTGTTAAATAGAATCTATTACTCAAAATTACAACAGATTGTAATCAAAGGCTAAGGTTAATTCATACAATAATATTAATTATATATAGTGAAATAATCATAACAATAAATATGTACCTTAGCTAGGAGGAAAAATAGCACTCACAATTGTTGAGTCATAGTAGAATAATCAGTATGAAAAAAATAAATAGTAAACTCAATATTGTTATATTAGCCGCGGGGAAAGGCACCCGAATGGTGTCTAATAAACCTAAAGTTTTACATAAGCTAGGCGGAGAAGCAATATTAGGACATGTTATTAATGCCGCTAATACATTATCACCAGAAAAAATGATTGTTGTTGTTGGCTTTGGTGGTGAACTAGTTAAAAATAGTTTTGCAGCTGAAAATATTGTATGGGTAGAACAAAAAGAGCAGTTAGGTACAGGGCACGCAATTATGCAAACACTCCCATATTTAGATGATGATGCGATTACGCTAATTTTACTGGGAGATGTGCCACTAATCAGTGCCTCAGCATGTCAAAATTTATTAAAATCAGCCACCAGTCAGTTAGCGATATTATCTTTTAATAAAGAAGACCCAACAGGCTACGGTCGAATTATTAGAGACAAGCAAGGTTTAGTGAAAGAAATTGTTGAGCATAAAGATGCAACAGAGAAACAGAGGAGTGTGAAAGAAGTAAACACTGGAATTATGGCAATGCCAGTCATTCAATTAAAAACCTGGTTGAATAGATTAACCAATCATAATGCCCAAAAAGAATATTACCTCACAGACATTGTCGGCTTTTCAGTACAAGATAAAATAAGGGTCACTGCCGAAGTGACTGAAGATGAATGGTCGGTGACAGGCATTAATAGTAAATTAGATTTAGCAAAAATAGAACGTATTCACCAAGGTCGTCATGCTGAAAACTTGTTAAAACAAGGTGTGACATTAATGGACCCTGCTCGAATCGATGTGCGTGGTGAATTAAAGGTTTCGCGAGATGTAGAAATAGATGTTGGCTGTGTTTTTAAAGGACAAGTAAGTATAGGTGAAGGTGTTAAAATTGGGGCATATTGTGTTATTAAAGATGCAGAAATAAAAGCTGGCACTATTATTGCTGATTTTACACATATTGCCGATTCAATTGTGGGTGAAAATAGTCGCGTTGGACCATATGCACGATTACGTCCCGGTACTATACTATCTGCACAAACGCATATAGGTAACTTCGTTGAGTTAAAAAATACGCAGATTGATATCGGTAGTAAAGTAAACCATTTAAGTTATGTTGGTGATGCCATTATTGGTAAAAAAGTAAATATTGGTGCCGGCACAATAACTTGTAATTATGATGGTGCAAATAAATTCAAAACGATTATTGAAGATAATGCATTTATTGGCTCAGATACACAACTGATTGCACCAGTAAAGGTTGGTAAACGTGCAACGATAGCTGCAGGTTCGACTATTACAAAGGATGCACCAGCGGATACTTTAACATTCTGTCGAGCGAAAGAACAAAAATCCATTAAAAACTGGAAGCGTCCAGTGAAGTTAAAGAAAGTACAATAAGTATGTGTGGAATTGTAGGGGCGGTTGCTAGTAGAAATGTAGTTTCAACGCTGATTGAAGGGTTAAGCCGATTAGAATATCGCGGTTATGATTCAGCAGGTGTTGCTGTGCTTAATGATAATGGGATTAAGCGTGTCCGTGCTGTTGGTCGAGTTTCTGCAATGGTAGAAAAAGCGCTTGATGCAAATTTATCCGGGTTGGCAGGTATTGGACATACTCGTTGGGCAACACATGGTGGTGTGACTGAAAGTAATGCACACCCGCATGTATCAAAAGGTGAAATTGCTGTTGTACATAATGGCATTATTGAAAATCATGATGATCAACGTATGCGCTTGATTGGTTTGGGCTATACGTTTGACTCACAAACGGATACTGAAGTCATTGCACATTTGATACATTATTACCATGATAAAGGTGATGACTTATTGACAGCTGTAAAGTTGGCTATTAAAGAATTAAAAGGTGCATTTGCAATTAGCGTTATTTCAATTAAAGAACCAAATAGTATGATTACTGCACGACAAGGTTGTCCGCTATTAGTGGGTATTGGTGATGGTGAAAACTTTATTGCATCAGATGTATCAGCTGTTTTATCTGTGACGCGTAAAGTCATCTATTTAGAAGATGGAGATGTCGCAGAAGTGAAGGCTAGTGGTGTAACGATATGGGATGAAACAGATACTAAAATTGAACGACAAGTGCATGTGAGCGATGTTTCATTAGCAAGCTTAGAACTTGGTCCTTATACGCATTTTATGCAAAAAGAAATTCATGAGCAACCACGTGCTTTAACTGACACGATTGAAGCACTTATTGATGATGCAATATTTTCACCGGCGCTTTTTGGTCAACATGCAGAAGCAGTATTTAAACAAGTGGATAGTGTTTTAATTTTAGCTGCAGGTACCAGTTACTATGCAGGTTTAACTGCTAAATATTGGTTAGAGAGTATTGCAAAAATACCAACAAATGTAGAAATCGCCAGTGAGTATCGTTATCGCTCATCGATAGCAAACCCCAATCAATTAATCGTAACTATTTCGCAATCAGGCGAAACATTAGACACTATGGAAGCACTTAAGCATGCACAACGCTTAGGCCAAGATTTTAGTTTGTCCATTTGTAATGTACAAGAAAGTGCATTACCACGCGCATCAAAATTGGTGCTTTACACCCGTGCAGGTGCTGAAATAGGGGTTGCTTCTACGAAAGCGTTTACCACGCAACTCGTGGCGTTATTTACTTTAGCCGTTACATTATCCAAACAACGCGGTTTTTTAGACCAAGCACAAGAAAAAGAATATATTGATGCATTGCGTCATCTGCCTGTTAGCGTGCAATATGCGTTAAATTTAGAGCCTCAAATTAGTGAGTGGGCAAAAGCCTTTGGTAACAAAGAACATGCTTTATTCTTAGGACGTGGTGTACATTACCCGATTGCATTGGAAGGCGCGTTAAAGCTAAAAGAAATTTCTTACATTCATGCGGAAGCTTATCCAGCTGGCGAGCTTAAACATGGTCCTCTAGCATTAGTCGACAGTAATATGCCAGTCGTAGTAATTGCACCAAACGATTCTTTATTAGAAAAAGTAAAGTCCAACATGCAAGAAGTCAAGGCGCGTGGCGGAGAGTTATTTGTATTTGCAGATGACGATAGCCACTTTAAGGGTTCAGAGGGTGTGCATGTTATTCGTACACCTCGACATGTTGGAGTACTCTCCCCTATTTTGCATACGATACCTGTTCAATTACTTTCGTATCATGTAGCGCTTTTAAAAGGCACTGATGTTGATAAGCCTAGGAATTTAGCAAAAAGCGTTACTGTAGAATAAAGTAATTAATAAGGTTCGATGTTTCGTTTTTTATGCGGTGCGTTACGCATCATCCAGTCCCAAAGTGCTGGAGGAATAAAGCGCATAATGTTAGCGACCCATCCCATTTGCCATGGAATAATTTTGAAGCGGCACTTATTATCAATGCCATCCATACATTTTTTAGCAAAGACATTAGCTTCCATCAGAAATGGCATACTATATTCATTAATATCTGTCATTGGTGTGCGAATATAACCAGGCGCAACTGTGCTAACTTGAATATTGTATGCTTGCATTTCGACACGTAAACTTTCTAGATAGCTAATCACTGCTGCCTTACTAGCACTATAAGCCCCAGCACCTGGGAGCCCTCGAATACCTGCAACGCTGGCAATTCCTACTAAATGTGCGCTTTCATCTTCTTTACTACGTGTTTTCATGCTATCTATAAATGGGCTAAAAGTATGTACCAAACCAATTACGTTAATATCCATAATTGCTTGAAAAGTCGCAATGTCTTCTTGGTGTTCAGTTAATGTTCCAGCACTTACCCCTGCACTGGCTATTATGATATTTGGTGTGCCGAATTTTGTTATAAAGTTATTTGCCGCAGTTTTTAATGCTGTTTGATCACGAACATCAAGTGGATAAATAGCACATTGGGTACCGTATTGCATTTCTAAATGAGTAGCTAAGTCACTTAAAGCATCTTGTTTACGGCCAACTAGACCAAGGGTAAGGTTTTGGTAACGGGTTGCGCATTCGAGAACAAGTGCTTTGCCAATGCCGCTAGAGGCGCCTGTAATAAAAATATTCTTCATAGCGTTTACCTTAGCAGATTATCAACGGACAAAAAACCCGCTAATGTTGCCATAGCAGGTCTAATTTTACTACTAGCTTGGCTAGCCGGAATTATTTAAGTTGATGCGGTAGCTTTTATTTAGGGGCTATAATTTTATTCGTTAAGTTAACTATTTTTTTGCTGCTTTTTCTTTTGCCTTTGTTTTACGAATATTTTCAATAATGTAATCAGCCACTTTTAAAGCTTTCGCATTTCCACCAGCCATTGTGCCTGAAGTTATATATTTACCATCAATCAATAAACTAGGTACACCTGTTGCGCCTGAGGCACGAAACACTTGTGCAGCACGTTTCAAGTTGGTGTTCACCGTAAATGAATTAAAGGCTTGTTCAACTTTGGTGCGATCTAGGCCACTGGCAGTAGTCACCCAATTTATCGCTGCTTTTTCATTACTTGGATTGAGTGTTTTTTGTTTGTGAACCGCCTTAAATAATGCACCATGATATTTGCTTAAAATGCCTAAACTTTCCATAGCAAAATATGCCTTTGCCATTGGTGCCCAGTCTGCACGAGGCAAAGCAGGCATGTGCTTGAAGCTTACATCAGCTGGTAAGTTTTTAATCCAAGGCGTCAATGGTGTTTCCATTTGATAGCAATGTATGCAGCCGTACCAAAAAATTTCCATTACCTCAATTTTACTTGGATCATCAGTAGGAATTACTTGCGTGACGACATCGAAATCTTGCCCAGCTGTAGGCTCTGCAAAAACAAGATGACTTGGAGTAAGCGCACTTAGCGTGAGCATGAGAGAAATAAAAAGCTTTTTCATTGTTTATCCTATGTACTTTGTTAATTGATTACTATTTATATATATAACGTTAATTGACCATTAAAGATGACAATTAATTCAATCTGGTTCATTATTCCGCAGTTATTTAACGGCGTACTTTAATAATATCTGTCTTGAATCCGTTGTTTTGTAATTCGAGACGAAGTTTATTTATTTTACTAACATCTTTTAATGGCCCAATTCTGACACGATGCCATGTGCCTTTATCTGGAATAGTGGCTGTTTGGACCATGGCTTCAAAACCCTGCAATGCCAATTTAGCTTTCATATTGTCCGCATCGGCCTCGTTTTGGAAAGCACCTACTTGCAAGAAGTTATTTTCACTTTTTATTGTGTTTGGATTTTCTTTAATTTCCTTTTCAGAAACAGTACTTTCTGTTTCTGGCAATATAGTATAAAAATCAAAATCGTTAGTTGGTTGTTTTTGTTGATTATTTTTGGCCGCACTTGTTTTTTCTGTAGTGCTTGGTTTTAACGGGTCAACTGCTGAAGAGTTGGAGTTGCTATCTTGGAAAGGACTGGTATCGCCTTTTAAATAAACTGTTAATGCAACTGCAACAAAAACACCTAGTAAAAAACCAATAAGTAAGCCGGTAAGAAAAGGGCTGCCTTTATTACTATTTTTGGTTTGTCTTGGTTTGTAATCTCTACTCATATTTTGTTTACCTAATGATTCATGTCACATTTTATTGGGTGCACTCACGCCAAGCAAGTCTAAACCATTTTTTAATATTTGCTGTGTAGCTGTAATTAACGCTATGCGAGCTTGTTTTGTTGTCAAATCATCCACTAAAAATTTAGTATTATTGTAATAGCTGTGCAACTCACTTGCACAGTCCTTTAAATAATTGGCAATGATGTGCGGTGTCAGTTCTGCTGCTGCAGTTTTAACCACTTCGGGAAACTCACTTAATTTTTGCATCAATACTGCTTCTTGTGCTGATGAAAGCACATTTAAATCAACCGAAGAGAGTGTTTTCGCATCACCACCCCATTGATTTAATACGCTACTAATTCTAGCATGTGCATATTGGATATAAAAAACTGGGTTGTCATTTGATTGTGAACGTGCGAGATCAATATCAAACACTAATTGTGAATCAGTACGACGAGCTACTAAAAAATAACGTGTGGCATCGCAGCCAACTTCGTCAATCAAGTCACGTAGTGTCAAATAACTACCAGCACGTTTAGAGAGTTTAACTTCTTCTCCGCCACGCATTACTGCTACCATTTGATGTAGTACATATTCTGGCCAATTTCTTGGAATACCAACATCCATAGCCTGCAGGCCAGCACGTACACGCGTAATCGTACTATGGTGATCTGAGCCCTGCTCATTAATAACTTTTTTAAAACCACGGTTCCATTTTTCTAGATGGTATGTAACATCAGGCACAAAATACGTATAACCGCCCTCTTTTTTCCTCATCACTCTATCTTTATCATCACCAAAGTCTGTGGTGCGTAACCAAAGTGCATCATCTTTTTCAAAGGTATGACCACTGCTAATGAGCGCATTGACAGCATTCTCTACTTTACCTGTCTTATACAATGTACTCTCAAGTGAGAAGACATCAAATTTAATTTTAAATGCCTGTAAATCTAAATCTTGTTCATGGCGCAAATAAGCGACACTAAATTGTTGAATCGCTTCTAGATCGCTCACATCGCCATTTGCGGCGACTTGCAAATCATCAGCAACCACGGTTGCTTTCGCTAAAAATGCATTGGCAATATCAACAATATATTCACCACGATAGCCATTTTCAGGAAAGCGTGCATCATCTGCTGCTATGCCTTGTAAACGTGCTTGCACCGATTTGCTTAAGTTATCAATTTGCGCACCCGCATCATTGTAATAAAACTCACGCGTCACATGCCAACCATTAGCTACTAATAGACGACATAAGCAATCACCGACTGCAGCACCACGGCCATGACCAACATGCAAAGGCCCTGTTGGGTTAGCAGAAACAAATTCTACCTGTACTTTTTCATCGTTACCGTCAGTGTTGTAACCAAACTTTGCACCTGCAATTAAAATGTCGCGTACTATTAATTGTTTAGTCGAGTTGGCTAAAAAGAAATTAATAAAGCCTGCACCTGCAATCTCTACTTTTTCAATCTGATCATTTTTTGGTAAAGTTTGTATCAGTTGCTCGGCAATTGCACGCGGGTTTTGGCGTAAGGGCTTAGCTAGCATAAGCGCTAAGTTACTTGAAAAATCGCCATGGTCAGCTGATTTCGGGCGTTCTAAAACGATGTTGATTGTAGAGGTGTCCGTGTTGAGCGTTTTAGCTGCCTCTAGTAGTAGTTCTGAAATGATGTGTTTCAATAGTTTATATCTTTAAGTTTGTTTTTTTTAAGTTTTGTATTTAAGTAGTTGCATTAAATCGAGCAAGCCCTTATTTTAACCTAATAACAAACTATGTACGCTAATTTACATGCCTTCTGCTCAAATTCTTAGAATCGCACTCGATGTGCCTTTAAACCGTTTATTCGATTATTTAAACGATGGCTTTAAGGCAAAAGTGGGCGCACGCGTTGTGGTGTCGTTTTCAGGTCGTAACCTAGTTGGCGTCATTGTAGAAATTGACACTTCTTCATCCGTAGCAATGGAGAAGTTAAAGACAGTTAATCATGTATTCGACGATATGGTGTGTGACGCTAAATCATTTAAGTTATTGAAATTCTGTGCAGATTATTATCATTATCCCTTAGGCCAAGCACTCATTTCTGCATTACCTTTACGACTACGCCAGATTAAACCAGCAGTCACGCGCAAAACATTTTCATATACATTAATTACATCAGTCGAATTGCCTGAAATACCAAAGCGACAAGTGGTCTTGCAGCGTATTGTTCAAGCGCTTAAATCACAGCATGATTTAACCGAAAGCCAGTTGGCAGAAGTTTCTGGATCATGGCGCAAAGCGATTGCCCAATTAAAAGTATGGGGCTGCTTGCAAGCAACAGAGCTGGTTAAAGTAAAACCATCATTAGCCTCACCAAATATCTCTCCAAATTTAAATGATGAGCAGACGCTCGCCATTCAAACCGTGTTATCTCAAATGAATCAGTTTAAACCTTGGTTACTATATGGCATTACTGGCAGTGGTAAAACGGAAGTATATATTCAGATACTACAAACAATACTAGCCGAAAATAATGCACAGGCATTAATACTCGTACCCGAAATTAATCTAACACCACAATTAGAAGCACGTTTTAGAAGTCGCTTGAGTCAATACCCATTAGTCACATTACATAGTAATTTGAGCGAGAGTGAGCGCTTACAAAACTGGCAAGCTGCCAGCACAGGTGTTGCAAGTATTGTTATTGGTACACGCTTGAGCGTGTTTACGCCAATGCCGTATTTAAAGGCGATATTAATAGACGAAGAACATGATGCCTCTTACAAGCAGCAAGATGGCATGCGTTATCATGCTCGCGATATTGCAATTGTGCGGGCTAAACAACTAAATATCCCTATTGTGATGGGCAGTGCAACGCCCTCTTTAGAAACTTGGCATCAAGCACAAAAACAGCAATATGGTTTGTTGCGATTAAAAGATAGGGCAGTGGCCGAAGCACAATTGCCTAAAGTAAATTGTATTGATATTGCTAAATCGCCTACTGAAAATGGTTTGTCACCTATATTGATTAATGCCATGCGCGTACGTTTAAACCGAGGTGAGCAAAGTTTATTATTTTTGAATCGCCGGGGTTATGCCCCAGTAATGCATTGTAATGCTTGCCAGTGGGTCTCTTCTTGCACGCGCTGCTCTGCAAGATTGGTGGTGCATTTAAGTCAACAACGTCTGAAATGTCACCATTGTGGTCATGAGCAAAGAATACCAATCCAATGCCCGAGTTGCGGCAATCCTGATCTAAGCCCAATCGGCCAAGCCACACAGCGTTTGCAACAGACATTATCAACATTATTTCCAGATGCAAAAATAGCACGCGTTGATCGTGATAGTGTGCGTAATAAAGATGCATTAACAAACCTGCTGACACAAGTGCAAAATAAGGAAGTTGATATCTTAGTGGGCACGCAAATGTTGGCAAAAGGCCATGATTTTCCACATTTAACCTTAGTCGGTGTGATTGATACTGATAGCGCTTTATTTAGCCCAGATTTTCGCGCAAGTGAACGTTTATTTTCACAATTAATGCAAGTTTCTGGCCGCGCAGGCCGTGGGGAAATTGCAGGGGAAGTGCTTATTCAAACTGAGTTTCCACAGCATGACTTGTTTACAGCACTTCGTCATCAAGATTACGAGGCGTACGCCAATACTTTAATGGATGAGCGCAAAGTAATGGACTTCCCCCCTACTTCCTATTTTGCACTTTTAAAAGCAGAAGCGAATGATTATAAATTGGTCCATCAATTTTTAGATATTGCTGCGAAATTAGCTAGGCCAGTCCCGCAAGAGTTGATGATTTATGATCCTGTTAGGCCGCAAATGGAGCGGCTAAAAAATATGGAAAGAGGCCAACTGCTTTTACAAGCAGACAATCGTCAGGTGTTACATCGTTTTTTAAAAATTTGGATGCCGCAGTTACGCGAACAAAAAATAGCGACTAAAATTAGGTGGGCATTGGATATTGACCCTATTGAGTTTTAAAGCGTTTAATACAATTTAAGTCTTTGAAACAATAAGTATTTTAATGTATTATCAGCCTCACATTGAGGGTGATTGTTATTAGTATGAACAAAATAAATATAAGAAAAATATGCATTACATTCTTGGCTTCATTTTCGGCAATAAGTGCGTCAGAAATTTTTGCAGCAAACCCTCCAGCCCCTGCGCCTAATATTCCACGCGCATTGCCAGTGCCTTTGCCAACGGCTAGACCTCCGGAAATCAAACAAGAAGAAAAGCCTGCTTTACAGCCAAGTACTAGTGAAAAAGATGTTAAGTTAACTATCAATAAATTTGAATTTGCTGGCAATTTTTCAGTGACTGATGAGCAACTCAGCTCTTTGCTAAAAAGCTACCAACATCGTGAAATTGGTCTAGCTGAGCTTAATCAAGCCACAAAAATAATTACCAACTATTATCGCCAAAAAGGGTTTTTCTTAGCTCAGGCATACTTGCCAGAGCAAGATGTTAAAGAAAGCGCGCTTGAAATTGTTATTTTAGAAGGTGAATTGAATGAATTAGCTATTAATACTGCTGAGGGTTTAAACGAAAATTTCTTAACAGAAATGGCAACTTACCGTTTGCGTGCTGGTGATACAGTGAGTGAGGATAACTTAGTTCGTAATGTAACTTTACTTAACTCGCTACCAGGTATTGAGGCAAGCACACAACTCAGCCCAGGTGAAAAAACTGGTGCGACTAATGTGAGTGTCGACTTTATTCCTCTACCCCGCGCACAAAGTTATTTATCTGCTGATACGTATGGTAACCAATTCACTGGTCGCGAAGTAATTAATGCAGGATTAAGACTGAATAATTTAATTGGTGTTGGCGATCAATTCAGTGTAAATTTAAAAAGATCAAATAACGAAGGTCAGCGGGGTGCGCAACTAGGGTTTTATACCCCTATCCATGCCTCAGGCACATTGCTCAGTTTAAGTTATAGTTATGTTGATTATAAACTTGGCGGTAGTTTTGACTTATTAGGTGCATCGGGTGATAGCCAATACTTTAATATAGGGTTTGATCAGCCGGTTATGCGTGATTCACAAAAAGGCTTATTTGCAAGATTTAATGTGACGCATCAAAAAATAAATGATGAAGTCGCAACCATTTTTTTAGAAAATCGTCGGAATATAAACAGCATTGATATTGGTCTCTTAGGTGACTGGACTAATAAAAATGGCGATGCAGTGAATCAGTTAGGGATTAATATACGGTCAGGCAATATCAATTTTAAGAATGATTTTGCCAAAGTTAGCGATGCGCTACTTGCGGATACGCAAGGTAGTTTTGCTAAGTTGACTCTGGATGCTTCAAGAACACAATATTTCAGCAACGGGCTAAGCATTGGCTTGCATGCTGATTATCAAGCAGCAAATAAGAATCTTGATGCGGTGGAAAAAATAGCTATTGGTGGTATTGACCGTTGGCGCGCCTTTTCTGAACTACCTAGTCTGGCTGATTCTGGTTTAATGGTTGGCGTTGAAATCAGAAAAGGAATTGTAGTACATGAACCTTTGGCAAGGTTATTGCTTGAAGGACTTAGCCCTTATGGATTTATTGATGTTGGTAGAGGTAAGATAAACCAAGATCCTGCGGACAATAACGACAATCATGTTAAATCAATTCATTATGGCTTAGGCATGGACTTGGCATTTGCTAACGAATGGTTACTTGATGTACTTGTGTCTCATCAAAATAGAGATTTTGAAAATGCCAGCGCAGAAAATGAAACCCGCTTTTGGGGGCGATTACAGAAAAGCTTTTAATATTATTTAGACCGCATTTGTCGTTATCTAGTAATAAAAGCAAGTTAGGTAGCTGAAATGAAGAAAATAAATAAAACGTTTATATTAGATTTAAGCAAAAGAGCTAAATTACGCTTCACCATTGGTGTCGCTTTTTTCCACGCATTGGCGATGCCAATTAATGCGATTGCGCAATGGGAAGGCCTAGAAAATCAATACGGCCACGCAGTTTACCAGTACAACGGTAATCATCTAGATGTTAACGTCCTCACCAACAAACTTATTGCAAATGCAAAATCATTGAGTATTGCAAGTCATGAGTCTGTCAGCGTCAATCAGCTGTTAGCGAGCAATGTTGCTTTGTTTCGATCAATAGGCCCAAGTGCTACTAAAATATTTGGCAGCTTAACTTCTAATGGCAGCCTGTTTCTCATCAATCAAAATGGGGTATTGTTTGGCGAAGGTGCACAAGTTAATGTAGGCGGTTTAGTCGCTAGCACAATGAATATTAACAATGATGATTTCTTAAGCGGAAATTATAAATTTAATGCCAATGGCAGCACTGGCAGCGTCTTTAACCAAGGTGCAATTAAAGTAGCTGATGGTGGCTATTTGGTAATGTTGGCTAACCAAGTAAAGAATGAAGGGACGCTAGTTGCCAATAATGGCAATGTTGTTTTAGCTTCAGCAGACTCTGCTACTTTAGACTTTTATGGCAATGGCCTAGTTAAAGCAACCTTATCAGGCGATGCTCTAAGCGCAGTTGTTGCGCAATCTGGCACGATTCAAGCTGATGGTGGTGCTGTGCAACTTGCAACAAACTCACGTAGTTCTTCAGTTAATGTTTCTGGTTTAGTACAAGCAAACAGCATAGTAGAACGTAACGGCATTATTCGTTTAGAGGGTGGTGCTAATAGTCAGATTTCAATCAGCGGTACCTTGCGTGTCGCCGGCGAGCAAGCTGGGACAACAGGCGGCCACGTTGAGGTAACTGGTGAACAAGTCGCTTTGCTCTCTGGCGCTAAACTAGATGCTTCAGGCAACGCCGGTGGTGGCGAAGTGCTTATTGGTGGAGCCTTTCAAGGCAATAACGCTCAAGTTTACAATGCAAGAACCACTTATGTTGATCAAAATGCTGAAATATCAGTAGACGCGATTGAAACTGGCGAGGGCGGTAAAGTTATTGTTTGGGCAGACCAAGTCACTCGTTACTACGGCAACATTTCTGCAGCAGGGGGCGCAGTATCAGGCAACGGCGGCTTTGTCGAAGTCTCTGGCAAGCAAGTATTAGACTTTATTGGCGCTGTCGATGTGAGTTCAGCTTATGGCTTAGGCGGCAAAGTGTTGCTTGATCCTGACAATATTATTCTGAATAATACTGCACAAACTTCGCCGACTAATAACGCAGATAATACTGCAGATATTGCGTTTACAGACCTGCCAATGACGGATACAGTCATACAGATTAGTGATATAACAGGTTTCTCTGAGCTTTTCCTTCAAGCAGAAAATGATATTACAGTGGCCAATAATATCTCTATGGTGACTGATAACAGTATTCGTTTAGAGGCAAACAACAATATCAAGGTTAATGGTCAAGTTTATACAAGAGGTAGCGGCAACATTACATTAACTGCTGATGCGGATAATAGCGGTGCAGGTGACTTATTATTAAACCAGCGGCTTATTTCTCGGGAAGGCAATATTACACTTAGTGGTGCTAATGTTTCTGGAAGCGGGCAAGTGCTCACTCAAGGGTTAGGTGTGCAAAACTCTGGTAATGTCGTAATTAATGCTACACAAGATATTAATCTCACTAACGCCTCCTCGATTGTGACAAATGGTAGAAACGGTGCAGCTGGATTAAAAGGGACAAATGCAGGGGGTGTAACCTTAACTGCTGGAGGCAAAATTAATACAGGGAATATTGCTAGCAGCGGTGGCAGGGGCGGGACAGGCGATACAGCAGGTGGTAATGCAGGTGCGGTTAATATTGCCTCAATAGGCGTTGGTGGTATTGCAACAGGCAGTATCACTGCTAGGAATGGCCAAGCAAGAGGCGCTGGCTCAGGCGGTGAAGCTAGTAGCATTACCATTAATAGTGCCACCGGCAATATTAATACTAAAACTTTAAATGTATCTGGTAATGCCAACGGAAATGGCGGCAACATTGATATTGATGCCACTGCTGGCGATATTGTTGTAACAGGTGTTGCTTATGCTCAAGGTGGCACGACAGCTGCAGGGAGCACAGCAGATGGTGGCAATGGCGGTAATCTAGACTTAGATGCGAGTGGAGATGTGACGGTAACCAGTAGGGTTTATGCCCAAGGTGGAGGTGTTAGAAGTGGGAATACGGCTGCTGGTGGCGATGGCGGAAATGTTAATGTAACAGCTAACAACTTAAATTTTGGTAATGTGATTTACAGCTATGGTAATAATGGGCGAGGCTTAAATCAAGCCGGTGGTAATGCAGGAAACATTAACTTAAACGCAAAAGGTGCTATTCAGGCAACAAATATCTATAGCTACGGCGGCAGTGGTGGCACAGGTGCGGGTAGTAATGCAGCGGGGGGGAATGCAGGCAATATTAATATTGCTTCAACAGGTGCTGGTGATATTGCGACTTCAAATGTCAACGCACGCAATGGTGCAGCAAGAGGCGCCGGAGTAGGTGGTATTGTAGGTAGTATTGATATTAGTAACACGAGTGGTGATATCGCGACTAGAAACCTTGATGCTTATGGTAACTTAAATGGTAACGGCGGTATTATCAATGTGGACGCCAGTGCTGGAGATGTCACAGTGGTAGGCCGTGTTTATAGCTATGGTGGTGCAGTGAATAATGGCCATACTTTGGCAGGCCGCAATGGTGGCAACATTGCAATCTCTGGTGTAAACCGTACGGTCACCAATAGAATTAATGCCAGTGGCAATACTGCGAAGGGTATTAATCAGACTGGTGGTAATGCAGGTGTGGTTTCGGTCACGGGTAGTGGTGCATTAAATGTTAAAGATGTCTATTCGCGAACAGGTAGTGCGACTGGTGTGGGTGCTGGTGGTAGCACAGGTGGCATTACTTTGACAGGCGCCAGTATTACAGCCACTAGTAACATTGTTAGCGCAGGTAACAGGAATGGCGCAGGCAGTAATATTGACCTTACGGCTACTTCGGGAGATATTAATATTAAAACACTTCAGGCTCAGGGCGGTGGTGCAAATACAAATGTGCTAGGTAGTGATGCTGGTAATATCACAGTAAATGCTGCAGGTAACGTTGCTGCAACTGTTATTTACACACAGGGCAGCTCCGGCAATGGCGCTGATAACAATGGTGGGAATGCTGGTAGTATTGACGTCAATGCTGGCAGTGGCATCACAGCGACTAGAGTTTATGCTTATGGTGGCAATGGTGGTGGTAATGCATTAACGAATATGGCGGCTGGCGGTGATGCAGGTAGTGTTAATCTCAATTCAACAGGAGCAGGTGATATTGTGCTGACACAAGACATTAATGTGAGAACAGGTTATTCAAGAGGCTCAGCGCCTGGTGCTGCGGTCGGCAATATCAATATTAAAAACCTCGCTGGTAACATCACCACGAAAAATGTACGTGCAGACGGGCAAAATCATGGCAATGGAGGCAATGTCACCTTAGATGCCGGTGCAACAGGTGATGTGAATGTGAATGGTGTGATTTACACTTATGGTGACCGCGATGCCACAGCAGCAACTTTTGTTGGCACAAGCGCGGGTAACATCGCAATTAAAGCGAAAAATGTAACAGTCACTGGCACAATCAATACCAACGGTGGTCGGGGCCGAGGTGCAAATCAAGATGGTGGCAATGCAGGCGGTGTCAACATTGATGCAACAAGTGCGACAAGTACCCAAGCGATTGTTGCATCAGGTGGTAATGGCGGTAATGGTGCAGGTAGTAGTTCAAACGGTGGCACGGCTGGGAATGTAACAATAGCCTCAACTGGCGCAGGTGATGTGACAACAACCAATATTACTGCACGTACTGGATACGCAAGAGGCACGGGTACTGGTAATGCAGGGTCAGTCGATATTCAAAATAGTAATGGCTCTATTACAACGGCTAATATTAATACTAGAGGTCAAAGAAGAGGTGCTGGTGGTGATGTAAAGGTAGTAGCAACTGGGGGCGATATCAATGTGGGCACAGTTGATGCGCGGGCGAGCAATATCCCAGCTATTGATGGTGGTGGTGTTACTTTAGCAACGACAACAGGCGATGCTTCAGTCACAAATATCCTGACCGGGGGTCGTTGGTTAGTTTATTCTGGAGACCCACGTACCGATACGACTGTTGCTTTCAAATCATCAGCTGACTTTAAACAATACAACACTAATTATGGTAGCGCGCTTTCAGATACTACTGGGAATGGTTTTGTGTATCGGTTTGCCCCAATCATTACGACAAGCTTGAGCGGTACGGTTAGCAAGGCCTACGATGGCAATGTTACAGCTTCAATCGCCGGCCTTACGCTTAATCTAAAAGGAGGTGCGATAGATGGGGACGTTATTAACCTATCTGCATTAACTAGTGCTACTTACGATAATAAAAATACAGGTGCTGGTAAAGTAGTGAGCTCAAACGTATTAGCTGTTACTAGTGGCAGCACTGGCGGGACAACGGTATATGGTTATCAAGTGAGCACTGCGACGGGGAGTGTAGGTGATATTACACAACGTGCGATTACTGTCACCGCAGTGACTGATACCAAAGGCTTTGATGGCAATTCAACTTCTGTTGGTTTGCCAAGCATTACCACAGGTTCAATTGCATCTGGCGGGGATACTGCAAGTTTTACCCAGACATTTGATAATAAAAATGCTGGAACAGGTAAAACATTAACTGCGTCGGGCATTATCGACGATGGCAATGGTGGTAATAACTACGCTGTAAACTATATCGCTGACAATACTGGCGTGATTACAGAGGTTGTTTCGGATGTTGATACAGACTCACCTAGGGAGGCGGCAGGGCTAGGTGGTGTGGTTGCTAATGGCATGCAAGTGCAAAATGTAACGATTATAGATTTAGGTGCTACTACCGCCGCCGGTGATGTTGATGAAGCGGCTGAAGCTTGTGCTGATGACGAAGCAAACTCAGCTAATCCAAATATATCGGTAATATTAAACTTCGGTATAAATTTACCAGAAGGGGTGAAGGCAGACTGCCGTACATAAGTTGCAAACCATGAACTTTATTAGTAATTATTATCTTAAAGCCGTATACCCAAATTTAATTTTGGTATACGGCTTTTTTAATTTTAAGTAATACTGATTGTTATATTAATAAAGCTTAAGTTATGTGCGCTTTGCATCATGTGCGCTATTAATTCAACTTTAAAAAACTAATTGTAATGAGCGTTGTTTTCTCCGTTGATGTTCTTTTGCCTGCTCTAGCTTAAATCAGTATAAAATCATGTTTTAAATAGTGGTGTGTTTTAAAATCAACAATTATTACTGGAGTTTATTCGCATTAGCTCTGACCTATTTAGTTTTTGTTGAGCAATTTGCACTAATTAATTCAATAGAGAACATATGGTAAATAGTCCCCCTTGTGTTATGACTTTTGCCGCTACAGATCCAAGTAGTGGTGCTGGATTGCAGGCTGATATTCTCGCTCTGGCAAGTATCGGCTGCCATCCCTTGTCGGTAGTAACAGGCACCACAGTGCAGGATACTGTCGGCGTAGAGGGTGTGATGGCGCTAGATGCAGATTGGATAAACGATCAAGCGCGTGCCATTTTGGAAGATGTTCCAGTATCTGCTTTTAAATTAGGCTTACTTGGCAGTGTAGAAAACGTTGCGGTGATTGCAGAAATTATGGCAGATTACCCAAACGTTCCTTTGTTAATCGACCCTATTCTTACTTCTGGTCGTGGCGATGAGCTAAGCAATGAAGAAATGCAATCTGCCATGTGCGAATTGCTATTTCCGCAAGCGACATTAATTACACCAAATAGTATTGAGGCCCGCCGTCTTGCCTTTTATGATGAGAACGAAGGCGTGAAAAATACTTCATTAGAAGAATCAGCGCAACGCTTATTAGAAATGGGTTCAGAGTATGTGTTGATCACTGGGACACACGAGCGTTCTGATGATGTAGTCAATTCGCTATTTGGCCCTGCTGGACATATTAGAGACTATCACTGGGAGCGTTTGGCTGGTAGTTATCATGGCTCTGGGTGTACACTGACTAGTGCTATTGCTGCTTGTTTGGCACATGGTCTTACGATGGAAGAAGCGATACAAGAAGCGCAAGAATATACGTGGCAGACGCTTAAAAACGCATTTAGGCCCGGCATGGGCCAATTCATCCCTGACCGTTTTTTTTGGGCCCGTGATGAAAATGAAGCGAATAAGGGTGATAGTGACAACTCAACATCAATCCAACATTAACGGGTTGTATGCAATTACGCCTAATGAGCTAGAAATCAAAAAGCTTTGTAATATGGTGGAATTTGCCATTCAGGGTGGTGCCAGTATTGTTCAGTATCGCAATAAGGCCGCAGGCAAGACTTTAAGACTACGCCAGGCATCTGCGCTTTTAGCCTTGTGTCGTGGTTATGATGTGCCCTTAATAATCAATGATCATTTAGATTTATGCGCGCAAATTGATGCGGATGGACTACACTTAGGTGTTACAGATTGCCGTATTGATTCTGTAAGAAGCTTGCTAGGAGCAGACAAAATAATTGGTGCGTCTTGTTACAACTATCTTGATTTAGCACTTAAAGCAGAAGCTGATGGCGCTGATTATGTGACTTTTGGCGCATGCTTTCCAATAGAAACTAAACCAAAAGCGCATAGTGTATCGCTTGAGTTTATTGAGCAAGCTAAAAAAGAATTAAAACTACCAGTTGTCGCCATTGGTGGTATTACGCTGGACAATGCTAAGCAAGTTAAAGCGACAGGAGCCAATATGGCTGCCGTTATTAGCACTCTATTTGACACAGAAGACATTAAGAAAACTAGCCAACAATTCTCATCAATTTTAAATTCAACGATATGACCTCAAAAAATCAAACACTGTTCGATAAATCTCAAAAACTTATACCTGGAGGTGTTAACTCTCCAGTGCGCGCCTTTCGTAGTGTGGGCGGTACGCCTGTCTTTTTTAAAAAAGGCTTGGGTTCAAGGCTTTGGGATGTGGACGGTAAAGAATATATTGATTATATAAACTCTTGGGGGCCGATGATTTTAGGCCACGCGCACCCTGAAGTCATTAAAGCAGTGCAAGAAGTTGCTGCTAATAGTCTTTCTTTTGGTGCGCCAACAGGGCTTGAGTTAGAAATGGCTGAGTTGATCAACAAATTAGTGCCGAGCATGGAACAAGTGCGATTAGTGAGTAGCGGCACAGAAGCGACGATGAGTGCGATTCGCGTGGCACGTGGGTTTACTAATCGTAATAAAATTTTAAAGTTTGAAGGTTGCTATCACGGGCATGCTGATGCTTTACTTGTTAAAGCTGGTTCAGGTTTATTAACCTTAGGTGAGCCTAGTTCGGCTGGTGTTCCTGCGGCGGTAGCTGCGGATACATTAACGCTTGAATACAATAATACCGAGGCATTGGAAACGCTATTTAGCAAAATTGGCGACGAAATTGCTTGTGTCATTATAGAGCCTGTTGTTGGAAATATGAATTTAGTCGTGCCTAAAATGGAATTTTTAACGACATTACGTTCACTGTGTACTAAACACGGTACGATACTTATTTTTGATGAAGTGATGACGGGCTTCCGCGTGCATTTAGGGGGGGCACAAGCCTTGTATAACATTAAGCCAGATATGACCACATTAGGAAAAGTAATTGGTGGCGGTTTGCCAGTGGGTGCTTTTGGCGGTCGTAAGGATATAATGAGTGTACTTGCGCCATTAGGCGCTGTTTATCAAGCAGGCACGCTCTCGGGTAATCCAGTAGCAGTCACGGCAGGATTGAAAACTTTATCGCTGATTCAGAAGCCAGATTTCCATAAAAAGTTATCAGCACAAACTAATAAATTAGTCGGCGGTGTAATTAAAGCAGCTAAAAACGTGGGTGTTACTTTCAATGCACAGCATGTTGGCGGTATGTACGGTATGTACTTCAGTGAGGACTGTCCTAGCTCATTTGATGCTGTGATGGCTTCAGATAAAGAAGCTTTTAATAAATTTTTCCACAGTATGCTTGATAGTGGTATTTATCTTGGACCTTCCGCATTTGAGGCAGGGTTTGTTTCAGCTGCACATACGGATGAAGACATCGCATTGACAATCGCTGCTGCAGAAACAGCTTTCAAAGCAATTTAAATTACTAATAGTCCTTAAAAGTAAGGCTGTGTGATTGAAACTAAGGTTGTTTAACGGTATTATCAACGGTTCCGCTAAACATTTTTTGAAATAAAGAATATGGCAATAAATCAAGCTAAATCAAGCGCTAAAATCGCAAAACCTCCAGTCGCCCAAGGCTTGTATCAGCCAGGTAATGAACACGACGCCTGTGGTGTCGGTTTTGTTGCCCACATCAAGGGTAACAAGAGCCATCAAATAGTTAAGCAAGGACTAGAGTTACTGACTAACTTAACCCATCGCGGTGCGACTGGTTATGATCCCAAATTAGGGGATGGCGCAGGCTTGCTTATGCAAATTCCTGATGCATTTATGCAAGCTGAAACAAAGCTGTTAAATATTCAATTGCCTGATGCTGGGCAATACGCTGTTGCCAATGTGTTTTTGCCGCAAGACGCGAAAAATAGAGCGCGATGCGAAGTGGTGATTGCTAAGATTATTGCAGAAGAAAAACAAGCATTATTAGGCTGGCGCGATGTGCCAGTAGACAATAGTAATATTGCCGAAGCTGCGCGTGCGGTAGAGCCTGTGATGCGCCAAGTGTTTATTGGTAGTGCGTTTGCTGTTCAAGATGATTTTGAGCGTAAATGTTTTGTGATGCGTAAGCGTATTGAGCATGCAGTGCGTGCTTTAAATTTTGAAGATGCTGCCCTTTTCTATGTGCCGTCACTGTCATCGCGCACTATTGTTTACAAAGGCATGTTGCTGGCGAATGAGGTCGGTGTCTACTACACAGATTTAATCGACGAACGTGTTATTTCTGCGCTTGCCTTGGTGCATCAGCGTTTTTCAACGAATACTTTTCCTTCTTGGCATTTAGCGCATCCATTCCGCATGATTGCCCATAACGGTGAAATTAACACTGTGCAAGGTAATGTGAACTGGATGACAGCACGTCATGCCGCCATGCATTCAGAATTACTTGGCGAAGATTTAGAAAAAGTATGGCCGCTCATTGTTGCTGGCCGCTCTGACTCTGCCTGTTTCGATAACTGTTTAGAGTTATTGGTTGCTGGCGGCTATAGCGTTCCGCATGCGATGATGATGATGATTCCAGAAGCTTGGAATAACAACTCGATGATGGATGAAGATAGACGCGCCTTTTATGAATATCACGCCGCATTGATGGAGCCATGGGATGGTCCAGCCGCTGTTGCATTTACCGATGGCCAAATAATTGGTGCAACATTGGATAGAAATGGCCTACGTCCGGCACGTTATTTAGTGACTGATGACGACATTGTGATGATGGCTTCTGAAATGGGAGTGTTAACCTTTCCTGAAGAAAAAATCGTTAAAAAATGGCGTTTACAACCAGGTAAAATGTTGATGATAGACATGGTCCAAGGCCGTATTGTCGATGATGAAGAGGTAAAGAGTGATTTGGCCAATGTTAAACCTTATCGTCAGTGGGTAGATGAGTCACGTTACTACATCAGTGATTTACCAAAAGTTGATAGCATTTTAGCGTTAAAAGAAAGCTTGCTCGATACACAGCAAGCATTCGGCATGACGCAGGAGGATATCAAGTTCTTGCTAGAGCCAATGATTGAAAATGGGGCAGAAGCATCAGGCTCGATGGGTAACGATTCAGCACTGCCAGTGTTATCTAACAGGCCTAAAGTGTTATATAACTACTTTAAGCAGTTGTTTGCACAAGTGACTAACCCACCAATTGATCCAATACGTGAAGAAATGGTGATGTCTTTAGTGACATTTGTTGGTCCTAAACCAAACTTGCTTGAGCTACATGAGACAACACCAGATGTGCGTTTAGAAGCGAGTCAGCCAGTATTAAGTAAAGATGATTTTGCAAAAATAACGGCCATTAAATCAGTGACAAACGGCGCTTATAGCTCAATTTCATTAGACTTGTGTTACCCAGCTAAAGAAGGCGTGGCTGGTATGAAAGTCGCCCTAGCTGCCTTATGCATTAAAGCACAGCAAGCAGTCAATGATGGGTTCAATATTATTGTCTTAAATGATATTGGTATGGATACTGATATGCTAGCGATTCCTGCACTGCTAGCAACTTCAACAGTGCATATGCATTTAGTCACTGCAGGCTTGCGTACCCAAACAGGCTTAGTGGTTGCTACCGGCTCAGCACGTGAAGTGCATCATTTTGCGTTATTAGCAGGTTATGGTGCTGAAGCCATATACCCATGGCTAACTTATGAAACAATCGCTGATATTGCTGATGATGCTGAAGAGGCTAACGAGAAGTTTGTAAAAGCGGTTGGTAAAGGCTTGTATAAAGTCATGTCTAAAATGGGTATTTCTACTTATCAGTCATATTGTGGCGCCCATATATTTGAGGCAATTGGTCTAAATTCACAGTTTGTTGAAGATTACTTTAAAGGTACAACCACGCAAATTGAAGGGATAGGTTTAAACCAAGTAGCTGAGGAAGCCTTACGCTTACACGCGGCTGCCTTTGGTAACGACCCGGTGTTACAAAACGCTTTAGATGCTGGTGGTGAGTATGCATATCGTATTCGTGGTGAAGAGCATATGTGGACACCGCAGTCAGTTTCGAAGTTGCAAAATGCGACGAGAACTAATCAATATGATACTTATAAAGAGTATGCAAAATTAATTAATGACCAAACACGTCGTCATATGACATTGCGTGGTTTGTTTGAAATTAAGCCAGCAGGCCAGGCAATTCCATTAGATCAAGTTGAATCTGCAAAAGAAATTGTTAAACGATTTGCCACAGGCGCTATGTCTCTGGGCTCAATCTCTACAGAAGCGCATGCAACATTAGCAATTGCCATGAACCGCATTGGTGGTAAGTCTAACACTGGTGAAGGTGGTGAAGACAAAAAGCGCTTTATTCCGGTTGTAACTGATAGCAGTATGTCTGAAGTATTTGGCGAAGAGTTTATTGAGTCCAATGTTGCTTTAAAAGCGGGTGATTCAATGCGCTCAAGAATTAAGCAGGTAGCTAGTGGTCGTTTTGGAGTTACCGCTGAATATTTAGCTAATGCAGATCAAATTCAAATTAAAATGGCCCAGGGTGCTAAGCCAGGCGAGGGTGGTCAATTGCCTGGCCATAAAGTTAGTCAGTACATTGCGAAACTTCGTTTTAGTGTGCCTGGCGTAGGTTTGATTTCTCCGCCGCCACATCATGATATTTATTCTATTGAAGATTTGGCGCAGCTTATACACGACCTGAAAAATGCCAATCCCAAGGCTTCTATATCAACAAAGCTTGTTTCTGAGACAGGCGTAGGTACAGTCGCTGCGGGTGTTGCAAAAGCTAAATCTGATCATATTGTGGTTGCTGGCCATGATGGTGGAACAGGCGCTTCACCGCTAACATCATTGAAACATGCAGGCACGCCATGGGAGTTAGGCTTAGCTGAAACACAACAAACATTAGTGTTAAACCAATTACGTGGGCGAGTTATCGTACAAACCGATGGCCAAATGAAAACAGGGCGTGATGTTGTAATAGGGGCGCTGCTTGGTGCTGATGAGTTTGGCTTTGCAACAGCGCCATTAGTGGTCGAAGGTTGTATTATGATGCGCAAGTGCCATTTAAACACTTGCCCTGTTGGTGTTGCCACGCAAGATCCAGAGTTACGTAAAAAGTTTACAGGTGAGCCAGAGCATGTAGTTAATTTCTTCTTCTTTGTTGCTGAGGAAATTCGTGAATTAATGGCAACTATTGGTGTGGCAAAGTTTAATGATTTAATTGGGCGTGCAGATTTGCTCGATATGCAAGCAGGTATCGATCATTGGAAAATTAATGGTTTAGATTTTAGTAAAATTTTCTACACGCCAGATATGCCAGCATCAGTAGCAAGATACAATGTTGAAGAACAAGACCATGGTTTAACTAATGCCTTAGACAACATGCTGATTAAAAAAGCAAAACTAGCGATTGAAACTGGTGAAAAGACAGTCATTAATTCACCAATTTTAAATACTAATCGTACCGTTGGAACAATGCTATCTAATCAATTGGCCGTTAAATATGGTAACGATGGTTTACCACACGACACGATACATGTGAATTTTACAGGTACATCAGGTCAGAGTTTTGGTGCATTTTTGGCCAAGGGGATCACTTTTGAATTAACAGGTGAAGGCAATGATTATGTAGGTAAAGGGTTAAGTGGCGGTTGTATTATTATCAAGCCGCCTACAAAATTCCGCGGCATTTCGCATGAAAATATTATTATCGGGAATACTGTGATGTACGGTGCAACTACTGGTGAGACATACTTTAGTGGTGTTGCTGGTGAACGTTTTTGTGTGCGTAATTCAGGTGCCTCAACAGTAGTTGAAGGTGTTGGTAATCATGGCTGCGAATATATGACAGGTGGCACTGTTGTTGTTCTGGGTTTAACAGGACAAAACTTCGCTGCAGGCATGAGTGGTGGCGTAGCCTATGTCTACGACTTAGATGGGCTATTTGGAAAACGTTGCAATATGAGTATGGTTGCTTTTGAGAAAGTGGAGGCAGCAGAGGCTGGTGTGGGTAAAGTGCAGCATCTTAATCAGCCTGACGAAGTGATATTAAAAACTTTGATCGAAAAACATATTACACTCACCGATAGTACAAGAGCTAAACAAATATTAGCAGACTGGAAAAATGCCCGTGAAAAATTTGTCAAAGTGATGCCTATCGAATATAAACGTGCGCTAACAGAGTTAGCAGCAACGGCAAGTAAGGAAGCAGCATAATGGGTAAAGTAACAGGGTTTAAAGAATTTGAACGTTTATATGAGGCGAATTTGCCCATACCAGATCGCGTTAAAAACTATAAAGAATTTGTATTGCATTTATCAGATGATCAAGCCAAACAGCAAGGTGCGCGCTGTATGGATTGCGGTATTCCATTTTGCACATCCGGATGCCCAGTAAATAATATTATTCCTGATTTCAATGACTTGGTATATAACCAAGACTGGCGACAAGCGATCGATGTATTACATTCGACTAATAATTTCCCAGAGTTTACAGGCCGAATTTGTCCAGCGCCATGCGAAGCAGCTTGTACACTCAACATTAATGATGATGCGGTAGGTATTAAGTCTATTGAGCATGCAATCATTGATAAAGCCTGGGAGAACGACTGGGTAACCCCTCAAATTAACTCAAATAAAACAGGTAAAAAAGTAGCTGTTGTGGGCTCTGGTCCAGCAGGCTTAGCAGCAGCTCAACAATTAGCGCGTGCAGGTCATGATGTTACCGTTTTAGAAAAAAATGATCGTATTGGTGGTTTGCTGCGTTACGGTATTCCAGACTTTAAAATGGAAAAAACACATATTGACCGTCGGATGGCACAAATGGAGGCCGAGGGCGTTACTTTTAAAGTTAATCAATATGTCGGTGAAAATGTGAATGCAGAGGACGTGCTTAATGCCTATGATGCTGTCGTGTTGTCAGGCGGATCTGAAGACCCTCGTAATTTACCTGTGCCAGGTCGTGAATTGGATGGCGTTCATTTTGCAATGGATTTTTTAGCACCTAACAATAAAGTAGTCGCAGGCGATAAAATACCGAATCAAATTAAAGCAACTGATAAGCACGTCGTGGTTATTGGTGGTGGTGATACAGGCTCTGATTGCGTAGGCACTTCAAATCGACATGGTGCAATAAATATCACTCAATTTGAGTTAATGCCAGAACCGCCAGAAAATGAAAACAAATCCTTAGTATGGCCTAATTGGCCATTAAAAATGCGCACTTCAAGTTCGCATCAAGAAGGCGCAGATCGTGATTGGTCAGTAGGAACCAAAGAGTTGATTGGTGAAAATGGGAAAGTCACTGGGTTGAAAGCTGTGCGGCTTAAATGGAAAGGTCGTGAAATGACGGAAGTTCCTGGATCTGAATTCATAATTAAAGCTGATTTAGTCTTACTTGCGATGGGGTTTGTATCGCCGATTCAGAAAGTATTAGATGCTTTTAGTATTGAAAAAGATAACCGCGGAAATGCAAAAGCAACCACAGATGGCGAAGGCTGTTACGCAACTAGTAAAGAAAAAGTATTTGCTGCGGGAGATATGCGTCGTGGTCAGTCTTTAGTTGTTTGGGCAATACGAGAAGGCCGTCAATGTGCACGTGCGGTAGACGAGTTTTTAATGGGTTCATCAACACTACCCAGATAATAAAAAAATATAAAATATAGGGTACAAGGGTTACTTCTTTGTATCCTTTTTTGTTGGATAACAATGATGCAATTACAAAATGATACTTTTTTAAAAGCGCTTTGGCGCCAGCCCATTGATTACACGCCAGTGTGGATGATGCGGCAAGCAGGTCGTTATTTACCTGAATATAAAGCGACACGTAAAGATGCGGGTAGCTTTATGGATTTATGTAGAAATGCCCAGTTTGCAACTGAGGTGACATTGCAACCCTTGGATCGCTACGCTTTGGATGCAGCTATTTTATTCTCAGATATATTGACTGTGCCAGACGCGATGGGTTTAGGTTTGTCATTTGAAGCGGGAGAAGGTCCAAAATTTGAACGTACACTGCAGCAAGAGGCCGATATTAAAAAGCTTGTTGTGCCTGATATGGCAGATTTGCAATATGTATTTAATGCAGTATCTAGCATTCGTAAAGCGCTTAATGGGAGTGTGCCTTTAATTGGGTTTTCTGGAAGCCCATGGACATTAGCTACGTATATGGTAGAAGGCAAAGGCGGCACTGATTTTTTAAATATAAAAAAAATGGCCTATGCTCAGCCTAATTTATTACATCATATATTAGAAGTTAATGCACAAACAGTCATTCAGTACTTGAATGCTCAAATTGAAGCAGGCGCTCAAGCTGTGATGATATTTGATTCTTGGGGCGGTGCACTTTCTCACAATGCCTATATCGAATTTTCGCTTAATTATATGCAAAAAATTATTGCTGGACTAACTAAAACTAAAGACGGTAATAAAGTACCAAGTATTGTGTTTACTAAAGGTGGCGCATTATGGTTAGAGGCGCAAGCTGATATTAATCCTGATGCGTTAGGTTTAGACTGGGCAGTCGATATTGGTCAAGCACGAAAGCGAGTAGGGGACAAAGTCGCACTGCAAGGTAATATGGACCCGATAATTTTATTGAGCACACCAGATGCGATTGAAAAAGAAGTGGTAAATATATTAGGCAGTTACGGCAATGGTAGCGGTCACATTTTTAATTTAGGTCATGGTATTACACAATGGACACCACCTGAAAATGCAGCGGTAATGATAGAGGCTGTTCATAAGCACAGTCGGCAATATCATCTCTAAGTTACTGTCCACTTTGTTGCAGTAACAATTCAGTTAGTTTTGTGTAAAAAAATGGCCTATTGAATTAAATCAAGAGGCCATTTTATTTCAGGTGTATTCCTACACCTTAAGTTTTATGTAACTTAAGCTTTTTGAATATTAGAAGCTTGTTTACCTTTTGGTCCATCAGTTACGTCGAAAGTAACTTTATCGTTTTCTTTCAAGCTTTTGTAACCGCTATCTACTATTGCAGAGAAGTGAGCAAATAAATCGTCACCACCTTCGTCTGGAGTAATGAACCCAAAGCCTTTTGAATCATTAAACCATTTAACTATACCTGTTGCCATATCTTATATCTTTCATACTTTAAAAAGGGGGCACCCTAAAAACTTGGGTTTTAAAATCTATTGAGCCTTAACTGACTTAAAATCTATAAAAATCCAACGCCTAAACTGCTTTTTACACCCTTATCAGTAGAATAACAAGCGATTAATTGATTAAATTAGTACTTTTTATACAAAATAGCTTGAATTAGGGTCTTTTTGTTGCTTAATCAACGACGTAAGCCTATACTTCGGCTAAGTTTAATAGTTAGAGTTTTTACGGGGTATTTGTTTGGCAAAAGAAGAATTAATTGAAATGACTGGTACGGTAATGGAAGTGTTACCGGATTCACGCTATCGCGTTACATTAGATAATGCGCATGAGCTGATTGCTTACGCGGGTGGTAAAATGAAGAAAAACCATATACGTATATTGGCAGGTGATAAAGTAACTTTAGAGTTGTCACCCTACGATATTAATAATGGACGCATTACATTTAGACATATTGAGCCTGGTAGTGGTGGTTCTTATACCCCTAGAAAAAGATATTAAGTGTTTTCTAGATAGTAAAAAAGCTCCTAATGGAGCTTTTTTTAATTGTATGCTTTGTTCTTTAGTTACGGCAGCATCCTGTTAAGTGTGTTGTCTTTATCAATAAATTTGTGTTTTAACGCACCTAATGTATGAATAATCACAATAAGTAATAAAATAACTCCAGCTACTTCATGCACTTCTTTGAAAAAATGACGTAAGTTTTTATCATCTAAGCCGCTAATAAAATTAATTCCAAACCATTTCACACCGTATTTACTTGATACAGCCATAATTAAACCGCTTACCGGAATTGCAAACATGAATAAGTAAAGAAGGCGATGTGCACCGCTGGCTAATTTGCGCTCCCATGTTTTATAAGTTGCTAACATTGCTGGTGGTTTGTGTGTAATGCGCCAGAGAAAACGGATAATAATCAGGGCCAAAACAGTAATGCCAATAGATTTATGCAAATTATAATAAAAGGCTCTTGGCGATGCTTCTTTTGATAACTCCCATGTATAAATGCCCCATTCAAATAAGTCATAGCTTATTTGTTTTGGTGCTTCTTTTGGTAGGTCATGCATAAACCAGCCTAAAGTAAACATGCCTAAAATACTAATAGCGATTAGCCAATGTAAAAATATTGCAGTGTTGGTATAGCGATTAGTCATTTATAGTCTCCTTAAGTGCAGCTGACAGAATATTTATCAAAGTACTGCCAATTTTTTTTCATTTTATGTGACAATTATTACACCGTGATTATCCTTAATTAAGGTAACATTCTAGCTTGTAACAATGAAAGTGGCTATTGATGAAAGTAATAATACAGTTATTTATATTATGCGTGCTGGTAGGTTGTTCCAATAGCAAGCCAAACCAAGCACAGACGTTTCTTGATGATATTGGTGATGGTATATACGTTCACCACGGTGAACATTTAGATATTGATGCTGGCTACCAAGGTGATATAGCAAACCTGAGTGTGGTAGTGGGGAGTAAAGGTGTTGCAGTAATCGATACTAGTGGTAGTTTAAAAGTAGGGATGCAGTTACGCGAAGCGATTATTAAGATAACTGACCGGCCAATTCTTTATGTCATCAATACCCACGTACACCCTGATCATATTTTTGGAAATGCCGCTTTTGTGAATGATAAGCCAGCATTTGTTGGTCATGCTAATTTATCTAATACTATGCAATTACGTGAAGATGGATATAAAAGACTCAATGAAAAATATCTTATAGAAGATGCCGCTGGCAGCGACATTGTGTTGCCAACAATTCAAGTCGAAGACACGTTAAAGCTAGATTTAGGTGGTAGAGAATTAACTATTACAGCTCATCCTGTTTCACATACCAATACAGATATCAGCGTCCTCGATAGTCAAACGCAAACATTGTTTACTGGAGACTTGCTATTTGTAGAGCGTACACCAGTATTAGAGGGTGATATAAAAGGCTTAATTAACACCTTGGCAGAATTAAAAACTTATCCTGTTAAACAAGTCGTTCCTGGACATGGTGCGCAAACTAAAAACTGGATAAATGCGATAGAAAATGAAGAGCGTTATTTGAATGTTTTATTAACTGATATACGTGCGGCAATAGAAAATGATAAGTCACTATTGGAAACTATGCATACAGCTGCAGCAAGTGAAAAAGACAACTGGGTGTTATTTGAGGTTGCCAATCGAAGGAATGTCAACATACTTTACCCAGCTTTAGAATGGGAATAAAGAGAATATTTTAGAAAAGTATGAATAAAAATAAGCGATTAATTTTTAATTGTCTAAACTACAAGCAGTTTGCGGATATGTGCTTAATAACAACATACCACCAGCTACACCAACATAGACAAAAAACATTTCAGGAATTTTGCTACCTAAAACAAAAGCAAAGAATAAAGCCAATACAGTTAAAACACGCGCAAACAATTGTGTTTTAAAACCGACTAAAAGGGCAATGCCACAAACTAATTGAATTAGAATGAGTAATGGTGCAAAAATACTTGGTAACCCAAACTGCCCTAAGGTTACTTGGTATTGCAAGTAACCGTCTGGTGATGATGTAATGGCTGTTAACCGTAAAATGACTAAGCCTAAAAAAACAAGCGCTAATAAAACTCTTGCCACAGCTGATTGGTACTTACTCATAATTAAACCTTAATAGTTTGCAAAAATAATGCATAGCATAATGCCTGTTACCATGAATAAATGCAATAACCGTATAATCTATTCTTGTTGCATAATTAGATAAAGCCTATGAGTGAAAATTATACAATTGAGGTATTGAACTGGCAAAGCTCAGCACGAATGCAACTTAGAGCGATTCGTGAGGCCGTGTTTATTGTTGAGCAGCATGTGCCTAAAGACTTAGAGTGGGACGAGTGTGATGCTACCGCGCAGCATTTACTGGTGCTTAATAATAAGACCAAAGCTATTGCTTGTGCGCGTATCTTATTCAAACAAAATAAAATAGGGCGTATGGCTGTGCTTAAGGAGTATCGACGGCAAGGAGTTGGCTGCTTACTTTTAAATAAAGCCTTAGATTTATGTCGAACACATGGGCTTAAGCATGTATTGATTTCAGCGCAAAAAGAAGCAATAATATTTTATGAAAAGTCTGGCTTTAGAGTGATAGGCAAGCCTTACTTGGAAGCAAATATTTTGCACGTAGACATGGAATGTAAGTTTGCATAGCGTATTAATAAGATAATTAAGATTGTATAATCGTGTATCGAGTTAACTAAACTTTAAGGGTATGTGTTCATGTCAAAAGTAATTTTAAAAGCAGGTGAAGCAACGTTATATACTGAGGGTAAAGATACTTCAGCAGCTATGCCAGAAATTCTAATTGGTTCCGTAGATGGACCGGTCGGCCAAGCATTTGCGAATATGATGGCGCAAAGCAAAGGCCATACGGCAATGTTTGCCGTGCGTGATTTAAATCAACTGGTAAGACCTGCTTGTATGATGGCACCAAAAGTAACATTGAAAGATTCCGCTAACATTGATTTGTTTGGTGGCTTAGTTCAAGCTGCAACTGCTGATGCGATACTAGATTGTGTAATTGAAGGCATTATCCCTAAAGACCAAGTGAATTATTTATGCATTATTAGCTTAGTTTGGATTGATCCAGGTGCTGTAAGTGATCCCGATTTAGACAAAGCAGATATGTATAAAAATAACTATGAAGCCACTAAATTAGCGATTAAACGTGCTTTAAACGATGAGCCTAGCATTGATGAGTTGATTGCTAATCGTCATAAAATTAAACATTGTATGTGGGAAGACTCTTGGGATGAGAAATAACAAATTTAAGCGTTAAATTAAGATTAGTTTCTACCAAAGCTCTAATTAGAGTGTTAATAATTAAGGAGGTAAGTGATGGCTGAACAAAATGTATGTAAAGAGGCATTTAATCGACTTTGTGAAGACATTAACTCTGAGAAAAAATCAGAAATCAATGAGTCAGATTATTGGCTTTTTGAATTAGGTTTTCGCTCTGCTATAGAAGAGTTGCTAATGATTGCAGACTCTGGTGAGCAAAGTAGAAAGTTCGTTTCACCCCGCTTTCAAATGTTGGCAGAGCGAATTTTACAATCACGCTTGCATTAACAAGACATGTAATATTAAAAAAGTAGCTAAGGCTACTTTTTTAATAACTCTAATTCTTTCACCATAAATAAAGAATAACCAAATGAAACGCTTCGTTTGCATCTTTATCGTTTCATTTTTTTTATCTGCATGCCAATCAGAAAAGCTTCCGGCTGTAAAAAAGGGAGCAGTTGTTTTGATTTTGGGTGATAGTTTAAGCTTCGGATCAGGTGCAAAAGAAAGTGAAAACTACCCTATCCTCTTAGCCGCTAAGACTAATTGGAATATTGTTAATGCGGGTGTGCCAGGTAATACCAGTGAACAAGGCTTATCACGCCTAGCTAGCTTGATAAAAAACCATCAACCAAAGCTATTAATTATTGAACTTGGCGGTAACGATTTTTTGCGTAATGTTATCATCACAAAAACTGTTGCCAATCTTAAGGCCTGCATTCAGCAAGCCCAACAACAAAATATTCAAGTAGTGCTGATGGCCATTCCCGCATTTTCTCCAATTAAGGCTGCGTTCACCGGTTTGTCTGATCATAAAATATACGAGGAAATTGCACAAGAGATGAATGTGCCATTAATCGAAGATGTTTTTTCAGGAGTGTTGTCTGATAATGCATTAAAGTCTAATGCTATTCATCCTAATGCAGCAGGGTATCGAGAAGTAACAGCGTTGTTACAAGTAGCATTAACTAATTTAGGTTTACTTCAGACTCAGTAATATTTTTCTTACAGCTGTGGGTATTGCAGCAGCTATCGCCTCATCTAAATCTAGCCAAATGGTATTAGATTGATTTATTTGATATTCATTTTTTGCGGTCATACGCACTAACTTAGGTTGAATGTGTAGTTTAAAATGCGTAAACATATGGGTAAGTGGTTCTAGTAGTTCTGAATTTTTTTTTTCAATTAAATACTTAATGCCATTACTTTCTTCTTCTGGAAAACTCCACAGCCCGCCCCAAATTCCAGAAGGAGGGCGCTTTTCTAACATGACATGATTCCCTTGCATCATCACTAGCATTGTTGTGTTTTTCTCAGGCAGTACTTTACGTGGTTTTGATGTGGGTAAGGTGTTTACGCACTTTGTTTTTAGTGCTTTACAACTGGTGTTGATTGGGCAAACAGTACATTTTGGTTTAGTGCGGGTGCAAATGCTACTTCCTAAATCCATTAAGCCTTGTATATAAGCAATGGCGTCAAGCTTAGGATTTTCATCTTCAGAAATTTTCCACATTATTTTTTCAATGTTAGCCTTTCCCGGCCAGCCTCCAATTAAAAAATGTCTGGCAAATACACGTTTAACATTGCCGTCTAATATAGGTTCATTTTTATTCAATGCAAATGTAGAAATAGCTGCAGCAGTTGAGCGACCAATACCTGGCAAGCTAACAATATCATCGAAATATTTAGGGAAATTTCCAGCATGTCTATCAACAACTTTTTGTGCAGCACTATGAAGGTTTCTTGCACGAGAGTAATAGCCTAAACCGCTCCAGTATTGTAAAACTTCTTCTTGAGTTGCATTAGCTAATGTCGCAATATCAGGAAAACGCAGCATGAATTTAGAATAATAATTAATCACTGCAGTCACCTGCGTTTGTTGCAACATTATTTCAGACACCCAAATGGCATATGGGTCTGTAGTGTTTTGCCAAGGTAAGTCATGGCGGCCATGTTGCTTTTGCCATGTAATAATTTTATCTGAAAAGTTAACCATATTTAGAAGACTTGGTTGGGAGGCTATCTAAAGTTGGTGCTGGAGAAAGCAATTTAAAACTTAAGTATATTTTTAAGTTTTTCTTTAGCATGGTCTTCCACGGATGCTGACTCTTCTTTAGGTGCCGTTTCGGTTCTAGCTGCATCATCACTAGTTTCTTCAGATCCAGTTGATTTTTTCTTACCCAAGAGACCCTCAAGCGCATCGACTTCATTACCACCACTAATGAGTTCTTTAATAGCTATGCCTTCCCCCCCACCTACTTTATCCAACAGTTTTGATTGCGCTAAACCTGTTGCTAAAGCTGAGTAATCCATACCGTATTTTGGCTTATCAAATGTACCACTGATTTTAATAGGGATTGCAATACCACTGAGCTGGTTTAAATCTTCACCGCCTTGACCTTTTAGTGATTTAACAATGGTTGGTTTGGCAATATAATTAATGGTTTCATTCGCGATATCAATGTCACCTCTGCTGTTACCTTTGGCTAAACGTAAAATCGGTGCTTTCATCGCTAAATCTTCATTATGAGCAACGCCATTTTTGATGTCAAAAGTGGCCGTTAACTCACTGAAGTCTGTTTTTTTATCAGCATCGGCATCAATAGTGTCTTTTGATTTGAGTATATTTACTTTGTTTTTAAGATCACGAACATTACCTGCAATATCAATGCCTTTAATAGCACCATCTGCTAAGTTAAGAGCTGCCTTACCAGCAAGAGCTTTTTTAAGTGAGCTTATTTTGTTGCCTTGCATGGTGATATCTACATTGACACTACCAGTGCCAGATAACATGTCATTATTAATAGTGTCAGACAATAGAGGGCCAATAGAGATACTATTCATATTCTGTTTGAACGCAATATTAGGTGTTGAGCGAGTATCCACTTTTAACAAGCCATTCATGCTGCCATTGTATAAATTTGCTGAAAACGGTGACAGCGTCGCCACACCTCCATCGGCTTTTAAATCAATACGTACTTTTGAAGCTTTCGTTTTCCCATAATTAAGTTTTCCTATGCGTATTGAGCCATTAGCATTGAGTGCTTTGAGTGCGCTGAAATCTAAAATGGCATCCTCAGAAGATTTTTTAGCTCCTGACTCAGCCACTTTATTAGTCTCTTTACTTATGTATTTATCTAGGTTGAGCTGATCAATGTCTAAATCAAAGCGATAGACAGGCTTAGAAAACTCACTAACACTAAAAGCACCTTTAATTTGACTATCATCCACTTTGACGTTGAGTCCGTTTAATGAAAGTTTCTGACCATTGGCTTTTACACCAACATTTAATCCAGAAACACGGTAGTTATCATAAACAATACTGCCAATATTCAGCTTGCCATCAATCGTCATATTGTTAAGCACTGATATGTCTGCAGGTTTGCTATTGGTAGTTTTGCTTTGTGTTGCTGCCACTTGATTAGATTGGCCTAATAATTTATTCAAGTCGATTTTGTCGGAATTTAAGTTAAATTTAATGTTTTGTTTTTTAAAGCCAGAAACAGTTATATCGCCTTTAAGCTTCGTATCATCAAGAGCCAAGCTAAATATAGTGCTAGCAAATTCTTTTTTGATGTCAGTATTTGCGCTTAAGTTGAATGACCCACTGACTTTTCCATCAGGTAAGCTTGGGCCTTTAATCTCCAAGTTGCCGACTAACTTGGGGATATCAAATACTAAGTTTTCTATATTAGCGCTAAATGGCGATGAGAATTCAGCTTTTACCGTACGTTTGCCTTCTTTTATAAAGATATCGCCAGTGATCCCTGAGCTTTGAATTGCCTTGGGTGAGCCTTGCATATCTGCAAGATTCATATTCACTTTGGTTTCACCGGTCACTTTGTTTTGCAATAAGCTTATGGTGACTTTATTACTGCTGACTTTATCTTGTTGAATGTTAATTGACGGGGCGTTTAATTCTATAGTTTGATTAACACCATTAAAATCACCCGAGGCAATGATTCTTAAGCCATCAATTAAAAATGCCAAGTCATTTATTTTTGCATCAAAATCACCACTAGCTTTAACGTCAACATCTTTACCATCAAACATGTTGCCTGTTACGTGGCCATCTAATCCTTTAACTTTAAAATGTTTTCTTTCTGGATCAAATAAAAAGTTACCCTTAAGCTCTGTTCTAGCAGTGAGTGCAGGTTGATTTGAGGTAATAGTAAAACTTGTGTCTAGGTCTACTGGTTCTGCCAACGCAACATGACCAGATACCATATTAAACTCCTCTATATGGTATTTTGCGTCATTGGTTTCGTCTCGGTAAGAAATTTCTGAATTGGTAATATTAATGCCCTGTACGTTAAACTTAATGGTTTCCGACTCAGACTCGTTTTGACTAACTAAGTTATCATAATTATTTGAACCGTCTTTATATTTAACAATATTGGCCTTTGCGCCATCTACATAAATAGTGTCAACAACCAACTCTTTTTTGAGCAAAGGCATGACAGCTAACGCGACTTTAACACTATTGACCGAAGCAAATGCTTTGTCTGATTGATGTTCAGAAATAGCCACCTTACCTAAGTCCGCCCCAATTTTTGGCCAGAAAGCCAACTTGATATCACCATCAATACTTAGTGTGCGATCATTTTTCTCTTTGACTAAATCAATAATTTTTTGTTTATAGTCGTTAGGGTTGAAAGTAAGTGCAAAATAGGCTGCGAGTGCGAGTGATAAAACCACTACGCCAGCAATAGTAAAAATTGCATATTTAAATAGTTTTTTCATTTTGAATCTCGCATTTAAGGATAAATATATTTTACACCTTAATAAAATATCAAGGCTGGGCTGAGGACGTTACATTCGGTAAATTTTCTTAATTTTGCAGCATTATTTACCAATAATATAAAAGCACTAAAGTGCCAAATACAATACGATACCAAGCAAAAACGGTGAAGTCATGATTTGCTACATATCGAATTAACACTCTAATCACAAGTAATGCAGCAAAAAATGCGGTGACCAACCCAATCACAAAGATGAAAACATCATGTATTGCCAGTATGTCTTTGTTTTTGAGTAAATCATAAGCAGTAGCTGCAAACATAACTGGCACCGCTAAAAAGAATGAAAACTCAGTTGCAGCAGTCCGCGACAAGCCAAATAACATGCCGCCAATAATGGTTGAGCCAGCACGCGATGCACCGGGAATTAATGCGATAGATTGAGCAAAGCCAATTTTTAGTGCGTGTTTCCAATTTATGTCGTCTACAGATGTAATTAGAACTTTAGGTAATTTTTTTTCAGCAAATAAAATAACAAAGCCACCGACAATTAAAGCGATAGCAACAGATTTTGGGTTAAATAATAGCGCTTTGATTTGATGATGAAAAGCGAGACCAATAATAGCTAGTGGTAAAAAAGCAATGAATAAATTGATGACAAGCTGGCGAGATTTGCTTTCGTTTAAATGGGTAGTTACGTGTAAAAACTTAGTGTGATACTCCCACACCACTGCCAGAATAGCGCCAAGTTGGATAATAATCTCAAAAACATCGCGCTTTTCTTTAGTTAAGAAGTTAAGTAAATCACCAGTAATGATTAAGTGACCTGTACTGCTTATCGGTAGAAATTCAGTAGCACCTTCTACAATGCCCATGATGACAGTTTTAAGTATTAAAATAATATCCATAATTTAAATTTTCAGGTTTATATTGCCTAATTTATACAAGCAATAAAAAAGGCGCAAGCTGCGCCTTCTTCATTCATTTACTAAATTTATTTTAGCATACCTAAAACAGATGAGAGTAATTCACCAGAATTATCATTTACCTCACCATCGGGTGTCATTTTATTAACCACATCAGGTAAGTATTGGGCTAGTTGACCACTTAGCATATCTGGACTAATGCCAAAGTTTCCTGCCATTTCAGAAATTGCACCGGCACCTAAGGTCTTTGTAATTTGGCTAGATGAAACAGATTCGTTATCACCATTACCAACCCAAGACGCTGCAAGATCAGCCAAGCCACCGTCTTCAAATTTACTTAAGATGCCTTCTAGGCCACCGTTTTGATTAAACATTTCCATTGCGATTTCTGACATACTGCCTTTGTCACCCATCATTTTTCCTAATACAGCACCTGCTAGACCATCTAATAAACCCATTTTTATTCCTTAATTAAATTTTAAATTTAAGACTTTTTTCTTAAAGCCTACCCTAAAATTTTTCTGAATCACCTAGATAACGCCACTCGCCTAGTGGGATACTTCCCAACGAAACGCTTCCAATACGGACTCTTTTTAAACCAACCACTTTTAAGCCAACTAATTCACACATACGGCGAATTTGTCTTTTTTTGCCTTCGCGTAACACAAAACGTAATTGGTCTTCGTTTTGCCATGACACTTTTGCGGGTTTTAGTTTAACGCCGTCTAAGGTTAAGCCATAGTTAAGTTTTGTTAAATCGGTATCGCTTAATTCGCCATTTACACGGACTAGATATTCTTTTTCTACAGATGAGTTCTCACCAATTAAATGCCGTGCAATTCGACCATCTTGTGTAAGTACTAACAAACCTGTTGAGTCAATATCTAAACGACCTGCTGGTGCAAGACCATGCAAAAATTTACGTTGAAATATTTGTTGTTTACCATCGTCTTGCCATTGATTATCTGGGTGTACTAATGCAATCGCTGGTTGATAACCATCTTCAGCTTGTCCACTTACATAACCTATTGGTTTATGTAAGAGAAAAGTGGCATTTTCTGCTTGGTGTTCTTTTGCATAGCCGCTAATAATAATCTCTACGTCTTCTTCTACACGTGTGCCAAGAACATCCATAATCTCACCATTGACTTTAACCCAGCCATTTACAATCCAATCATCAGCTTCTCGACGAGAGCATAGCCCTCGTTGAGCCATTAATTTTGATAAGCGAGATTTTGGGTTAGCTTCCGTATTTTGTTTTTTGAGGGCCTGTTTATGAATGCGATCTTTATCAAACTCGCTAGCTACAAAGCCATCCTTTGCTTTACCGCCACGGCGCGGTGGGTTGCGATACTCACCTTCCCTATCAATAGTTTTCCGTCTATTGGTGCGAAGCTCACTCGATGATCTTGCTTCACTAGGTTGATTATTTGTGTCTTCTTTAGGTGAGTATTCACTTCGTAAAATCGGTTTTTGTTGCACTGTTGCTATAAGCTCTTCTTCTTGTGGGCTTACCATTTTAATTTCTTCTTGCGTCTGGTTGTCTTCGTTAACTTTTCTCGCTGCATCTTGATGCAGTTTTTCATCGGTTTGGCGCTGTTTAGCTGCCAAACTCCTATCTCTTCTACTCGTTTCTGAACGTCGCACAGGTTTTCTTGTGGTTGTTACGGGTTTTTTATTTATTTTCAGTGTCGTCAAAATTAATTTCCTAAGCGTTAGGTATTTTAACAGACTAAACCTAATTAATTTTTCTTAAGATATGAACCTAGGCTTAATCCATTAATTTTGCAGGAGTGAATACATTACAGTTTATATGACAGCAGTTTCTAAAGTTACAATGTCACTTAAACCAAAAAATAGCTAAGCCATTTTTGGTTTCTATCGATAACGTTTTATTTTCTGTTCCAGCAAAAAAACCGCAATGTTAAATTGCGGTTTTTTTGTCATTACCTAATTTTAATAGGTAAGCTTTGATTTACTAACTTGGTTTACTTATCATCATCACGCATTTTACTAAACCAGTGCTCCATTTGTTTACCTGCAGCTTCACGACCACCTAAACCAAAAGCTAATGCAACAGCAACAGCAATTGAGCCTAGTGTTAGACCAAATGCCATATTCACAATGTCATCAGCAATACCCATAGCGCGTAAGCCCATCGCAACCACTAAACCGATAATTGCAATACGAGCAATATTTGCTAAGCCAGATGATTTTTTGCCGCTAGCACTATCAATTGCATTGTAAGCAAGATTCGCTAACCAAAAGCCGACCATTAAGATGACAGAGCCTAATAATACGTCACCACCAAATTGAATAAACATACCAATAATGTCACTTGCTTGTGAAAATCCTAATCGATTCGCCGCTTCAACTGTAGCAAATAACATTGCAAAGAATATAATCACTTTGCCTACTAAGTCGGATACGGTTGATTTTTTACTAAATGTATCAGCAAATCCAAGTTTAGCTGGCACGCTATTAAAACCAATACCGCTCAGCAGGTTAACCACCAATACTGAAATAAATTTTGCAACATAATAAGTAATAGTTAATATCACCGCTGCAGCTAAAATATTTGGTACAGCTTCAAACATTAGCGCTAACATATCACTTGCAGGTTGAGAAATTGCATCCATTTGCAATGCATCTAATGCAGCAATTAAGGTTGGAATAAATACAAAAATAAACACCAACATGCCAAGCACGTTAGAGAGTTTAATCGCATTTTCATCTTCAACACCAACTGCTTTAGTGATTTTATCTAATCCGCTTGTCGCTAAAATATTAGTGACAATGCCGCGTAATATTTTAGCAACAACCCAACCGACTAATGCTATTACCCCACCAGCAAATATATTAGGAATCATGGCTAAAAATTTATCTACCATACCTTGAACGGGTGCTAATAAACCATTGAGTTCAAATGTTGAAAGTAGTGCAGGTAAAAACATGAGAATAATAATCCAAAATAGCATGTTACCCACGTTATTACTCATTGGTTGCATATCTGCTTTAGTACTGAGCTTTTCATCTAATTTGGTTGCTGCAAGCGCTTTTGTTGCCATCACTCTAACTAAGCTTGCAATGCCCCATGCAATACCGAGCAAGATTACACCGGCAAAGATGCGTGGTAAATACTCAAAAATTTGAGATACCATTAAGTTAAAGGGTTGTGATACCGCTTGTAAATTCAGACTACTGAAAACACCTATAATTGTAATCAATAATATAAGTACAAAGGCACCAAATGAAATGCCTGCGGCTAAATCTACTTCTTGGCCAGTGCTTTCTGAAATGCGTTTATTAATGCCTACAATATTTAAAAAGTGATTGAGCCCAGCTCGCACGAGTACAGCGATTAGCCAGCCTGCAATTAGCACTGCAAGTGCGCCAAATATTCCTGGTAAATGTTGACCTAGCTGTGTTTGCAAGCTATTAAAAAGCGCTGAAAAATCCATCGTGTTCCCCTTGAGTTTTATGGAATAATATTAATTAGTTTACAACTAAATTAATATAATACAAGTGACTGCTGTTATTTATGCACTGAATAATAGTTTTTTACATTGTTTTTTATGTTGAAGCAGGATGGGTTAATGCTGAGTATTTGGATGAATTAAATTGTTTAAGAATGACTTAAGGACTGCTCCCCAAGTTATTCTTAGCTTTTATAGTAACGGTGTGTTCTTAGTTAAGTTCTCCAAGGATGCTTAGGTATTTCACATTTACCACATCTAGTTGCACCAGCAACGGCTACAAGGTGGTCATTCTCAACAGTGTCGCCACTAACACCTACTGCGCCAATTAAAATGCCGTCTTTATCTACAATCGGCACACCACCTGGAAAAGTAATTAAGCCATCGTTAGAATGTTCAATACCGTAAAGTGGAGAGCCAGGTACTGAAAGTTTACCAATTTCCCCTGATGGCATTGCAAAGTAACATGCTGTTTTAGCTTTTTTAATCGCAATATCACTACTGCCAACCCAAGCGTCATCCATACGAGCAAAAGCTTTAATATTGCCACCGGAGTCTAAAACTACGATACACATTTTTACGTCAATTTCTCGTGATTTTTTAACTGCGCTATTAATAATTTGTTGTGCTTCTTCAAATGAAACGTGCATAAATTCTCCGTGATGATTAATATTTGGTGTGCTTGGTAAGGCGAATTGAAATTATTTTGTTATTAGGTCAATTATAATTAGATTATAACAGTATATTTAAGCTGTAATTAGGAAGTAATTTAAGATGTTAATTGTAACTGAGTCTTTAATTTTTGTTTTTTTGTATTGATATAAATAGCAGGAATACCGATGATCGTAGTTCCTGCTTTAATATCTTTAGTTACTACTACGTTTGTGCCTAGGGTCCCAGAATTGGATCGGCTTTTATCTATTGAAATTAGGTGCTGTCCAATTAATTGGTTTTGTTTATAAATTTAAAGTGCTAAAAATGACATACGTTTATATTATGTTAATTTTGTTGTTTATTTTTATAATATTCACAATAAAAATATTTCCCTCATTTCTATAAACTGTAGTATTTGAAATGCAGTAAATTAAATTCTTTAGATATTTAGAATAAAAAATGGTATAAGTATAGTGAATCGTTATTAAAATACACCTTAGGCTAATTTATGGTACTTATTGCAGTTTATTACGTTGTAGCAATTGTTGTGCTGTCACTGCATTTTACTGGGCATTTAGAACGTTGGAATATGGAGTGGTTAGTTTTTGTAATGGCCTTAACGGTTTTCCCTGCAGTCCTTTATCTGTAATTGGCTATTTGAGAAATAGTTTAGCTAGGCGGGTTTGTTTTTTTAATCCAATATTTACCATCCTAGGTGCTAAACCATTCAACCATGCAAAAAAGTGTTGTGGTTGCCCAATAAACACTTCTTGTTTTTTTTTCTGTAATGCCCCAACAATAATATTTGCCACGCTTTCAGCCGAGTCCATTTGTTGGCCTGCTTTTTCAAGCATGGCAACCGTATTGTTGTCATTCATAGGCGTTGCTATGGCTCTCGGTGCAATATAAGTTACACCAATATTGGTATCTACCAACTCACGACGTAGAGCCTGAGAAAATCCATGTACGGCATATTTGCTAGCGCAATACGTTGCATAATGTGGAAATCCCAGTGAGCCAAAAATAGAGCCTATAAATAAAAAGTGACCTTGATTTTTTTTAAGATAACTCGGTAATAAGTTGCGCGACATTTGAATTAACATTGTCACGTTGGTATTGATAATTTCTGCAATACGACCCTCATCCTGATTTTGTAATTCAATAAAATCTAAAACACCCGCATTATTGATAAGTAAATCAATATCACCCATAGCTTGTTTTGCTTGCTCAAGCACTGCTTGGGACGCCCCTGGTTTACTCAAGTCCATGACAATAGAATGCACTTTGCCACCTTGGGTCTCTAGTGTTGTTTTTAGTGCGTTAAGTTTATTGTTGTTGCGCCCGACTAAACAGAGTATTCCACCTTGATTTGATAATGCAATTGCTAATGCTTGGCCTAATCCACCGGTCGCACCAGTCAGCAAAATACGTGTTTGATTTAGCTTCATCATCTTTCCTAATTAATTCATGGTCCGAGCTTCAATTTCTCTGAAAATATCGCCATATAGTTGGTAAAATACTTTGGCACAATGAATCAGTTGCTGTTGGTCATTTTTATCTGTAATTTTATTGACAATTTCAGCATAAAATTCTGTGTGGCCAACATCTAATGCGCCATGTGAACTTAAATAAGTAAAGCATGGCGCAGGTAAATTAAGGCTTTCACCAATTGTTTGCGCTGCTTGTGAAGCTACCGCAGTACTTGTGCCCTCTAGCACTAGGACCATCCCAAAAAAACCAATAGGATTAACACGATGAATCATGTCATAAGCATAGGCAATCATTAATTCAGTTGCTGCACTAGGTTGTGCACATCGCACAGCGTCCTTATCGTAGCCACATGCTTCAATATCGTTAAGCACCCATTCTTGGTGTCCTAACTCTTCATCAATATACTCTGCAGTAGCGGTGCGCAACCACTCATATTGTTCACTTAATCTTGCACCACAAGCCATTAGTAAAGGCACTGTATGTTTTACATGGTGATATGCTTGCATAAGAAACGCAATATAAGTTTCGAGAGAAATTTCCCCTGCCCCACCTTTTGTTATTAGCTTAGTGCCTAACAGTCTTTGTCTTTCACTTACTGTTGCTTCTAATATGTCTTCATAAAATGACATTATTTGTTCCTTATTTTGGTTTTTCTAAGTGTGTATGATGAGTCTTTTTCTTCTCAATGTGCTTCTGTATACACGCTACTGATCTCATCTTGGTATGTTTCCCAAATATTTTTTCTTTTAAGTCGGCCATTTGAGGTTAGCTGTTTATTTTTTACTGTAAAGGGCTTGTGAGACAGTAACCACTTACTTACACGCGCGTAGTCTGGTAATTGTTGGTTAATATTACTAATAGCTGAATCTATAATTTCAGTAGTTGTTTCAGGCCTTGCAACGATGAGTGCAGTATTCCAAGGCTTGGCCTCACCAAAGAGGCAAGACTGTAAAATGTCAGGTGTATTATTCAGCATCGCTTCTACCCATTCAGGTGATAAATTTCTACCAAAAGATGTAATAAACATATTTTTTTTGCGACCATTAATAAACCAAAATCCATTGTCATCACAATAACCAATATCACCAGTATGGTAATACCCATCATCAGTCAATTGAGATGCTTGGTGTGTGTATCCTAAAAAATTTGCTCCTTTTATTAACATCTCATTTTCAGTATTTAACTTAATTGCTAAGTGTGGCAGCGGCTTGCCAACACTACCATCACAATAATCTTCAGGTGTGTTTAGCGTTACTACAGAGGCGCTTTCAGAGAGTCCATATCCCTCAAAAATAGGCAAGTTTAGTTTTCTAGCTTGTCCCAATAAATCATGTGCAACATGCGCCCCACCCACGGCTAAAAAACGTAATTTTTCCAAAGGTGTGCTGGTTTTCATATGTGTTGTTAGTGCTTTTAGAATCTCAGGAATAACAATCGCTGTAGTTGCTTGAGTGTCGCTAAGATGTTTGTGTATATTGGCTATATTGAGTTGATTACCATCAAGCCCAATATGTGCTTGTGGGTAAAGATAAATCATACCGCCACCAAGTAAGGTTGCGTAAACGCCAGCAACGTTCTCTAATAACGTTGCTAAAGGCAAAATGCTTAAATGGATATCATCATCATTAATTTTAACGGCATTACTAATTGCTTCACCTACATCCAGCATCGCTTTTTTACTAATACAAACGCCTTTTGTTGTGCCTGTTGTACCAGAGGTGTAAGTGATTTTAGCTGTATCAGCAGGCAGTCTATTTTGTTTGTAATTTAGATTAATCTGCGTGAATGATTCATCACCAATAGTTAAATATTTTTTATTGATAATTTCTTTTTTTAGCAATAATTCAAATTGTTCTGGTGTGTCTGTAATTAACGTACTTACGCTACCATCTTGAATGGCATGTATGAGTTGTACACTACTAAAAAAATGTGGCAAAGGAACGCAAGGCCAGTTTACTGACATTGCGGCAATATCTAAGATAACCCAAGCGGGGCTGTTGTTTAAGGCAATTGCAAATGTGCCACTATTTTTACAAGCGTTTAACTTTTCAGTTAACTCTAAAATAGTTTTGTATAGCTGATGGTAGGTGTAGGTCGTGTGCAAACCTTTAAGCGCTATGTGCTTTGGTTTATTTTTTGCCTGTTGTTTAATCTTTGTTAAAAGCATTTTACTTTGGATTATAAAGGTGCCGCTAATCCACGAATTGCAACAATTTGCGGTAATGTTTCATAATAGTTCCCCCACTTTTCCCGTTCTTCTTGGCTTAAGCAACAATTATCAGCAATGTGTAAAGGGTAAACATCACGCCCAGCCTTAACTAAACCGTTTTGAAGGCTATGATGTACAGTAGCAACGCACCATTTAATACCTATCTCTAGGCTGTGCTGGATAATATGGGCAATAAGCACACCAGCATTACGAGGATTCGATACCGCTAGATTACCAACGCAGGTGATTTCATTACGTGTAATTGATTTACCTAGTTGCTCTGTTAAAAGTTGCTCAATCGGTATGTCTATATACTGCTCTAGAAAAAGCAATTCTTCAGTAGCTGAGCGGATGCCAAAGACTGCCATTAACACATCATTTTCATCTCTCAATGCAACCAATACTGGCATGAACTCGGTCACGTTTGCCCCATAAGTAACTTTAAACACAGCGTGAACAAATGCTTCAACTTCTGGTCTGCATGAGTCTTCTTTAGTAACAGTATGTGCGGTAATTTCATTCACGTGATAGCGCCTTGTTTTTGCAAAACTTTTTAAATGATAGGCCGTTTCGGCGGTATATAGTTCTTCAGTATGAACAGTGTTTAGCATGATTAAAGCTTTTCCAATAAAAATGAGCTGATTTTAATACTGCAAGCCCTATGCCAAGTTAATAATATTAGCTATTTCAATAGGTTATAAAGTACAGCCATAAATATCCTGCATTTTATGCATGAATTTTAATTGTAATGTGGTTGATTTATGCAAAATTTGCAGTTATTTTTGTTTTTAAATTTATTATTATTTCAAGTTCTTTTTTAAATGTACCTATATATTAGATAGTTATGATGTGTAAAATACCGAATAGTATTTAATGGCATGCCATTTGCAATCTAATCTTATTAGATTAGTTAAAAATAAGGAAACTTAGTGAATAATGATGAATTAACAGAAAAGTTAGAATTTTCTAAAAAATATGACAAAAAACATGCGCAAACCTATTTTGAGAAACATGAGCACGAATTTTGGCGCAAGCTTTCTAACTGGAGAGATCATCAGATTGCAAGAAAAGCATTGCGTTTGGCAGGTAATCCAAAGTCGATATTAGACACACCTTGTGGCACAGGGCGTTTTTGGGATGTCTTAGCAGAAGACAAAAATAGAGAGATTCATGCTAGTGATTATAACCAAAGCATGATTGATGCAGGCAATGCAAACCGACCGAAAGAAATCACCAGTCGAGTTAAATCATTTCAAGCCTCTGCTTTTGATTTTCCTGTGCCAGATGGGTTTGTAGATAATATTTTTTGTATCCGATTTGTTCACCATTTGGGTGAACCAGAGGAGAGGAAAAAACTCTTGAAGGAGTTCCATCGTGTGACAAAAGATACTGTTATTATTTCACTTTGGGTTGATGGAAATTTAAAAGCCAGGCGGCGTACATCACAAGATGACAACCGTAGGGAGTCACACCCGTACCAGAATCGGTTTGTTATTCCCGTAAAGACAATAGAAGCAGAGTTTGCAGAAAATGGCTTTACGGTGATTGAAAGATTAGATTTTGTTAAGTATTACCACATGTGGCGTACTTACGTGCTGCGTAAAGTGTAATTAGGAGAACAATTCTTGGAATATATTAATCCTAGTTGGCAAAGTGCCCTGCAAAAAAATGGTGTTGATCACTATGAAGCCCTTTGGGCACGTAATCAAGATGATTGGTTTGAAGAACCCAATTTTCGACGCGGTGGCTGGAGTGGGGTATGTAAAGTGCCGCTTCTCATAGATGATGGTAGCCAGATTAATATATTTATAAAGCGACAAGAAAATCATTCTTATAGGAGTGGGCGCCATTTTTTTCTTAATAGACCAACCTATGAACGTGAATATTCCAACATAACGCGTTTTCATCAACACGGTATTCCGACCTTAGATTTAATCTATTTTTCAGCAAGAAAAGTTAACGGTAAACATCAATGTATCTTAGTGACTAAAGAACTAGCAGGTTACCAATCATTAGATGTGCTTAATTTATCAACGTTAAAACCGCAAAACCGCAAAGAAGTTTTTAACAGTATCGCTGCTGCTATGCGAGAGATGCATGCACATGGTTTTCAGCATGGCAATTTATATCCAAAGCATATATTTGTCTATTTGTCGTCTAAAGGACAAATCAAAACTTGTTTTATTGATCTAGAAAAGACACGTCATAGGGTGTTTAAACAAGCAGCTATACTTAAAGATTTAGGCGTTTTACATCGACACATAAGCGATATTAGTAAAACAAACCGATTGCGTTTTTTTCTAGCTTACCGTCAAGAGGAAAAGTTAAGTGTGGAATCTAAAAAAATGTTAATAAAAGTTTTACGGAAAAAAAGCAGCAAACGCGCTTCATTAGTGTAAAAAATAACTTCTAATTTCTACATTTGGTGATTTATGCAAAGTTTGCAGTATGTATTGCTTGCTTGATGGGTAAAGAGGTACTTAAAAATATGAATTTGATTTTAACCCCCAAAAGTGGGTTGTATTTTTCTAAAAACTAGCATGAACAGTAAAGTTACTTGCATGAAAAATTTGACGATTTGGAATAGATTTTTCCATCAGCAATCCAAAGTAAGGCTTTTACACGCTCATCAACGTTGCAGGCATTGATGTAACCAATGGCGCCTTTTGTTTGGTTAACATAGCGTATAACAGCTTCTTCAGAATTCACGGTATATGGTGGCAATATACCGTTAAAGTATTGACCATTCCAATAGTCAATTTGTGTATTTGGTTTGCTACCCAATATGGAGGTTGAAAACTGTAGTCTTAAAGGATGCGGCGATGTTAAGTTTACTGGTTTAATGCGCAGCCCTTCTGGCCAAAAAAGTTGTTTACGCCAATAAATCAGACTCAGGTTCTTAGACGATAATTTTAGCTCGCTTGGATTTTGTTGCTTAGCCACTATAACGGCAATAATTGTTTGAGTGTCTTTAGCATATAGTGATCCCGTCATTAGTATGAGGCTCAATAATCCAAAATAAATAAATAACCTAGGCATTAAAAGAATAATGCAAATGAAGTTAAGAAGCCGCGTGGTGATTCGGGTTGGTCCCCGTTGCCACCAGTGAACTCAAACTTTAATAACTGTCTGGGCTTAACGCGTAATGTGGCACCTATAAGCCAGCGTTCAGCAGAGCCATCATCCGGGCGTTGCAGTGTTTCTAGTCGGCTAATCCAAAACCAGTTATTGAGACCAATTTTGTTTAATGGTACGGCCGATTGTAAATAGGCGCCACTACCACCATCATTATTACTCTTATTAAAACGTTGAAATGCCTCGCCACTTATTTCTATATCATTAATGTAAGTGACAAAGTCAATACCAAGCATTCGATAGCTCTCATCTAGGCTTTTTTCGCGAAATGATAAAAAAGAAACACCCACTTCGGATTGTTTTTTATAACTAAAACGCGCACCGCGAACATGTTCAAACTCTAATTCTTCTCTTTCTAATTTCTGGTCCTCTAATAACTCAGCAAATAATTGGTATTCAAATGCGCCATCCATAAAAGGCAAAGCACCAAATAGCATTGCACCATTAGTACCAGTAGGAAATAATCGGGATGTTGCTAATGGACGAGTGCTTGTCCATACTAAAGGAGATGCGTGAAGTAGATTCCAGCGACTATTTGGTGTTAAAAAACGGCCAGAACGCAGATTAATATTCTCTGAAAAATTATAGTCTAAATACAATCGCTCCAAATCCAAATACGAGCTTTTGGTATTAAATTGATCATCGTCATTCCATGAAACTGGCTCCTCCAATTCAAGCTCTCCAAAAAAGCTCCAACGGCTATCACCATTCCAAGTAACCAGCAAGCTGACTTCATTGACAGTGGCTTCTGATTCTCCATTTCGTTCAAATGTAAGCCCGGCACTAGCATAACCGCCGACATTTAAGCCGTTGACCCAGCTAGGCATCTCTTCAGCAAAAACAGGCTTGCATAGACATGTGAGGCTAGCTAAACTACTGAACAGAATGATAAATTTTTTCATACTAATTTCAATTAATGCCTATATAACCTGCGTTTGTCGATACAGACAGGGGTTAATGAACAGGATAGTCTCATTTCATACAAAAATAAAAGAGATTTTTAATGTTAAAACAATTAAGCATTAAGCAACTGTTGTTGTTGGCGTTTTTGTTAGCGGGTTTGTTGCCAGCGATGCTAGTCAGTTTTTTAAGCTTTAATCAAACTCGCACTGTGCTAAAACAAGAAATTACTGAAGATATACAAACATTAAGTGCAACGGTTGCGCACGATATAGAGCGCACGATGTTTGAACGGATAAGAAACATACAGTCTTGGAGCCAGCTTTCAATTATGCAGGAGCTGAAAATTGGCGATGTTGACAAACGTTTGTCAGTTTTCCTGCACGGCTTAGCGCTGAGTTATGGAAATATATATCATGAAATTTACGTAGAAGATTTGTATGGCAATATTATTGCGGCTAGTAAAGCTAAAAGTATCGGCAAAAAAAGCGAAGCTAGGCAAGAGTGGTTTACCACAAACTCAGTCAATAAGCGCTTAACATTTTCAAAAATTGATCAAGATGTGTTAGCTATTTCGCAAGCATTATTTGATGACAATACCAATAGCGTAATGGGTCAATTAGTTGTAGAGTTTAATTGGCAAGTCGTTCAAAAATCACTTAATAACGCTATTAAAACATCAACAGCAGCAGCATTGTTTAGCGAAAATGAAGGTGTACTTGCGTCTACTGAAAATTGGCAAGACATCGTCTCTCAACATGGTTTAGCAGCAACTAGTCAATTGAGTGATCAATCATCAATTACTGGTTGGAGTGTGCGTATAGAAAAACTCCGCTCAGATGCTGTAGCACCAGTACATAAATTAGGGTTTGTTTTCTTAGGTTTATTGGTGACAACATTACTACTAGCTGCCTTATTGGTTGCGCCTATTGCCAAAGCTATTACACAGCCTCTGTCTCAACTAACGAGGTATGTAAGAGGTTTTTCACGCCAAACATTTGAAAAACCACCACGATCAGGTCCGCCAGAAGTAAGAGAATTAGGCGCTGCTTTTGAAGCAATGACTGCGGATTTAACGAAATCTCAAGACAACCTAACTAGAGCTGCAAAGTTAGCAGTGGTGGGTGAAATGGCTGCAGCCATGAGCCATGAAGTACGCACGCCATTGGGTATACTAAGATCATCAGCGGATGTGCTCAAACGAGAAAAGTCATTATCTAAAGAAGGTCATGAAGTCTTAACTTTTATTAGTGCCGAAACTGAGCGTTTAAATAAATTAGTATCAACATTAATTGACGCTGCACGTCCGCGTTTGCCAAGTTTTACACAGGTTGATTTATTGCAACTTATTGTTGATACACTCGCTATGTTGAGTAGCCAAGCACAAGCTAAAAACATCAACATTACATTTAATCCAAAAACGCCAAAAATAATGGCATCAGTGGATGCAGATCAGATCTTGCAAGTAATTATGAATTTGGTTATGAATGCCATTCAAGTACTGCCAGAAAACGGCAAAATTATATTACAATTAAAACAGCAAGGTGAGCAAGCTATAATCCTAATTATGGATAATGGTGAAGGGATTTCGGAGGCGCATCAAGTACATATTTTTGAACCATTTTTTACCCAGCGTGTTGGCGGTGTTGGGTTAGGGTTGTCAATTGTTAAGCAAATAGTGCAAGCACATGGTGGAGATGTTAGCTATCAAACCAGCCAAATGAATGGCGCACAGTTTACAATAACGCTACCCTTAAAAACTGCTAGTCAGACAAGTTGAATATGGAAAAACAAAAACGAATTCTAGCTGTAGATGATGAACCTAATATGCGTCGCTTGCTTGAAATTAGCTTGCGTCAAGCAGGTTATCAAGCAGCATCAGCCGCCAACGGAAAAGAGGCACTAGAAGTTTTAAAAGCTGAGAAAATTGATTTAGTAGTTAGTGATTTGCATATGCCTGGTATGAGCGGCTTAGATTTACTAAAGCATATTCGTGTAGAAAACGAAGGCTTGCCGTTTATCATAGTGACTGCACAAGGAGAAATTAAAACTGCAGTTAACGCCATGAAGTTAGGTGCGTCTGATTATATTTTGCGGCCTTTCGATTTAGAAACCTTAGAAGTTGCAATTGCAAAAGCATTGGATATTCAAAAGCTGCAAGTAGAGAATGCATATTTAAAATCTACAACACAATCAACATATGAAGGGCTTATTGGGCAGAGCGCGCCTATGCTGGCTCTTAAGAAACTAATTGAACAAGTTGCGCCAGAAAAAGCCACAGTGCTAATTACTGGCGAGACAGGTACTGGTAAAGAGTTAGTAGCTAAAGCTTTGCACCAAGCATCGCCAAGAAATGAAGCTTTGTTTGTTGCAGTGAATTGTGCGGCAATTCCTGCAGATATTTTAGAGTCTGAATTATTTGGGCACGAAAAAGGTGCTTTTACTGGTGCAGTCAATGCGCGTATGGGTAAATTTGAATTAGCAGATGGCGGCACCCTATTCCTAGATGAGATTACAGAAATGCCAATTCAGCTTCAATCGAAACTACTCCGTGTATTGCAAGAAGGCGTTTTGGAAAAGCTGGGTGGGAACCGCCAAGTTACTTTAAATATTCGTGTCGTAGCAGCGACGAATTGCGATCCAAAGCAAGCTATTAATGATGGCAAATTACGTGAAGATTTATATTATCGGCTCAATGTTTTTCAGTTAGATGTACCAGCATTACGTCAGCGTAAAAATGATATTAGTTTACTTGCGCAACATGTTTTACAGCCACGTAATAAAAAAATTTCCCCCTCAAGCTTGCATTGCTTGGGACATTATTCTTGGCCGGGCAATGTGCGTGAACTGGAAAATGTATTACAACGCGCTGCTATTTTGGCGGGTGAATCAGATATTATGCCGCAACACTTACCCATTGATATTGCTGGTGAAACCCCTAGTAATCTAACAATAGAAAGCGCTGAGAATCAGTTTTCTATACCAGAAGCGTCAGAGAAGCTAGAACGTAAGTTGATCAAAAAAGCTTTAATTGAATGCCAAGGGAATAAGGCTAAGACGGCAAAATTATTAGAAATTAGTGAGCGATCACTCTGGAATAAGCTTGGCTATTATGAACTTAAATAATTTAAAATTATAATTACATTTTGCATTGACATTAAAAGTTAACGCTGTTAACTTAACGTTGTTAAGTGATTTAATATACCAGTAAAAATAAAACAAACTAGAATAGCAAAATTATTTGTAGCTTAATGCGCTATTTCCGTTGAGTATCGGATGTATTGCATAATATGAAATTTCTGGTGTGCGATTGCTATTTTTTTATCGCTAATTAGTCTTTATTTAATAATATTTAAGATTGCATAACTCAAAAAATGCCACCTAAAGTAAAAACAGAAACTGAAAAACAACAACTCCGAATTCACATTATGGATGCTGCGCGTGAGTTGTTTGTAAGCAAGGGTATTGAAGCCGTGAGCATGCGTGAGATCGCAAAGCGTATAGGCTATTCTGCAACGAGTATTTATTTATATTTTTCTGATAAAGAGGCGTTGATACGCGAAATTATAGATACTGATTTTTTAAGTTTAGCCGTCACTTTAAAAGAGATACTCGCGATTGAAGATGAAGTGGAAAGAGTGATGGCATTTGGAGAGAGCTACGCACGCTTTGCTTTAAATAATCCAAATCATTACCGCATGATGTTTATGACACCGCGTGAGCCATGTGATGCAAAACGATCTAGAGTTGAGCAAAATAGTGCTGAGCAAGATGGTTATTATCAATTAAAATATGTAGTTAATGAGGCTTACTTAGCTGGAAGGTTTAAACCTGAAATTGATGATCCAGAATTGGTAGCACAAACTCTTTGGGCAGGTATGCATGGGGTATGTTCATTGCAAATAATTATGTCAGAAGATACTTGGGTGGATTGGCGTGATATCGAAGCAAGATTAAAAATGATGCAGCAACTATTAATCCATGGTTTATTAAAAGAAAACTATTAAAAAAAGAATCATCGAAAGAAAAAAAATGAGATTTTTTGTTCCTGTAATGATGTTAATTTTACTTTCTGCTTGCGATAAGCCTGCAGAAATAAAACCATTACCACGGCCAGCATTGGTAATGAAAGTCGGTGGTAAGTTAGAAGCTAACGGCATGGCGTTGGTGGGTGAAGTTAAGCCAAGATTTCAATCTAATCAGGGTTTTAGAATATCAGGAAAGATTATTAGTCGAAAAGTCGAGGTCGGTCAATCAGTTAAGAAAGGTCAGCTCATCGCGCAACTTGATCCATCAGATACGCGTTTAGCTGCTAGTGCTTCAGTAGCCGATGTGCGTGCCGCTGAAGCGGATTATCAATTGGCTGTAGATGAGTTAAAGCGCCAAAAGCAGTTAGTCGACAAAAAGTTTATTTCTCAATCGTCATTAGACAAGTATGAAGCACAACAAAAAACAGCTACAGCTCGCCTAAAACAAGCAACATCACAGGCGTCAGTTTCTAATAATCAATCAAGTTACACGAGTCTTTATGCAGATAGAGCTGGCGTCGTTAGCATGATACGTGCAGAACCAGGGCAAGTGGTTGGGACAGGGGAAGTCATTGCAGAAATTACGGACACCAATAAAATTGATGTGGAAGTTGGCGTGCCTGAATCACGCATGCAACAACTTAAAATTGAAGATGCAGTGAAAATAAAACTGTGGGCTGATAGCAGTAAAGACTACCAAGCCAAGGTAAGAGAAATTGCCCCAGCTGCAGATTCAGCCACGAGAACATTTAATGTGCGCGTGACAGTAACAAAACCTGATGAGAATATGAGATTAGGAATGACAGCCGCTGTAATATTTAATACTGGCTTAGCAGAAAAGCTGTTTATCCCGAGTGCTGCTGTAACGCAAAAGCAAGGTAAAGCGATTGTTTGGTTAATTGACACAAATAATACTGTGCAAATGCGCGAGGTTGTCACAGGAGCGATAAGTGAATATGGCATTGTGATAGAAAGTGGCTTGAATATTGGCGACACGATTGCGATTGCAGGTGTGCAAACACTTACACAGGGTCAAGAAGTTACACCACAATATGTGACCAGTACAAGTAGTATTGGTGCATAAATGTCATTAGAAAATACACGATTTAACGTTTCAAATTGGGCGCTTAAAAACCAAGCGTTAGTCTTGTATTTTATGCTTATGCTGGTGATTGCTGGCGCTCTGGCATATACGAAGCTAGGTCAGTCAGAAGATCCACCATTTACCTTTAAAGTCATGCTGGTAAGGGCAACGTGGCCTGGCGCAAGTGCGATTGAAATAGAAAAACAAGTCACTGATAAAATAGAAAAAAAGTTACAAGAAATACCGGAAATATTTTACAGCAGTAGTTTTTCTCGACCAGGGATTGCGGTTGTTTTTGTGGTGATTAATGATGACACTTATTCAGATAAAATCCCGGATCTTTGGTATCAAGTACGAAAAAAAGTTGGTGATATTCGACATACATTGCCGCAACAATTAGAAAGTTTAACTTTTAACGATGAGTTTAGTGATGTCTACGGAAGTATGTATGCACTGACTGGTGATGGTTTAGATGCTGCAGCGATTAAACGATATGGGGAGAAAATCCGTACGCATTTATTAAAAACGCCAGATGTAGCAAAAGTAGAATTTTTTGGAGAACAAGACGAACGAATATTTATAGAAATATCCAATGCTAAATTGTCTTCTATAGGTTTAAACACTAGCCAACTAGTACAGATTTTACAAACACAAAACGCCATCGTTCCGTCAGGAACATATGAATCTCCGAGTGAACGGATTCGTATCGAAGTGTCAGGCCGTTACAATACCTTGGAAGAGCTAAGAGAAACACGGGTTCGTTTTAATGATCAAGATTTTAGGTTGGCTGATGTTGCAAAGATTTCACGTGGATTTGAAGATCCGCCAAAAAGTAGTGCGCGATACAACGGCAATCATGCCTTGCTACTTGGGGTAAGCATGAAAGAAGGTGGCGATGTTATTCAGCTTGGACAAGCTTTAGATAAAAATATAGCAAAAATTGTTCCGCAGTTACCAATCGGTGTTGAGTTACATACAGTCACTTCACAGCCTAAAATCGTGACCGCTTCTGTGAATGATTTTGTGCAATCACTTATTGAGGCATTGGTAATTGTGTTGGGTGTAAGTTTACTTTCGTTAGGCTGGCGGACTGGGCTTGTGGTGGCGATCACCATTCCTGTGGTGTTAGCGGCAACGTTTCTATTAATGAATCAATTCAGTATTGGGTTACATAAAATATCATTAGGCGCACTTATTCTAGCGCTTGGTCTGCTGGTAGATGATGCCATTATTGCGGTGGAAATGATGTCATCGAAAATGGAACAAGGGTGGGACCGAGTAAAGGCAGCTACGTTTGCTTATAACTCTACAGCGATGCCAATGTTTACAGGAACGCTAGTTACCGTGGCTGGCTTTTTACCCATTGCTACTGCAGTTTCTTCAACAGGTGAATACACTCGCTCTATATTTCAAGTTTCAGCAATTGCACTTTCAATTTCGTGGATTGCAGCGGTGGTGTTTGTACCTTATTTGGGCTTTCATTTACTACCTGATGCAGAACAGAAACATAAGCCTAACCGCTTAAATATTTGGTTTAGACAAAAAATAGGATTAAAAAATAGTGTTGTTGAGCATGATAAGCATGACATTTATAACAGTGGTTTTTACAAAGCCTTTAGAAATATCGTCACCAAATGTGTACGCTATCGTAAAACAGTCATCGTCATTACATTGATAATTTTTATATTATCTGTGATGGGCTTTAGCAAAGTGCAACAGCAGTTTTTCCCAGATTCGACGCGTTTAGAATTGGTTGTTGATTTACGCTTGACCGAAGGGGCTTCCTATAATGCAACAAATTCAGAAGTAAAAAAACTTGAGACATGGCTAAAAAACTGGAAACAAGAACACGCCGGTCTGGAAAACTTTGTGGCTTACATTGGCTCAGGTGCGCCGCGCTACTATTTACCGCTAGATGTGCAATTAGCACATAGAGGCTTCGCACAGTTTGTGGTATTAACCAAAGATTTGGCTGCACGAGAAGCGCTACGTAAAGACTTGTTGGTATTATTTGAACATAAATTTCCAAATTTACGTGGTTCAGTGTTGCGTTTAGAAAATGGGCCACCTGTTGGTTTCCCTGTGCAGTTTAGAGTCGATGGGTCAGATTTACCAAAAGCACGTGAAATAGCTAATCAAATTGCAGATATCATGCGTGAGAATGAGCAGTTAATTAATGTGCAGTTAGGTTGGGAAGAGCCCAGTAAAGTCGTTCATGTAGAAATTGATCAAAACAAAGCACGGCTATTAGGTGTCACATCTGTAGATATTGCCAACTTGCTTAATGGCGCTACTAGTGAGTTGTATATTACCGAATTTAGAGAAGGGATTGAACGCATTAGTTTAGTCGCGCGCGGACCAGAAATAGAACGTGAAAGACTGTCACTTCTACCTAATTTAATGATCAATACTAAAAGCGGAAAAAGCGTGCCATTGTCGCAAATTGCTAAAATTGAATATGGTTTTGAAGAAGGTGTGATTTGGCATCGTAATCGTGTTCCTTCTATTAGCGTCCGCGCTAATCTAAACGGCAACGTTCAGGCAGCAACAGTCTCTGCGCAAATTGAAAAAGCCATTGAACCAATAAGAGCCAATTTGCCATTTGGCATTACAGTCGAAACTGGTGGGGCAGTAGAAGAGTCTGCAAAAGGTGGTGCATCGGTTGCCAAAGGTTTCCCACTATTTTTTGTTACCGTACTTACCTTATTGATGTTGCAATTAAAAAGCTTTTCACGAGTCTTACTAGTGCTAATAACTGCACCATTAGGATTAATAGGGGTAACAATTGCGCTTTTATTGTTCGACAAACCATTTGGTTTTGTTGCTATGCTTGGTACTATTGCTTTATCAGGCATGATTATGCGTAACTCAGTGATTTTAGTTGACCAGATTGACCAAGATAAAGCGGCAGGTTTAGAGCCTTGGCAAGCAGTTGTAGAATCTACGGTTAGACGCTTCAGACCAATTGTACTTACTGCATTTACAGCAATCTTAGCGATGATTCCACTAACCCGTAGTGTATTTTTCGGGCCAATGGCTGTGGCGATTATGGGTGGTTTAGCAGTCGCAACGATGTTAACAGTACTGTTTTTGCCATCGCTTTATGCCGCCTGGTATCGAATAAAAGTACCAAAAGATGTTTAATTGAATAGCTTTTAAAACTGGATAAGCTTAAACAATGGGATATTTATGCAAGATTTACTCATGGAAAATGGAATGATGGACAAAGTAAAAGAGTCAAGACTCAATATGATTGAACAACAGGTGCGTACTTGGGAGGTGTTAGACCCTAAGGTTCTGCAGTTGCTCAATGATGTGCCACGTGAAAATTTTGTACCAGAAGCATATCAAGGTTTAGCTTTTGCCGATATTGAAATTCCAATTGGAAACGGGCAAACAATGCTCTCACCAAAATTAGAAGGCCGATTATTACAAACATTGGAGTTGAAGAAAACCGATAAAGTATTGCATATTGGCACAGGTAGTGGCTACTTTACAGCGTTGTTATCCGCTTTTTCTGGCCATGTGCATTCACTAGAAATAGATGCAGAGTTAAGTGCGTCTGCCGCGTATAAATTATCACAGCAACAGGTTAAAAACGTGACCTTGGAATTAGCAAATGGCGTCGATGGCTTTTATTCTCAGCAACCTTATGATGCGATTGTGTTTACAGCCTCATCGCCAGTAGAGCCACCTTATGTGAGAGAACAATTGAGTATAGGCGGAAAAATATTTATTGTCATTGGCCAAGGTCCAGCTATGCATGCCACCTTAATACAACGCATTTCTGAGATAGGCTTTAGAGAAACTGTGTTGTTTGAAACATGTTTACCAGAATTAGAAAATGCACCGCAAGGTCAAGAATTTAACTTTTAAAAATTGAAAATGATTAAATAATGAAAAAACTCATCATTATTATTATGTTTGCTTCAACAACGTTAGCATTTGCTGAAGTTGATTTAGCACCACCAAAAAGACTAGCTAATATAGATACTGATGTGCTTGAAGAAAGTACGCTGAGTTCAGTCACCACCGGCAAGCAAAGTTTGATTGATATCTATAATCAAGCATTAGCGAATGATCCTGAACTGGCTTCTGCGTTAAGCGCTAACAAATCCGCTCAAGAACTTATTGAACAGAGCAAGGCGCTCTATAGACCTAACGTTAATTTTAGTGCAGGCGTAAGTGCTTCAGAAACAGATATTGAAATCATTGGTCCTAATGTATTTCGTAATGCAGGACGTACTTCGTTTGAAGGTTATAACTACGGTCTGGAAGCACGGCAACCGATTTATCGTAAAGATAGCTTAGTTCAAATTGATCAAGCAAAATCACAAGTAAGCCAAGCAGATAAGCAATACCATTTAACACAACAAAACCTTATTTTACGTTCGACAGAAGTGTATTTCGAAGTGTTAAACGCACAAGACCAAATTGATTTAATCAAGGCCCAAGAAATAGCTATTTTAGGTCAGCTTGATCAAGCCAAAGCTAATTTTGAAGTAGGCACTTCAACCATTACTGATGTCAATGAAGCGCAAGCACGTTACGACCTAGTCATTTCTCAAGAAATTGCCGCTAGAAATGAATTGTCCATTGCTAAGCGTTCAATACAAGCAATTACCAATGAAGTGCCACAAGCCTTAGCGACTGTTCAATCTGATATTGAAGTGAATAAACTAGCGCAGACAATACAAGACTGGCAAGACATTGCCACACAAAATAACTTAGAAGTTGAAATTCAGCGTGACACTTTAAAAATAGCTGAACAAGAAATTTCAGGTGCTAAAGCGGGTCACTTACCAACCTTAGACGCCGTTGCTAGCTATTCACGTAATTACTCTAACAGCGGGCCAAATGGATTCGGTAGCGATCTTACAAATGGCACCATAGGGCTAGAACTGGCAATTCCGCTTTATCAAGGTGGCGCTGTTACCTCACGGGTTAGGCAAGCTATTTATGACAAACAAAAAGCACAAGACGATTTAGACTTGGCAATGAGAAGAATCAGTTTAGATACGCAACGTAGTTATTTAAACTTGGATAGTAGTATTGCCCAAGTGAGGGCGTTAGAGCAAGCGTTAGTAAGTAGTCAAAGTCAGCTAGATTCTACAAAACTAGGTTATGAGGTTGGCATACGTACCAACGTCGATGTCCTTGATTCGCAACAGCAGCTTTTTTCAGCTAAGCGCGATTTATTGCGCGCGCGCTATAGTTATTTGGTAAATATAATTCGTTTGAAATTTGTGTCTGGCTTAGTTTCTGTTGCTGATCTGCAAGAAATTAATCAGCACTTGGACACACAGTAATGCAGATGTTGAGTGCTGAAAAAAGTCAGTTAGTGTTTGTTGACGTGCAGACCAAGCTGAGCGGAGCGATGGATACAAAAGCAATGGCAGCTATGGTTAAAAATTGTGGCATTTTGGCACAAGCTGCAGCACAATTAGACATCACTACCATGATCACTGAGCAATACCCTAAAGGCCTAGGTGAAACTCTGCCAGAAATTACGCAGTATGTGGCACGAGCAAACCCAATTGCTAAAACAGTTTTTTCAGCTTGTCACGCACCTAAGTTTAAATCTTGTTTACAACGTAATAAATCTCAAATTATTTTAGCGGGTCTAGAAACGCATATTTGCATATTACAAACTGCGCTAGATTTGCTGGCGCAAGACAAGCAAGTATTTGTGGTTGAAGATGCCGTTATTTCTCGCAGTGAGAATAATAAGCAGAATGCACTATCACGATTAGCTCAGGCAGGCTGCATTATTACCAATACTGAATCTGTATTATTTGAATGCTTAGGCAGTGCTGAGCATGCTGCATTCAAAGCGCTTTCAAAACTTATTCGGTAATTCAGTTTGAGCTGGAAACGTGTTTTATTCATTGCATTCATTTTATATGGCGCATATCAGTATTATTCCAAACCTACTTTAGGACATGCAGGCATTAATCAACAACAGCAGAAATCCTCTGAAGTTTATTTTGTCTTAAACGACTACCTCATTACACCGCTGGAAGACTTTTCAATAGAGGCTCGTGTGCTTGCAGCTGAACATTACTCTTTTGATCGCGAAGCAGATTTATCACCAGTAGATTTAGTTTTAGGCTGGGGAAAAATGTCAGATGAGAATATCTTAAAAGACATCAAAATATCACAGTCTCGTCGATTTTATTATTGGCGTGTTAAGGCGTTCCCAATATCAAGAAGAGAAATCGAAACGCACAGCGCCAATATGCATATGGTGCCGGCTAATGAGGATATTAAAGCTATCTTAAAGTCCGCGCGCAAGGGGCAAACTGTGACTATAAAAGGTCAATTAATTAATGCCAAATCAGATAATGGTTGGCTGTGGAAAAGCTCATTAACACGTGAAGATACTGGCAAAGGTGCCTGTGAATTGGTGTATGTAGAAGAAGTGAGTATTCGTTAACTTATTTTATTAACGTAACTTTTGTTTAGGTTAAACTGGTGTAAATTAACCTAAATTGGTTTCATAAACTGGCTAATTAATTTCATGGTGCGATCAACAGCCCCAGCTGAAGCATTACTAAAGTCTTTAGCTGCCTTACCCATGCTATTTCTTAACGCTTTTTCTGTAGCTAATTTTCCAATATTTTCTTGTAGTGTTTGCACATCATTTACTTGAATTGCAGCACCAGTAGCAAGCGCAGTTTTACTGGCTTCAGCAAAGTTAAAAGTATGCTCACCGATTAAAATAGGCTTGCCCATACTGGCTGCCTCAATTAAATTTTGACCACCCAATTTAAGCAAACTGCCGCCAACTAAAGTAAAGTCACAAGCCCCATAATAAGTAAATAGCTCGCCCATGGTATCGCCTAAAACAATTTGTACGTCATCAGCTAATACAGTCTTTAAAGCTGATTTACGTACATAATTTAAGTGGTGTGATTGTATTAGCTTTTCTACTTCATCAAAGCGCTGTGGGTGGCGTGGCACAATCATGGTCAGTACATCAATATTTGATATCGCTTTTAATATTAAAGCCTCTTCACCTTCCCGAGTACTTGCCGCTAAAAAAACAGTTTTATATTTGCCTAATAATTGCCGTAATTTTTTAACATTGTCTGCAACATTTTCTGGCGGCTTTACATCAAACTTTACATTGCCTAACACACTTACATTATTCGCCCCTAAGGCTTTGAGTCGTCTTGCATCATCCTCAGTTTGTGCAGCAACGGCACTTAATTCAGATAATCCCTTGCGCGTTAATTGTCCTAGTTTGGCATAACCGTGGGCCGATTTTTCTGAAAGGCGCCCATTAATGAGTATGATGGGCGTGTTGTTTTTCTTACAGGCGGTTATTAAGTTAAACCACAATTCAGTTTCCATTAGTAAGCCTAATACAGGCTTGAAATGCTGGATAAATTTTCTAACTGCAAACGGCACGTCATAAGGTAAGTAAACGCGTTGTACACTGTCACCAAACAGCTGTTCACTAGTTTCGCGGCCTGTGGGAGTAGCATGCGATAGCAAAATCTGATGGTTGGGGTATTCAGTTTTTAATGCGTTAACAATTGGTTGCGCGGCACGTGTTTCGCCTACCGATACGCAATGTAGCCATATCACAGGCTTAGTGGGTGGTGTTTTGTAAAAACCAAACCGCTCGCCCCAATGTTGCAGATAAGCGGGCTGTTTAATACCGCGCCAAAGTAATTTTAACGGCACAAATGGAATAATGCAGTAAAGCAAAGTAGTATATAAAAATCTTGGCATGCAGCATTTTCTCACAAATAACTAAATTACTAACAAGGCATCATTTAAAAGTTAAATGAGCCAACTTTTTTATTATGACTTTTAATGTGCTCTTGTTAATATCGGAATCAAACAAAAATAATTTTTCACGTTAGTAATGGCTCACATTCCTTGTATTCCAACTGGTATCTATGCTCATGAAAAACGCACAATAATAGTGCAAACAATTTTATAAAAAAAGTCTTGCAAAGCACACAATAAAGGCATAAATTTACATGTCAGGCACAACATGTTGTGTTGAGGTGTCTTGTACGCTGAATGAATTTTTATATTGATATATAAATCACACACTTAGAAAATCACGATGAAATATATAACGTGAAATATATAAATAGTGGCATTGTTAAAAATAGACTAAAAAAAAAATAAATCGGGAGCTAGGATGTTAAAAGCAGTAAACACGGCAGAAAAATCAAAAGAGAAATCACAACCAGAAAAGAAAATTCCAATGCAATCAGTATCGATGGATATCTGGGATAAAAAATATTGTTTAAAAACTAAAACAGGTGAGCTTGTTGATAAAAACATAGATGATTCTTATCGCCGTGTTGCCCGTGCCCTAGCCGATGTTGAAACAACTGAGGAAAAACGAGAAGAATGGCACGAGAAATTTCTATGGGCATTGCGCCATGGTGCTATTCCTGCCGGTCGTATCACTTCAAATGCTGGTGCTTTAGAGCACAAACCTGCCACCTCAACCATTAACTGTACTGTGTCTGGCGTGGTTGAAGACAGTATGGACAACATACTAAACAAAGTGCACGAAGCTGGCTTAACCCTTAAAGCAGGTTGTGGTATTGGTTACGAGTTTTCAACCTTGCGTCCCAAAGGTGCTTTTGTTGCAGGCGCTGGTGCTTACACAAGTGGCCCGCTTTCCTTCATGGATATCTACGACAAAATGTGTTTCACAGTGTCTTCTGCTGGTGGTCGTCGTGGTGCGCAAATGGCAACATTCGATATTAGCCACCCAGATGTAACAGACTTTATTAAAGCCAAGCGTGAAAATGGTCGTTTACGTCAATTTAACTTAAGCTGCCTAATCACCAAAGAATTTATGGAAGCAGTTAAAGCCGATATTGATTGGAAATTAGCCTTTCCAGTGACTGAAAAAGAAGCCATTGTAGATGGCCTTAACACCACGGAGGATAGTCAAGTAGTTTGGCGTGAATGGCCTGTTAAAGGTAAATATCTCACCAAAACAGAAGGTGCAGACGCCGGTAAAGTCGCTTGCCGTATATACAGAACGGTTAAAGCGCGTCGTCTGTGGGATGTCATTATGTCTTCTACTTACGACTTTGCTGAGCCAGGCTTTATCCTTATCGACCGCGTTAATGAAATGAACAATAACTGGTTCTGCGAAAACATTCGCGCAACTAACCCATGTGGTGAGCAACCTTTGCCACCTTACGGTGCATGCTTATTAGGTTCAGTTAACTTAACTAGATTCGTTAAAAAAGCATTCACTGATGAAGCCCATTTCGATTGGGACGAATACCGTGAAGTGGTTTCTACCTTTACCCGCATGCTCGATAATGTTGTCGAAATTAATGGCCTGCCATTAGAAAAACAACGTGAAGAAATCGCCCGCAAACGCCGCCACGGCATGGGTTATTTAGGCTTAGGCTCAACGCTTACGATGATGAAAATCAAATATGGTGATGACGCCTCACTTAAATTCACCGATGAAGTCACCCGTATCATGGCAGAAGTAGGATGGGAAGTTGGCGTACAGCTGGCTGAAGAAAAAGGCGCTGCACCAATCATGGCAGAAAAATTCACTGTCACTGCAGACATGCTAGCTAAACGCCCAGAAATGGCAGCCGATGGTATTAAAGTGGGTAGCAAAGTCACAGGCAAAGTGTTGCTTGGTAAATACAGTCGCTATATGCAACAGTTCCCTGAGGGCCTGCGTAACCAAATTGCAGAAAAAGGCGTGCGCTTTACCCATCACAGCTCAATTGCACCAACCGGCACTATTTCACTCAGTTTGGCCAATAATGCAAGTAATGGTATTGAGCCAAGTTTTGCCCATCACTACAATCGTAATGTCATTCGCGAAGGTAAAAAATCAAAAGAAAAAGTCGATGTATTCTCATACGAACTACTTGCTTACCGTGAATTAATTAACCCCAAAGCCATGCCATTTGGTGAGGCTGATGAAGAAAAATTACCAGATTACTTTTTAGATTCATCATCAATTAAAGCTAAAGCGCATGTGGATATTCAAGCGGCAGCACAAAAATGGATTGATAGCTCAATTTCTAAAACCATTAACGTGCCAACAGATTATGATTTTGAAGACTTCAAAAACATCTATCTCTACGCTTACGATAAAGGCTTAAAAGGTTGTACTACATTTAGGTTTAACCCAGAGGCTTTCCAAGGCGTATTGGTCACTGAAAAAGATTTAGAAAACACCACCTATAAATTCACACTAGATGATGGCAGCGACATCGAAGTTAAAGGCAATCAAGAGATTGAATATGATGGTGAGACTCATTCGGCAGCTAATCTTTACGATGCATTAAAAGAAGGCTATTACGGCAAGTTTTAAGCTCCTTTAATTTTTAGTCCTCATGTACTCAAACGTACATTCCGGTATTAAAAATTAAAATACACCTTGCCTTAACTGTCGATGCAATGCTTAAAACAAGTTGATGCTAATATCTGATTATAGAAATTACTAAAGTTAAAAATTAACCCCTAAGCGTAGGGAAAAGTGAGAAAGCTCACGAGGAGAGAGAAAATGGCAGTTAAAATAGACAAAAAAATCACCGCTTATAAATTAGTCACAGATGAAGACAAAGCGGAAGCAGCAGACAAAAAGCAGCAAGCCAGTAATGTCGTCAAAATGGGTGAGCCACTTAGCCGCCCAGAAATGCTAGTGGGCAGTACGTATAAAATTAAAACACCAGTCACTGAGCATGCGCTATACATCACCATTAACGATGTCGTTATGCATCAAGGCACTGAGCAAGAACATAGACGCCCATTTGAAGTGTTTATTAACTCCAAAAACATGGAGCACTTTCAATGGATAGTCGCATTAACACGTGTTATGTCAGCCGTGTTCCGTAAAGGTGGCGATGTGACCTTTTTAGTAGAAGAACTTAAAAGTGTGTTTGAACCAAGTGGCGGTTACTTTAAAAAAGGTGGTAAGTTTGTACCTAGTCTAGTGGCTGAAATTGGCGAAGTAGTAGAAAGACATTTACAAAGTATTGGCATGCTAGAGCTAGTAGGTTTAGACGAACACCAACAAAAGTTAGTAGAAGAAAAACGTGCAGAATATTTTGAAAACCATGCAAAACCAGATGAAGACATAGACATAGACGGCTTTCCTAAAGGCTCACAACTTTGCAATAAATGTAGTACCAAAGCAGCCATTATTATGGATGGCTGCTTGACTTGTTTGAACTGTGGTGAGAGTAAGTGTGGTTAGGTGAGAGTTGATTTAATCAAAATGGACATTCTTGAATGTCCATTTTTTTTGTATGTTAGAGAAAGTATTAAGCTAGCGATGGAGGAATTGTGACTAATTAGTAGACTGTTATTATTGATCGTTAGCAGGAGTGCTCGCTTCTACCAATCGGAGCTGTCGCGCTTCTTCTTCTTCCCGCACGGTATCGATCTCAGTCATCACACTTTTTAAATCTACTGGTTTTTTATTTTCTTTAACACGGCCCGTTAGTTCAACCTCAACAGATAGTGCGCCTTTTGCATAAAGCGCCCAAATTTCTTTGCCGTATTGTGTGTTGAGTAGTTCTGGTGCGTATTGACCGAAAAAGGCGGCTAAGTTATTGACATCTCTTTCTAGCATGCCCATGGCATGGTTGTTACCTGAAGCATCGACTGCTTGTGGCAGGTCAATAATCACTGGGCCGTCTTCAGCAAGTAAAATGTTGAACTCTGATAAATCACCATGCACGATGCCAGCGCATAGCATACGCACGACTTCTTTGATTAAGGTTTTGTGGTGTTTGCGCGCAGCTTCGGCTGCAAAGCTTAAATCATTGAGTCTAGGCGCTGCAGTACCGGCCTCGTCTGTGACGAGCTCCATAATCAACACGCCTTCGTAAAAGTTATAGGGCTTTGGTACCCTAACGCCTGCATCGGCAAGCCGGTATAAGGCATCAACTTCTGCACTTTGCCATGCTTCTTCTTGCGCTTTTTTACCGTATTTTGAGCCTTTTTCCATGGCGCGCGCTTTACGGCTGCCTTTAACTTTACGACCTTCGGTATAATCTATGCTTTGGCGAAAGCTCCGTTTATTGGCTTCTTTATAGACTTTGGCGCAAAGTACTTCATTACCAGAGCGCACGACATACACGGTGGCTTCTTTGCCGCTCATGAGTTGGCGAGTGACTTGATCAATTAAGCCATCTTCTATTAGTGGTACTAATCTTTGTGGGGTTTTCATAGGGTTTGATAATACGTGTTTAAGTTGATGACCGCAAAATAATTGAACTCAGTGTAAAATAAAAAATGATTTTATAAGACAGGACAAGCGTCAAGTCGATTGAGTAAGTGACAAGTCAGAGAAGGAAAGAGAAAACATGAGCAACCCATCACCAGCACAACCTAATAACCCATTACATGGTGTCACGCTTAAGAAAATAGTCGCCGACTTGGCTGTGCATTATGGTTGGGAAACTTTAGCGCAAGACATTCCCATTAATTGTTTTAGCCATGACCCAAGCATTAAATCGAGTTTAACTTTTTTGCGTAAAACCCCATGGGCGCGGGATAAGGTTGAAGTGCTTTATTTACAAATGCTGAGCGAAACCTAAATGATTTATACTCGCAATAGGTATCTTTAATCTTGCTAAGAAAATAATTGCTAAGCCGATTGAAAAATTAAGCTACTTTAATTTTGCCATAGGTTTATGATAGTCTGACCTTTGTTTATAGGAGAATATCATGGGGAAAAGTCAGAAAAGTAATAAAGAAGCGAAGAAGCCAAAGAAAGAAAAAGCGCCAGTTCCCGCTAAGTAAATAAATGGGACTAGCTTTCTACGGATATGAAAAAGCCCTCAATTGAGGGCTTTAGTATTTTTGAATAACTACTCGCCACCAATTTGGTAGTTTTCGTAACTCACTTCAACAATTTTCCCGCTTGTTGCATCAATCTCAACTTTAACTTCTTCATTGTCTGTTTCAAATATATCAATTTCGTAAGATGCTTTTCCGTCTGACTCAAGCTCGTATTCAACTTCAGTTATAGCGCCTTTGTGCGCAGCTAAAGCAATGGCTTTTGCCTCTGCTAAAGTAATTTTGGCAAGTGCAGCAAATCTTGGATCGTCCGCCTTTACTTCTTCTTCATCCTCAAGCAACATACTTGTTTTGACTGAACACTCAACTTCCCATGCTTTGCCGTCTGATGTTTCAATATCAAACTCATAAACGGGGGATTTTTTTTCAGTTTTGTACTCTAATTTAACGACTTTACCATCATGCTTTTTGAGCGCCATAGCCATACACTTACCTAAGCTGTCGTAAGCTACTGCTTTAAAAGAACCATGAGTGTAGTCATGGTCATGACTATGCTCAGCAAAAACAGTGTTTGAAGCAAAGCTTAGGGCCAGTAAACTTGTACCAATCAATAAACGAACCATCAATATTCCTATAAATAATAAAAAAGTTTGAAAATTATAAGTAGAAATTTGAATAATATCAATAAGCATATGATTTAATATAGCATTCTGGTTTATTTCAACCACTGTGAAATAAGTAATGGCTGTATTAAAACAAGTTTTATATTTAATTACCCATAAATCAAACTTAGCTTGAAATAAACCCTTGAGATTAGTAGTGCTTAAATGCAACCTTTCTTATTGGTTTGGCTCTTAAACTTAGACCTTATAAATTAACAAGTGAGTGACACAATGAAAGTTTTAATATCATTAGCATGCCTTTTGAGCGTGTTATGTTTTTCTGTAATAGCTCAAGGCTTGAGTGTAGAACAATACAATGGCATGCCGTATGCTGAGGCGCGAGTGATGTTATTGGAAGATGGATGGCAAGCAGTCACTAATAAAGAAATTAATGACACAAGCTTTTATGCGCAAGGCATTTATGACAAAGGCTATAAAGAAGTGCTAGATTGTATTTCGATGGAGCGTGATCAATGTCAGTTTGTGTTGAAAAAAGATAAACAATTAATTTTAATTACCACCAAAGAAAAAAGCTTGAATGTTGAATCAATTGAATTTCAAAAGTAACACTAAAATTGCTAAAAATGGCACTTAATACTGTATATTTAAATCCTAATTAATTAACTTTCTTCCTCATTATGTTTGAACCGATTACTGATATTCATTTAGTTTCTGAAGCAATTCGCGATGCAGTTGCACCTATATTCTTACTCACGGGTATTGGCTCAATGTTGGGTGTGATGGTTGGGCGTATGGCACGTGCAATTGATCGCGCGAGGATAATCAATGAGTTTGGTATAGAAAAGCGCAAAAAATTTAAAGAGGAGTTGCATTTAATCACTAAACGAATGAAGTGGTTGCGCCGAGCCATTGGCTTTGCTACTTTAGCGGCATTGTTAGTCTGTGTATCGGTTGTTGCATTATTTATTTCGGTAGAAACTGGCTTTAAAATTCCGCATGTCGTGTTGTTGAGTTTTATTTCATCAATGGGCGCGATTATTGTCGGCTTGTTATGTTTTTTACGCGAAATAATAATGACATCAAACGATGTGTTACTAGCTTCTAGCGCTGATTAAATCTTACTATTAAAGCGCATTTTTAATCTTTTCAAGTGCGTTAACAATGACCTGCTTAGGTGCGCCAATATTTATGCGCATAAACCCACTGCCAGAAACACCAAGCCCTGCATTAGAAAACAAAGTGCCTGGGCTTAAGCCTAAGCCTACTTGATGCACAAAAAAGTCACTTAATGCTTTATCGTTCATATTGAGCGCACGGCAATCAAGCCATAATAAATAAGTACCTTCTGCTGGAATTAGTTTGACTTGTGGAATATGTTGTTTTAAATAATTTTCGACAAAATCACGTGTTTTAGTCAGGTAGTTTAACAAGGCTTCTAGCCAAGCTTCGCCTTCGTTATAAGCAGCTTCAAAAGCGACGATGCTAAATGGGTTGGCAGCACTGACATGCATGGTTTCAAACGCTTGTTCAATGGCGGTGCGATGCTCTTTGTTCGGCACGATGAGTGCGGATAAGTTAAGGCCAGCAATGTTAAACGTTTTGCTAGGTGCTACTGCTGTCACAATGTTATTTGATGGGTTTGCTAAGGTGGATAACACGTGATGTTTAGATTCAGGGTAAGTCAGATCTGCATGAATTTCATCTGAAAAAATAACTAAATTGTGCTTTTCAGCAATGGTTAAAATCCGTTTTAATTCTTCTGCCTGCCACACCCTGCCAACTGGGTTGTGCGGCGAACATAGTAGCAACATGCGCGCATTCTCTGCACATTGATCTAAATGATCAAAATCAATGCTGTAGCGATTGTTGTTTAACACCAAGGTATTTTCAATCAGTTGCCGACCGGTATTTTTAACGGCTGAGAAAAATGGAAAATATACAGGCGGCTGTAAAATAATGCCTTCGTTAGGCTGTGAGAATGCCATGATGGCAGCGTGTATGGTTGGCACCACACCAGGGCACATAACGATCCATTCGTGTTTAATTACCCAACCATGCCGATGTTTAAACCATTTGATTAGTGTGTCATAAAGACTATCTGGGAAATCGGTATAGCCAAGAATAGGATGCTTTGCACGTTCGCTTAATGCGCGTGTGACCGCTGGCGGTGTGGCAAAATCCATATCTGCCACCCACATTGGTATGATATCAGCACGCCCAAATAGCGATTGCCTTGCATCATATTTAAGGCTGGCGGTTGCTTCACGATTAATGATTTGATCAAAATCAAAAGAGTCAGTCAAAAGGCTTCTCCATTTCAGGCACTACTTCTCTTGTTGTACTTTCCATAGTGCATCTATGAAAAATTCTTTGTCATCTGAAAAATGTTGTACTACATTAAAACCGTTATTTTTGGCTAGTTCCATAAGGTTGGGTGGAGCAAACTTATGGGAAAACTCTAAATGCATTGCTTCAAACTTTTCAAAGTGAATTGTCTTATCTGCTGCTTTAAGGAAAACATCTTGATCAGCTAAGGAGATTATATAACTCTCCATTGCTTCCAATGTCGGGTTGTAATAGCCATAGTGTTGGAACTTTGAAATGTCGAAATTAGCATCTAATTCTTGGTTAATGCGGTGCAATAAATTTAAATTAAATGCTTTGGTCAAGCCATCAGAATCGTTATAGGCTTTGTTTAACACTAGTGCGTCTTTTTTTAAATCGAAGCCAATGAGCACATAATCATCAGCACTTAAAGAAACAGCTAAATTTTTAAGAAAATCATCACAATGACGTTTTGTGAAATTACCAATATTGGAGCCTAAAAACAATACTAATTTTTTATTTTTTGAGTTTTTTTTAAGATGGTCAAGCCCATTAAAGTAGTCAGCTATGACCCCATGGATGTTTAAATTTTCACTTGTTGTTAAGTTGTCTGCTAACAAGTGCATGGCTTTTTCTGAGATATCAATTGGGTAAAAGTTAACTTTGCAGTCGTGATTTAAAAAGCCATCAAGAATAAGCTTACTTTTGTGTCCATCACCTGCTCCAAGCTCAATAATGTCAATTTCAGTTTCATGAATCAACGCTGGCAGTATGCTACTAATTTGTTGCAAAATAGAAAACTCAGTTTTCGTTGGGTAGTAATCTTTATGTTGCGTTATTTTTTGAAATAGCTCGCTACCAATATCATCATAAAAATATTTTGAAGCGATAGATTTAGGTGTCACACTTAGTCCGGTGACAACATCTAAAGTAAATGCTCTATGGTGGTTGCTAGATTGGTTTTTATCAATTAAGTCGGTGAGTTTCAAGTAATATCCTTTGCTAAACGTATGCCTGAAAACATCCAACGTTGTTCTGGCTGATAAAAGTTTCTATAACTATGTCGATAATGTTGCTCTGGCGTGATGATGCAGCCACCTCTCAACACAAATTGGTTGCACATAAATTTACCATTATATTCATTGAGTACGCCATCAAAAGCTTTGAATCTGGGGTAAGGTAAATACTGGCTTTTTGTCCAACACCATACTTGTTCTTTATCTAGCGCATCGTTTGGGTGGTAATTTCGTTCAGATACTAAACTAACATTAGCCTCGGTGGAAGATAGAAATACTTCAAGTTCTTGCTCAGTCGGCAATCTCAAGTTTTTCCAATTGGCAAAAGCATCGGCTTCAAAATAACTGATATGCACCAGTGGTCTATTTAAATCTAATGGAATTAAACCGTGCAAGGTATATTCGTGCCATTGACCATCATCCATCACCCAATATAAAGGCTGCTGAATATGTTGTTGGTTGACCCAATCCCAACCTTTACTTAACCAATATTGTGCATTGGCATAGCCATTATCTTGTATAAAGGCTAAGTACTCACCATTAGTCACTAAGCTTTGACTGGCAGCAAAAGAGTAAAGGTAATTTTTGTGGCGCGGACGTTCATTATCGTAAGAGAAGTCACTGACACCATAACCAATCTCATAAAGACCTTCATTAAATTTTACCCATATTTGGTCTGGTAATAATGTTTGTGCTTGCGCAGGTTTAAGCTGTGTTTCTGAATACTTTGTGGCAAGTACATTGCTAGCTAAAATGGTTTTAATGTCCATATAAAGTAGCTCCTGGTGCTGTTGTTCGTGATGAATTCCTGTTTCAATTAAAGGTAATATTTCATCTGCTACTTGTGGCTTTGTCAGTAACTGAGTAATGCGGTGGTCAATTGCTTGGCGATATTGCATTACTTCAGCAACTGTTGGCCTAGATAAGTTGCCACGTTCTGACTGAATGGTGTGCTGCCCGACTGCTTTATAGTATGAATTAAATAAGACGTTATACTGGTCGTTAAAACTGACGTAATTTTCCTCATATTTTTTGAGAAGAACTTCTTCAAAAAACCAGCTTGTATGGCCAAGGTGCCATTTAGGCGGGCTTACTTCAGAATTTGGCTGTACGACAAAATCCTCATTTTCAATATGACTGCAAATTTCACACGTTTTTTGCCTGACTTGCTGAAACCTTGTGGTGAGGTTTTGTTTAATCAATGAGCTGTTTACTTGCTTAGGCGGCTGTTGGGTATCCATAGGTTTAATTTTTTGAGAATTGATCCAAAACTGTCACACCTTTCCAAAAAGCGATATGGTCTTCAATTTCTACAGCTTCTACTTTTGGTGTTTTATACATCCAAGCTGCATCTGTATTTACTTTACCATTGACATCAATTGAGTAATAACTAGCAAGGCCTTCCCATCCACAAGTAGAGATACGCGTGTTTGCTTTAAAAAAATCTTCCTTAATCGAAGCAAAAGGAAAATATTGAGTACCTTCTAAAGAAACTGTCGATTCAGACTCTGTGATCACCGTGTCGCTCCAAATAGCTTTCATAATTGTTCTGTGTCTTGGTTTATGTAATTAAAGTGATGACACTTTACCATCACTGCAGAGGTACATAAATGATAAATGATAGATGGATATTATATGGCTAGAGACTATTAAACGACAGCGGAAGTTTGCTGGTGTGTTTGATGAGGACAAAGAAAGGGTCTGCACCGAAATGCAAGCCTAAGGAGCGAGGCTATTCTTTAACTCAACTATGTTAGTTAAGTTATCGGCAAGGTGAGTCTTAACTTTAGAAAATAATACGTATTAATTTTTAAACACTTTTTATTCCATGTACTTCAGCTGTGTAATGGTTTAACTCATCTTCTAAACCCATTCCATCATCAAAAGAATCTAAGTTATTAATGACATACCTAGTTGAATAAAAGTTAAGTAGTTGTAATAAGTGTTGCATTATCAATATAGAAAAAATCTTTAAAAAGCTGTGTTTTTGTATCGTAATTTTTGCTTTAAAGTTGTTATTGATTTATTATTTTTAACTTAAACAATTATTCTTAAGGAGCCTCATATGCATCGCTTTAGATCAGTCTTCTCATTGTTCAGTGTATTGATATTTTTCACTCAATTTGCTATAGCCATAGAAGCTACGCCAGCAGGTTTGTGGCAAAGCATAGATGATAACTCTGGTAAGCCCCGTTCGCTTATTCGTATTACGGAAACTAATGGTGAGTTTAGTGCAGTGGTAGAAAAAGGATTGTTACCTACGGATACAGGTGATGCAGTTTGTGACAAATGTACTGATTATCGTAAAGATCAGCCTATCATAGGAATGACGATAGCCAATGGCTTGAAAAAGAACGGTGAAAAATATGATGATGGTAAGATTTTAGACCCTGACAACGGTAAGCTTTATAAATGCAAAATAACATTGAATGATGCTGGCGATGAACTAGAAGTGCGTGGGTATATTGGCTTTTCTTTGTTTGGACGAACACAAGTTTGGAACCGTATTGAGTAAATAGTAAACTTAATAATGCTATTTAGAATAGCAAGCCGAATGGTTATGCCCATTTGGTTTTTTTATATATATATATAAATAAGCAAGATATCAATAAAATTATTTCCCCATGTAATCTATCATTTTATAAGCGTGATGCTCTTTCTGGAAATATGAACAATTATTTCATTCAATTGACTTAACATCACCACAGCTTCTATTAAGCCAGCGCCCCTCAATGTCGGCAGACTCGTTTATGGGACTCCCCTGTACAAATCCTTGAAAATTACTTTCTCCAGTAAAAGTTTCTGGGCTAGTGAGTAATCCTGATGCATTTCCCGTACCTTTAAGCTCTTTACTAGAGCAGGTAAACTCGGATTTGTAACGATTGCCAGTGCGGACAACATTGGTAGAAGTACAACCAAGTTCTTCTTGGTAAAAATTAGGCATCTTTTTTTGATTCGCCATTGCTTGGGTAATACATACTTTGGATATAGCTGCTCCATTCTTAATATTAGGTACTTCTAAGCCGTACTCTTTTGCTAAATCTTTAAGTTGTTGCATTTGATCTTTAGGTACATGAGGTGCTAATAGAAGTAAGTCTGATGAGGTTGAGATTTCCCATAATCCAGCACGCATCTTAGTTTGGTCAACATTTTCATTTGCATTTGCAGTGTTCATTACTAATGCACTGACCAGTAGGGTGAAGCTTATGATTCTCATGTTGCATTCCAAGTTGTTGTGACTAACTTGTTATTATATAGTGCTTTAATTCTCTAGTTGAATTCAGATGGATCATAAACCCGTTTTACAAGTAGGACCATCGTCTACGTTTTTTAAACGAGACTCAACATTAAATAAAGAATGTTACAGAGATTGTGTTTAGAATTAATCAAATTCAGTTTACTTCTCAGTTTCTAAAGCAGCCTCTAAAATAAGAGAATATTGCTCATCAAATGAGTGGCTTAGGATTTCAGCTTTTTGCCATGCATTAGTAAAATTTACACTGATGTAAACTAACTGATTATATGAATCTCCTTTAATTAATATTAAGCTTATTGTTCTGACACGAATAAATTCGTATTTAGAAATAAATTTTATTGGTCATATGTTTAACAATGTCAATTAAACTGCATTTTTTAATAGGTAACATAATAAAAAGACAAAAAGTAAACAGCCTGTAAACAGTGGTGCACTAATCGCCATAAGAATTATGATTTCAACGAAATGACGACTGTTTTTTTACAGTCTATTTTTTTCGTTACGATTGAAGATTTTGGAAAATAAAAAATTGAGTAAATCTGCCACAAAATATCTTTCATAAAATGAAACTAGAAGCTATACAGAAAATATGAGTATTAAGTTATCAAAGCACCTATCAACGTTTTTATTAAACATGTTTGCTGTATTGAGTACTGCATGCTCTCCAGTTAAATTATTGAATAGTGTGATTCCAACAGATGGTTACGATCTCAAAGAAGATATTGCTTATGGTGAATTAGCACGGCAAAAATTAGATATTTATATACCCAAAGAAACATCTACTCAAAAGATGCCGATTGTACTTTTTTATTATGGTGGCGGTTGGGACTCTGGTAAAAAAACCGATTATTTGTTTGCAGCCGAAGCGTTTACCTCAAAAGGCTATGTCACGGTAATTCCAGATTACCGGGTTTTTCCAGAGGTTAAATTCCCTGAGTTTATGCAAGACCCAGTATCTGCCGCTAAATGGGTTAAAACGCACATTAATGAATATGGAGGAGACTCTGATAATGTGTTCATTGTGGGCCATTCTGCTGGTGCACACATTGGCATGATGATGAATATTAATACGCAATATTTACAAACAGTCGATTTGTCACCTAACGATTTTAATGCCTTTGTTGGTCTGGCAGGACCATATGATTTTTTACCCTTAGTATCGCAACGTTTAAAAGATATTTTTGGCCCAAAACAATCACGTTGGCGATCACAACCTATAAACTTTGTTATTGGTGATAATCAACCCATTTTGTTGATGGTTGGCCTAAAAGATAACACCGTTTGGCCACGTAATACCTTTAATCTAGCCAAGGCAATTGAGGGAAAAAAAGGTAGTGTTCAAGTAATTGAATTTGCGAATTATAGTCACGTTGATATGGTGGCAAAAATGGCTAAACCTTTCAGAGACAATAATGATTTGCTCGATAATATCGTGCAGTTTATGCAAGAGAATACTAAAACTAATCAGTAAGCGGGTATAAAAAATTAGTAAGAAATGTATGAAAAATAACGTTTTGAGGTTTTAAACACTAGCTGGAATTGTTTGCAGGTATGATGACAAACAATTCAATCAATTTAATATGTAATACCAATATGAATTTCCCCAGTTAACGCCTTAGGTTTGGTGGCACTAGAGGTTTTTCTGGTTAATCATAGGATGGAAGTTTGATGCAAGAAAAAAATAATGATAGCTACATGGCGCCTTGGGAGTCCGCCTTCAATAAGGTGTTGACACCTTTAGAGGAGTTTATCCATCGGCAAACGACGAGTGGCGTTTTGTTAATGCTCTGTGCAATCATTGCTCTTGTGGTGGCCAATAGCCCATTAAATGAGGCATACCTAAGTCTACTAGAATTAAAATTCACTATTGGCGTAGAAGGCGCCAATCTCTCAAAGTCGTTGCATCACTGGATCAATGACGGGTTGATGGCTTTATTCTTTTTTGTGATCGGTTTAGAGCTGAAGCGAGAAATGCTGGTCGGTGAGCTAGCTAATCCTAAAAAGGCATTGCTACCTATTATTGCTGCGTTCGGTGGGATGCTAATCCCAGCCCTTGTTTATATCTTATTTAATCAACAAGGGCATTCCTTTAATGGTTGGGGTGTCCCCATGGCGACAGATATAGCATTCGCTTTAGGTACGCTTGCGTTGTTGGGTAACCGAGTGCCTAAGACGCTACTAACATTTCTAATTGCTTTAGCGATTGTGGATGATCTAGGTGCTGTTTTGGTGATCGCTCTATTTTACACAGAGGCGATTAACATAGGTGCATTGGTTATTGCAGGTTTAGTGATGTTGTTTTTAATCGCTCTTAATCTTGGTGGAATACGCCAATCTTTACCTTATTTACTTCTTGGTATTATGCTTTGGATTGCCATGCTAAAGAGCGGTGTTCATGCGACACTAGCAGGGATTTTTCTCGCATTTACGATTCCTTTGCATCCAAAATACAATTTTAATCATTTTTTATCACGAGCCACCGAAATGGTCGAGAAGATTAAACAAGTGTATGCGCGTGATAACAATATAGTTCGCAATGATGAATTACGTGCAAGGATTATATCGCTGGAAAAAGGTATTAATTTGATGCAAGCACCAGCACAAAAGCTTGAAAGGAAAATACATTTACCTTCAGCTTATATCATTATTCCAATTTTTGCATTGGCTAATGCTGGGGTGCCAATTGACTGGAGCTCAATCGGCAGTACCATCACACATCCAGTTTCAATAGGCATTATTGCAGGTTTGGTGGGTGGAAAATTAATTGGCGTCTTTGGGCTAGTATGGCTTGCTGTTAAGTTTGGATTGAGTAGCTTGCCTATCGGTTTAAATTTCAAGCACATCTTCGGTGTCGCATTGCTTAGTGGTATTGGATTTACCATGTCGATATTTGTCGCTGAGCTGGGTTTTGCGCATCATCCGACAGACTTGTTGATGGCAAAGACTGGAATTTTATTAGCTTCATTGATCGCAGGGGTCTCTGGTTACGCCTGGTTGTTTTTTACTTCTGTAGAAACAAAGACTTCGGAATAAGTATTTATTCACCATAAAAAATGGCGCTAACGCATCTATAACTGTTTTAGAGTATTACATCCAATGTTTTGCAATCCAGTATCGGGTTCCGCTGACATCAAATGTTTTGCCAATCTCGTCCATGCGATGAAGTTTAGCGACATCGTCGATTCCTATTTTCTCTTTTGCGCCAAATACAATTTGCAATCGCTCATAACGCTCAGCTAATAATTGGGATGTTTGATAGTCAGAAATACCAGCAACGCCATCCATTAGAATATTAATAAGTGGTTTCACCCATTGGCCATAACCCCAATCTAAAGTTTGCCTCCGATATAAGAAAGGCTGACACCTGTGCCTACTGAAAGCAATACAATGTCATCTAGCTTTGCTCGTTCTTCAATTTTGTTTCTCTTGGAAATAGCTTGTACTAGAGCAGCCATGCTCGGGTTGTTAGCAAACACCCCCACGTCAATATAACCTTCTGCTGATGGAAAGTAAGTGGGTGCGGAGCTTGTATAAAGGGCAACGTCAGCGAGTAAGCACTCACGATCAGTATCGTTGCCAATAAAGTTATGAAATATTTTTGGCTTCTAAGTTCGCTTGCTTTTAATGGGGTCATTATTACCTAAATTAAAGGTAGGAATCGTCACTTTTATAGATAAGTCGGTAAGTTTTGTTGTGCCGAAAGTGTTCACTAATGTTTTTTCAACCCTCTACACGAGTATTCTGCGCCGACTGTTCTACCCATACCTAAGATGTTGTCCCATACACTATCATCAAATATTTTAGGGCCTTGCTCTAAGAAAATATTTGCTATTTCATCAAGTGTTTTATTGGAAGCCACACCCAGGGCCAATATGCCTCCAGTCGAAGTGCTAGCAATTAAATCAACTTGCTCTAGCCAGCCTTTAGTTTCGGGTGATTGGTCCAGTTGTTGTAATAATCGTACGGTAATCAAGCCTCGTAAACCGCCACCGTCAAGTGATAATATTCTGTACTTAGCCATGACTCACCCTTAATAAGATGTATGTAGTCTTATTTTTCTATAGCGAGCGAGCAATTACTTAATGCTAATCAGAAACTATGTTATAACGCATTGAATGCACCCCAACGATTTACAAAAACTAGTTAGCATGCCAATGCCTTATGGGAAATATGCAGGACGATTGCTAGCTGATTTACCCGGCAATTACCTTAATTGGTTTGCCCGAGAAGGATTCCCTAAGGGGGAGCTGGGTCGTTTGCTACAACTCATGCAAGAGATTGACCATAATGGTTTGTCTGATTTACTTAAGCCATTGAGACACAAAACTTAACAGTTTTACACAAAAGATTTGATAAGTAATCAGGATAAAATTTATACAATTAGGGAAGCCAACCCTAGTATATAAAAAATTTCCTTCCCAAGCGTTATTGACACAATTCCCCACATGTTTCGTTTGGCTGAAGATAAGTATGAAAAGGTCATTTTTCTTCCTAAAAGAGAGGTGCACTACCGTAGTGCCGTTTATTCAACTCCTGCGATAGGCGCACTATTATAGTGCCAATTGTTCAATATCAACTTTACAAAAACCTCTTCTTTGCGTGATTTAAATCGTTATAACTTATTGTTTTTATTATATTAAAAATATAATATCCAAATCATAAGGCTAAGTATTATCGTTGGCATATTAGTTGCTAAATATAAGATGAATGCCTCAGAAACACTTAGTTTTCTCGAGGAGAATTTATGTTGTAGACAAAGGGTGATTATGACAAAGATTTTATTGGCTTTAATGTTTATGGTTATCACAACTTTTGCACAAGCTTTACCAACAGCAGAATTACTTCATGAAATAGAAAAGCATGTTGTGAAAGTACAAGTTGAGCTGTCAAAAGGAAGAACTGGTGAAGGCTCCGGTGTAGTGGTTGCTAAAGATCAAATAGTCACAAACTGCCATGTAATCTCTAATGCACGAAGTATCAATGTTTTAGTTAATGATGAGTCATATGCCGTAAGTGCAATTAAAACTGATTGGAAGCATGATGTTTGCATCGTCAAAGTTGAAGGCCTAAATATATCTAAAGTGTCTGTTGGCTCAAGTGAAAATCTTAAATATGAGCAGGCAGTTTTCGCTGTGGGTTACCCAAATTTTGAACCAACACCAGTAAGCACTTTTGGTTTTGTAAAAAACTTATATCCAATGGATGATAGTGTCGTGTTAAGAACTACAAGCGCTTTTGAGTTAGGTGAAAGTGGCGGTGGTGTATTTGATGATGCTGGTAACTTAGTTGGTATTATTGCACTTAGAAGTCCGGGGAAAACGCCTTATTACTATAATATGGCAGTGGAATGGGTGCAGGCATTAATTGAACAACCTGAACAAGCCATTAATACAAAAAGTGAGTTGGCTTTTTGGGCGGAAGCCCCTGAAAAATGGCCAGATTTTATGAAAGTGGTTCACCCTTATTTAACTCATGATTGGAATACACTGTTAGCTATTTCAAAAGACTGGGCAGAAAAAGAACCCAATAATACAGAAGCCTGGTTTTACTTAGCAGCTGCAGAATATGCATCAAATAATATACAAACAGCTGAAACATATTTAAACAAAGTGATGGCAATGAGCGCAGATCATAGCCAGGCAATCCATTATTTAGGATTGATTGCGCAGAAAAAACAAGACAACCTTGTTGCGATGAGTAAAATTACTTTACCTTCAAATTTAAAGATGAGTATTGTTAATCAACCTACACAAAAGGTTGCTATTGCACAGAATAGATAACACGGTTATCTATGTAGAGAGGTCGTTAAAAAGTCTTGAACTAAAATGTACTGCTGATGCCTTATCATTGATGAAAATAACACACAATAATTCATTTACTTTCTTTTCGCTTTTCTTTGTATTGCCGATTTTAATCACGTGTTCCTCTCTCACATTCGCTGAAGATGTGGCCCCTCCTTCAAGAGCTTTTCTTTTTAAACTTAGTGAATCACTAGTTAAGGTTTCCACAACGACAACGTCTGGCGGCCATGGCTATGGCACAGGTGTTGCTATATCTAAAGATCATGTAGTTACTAATTGCCATGTGCTTCAAGATGCTAATGGTGTTGGTGCAAGTTTATGGGGCAACGAGTATCAACCAGTCTCTATGCAAGCAGACTGGAAGCATGATTTATGCATTTTAAAATTCTCATGGGTTGATTTTAAGCCTGCCACTATGGGTGATGCTTCTAATTTATATTATGAGCAACCTGTTATTTCTATTTCTTTACCTTCTGATTCTACTGTTCCTTATCCAGAACTTAGTCACATCAAGGCCTTGTATCCGTTCGATGATAGTCAAATCATACGTACCAAAGCAGCCTTTTCAATTGGTGCTAGTGGCAGCCCGGTATTTGATTACGAGGGTAAATTAATCGCTATTAGTACATTTAAAAGCCCGGGCAAAAATGCTTACTTTTATAATATGCCGGTGAAATGGGTTAAAGCATTATTAAAAACAGCGCCCATTGAAATTAATGCAGCGCACGATTCGCCGCTATGGGATCAGCCATTAGAAAAGCGACCTTACTTTATGCAAGTAGTATTGCCATATAAAGATGGTGATTGGAAAAATTTAGAAAAAATAGCTGCAAATTGGGTTGAGTCAGAAAGAAAAAATGTTGAAGCACTTTATTATCTAGGTGAGAGTAAGCGAAATTTAGATGATTTAGTCACCGCAAAAAAACATCTTGAAAGTGCGCTAAGGTTGCAACAAAAGCATCCTGCTAGCTTGCATGCGTTAGCCTTGATAGAAAATAAAAGCGACAACCCAGTCGGGGTTGATAGAATTAGACTAGTGCTAAAAGAGATCGATGTGGATTTATTAAAAGACCTAGATGCTGAATTAAAAGAATAAGATATTGCTTAAAACCTATCAGCGTTATAGAAGGTAAGGAATTAATAAAGTGCTAACCAAGAAAATACTTGCGAAATAAACCGATGAAAAAAAACATAATATTTTTCAGTATATTAATACTCTTGCTTGTTTTTTTGCTGCTTGATAATAAAGAAGACTCAACAGATGAGCTCGCTATAGTAAAAGATATCGAGCTGAGTTTGGTAATTATTCAATGTGAAAACATTACTGAAAAATCTGCTGCAAATTTAACTGCAATTGTAGAATTTCAGAAATTAGAAATTGAAGGACGCAAAGCCCACGTGTTTAAAACATGTATGCAAGATCGTGGTTACAATAAGAATCCAAAATGGGATGACTATATTGCATCAATAACTAAAAAGCTCTCGAGGGACACAGATACCTCAATGGGTGAGGCTTACGAAAACCTTACTCGTATTGAAATGAAGCTGTCACAAACGGTAACAGGACAGCCATTTTATTGGCTACGTAAAACTGATTAATGAATATTAGGTAAAATTTTGAAGTGAAATGTTGATGGTGCTGCGGTATGAAGTATTAATAACTAAATAATGAGCTTTTTGGTTGTTTCAATGAGTTGGTTTGATAGGCTGAATAATTTAATATTTCTCTGTGATGCCATGTTACTTAGCATTTCGAATGTCTCATCTTCGTTTATTTGACATTGTTTCATTAATTTTTCTTGAGCGTGTTCAACAACCTTGTGATCACTGAGTTTTAGGTCAAGTTGATTACTTGAATTTTTTGATTTGTGAAACGTAGCAATTGTTGTGTCCATTACTTGTATTAACCTCTTTATAAAAATTATAAGTTTAGAGATGCTCTAGAAAGATAGTTTTTAGCACTTGTTTAGTGCATATGCACCTATATGAATAGTGGTTATTATCTGATAATGCTACTTAAATATATTCAATCAATGTTTATAGCTAAAATGTTGGCTTTGCTGAGGTTAAATCAAATAATTTCAGTAGTGATATTTAAGCATTATAGACTTCATCAAAATCAAACTCTTGCACATGGTAATAATGGTCTGTATACCAGATAGTAAGTTCTTCAGCCCTTCAAGCGCGAAGTCTAAATTGCTATATTCCCCAATCGTTTGGTTATCTTCATCGAGTACTTGATATACTTGCATTATGGCGTCTTGAACTGAGATGTTATCAATTATTACATCGACACTTGCTAATTAAACTTGAGAACAAATTAGTTTTTATGGTGTATATTTTTATTTAAGTTTAGTATTGCAACCTTCAAATGTTCGCCTGGTCATAGCGGAAGCGGGTTATTGCTGAAGTGTTTATGTCAAAAAAATTATTCAACCAAAAAAATACTGATTTAGTTTTGCCTGCTGTGAGTGATGGCATAATTAATATACGTATTAATCGTAATATTTTGATGGCTATTAGTTTTTCATTGTTATTGCATTTGTCATTATTATGGTTGTTTGCACCTAAATTATTTTCAATGGGTTCGCCAGAAGAAGATTCTCCACCTTTAGAAATTACTTTAGGGCCGCCACAGAAAAAAGAAACCGCAAAAAGTGAACCTGAACCAGTTTTGCCATTGCCTGAAATTAAGCAGCAAGAGCCTACTAAGCCAAGCAAAACTAGACCTCTTAAACGGATTGCACCATCTATTGAAGTTGCTAAACAATCTGAAACCAAAGTGCCTAAGCCAGCGCCCAAGGAGATTATTAAAAGGGTACCGAAGCCTAAGCCAGAAAAAACTTCTCCTGCCCCTTTACCAGGAGAGGATTTTAAAGCTTATATAAAACGGCAAAAAGAGTCTAAGTTAGCCTCGCAAGGATTGTCAAAAAAAGATGTAGAAGAAGTGTTGGCAAGTAATAATCCACAAAGTGACGGTGAAAAACGCGATGCTAAGATTAGAGAAAACTTACAACTTGATGGAACAAACGGTATTTTTGAAGTAAGAGACATTAGCGATAGGTCTGCAACATTCAGTTTTAAAGGTTGGCGCAATAATATTAATACAGCGCGTTTAGAGCTGTTTGACGTTTCAGGGGCAAACAGAGGGAGTGTAAAAAAAGCAGTTATACGAAAAATGATCGAAATTATCCGTCGTGAATATGATGGTGATTTTAATTGGGATTCACGGCGATTAAAGCGAGTGATTAATTTATCAGCTCGTATCGAAGATAACGCTGCATTAGAAGAGTTTATGCTTTATGAGATCTTTTCTGATAAGAGCTATTCAGCTTATTAACTTATTCTGATATTAGGCTGATTTATTAAACCTAAAAAGTCAGGTTTGCCTAAAACGACACCATTATGTCGCAAAATATCATATGTAGTAGTGATATGGAAATGCACATTGGGTAGCACCCAAAGTAGCAAATAATCTGAGGCATTAAACTCTAGTGTTCTTTTTCTTACCGTCATGACTATACTGCGTGATCCTGCATCATTAAATTGTTCAGGTTTTGCTAAGTTTAAAAAGATAATAGTTTTGCTAATACGTGCTTGCAATTCGTCAAAAGTAGTTTCAGTATCGTCGTATTGAGGGACGTCAATGTTAGCTAATCTTGCAGCGCAGCCCTTACTCATATCGGTGGCAATATGTACCTGACGGATAATTGGAAACATGTCTGGAAATAAGCGCGCATTGAGTAAAATATCATGCTCAATCTCTTTATCGTTAGCATGCTTCTCAGCTATTTTTAGAATGTGAGAGAGGTTATTTAATGCGTGTTTTAATGGTGGCACACTTGCATTGTAAAGAGATAACATTTGGTGAACTCCTAAGCTTTACTGTTCCAATATATTACATTAAATCAATGTAAATCATTCAATGTTAATTGACGTAACTTTGGTGCGAACTTAGCAGTAATGCCCACTACGCTTAGGGTTATTAGGCCACCAAAGATTACCGATGGAATTAAGCCCATCAAACGTGCGGCCAAACCTGATTCAAATGCACCAAGCTCATTCGAGGAACCAATAAAAATGCCATTGATTGAAGAAACGCGGCCTCGCATTTCATCTGGCGTAGCTAATTGCATGATGGTACTTCGTAGCACGACAGAAACAGCATCAAGTGCGCCAGAGATCATTAAAACTAAAGCGGCAATCCAAAATGATTTGATTAACGCAAAGGTAATAATACTCATACCAAATCCCGCAACTGCGGCTAACAGCCAACGCCCAGCGTGAAAGTTAATCGGATGCTTGGTTAAATAAATGCCGGCTAAAATGCCACCCAACGCGGGAGTTGCTCTAAGAATCCCTAGGCCCTCAGCGCCATAATTATAAATTTCATGTATGAAGACAGGTAGCATTGCCACTGCGCCACCAAAGAGTACTGCAAACATATCTAACATTTGTGCGCCAAATAATATCTGATTGTTCACAACGAATTTTAAACCCTGCCCTATGCTTGCAAACACTGGAGGTGCATTTGTGACGGGTGGTGGTTCTTTTATTTTGAGTGATAACAGCGCGACTGCTGCACCAAAGAATAGCAATGCAGCAATAGAATAAGCAATTGTTTTACTAGCAAAGCCTACCAACAACCCCCCCAGTGCAGGACCAATTACTAAACCTGCTTGAAATGCAGAAGTACCAATGCCAGCTGCTCTAGCAAAATGTTTACGTGGCAAAATGAGTGCAAATAGCGTGTTGTAACTAGGGGAAATAAATGCACGGGCAAAGCCTGTTAATATGATTGCAAAATATATCCATGTGGTTGTGCCGCCACCCAATAACGCCCCATTTAGTTTATTCAGGGAAGCTGAGACTAATATCAATGAAGTGATAATAAGGATGCAAGCTGATATTACCCCGAACATGCGTCTTGAATAAAAATGGTCAACAGCATGGCCAGCAAATAGCGCGCTGGCAAAGTAAGGAATCACTTCAGCTAAGCCGACTAATCCTAAAGCCAGCGGGTCACGTGTTAATTCATAAATATGCCATCCAACCACAACTGCAATAATTTGGTATGCTAGTACCATCTGTACTCTAAAAGCTAGCAACTTCGGGAACGCGTTATCATGATATTTAAAAATAGCGTTATTTAGTATGTTTCTCATGGTCGCTATTCTAATTTGATTGAGATGATAAAGTTAATTTATATTAGATATTTTAAAAGGGTCAAACTATCGTTAGCTAACTGATGTATATTTTGAGTTATGGTGTCATCGATAATAAAAATATTTTATGTTTTTCTGATGGGTGTGTTTTTTAGCCAAACTGTTTTGGCTGATAATGCAGCGATGATAAAAGTGTATGTAACAGTTGATTGGGAAGGCATTTCTTTAGAGGGCGAAAATATAGAAACTATGCGCGAGTTTCGGCAAAAATTTCCATATATCCCTATGTTGCAATTACTTAATGCCGCTTACTTTGTTCGTGACCACCCACACAATGAGTGGCTTACACAAATTATAAAGTCAACTTTTTTACCCAAAGATACACAAGGCTTACATGTGCATGCATGGAAGTCTTTGACCAATTATTGTAAAGTTGATTATCAATATACGCACTCATTTGCGGATGTCGATGAACATTGCAATATTGGTGATTGCGGTTACACAGTGAGTTTAGAGTTAGCCTATAGTCAACAAGCGTTAACGCAACTCGTTGCTTGCAGTCGTGATGTATTAGTAAACAATGGTTTTGATCAGGCGATTCATTTTCGCGCAGGCGGTTGGCAATTAGGGCCTAAGCTTATTGTGGCTTTAGAGGCCAGTGGCTTTGTTTGGGATAGCTCAACAATAGACGCAAACTTGCTAATGACACGCTGGCATGAAGAAAGTGGAATGGTTCAAATGTTAAAACAACTGCATCCAATAAGTACGCCATTAGATCAGCCTTATCCATTAAATGCGCAGTTGATGGAATACCCTAATAATGCTGCATTGGCCGACTATACAAGTACCCAACAAATTGTGACTTTGTTTGAAAATTTAATTCTAAATAAGAACTTATCAAATAACATAAAAGTGATGGTGCTTGGTTTTCATCAAGAAACAGCCACTGACTTTTTAGTTCGTTTAGAAGACGCCATTCCGCAAATGGAAGCGATAGCACAAGTACATAATATTGAGATTGATTGGGTGAGCGAGTGACCAATAGGGTTGTGACATTATTTAGGTACGCGCCATAAATACCAACTGGCAACTGTTCTGTGTAGTTGCCAAGCCTGTCCAAACGCAGCCATTTCCTTCGGTTTAGGCTTTGTTGCTAAACTTTTTAGACGACGATAGCCATCACAGATACCAAAATCATCGACAGGTAAAATATCCATACGCCCAAGAGTAAACATCATCAGTATTTCAACTGTCCAACGTCCTACTCCTTTTAACGTGATCAACTGCGCAATAAGCGCTTCATTATCTATTTTTTCTGCTTCAATTCTATCTGGAATGGATCCATCTAAAGCCGCATTGGCAATACCGTAAAGTGTTTCAATTTTTCTCGCTGAAAATCCACAAGCGCGTATTTCATTAAAATTAAGAGTCAGTAATTTGTCTGGGGCTGGAACGCACTCATTTGAAAGTGCTAGCAATCTGTCAAAAATGGCATTACCAGCATTTGCATGTAGTTGCTGAAAAGCGATAGCCCGCACTAAGGCTTCATAAGGTGAGCGATTCAACTCTGGTAAAAAAGTGCAAGTGCCCACGCTATCAATTAATTGGCCCCAGTCACTATCTAACTCTTGTAAAAACTGAGTTGATATATCAATATTCTTATCTATCATATGTCTTGCTATTCTACTCAGTATTTTAAATGAAATGGCTTATGCATTCTGAACGAGGTACTTCTCTTAAAATTTGATTGTTTTTAGTAGTAAAATAGAGTTTTTGTCATTCTTTAAATTTTAATGCGCATCAATTCTCAGCAAGCAATATTAAAATTACAACGCGGTGAGGTGGTGGCTATTCCCACAGAGACTGTTTATGGGTTAGCTGCAGATGCGACTAATGAAAATGCATTGCGACAAATTTATAAAATTAAAGAGCGCCCGCAAGATAATCCATTAATTGTGCACATAGCTGATAGCCACCAAGTACAAAACTGGGCAGAGAAATTCCCCCGACTTGCACAAAAGTTTGCGGACATTTTTTGGCCTGGCCCACTCACCCTTGTGCTGCCGGCTAAAAATACTGTTTCTAGCATCGTACGTGGCGGTTTGCCTACTGTGGCTTTACGTGTGCCGAATCATCCGCTCACATTAAGCTTGTTAAAAGAGAGTGGTTTGGCACTTGCTGCGCCGTCAGCGAATAAATTTACACAATTGAGCCCAACTACTGCAGCTCATGTTGGTTTTGGCTTAGGTGAGCAAACTCCAGTTGTTGATGGTGGTGCATGTCAGGTAGGGATAGAGTCCACTATCATTGCTATCGAAAATGATGATTGGCGGTTATTACGCCTAGGTATGATTAGCGAGGCTTCATTAACCAAAGTGACTGGTAAAAAAGCATTAAAAGATGACAAGCCTTTGCCTAAGTCGCCAGGCCAGCATTTATTGCATTATTCGCCCTGTACGCCATTGCGGTTGTTTAAACAACGCGGCGATGTATTAGCATTTTCCAAAACGCAAACGTCTAGCGCAGTTTTGCTAATGCAAGATGAGCAGTTGCCTAATGCTGAAATATTTGTTTTGCCAAAATCACCAATACTAGCGGCGATAGTGCTCTATGATCTATTACATCAAATGGATGCATTGAAAGTAGATTGTATTTTGGTTGAGTTGCCACCTGACACTTCTGAATGGGCAGCTATTCATGATAGATTTAATCGTGCAGCCTATAAGTCTTAATTAATAACGCTAGCTTTTAAAAACCTTTGTAACAATTAAATTAAACCGCTTGTCATCAGCAATAAAAGCGAGTAATTTTAAGAACTTAAATGCAATGTTCTTTTAATTATTTCCTTTGGAGTTTTCCATGGACAATAAATACGGATTAGGTAGTACTAAGGTTGCAGTAAAAAAACATGAAACTAGTCATAAGTCTGAAGTAAATCACACTCCAGAATGTAAATTTTGCGGTAACAATAATTTAACGCTCAGCCCGACGATGCATGATCATCTTTGTAATGCCTGCGGCGAATGGCAAAATGATATTCCTCAAGGCTATTCAACAGGTCGAAGTAGCGATTACTAGGCAGTTTTGTTCCGCTTTATTTAAAGCTTCTAAAAACTCCACATCTAAACTTTCATCAATGGCTTTAAGTGCAGTATGAATTTTTTCAACTTGATTCCTATTATTTTCTAAAAAGGCGATTAAGCCTAAGGCCTTTAGAGTAGCTGGGTGGTTAGGATGTAATTTTAACGCCTGATGGTAGTATTCATTGCTTGCTGTCGCATCACCTAAATTCTCAGCTGCCGCGCCAGCATAGTAAAATGCTTCAGCAGATGTTGGTTCTGCTGTTATCCATTCTTGTGCAACCGAATTTAAAATATTCCATTTATCATTTTTGTAAGGGAGTGCAACACGCATAAAAAATGGTCTTTTATCTTCTGGTGCATCCCAGAGCGGTAGTTCGTTTGTTACCATTGAAGTAGTTTCAGGCGCATTAATTAATGCTTTCACCCACTTCACCGGCATATTGTAGTAATTAGCATTTTTCCCAGGACTTTTAAACGTACTAATGGCAATGAGTTCACCTTTTGTATTAAATACGGGGCTACCACTAGCGCCCATTACAAATGAGGCATTAGTACGAACAATATAACTGTCATCATGTCTATAAAGCGCTTTAATTTTCCCCTCAGAGTATTGAGGTTTTGGCGGGCCACCAGGAAAGCCAATCGAAAAGATAGCCTGCTCATAAGCAAGGTTTTCAGAATCACCAAGCACTACGGGTGTCATTTCTAGGTATTGAAAACGCATAATACATAAATCATGCTTCCAATCAGCTTTAAGTGCAACAGGCACAAAACCATCGCCAAACTTGCTAATTTTTACACCTACACTATTTGCTAACACATGGCAGTTGGTGGCAATTAAATCTTTACCTACAACAACACCAGTGCCTACACCATGACCACCTTTTTTAGTAGCAACATGCACTTTAACGACTGAAGACTTTAGTTTAAAAGAGAGCGTGTGGCGGTCATCTGCAAATACATTATTTTGAAAAAAACTGAAAACAAAAAAGATAATAAAAGAGCGCATTAAATTGGCCTTGTTATTTTATGGTCTAGTAGAGTTAGTCTAAGGTAATTCAAGTTGAACTACTAGTAAAGTGACTTTTGTTACAAAAGTAAATTAATCACTATTAAGTTAAAAATATTTTCAATATAGTGCGAAATGAGGATGAAACAGATTGTAAAGCCTTGTAGAATATACTTTTTTAATAGATAAAAAACATTAGATTGAATATTTATGATTATCAAATCAGAAGTAGTGGATTTAAATACGCCTACAGGGCTAATGCGCACTTATATACATAGACCTGCACATGATAAAAAAGTGCCAGCGATATTATTTTATTCAGAAATTTTTCATCAAACTGGACCAATTGAGCGTGCTGCCAAAATGATGGCAGGTCAAGGATACGCTGTGCTGGTTTCTGAAGTATTCCATGAACTTAACCCTATCGGCACAGTACTTGGTTATGATGATATGGGTCGCGAAAAAGGCAATGCCGATAAGGCTGCTAAAGATGTGCAAGGATACGACAGCGACAACCGCGCCATGATTGATTATTTAACTACAGTAGATTGGTATGATGGCAACTTGGGCGCAATGGGCTTTTGTATCGGAGGGCATTTGGCTTTCCGCGCAGCTCTTCAGTCAGAAGTAAAAGCAACTGCTTGCTTTTATGCAACAGACCTACATAGCTACACAATTCCAAATCAGCCAAACCAGCATAGTATGCAGCGCCTCGGTGATATTAATGGTGAGTTGATGATGCTTTGGGGCAAGCAGGATACCCATGTTGATACGGCTGGCCGTTTGCTGGTGTATGAAAAATTAACAACAGCCAATGTCGTATTTAGTTGGCATGAATTTAATGGCCAACATGCATTTATGCGTGATGAAGGTGATCGTTATGATCCACAATTAGCCATGGCAGGCTATACCCTAGCCACTGAAATGTTTAGTAACGCCCTAAAGTAGTAATGCAAGTAGTAGTACGCTAAAGAAATAATGCAAGTAGTAGTAAAGTAGCCAGATAATGCTAAAAGCAACGGCTGAATTATTAATCTAAATTATCAATTTAAGAGAAAAGACAATGAGCACAAAAAATGCTGACATCGGCCTAATTGGCCTCGCAGTGATGGGACAAAACCTAGTTTTAAACATCGCTGATCATGGTTATACCGTAGCCGTTTATAATCGTAGTGCAAACAAAACACGTGACTTTCTAGCTGAGTGTAAAGAGAATGAGCCTTCACACGAACGTGTGATTGGCCATGAAGATTTGGCTGCATTTGCATTAAGTATTAAACGCCCACGTAAAATTGTATTGTTAGTTAAAGCAGGTAAAGCCACCGATTTAACAATCAATGCATTATTGCCTTTCATGGAAGAAGGCGACATTATTATTGATGGTGGTAACGCGTTGTGGACAGACACTATTCGCCGTGAAAAAGAATTACATGCTAAAGGCATTGATTTTATTGGGTCTGGTGTTTCTGGTGGTGAGACTGGTGCACGCTTCGGCCCATCGCTGATGCCATCAGGTACCCGTAAAGCATGGGCGTCACTAGAGCCAATTTGGACCGCTATTGCAGCAAAAGTTGATCCAGAAACAGGCATCCCCATAGAAGGTGGCGAACCAGGAAAACCGATAGTAGGTGGCTTTTCTTGTGCAGAGTACATTGGTCCTGATGGGTCTGGTCACTATGTAAAAATGGTGCACAACGGTATTGAATACATCGATATGCAATTGATTTGTGAAGCTTACTGGCTTATGAAGCACTTACTAGGCATGAAGTCTGATGAGATTGGTAAAATATTTGAAGAGTGGAATAAAGGTGAGTTATCAAGCTTCTTGATCGAAATTACTGCGGATATCTTGCAACAAAAAGATCCAATGTCTAAAGAGTTTTTAGTCGACATGATTTTAGATGCAGCAGAACAAAAAGGAACAGGCCAGTGGACTGCAGCAAATGCACTTGAGCTTGGTGCTCCAGCTAATGCGATTGCAGCTGCGGTTTACGCACGTGGATTATCTAGCGTTAAAGAAGAGCGTGTGGCTGCAAGTAAGATTCTTACAGGTCCTAAAATTACACCAATTACAGACTCTAAAGCAAGAGCTGATGCAATTGATGCGATTAAGAATGCACTTTACTGTTCTAAAATTTGTGCTTATGCGCAAGGTTTTCAGTTAATTGATAAAGCGCAAGTGGCTTATAACTGGAAATTAAATTTTGGTGAAATATCACAAATTTGGCGTGGTGGTTGTATTATTCGCGCACGATTTTTGCAAAAAATTACGGCTGCATATGGTATTAACTCACGTTTGAAAAACTTGATGTTAGACCCATACTTTACAGAGGAGCTGAACAAAGGCCAAGAAGGTTGGCGTAAAGTAATTGCATTAGCAGTAACGAATGGTGTTCCTATACAAGGTTTTGCTGCTGCGTTAGCTTATTATGATGGTTATCGTAGTGCAGATTTACCAGCTAACTTATTACAAGGTCAACGGGATTACTTTGGCGCACATAGTTATGAGCGCAAAGACAAACCGCGTGGTGAGTACTTCCATTTAGACTGGCCTGAGCCAGGACGTCCGCAAATTGCTATTGAGTAGTTTGTTGTTTTAAAAAAAGGGTGGCGAAAGCTGTCCTTTTTTATTTTGTTCTTCAAGTTTAATTTAAATGCAGTCGCAATTTGCTTCTATATATCTTCTAAAATAAGTTGTTCCAAATACAATGCTATTAGACGAGTTGATGCTGTCTAGTTGGTAGTCTTTCGGCTTGTTTGCAAAGTGATTAATATTATTTATTTTTGTATCGTTTGTTGGCAGTGAATCATTTTGTTGATTAGCAGCTTTTTCCATGATTATTTTCCTTTTGGGAGTTAAAGTAATTGGAATTTTGTTCCAAAGAATGGTTGAGCATGATTGATAAAAAAGGTTCATACTTAATTGTTATATTTGACGCCCACGTATTAAATAATGGCATATAGTATTTGGAGTGACCTTATTTTTTGCGAAATGCTCACAACTATATCTAATTACGGCAGTTATCTTTAATATCCTTAGTGTTTATTTACAATTTTTAATCAGCACCAAATTTAAAATTTACGTAAAATAACATTTAATATTAACAACTATTGAATAACTCAATGCAAATAACGCTCAATGGGAATTTAAACCCCTGGAACTTACAAATTATTATTGGAAATGCAAAATGCCACTGTTGTTACAGCAAGTGATGCTGCTAGTTTTATTCGCCCATCTCAGGCATGATTGTTTAAGAGAACAGTAAATATGGGAATTAACGAACGCTATGCTTTTACTATCAGTGTCGAAACGGCTTATCTAGTTGATCAATCTAGTGAGGAAGATGATCGATACGCTTTTTCTTACATCGTGACGATTACGAACGTAGGTCAAGTTGCAGCCCAATTAATTAGTCGTCATTGGGTTATTACAGATTCAGAAAATAAAGTGTCAGAGGTAAAAGGTCTTGGTGTGATAGGTGAGCAACCTTTATTGCAACCAAATGAAAGTTTTGAATATATGAGTGGTACGGTATTAGCAACCAATGCAGGGACTATGCATGGAACATATCAAATGGTTGCTAACGACGGCACACAGTTTGAAGCGATTATCGAGCCTTTTGTGTTGGTTGTTCCTAGGGTGTTGCATTAGGTTGTAATTGTATATGTTTAAAAAACTAACCATTTTGTTAATTGGTTTGATGATCGCGGGCTGTGCTAAAAAACAGATCAAACCTATTGGGAACCCAGTATGCGATTGTACTAATTTAAAAACTCAAACTCAAAAACCACAAGATTTAGAAAAACTAGCGCCAGTTCAATTAACCAAATCATCTACTGCTGATCAACCCAAGGTAATTGAAGTTAGTCCAAATAAGAATGAGCCAACTGTAAGAATAGATACATCAAAGTATCCATTATTGAAGCCTGCTGCCTGGCAAGATTTAAACGGTATTTTAGAAGATAATTTGGACGAAGCTTGGCCAGCTTGGTTACAAAGCTGCACAACCTTAGTAAAAAGATTGCAATGGCAAACCGTATGCGTTGCGGCTAAACAACTTCATAAACCGAATAGTGCAGCCATCATAGAATATTTGACTACACATTTTAATGTGTATAAGACACGCAATGAAAATGGATCTGACTCGGGAAAGATCACAGGCTATTATCAGCCTTTGCTAAATGGCAGTAAAAATAAATCTGCCAAATATCCTTATCCTTTATATCGTCAGCCAGAGGATTTAATTACAGTTGATTTAGGTGAGCAATATCCCGAACTAAAATTTAAGCGAGTACGTGGACAGTTAGTAGGCAATAAGCTCGTACCGTATAGAAGTCGTGCTGAGATTGATGCAAGTCCATCACCTTTAGTAGGGACAGAAATTTTTTGGATAGATGATATTATCGATGTATTTTTCTTACATATTCAAGGCTCTGGTGTGGTGCAATTAGAAAATAGTGAGCAGGTGCAAGTCGGTTATGAAAACCATAATGGCCATAATTACCAATCTATTGGTCGTTTGCTGATCGAGCGTGGTGAAATCTCTAAACATAAAGCCTCGATGCAAGGTATTAAAAACTGGGCACGAAATAATTTAGATAAGTTACAAGAACTGCTGAATAGTAATCCGAGTTACGTGTTTTTTAAGGAGTTGCCATCAGGTCTGCCTGGCCCATTGGGTGCATTAGGTGTGCCGATTACTGCGCAACGTAGTGTGGCCGTTGATCGAAAATTTATTCCGCTAGGTGCGCCAATATTTTTATCAACGACACAGCCGAACAGTAATAAACTACTAAAAAAATTAATGTTGGCTCAAGATACGGGAGGCGCTATTAAAGGTGGTGTACGTGCTGATTTCTTTTGGGGCGCAGGGGATGCTGCAGGTGAAAAAGCGGGGTCAATGAATCAAGTAGGGAAGATTTGGGTATTGCTGCCAAAAAACTTTAAGCTTAATTGATTTTTTGAGTTTAACTAGCTTGTAAAAGTGCGTCCTTTAAACTTGTAAGTATTAAACTTACTTGTTCATTACATACATAGTTACTTCAAATCCAAAACGCATTTCAGTAGCAGCTGGTGTTGTCCACATAGTAGTTCTCCTTTTTGTTTAAATTCGCAAAGCATGCGCTTTACGTGAACACTATATTACTGATGCTATTAATAAAAACAAGTGTTTAATCTGCTTAAAACGTGTTCATGATTTTCATTAGATTAAGCATTACCTTTAATTCGTTTAATTAATTTTTTAATCGCTTTTCTGCCAATTGTACGTTTGAGTTTTACTTTGAAGTCATACAAGTAAAAAGGCACTTTGTACCGCAAATCAAATTGTCTACCTATTAGTGCTAAATACTGCCGCATAAACCCCACTCGACCTGGCCAATGTAGCTTGTTACAAACCCTAGTAAGGTCAGCCATTCTTAAATTAAATGGTACAGAGTGGTCGTAAGTATGCAGGCGTGCAGTATCGATCAAAGAAAAGCTTAATGAATTATCTTCTTGGATATTGACTAAAATATTACCACCTGAGAAATCTCTAAAATGAATACCGCTTTTATGCATATAATTACAAAACCGGGAAAATTGAGGATAAATATCATTCGGGGTGATATTTTTATAACTCGTTTCATCTCGAGCAAATGCTGAGAATATCTCTGCTATGTTGAAGTCGGATTTATGATATTCACAGATATAATAATTTTGTTTTAATGAGCCATCTCCGGCCTTTTCAAAATAGGCCACCGGGAGTGGCGAGTCGATGCCGCGTCTTAATAATTCCATTGCTCCATTCCAACTGCGTTTTGCTTTGCTTGGTTTAAACCGGTCTAGAAATGCTTTATGTGGGTACATTGTTACAGGCTGCTTAATGGTTAACTGTTGATGCTTATTACGAGGATCATCAAGCGTCCATATCGCATTTCTTGCATGGCGTAACGTTTTGTCTTTGGAAGGGCTTTGTATTTTTTCTGGATTTATATTTTTGAGCAACGTATTCATTTCTTCAATATTTTTAGTAAGTATCAAGCCCTGCCAACCGTTCTGATTAAATTGAAAATACTGTTTGTTGTCAATATGACGATAAATACTAAGATGGCTAGTTAGTTCTGGTTGCGATTTTATTTCAATATTGGTATTTTTATTCCAAATCAAATAGATAGGTGTCTCGGTGATTAACCCTATGTTATTTCTTAAAGTTTTTCCATTACGGTGTAGTAACTCTGCTTTCTCTAAGCTTGAAGCTGCGTAAACATCATTCAAAAATGCCACCTTGCCATTGATAGTCCAGGCAACATGAATAATTTGATTGTATTTACTAAATTCATGAATTTCTAAACCACTAGCACTGCTAATGGCTCGTTGGTAGTATGCGCCTTGAAGCTGTTTGATCACGGTTTGCATGGCATAAAAACTAGGGTGCCTTTCATAGTTTTTTAATTCACCATCTGCATTTTTATAATGAGCAATACGTTCCAGTTTTGGATATTGTGCATCAAGTAAGCCGTCAGTGATTAAACCTTCACGATGACAGATGAGAGCTCCCCAATTTATTTGTTGCAATGTGTTTGAGGCAGCTAATAATGTGAAGTAGCGTGTAAGATAGTCAGCTTGTTTTTCTCTACCATTTTTTAGACGCCGCTTAATACGATAAATTGCCCAAAATGCAGCAGACGAAATAGTGGTAGGCACATCAAAATCGTTACCAATTTTTTGCAAAATATTGGCTTTTTTTATCAGATTATATTTGAGTTTTTTTGCCCATTGATATTTTAAAATCCGATGATCAAACCGTTCTGGTTCTGACACACGTTCTACAAACAAATTATTGCTATGTACATCTGGTAACTGATTTTTTTCTTTGAGTATTTTGAGAATGCCAATATTATAAACCGGCTCAAAATCTTGTATATTTGGACCTATTAGTTTGATCCCGCGAGGTTTAATAGCACTGTAAGCGATATCCCAGACAGTTAAAAAACTGTTTAAATTGTAGCCAGACCATACTTTTCGATTAATAGTATTTCCGACTTCTATCTGCTTAAACTGAGCACCATAACGATCAAGTAAGATTCCTAAAAATGAGCTCCATGCTTTTTTATGCGAAGCTTCAAACATGCTTTTAGCTGCTTCATAAGGTGGAATTAAGCGTAAAGTGACATTAAATTTTTCGTGTAATAAACGCTTTAGAAAACGTTCATTAAAGCTACCTAAGTCAGCATAGCTAAAGTCTAAACGCACATTATTTACACTCAATGCTCTTAATTCTTCAATAATGTAAGTGTCAACTGCAGGGTTTGGGTTTGAAGCCACACAAACACCAAAAAAATCATCAGGTACAGCATGATTATTTTTTGGTAAATGACTGTTCTTGTTGATTAAACCACCAGTTAAAATATAACTGAGACCATTAAAAGCGACTTGCTTGGATAGCATAGGAGGTAATTTTTTACCCATGCTTTTTAGCTTTAACAAAGAGTGGTAGCAAAGAGTTTGTCATTGATTATTTAGATGCTTAAAAACGCATTATAAATGTTAATTGATTAATCTCAATTTTGTTTTTTTATCCAGGCAAAAAAACTAGTTAAATACTCTGGCTGACGGATGCATAAATAAATAGTCATTAAGGAAGTGAGCATTGCTGTGATCAAAAATAGTTCTGGGATATTGAAACCTAGACTAAAGACCCATAAGGAGACAGCAGCAGACATGACCATAAACAATGCATTCATAATATTGTTGCCAGCAATCACTCGAGATGCATGACTTTTTTCGGTATTGCTTTGTATGAATGCATATAGTGGCACAATGTAAAAACCACCAAATAAGCCAATCAGTAAAACATCACCTAAAACCCGTATGCTACTGAAGTGAATAAAAAAATCTAGATATGTATTTTTTGATTGAATATTAGCGACTGTTTGTTTAAATTGTATGCTGGAAAAATAGAGATCAGCACCAAATATAATTAATCCTAATGCACCAAAAATAACTAAACCTAGTTCCACTTTATGATTGGATAACTTTTCACAAAGTAAAGAGCCAATACCAATGCCTAAAGAGAACACACTGAGTAACAATATAAAAACACCTTCATTGCCATTAAGCACATTTTTAGAAAAACTGGGAAACTGGGCTAATAAAGTTGCGCCAATAAACCAAAACCAAGAAATGGCTACAATGGCTAGCCATAAAGATTGGTGTTGCCAAATGAATTTTAAGTTATTAAAAGTTTCAGTAATCAGATTCCAGTTTATTTTTAATGTTGGTGCTCCGGCAGGTGAGCTTGGTACATCTTGGCTTGTCCAGTAGCCAAGGATAGCTAGACTAACTATTGTGACGCTGATCAACCCTTCATTTGTTTGTTGCGATGCAAGCCATGCGCCTAAAATTTGGCCTAATAAGATTGCGAGGAAACTGCCCATTTCAAGCACGCCATTTCCACCAACCAGTTCATCCTTATTTAAATGTTGTGGTAAATAAGCGTATTTAACTGGGCCAAACACGCTTGATTGAATGCCCATCATAAATAGTGCAATCGCTAATAACCAAATGTTATGTAGGAAAAACCCAAAACTTGCAAATAGCATAATGAAAATTTCTGTCAGTTTGACGTAGCGAATAATCGTGGATTTTTCAAACTTGTCAGCTATTTGTCCTGCAGTTGCCGAAAAAATAAAAAATGGCAGTATAAATAAGCCTGGTAATAATGTTGTAAGTTTTCCACTATCCATTGTAGTAAGAGATAAGGTGTGAAAAGCAACAAGGGTAATCAGTGCAGTTTTAAATACATTGTCGTTAAAAGCACCTAAAAATTGCGTAAAGAAAAGTGGACGGAAACGTTTTTGTTGCAGTAATTGAAATTGATTGCTCATCGTATTATATAAAAAATTTAATATGATATTTTTTATATCTGATGGACATTGCTAAGCAAAAACATGTTTAGTTTCAAAGATATTTTTACTAAAATGAACACCATCAAAACTTATCAAACGCTTAACGGCAAAATCAAACATAAGCGGGTTGTATTTCTTCAACGCTCGTAGAAAAGGTAAGTGCTCACTACCAAGAAGCCTCATATGATACAGTTGTCTTGTATTAATGAGCGGCATAATAGCTGGCAATGGATAATCAGAGCCGTTGACTAAGCGGTCATGCCAATCAGTCCGTTCTAATATTCTTTTGATCGCCCAGGAATGATTGATTAATGTAATTGCTGATATTTCACCATAGGCTAAGGTCTTGTAGTCTTGCGTATCCATCAGTCGACTAAACAAATCTAAGCTACTAATACGCTTATTACCATTATCTAAATCATCATCATCACCATCGCTGGCGCAATGCGCAAGTACAACACGAACGCCCTGATCTAAAGCGCGCCTTAACCTGAGAGGGTTTCCGTGATTTTGGTCTCCACCTTGTACTGCACTTTCTCGTCCAGTATGGGTAATAATTGGAATATTAAGATCAACCACTTTTTTATAAAACAAATCACATTTGGGGGAGGCTGGGTCAATGCCCATGCCCGGTGGTAACCATTTAATCGCCCGTGCACCTGCTACTTTTGCTCGCTCTAATGCATCAATGGCATCTGGACGGTAAGGATGAATAGAAGCCACCCATTCAAAACGGCCAGGGTGCTTTTTAGCGATTTTAGCTGCATATGTATTTGGGATATAAAAAATGGAATTAGTTTTGTTGGGTTTGCCATTTCCATCATGAAACCAATCAAATGCAAACAGCATACTTTTATATCCTATTGGCATTTCTTTAGATATGTTGAGCATACGATCAATCATACTAAGGTCAACATTTTTTGGGTTTGCACAAGCGCCATTTTCATAGAATAATTTTTGTACTTTTAGCATTGGATACCCCCAACTGTCCATGTTTGGGTTAAACCATATGCCACTATCGTTATCGCCAGTACCAACGACATGAACATGACTGTCCCAAACTTGGTAGGGATCAATCCCATTCCAGACTTGTTGCATCAGGGGGTGTTCATTTAGATAGTCAGGCAGCCCCGTGAGGCAAGGGTTGTTAATGCCAGCATCAGGCCAAAGTTTATAGCCAGCATAAGTTGAACCAGCTAAACCAACGGCGCCTAGGCCGAGTAGAAATTTCCTTCTATTCATTAAACAGTTGCTGCCATCACTTTAAGTTTAACGTAGTTTGTTTTGCCAGTACCTAGTAACGGAATTTCTTCTAGATATATAATTTTACGGGCGATGGCAATTTCTGCACTGCCTAGACTTTTAGCAACAACAGTTAAGTCGTCCCGGGTTAACTCAGGGTCTGTTGTAAATAACACAACATTCTCACCACGTTTAATCTCTTCTTGACTACTTGCTGCATGTTGAAATTCTGGTGCAGCTGTATAAGCTATTTTCTCTACCACTTCTAGCGAAACCATCTCACCTGCAATTTTGGCAAAACGCTTCACACGGCCAATAATATGGACATAACCTTGATTGTCGATTTCTACAATATCACCCGTGTTATACCAGCCATCTACAGGTGGTGCTAATACACCTGGATTATTAAATAAATAGTAGCCCATCATGATATTACTACCTTTGACATGTAGTAGACCGCCTTTTTCAATACCTGGTACATGTTCTAATTTATGCTCCATACCTGGAAACAATTGACCAACACTGCCGTTAAGGTTTGCCATGAGTGTATTGGCAGAGACACCTGGTGCACATTCCGTTGTGCCATATGCTTCTAAAATTCGAATACCAAATTTATCTGAATAGACTTTACGAACTTCATCATTTAGCTTTTCTGCACCAGCTAGTACTATTCTTAATTTGTAAAAATCATGTGGATGTGCAAATTTTGCATAATTACTTAAGAATGTACTAGTGGCAATAAAAACAGTGCAACCACGGTCGTAAATGACCTCAGGGATGATTTTGTATTGCAATGGGGATGGGTATAACAATATTTTTATCCCATTTAATACTGGTAATAAGGAACCCGTAAAACCAAAGGCATGGAAAATAGGTAGTACCATCATAAATTTATCCCCTGGGGATAAATCAAACATTGCCATAATTTGTGCAACATTAGCAAGTATGCTTTTGTGGGAATGGACAACACCTTTTGGTTTGCCTTCTGAGCCAGAAGTGAACAAAATAACTGCTTTATCTTCTGGGTTAGTGATCTCCATTGCGGAACGTGGAAAATGTAAGGCATAGCCTATGAGCCATATACGATCTAAAATGCCAAATTTCGTACGTAAATCCTCTAGATAAACGACATTAATACCTTTGAAGTTTTCGACAACACTTTCAAGTTTGGCTGTTTTGATAAATTTACGTGAAGAAATAATAGTTTTTATTTTGGCTGCCGTGCAGGAGTTTTGTATGCCAGCAGCTCCAGACGTGTAGTTTAGTAAGGCAGGTAAGCGATTAAATGCTGACATACCTAATATCAATGCCAGTGTGTTAGTTATATTAGGCATTAATAGACCGATAGCTTCATTTTTTTGACTAACCTTGCAAGCAATCCGGCCTAATGCAAGACTCTTTTTTAGTAAGTCTTGATAGGTTTCTTCAACTTCGTTCATGTCTTCAATAATTTTGGTTTTAGCGCCAAACTTATCGATAGTATCTAAAAATGCTTCGAAAAAGGTTTTACTTTTTTGTGCTTGAAACAGCATATTTTGCATGATACTACGCATAGCTTCACCGACTATTCTGCGTTTTTGTTTTGCACTAAGTGATACTTGATTACTTGGGTTTTCAATCACAATCTTAGTGGTTGGCAATACCGTCAAGGTGACTCTAGGAAATAATTTGCGTGGATGCTCACCTGAAAGCCTGCCAAAGTAAGATTGTGCTGCGCCTTCAACACGTACAGGTAAGATATTTGCACCAGTTTTAGCGGCCAAAAAGCCAGGCCCGTCATAGATTTTCATTAGGCTACTAGTGGTGGTGATACGACCTTCTGGAAAAATGATAACGTTTTCGCCCGCTTTTAATCTCCGTATCGCTTTTTTCATTGCGAACGGACTTGCTGGGTCTACTGCCAAATATGGCGTTAAGCGTAAAAGTTGTCTACAAACTATATTTTTTAATACGCCAGTATTAACGAAAAAAGTAGCTCGCTTTGGAATAAATAAACCGAGTAATAAGCCATCTAAAAATGACTCATGATTTGCCACGATTAATAAACGGTCTTTGTCCGGGATATTCTCTAAGCCATGAACTTTGACCCTAAAGATTATTTTACAAATTATTTTTAATATAGTCGCAATCATTCGACATGCTACTCCAAACAACTCTTATCTTATGTAGCTTAGCAGAGTTTGGTATCGAAGTTTCGAAATCAATGTTTTATATTAAGTAGAGTGATCGAACGTTGTGTGTTTAATTAGCTAAGACTTTATCTATAAAAATTAGATATGAAAACACTAATTAAAGTTTAACTTACTATAGCCAAGTAAAGTGCCGGTCGCATAAGCGGTGTCTACTAATGAGATTTGGTAATCACCTATCGCATTTATTTCTTTAATTTGTGCTTCACCAAGCCTAGTTAAGGTTTCTAGCACTTCTGTCATGGTCCGCAAGCCTTCATTAAACTGCTTTAATTCGGCTTCATAATTAATGCCCGCAATAAGTACCTGCTGTCTTGCTGCTAGAATTCTTTGCCAGTCTTGCTCAACGTGGTCGACAGCATCATATATTTCTTTTTTCACGCTAAGCGTTTGCAACGTTCTGGTAGTAAGGCGCTGACTTCTTTGTTGCACAGCACGGGATAAACGTGCCTTACGAGCTTCATTACTAATAGGCATTTCAAACTTAAACCCTAGTGACCAATCGCTAAAGTCACTCCCTACGATATCTTGATAAGAATCACCTAAGCTGTTAAAGGTGTTTGATAATGCACCATATTGATAATCGAGTGTGAATAATGGCAAAGTTTGGTTTTCTAAATATTCGATTTTAGTTAAATCCGCAGCTAGTTTAAGTTCTTGTGCTAGAAGCTCGATACGGTCGTCCAATGCATCTTCCATGAGTTGTTTGCGATTAATGTCGAACTTAACTAAATTTGGTGCTGTACTCGGTAAGAATACAGAATCTAAAGACGCATCATCGCTTATATCATTTAACAAGAATTGTAATTGGCGATTGGCAAGTTTTAAATTAGTTTCAGCAATAATGAGTGCTTCCATTCGGTCTGCTACGCCAATTTCTGACCGACTGATTTCAACTGCAGCAGTCAGCCCCGCATCAACACGCTGCCTGACCATTTCTAAATTACGCTGGGCATATTCGTATTGTTGCCTTCTAACATCTAATGCACCCCAGCTTTCATATAGCCGCCAATAGGCTTTATCGACCATAGCGATGATGCGAATAGTTTGTAGTCGAGTTTGTAGCGTCACCGCTTGTTGTTCAAAACCTGCTATACGAATGCTAGCTTCGTTTACATCCTTACCAGCGTTTCTTAACAATGGTTGGCTGAACGAGAAACGCAAAGCACTTTGATATTCATCACTATCAAATTGACCACTATTTCTTGTTGTTCTTTTGTTAGATAAAGGCGTACTTAATCTAACAGTGCCACCAGTACGCAGTGGCACACGAATGCCGGCTTCAGCATCAAAGCCTTTAGTCTGTTGTTCTAATCTGTCTAGTTTTACTTCTTGGTTGTTTAATGTAGGGTTAGTTGATTTGAAGCCAACGTAATCAGAAGATGCTCTGGGGCTATCATTATCGTTATATTGGGCATATACATAAAAAATCTGATCAAACTTTGCTTCTTCTTCCCTAACATCGCTGCTCGCAATATCTGGGGCAATTTTAGCAACTTTAATGCCTAAATTGTTGGCTAATGCCTTTACTCTTAAATCAGCTAAAGTAAATTGAAATGCTTTGTTACCTGCTTGTAAATTTGGCTCTAAAACACTAGCCTCTTCTGGATTCGCATAGGGAATAAGTACCTTTTTAATATCTAAATCTAAGGCTGGCTTTGCTGGGGGGGTAGTAGCTTTATTTTCATTAATGGCATCTTGAAGTGATTTTGCTGGGCTATCAGAGTAGTTTTCAAGTGTTAATATTTCATCTTGTTGCAGACGCTGTTTTGATTTTTCTGTTGCTTTATCAATTTCATTTGCAGGCGTGCTAACTGAATATAACAAGACCCCACAAATATTTATGACACTGATTAACTGGCTCTTAAAGTTTAAGATGCTCATCCTATTTGCTTGAGCTCTGCATTACATTAGTAGACGCTTCTTGCGGCAAACGTGCAGGGAAGCCATTTACTAGTCGCCATAATTCATAACCAATTGAAACATCGTTTAAAAGCACCCAAGCTTTAGCACTAACACCTTGTCTTATAAATCTGGCAGATGGCCATTTTTCTTTTTCAGTTGGGATGACCATAATTCTGAAATTACCTTGCCCATTATCAGTTGAGTCAACAAAAGACACTTTACCTGCAAAAGTACCTATGCCAACGTTGGGCCAGCCTGCAACTTGAATTGCTGGCCAACCTTCAAATTCAAGTCTTACTTCACTGTCTTTCACGATCAATGGCGCATCCCTGCCGTCAACCCATAACTCAACAGCACGAGATTCAGTATCCGGTACTATTACTAATAGTGACTGGCCTTTAGAAACTACTTGAGATTGTGTGTTGATTGGTAATCTAAAGATTACGCCGTCTCGCGGTGCAATTACTTTTTGCATGTTTTGTCTTGATAGATTGATTTCTGAGCTAGTTAAACTGTTTTCGCTATCAGCTAATTCACCTCTTATTTTATTAATGACGGCGTCACTGGAATCTAGAGAGGCTTGTGTATCTGCACGTATTTCTAATATTTCCGCTTGCGCAGATTGTGCTTCAGCTTGTGCTGATCTGTAATTAGCTTGTGCACTATTTAAACCGCGTTTAGCAATAATCAGATCTCGCTCTGCTACTTCTACATTACGCTTTGATACTAAACCATCTTTAAGTAGACGCTGTAATCGTTTTTCCTGAAATTTTGCTGTATCCAATGTTGCTTCGTTTGCGCTTACTCCTTCTGAATTAGCTCGAATTTTTTGCTTGGCAACATCTAATTTAAATTCGGCAGCAGAAATTTTTGCATCTCTCGATGACATTAAATTTAGCTGCTGTATTTTATACGACTCTAGTTCATTAGTTTTTGCATCTAGTTTTGTTTTTTGATTATCACGCTGAGCTTGTAATCTATCTTTAAATAGCGGGTCAATATCGCTAATTTCGACTAATACATCACCTTTTGAGACCTTGCTACCTTCTTGCACATACCATTGACTAATTACACCACTAACAGGTGCATCAATATTTTGAATGCGCTCAGATGCAGAAAATGCAGTGACTGAACCGGTAGCAGTTACATTTTGTGTCCAAGGTAAAAACATTGCCATTACAGGCAGTATAAAAAAAGAAAAGCCTAAGAATTTAGCATATTGGCGGACAAAGTCTGGAGTTTGCGCTTCTGATAAAACTATATCTTTTGCATGGTTTACTTGACTCATTTTTTATCTCCAAAGAGATCGGCCAGTAAAATTTCTTGATCAAACTGATCAGCGATATGTTTAAAGCGAGTAGTCACTAACAGCATCCATTCTTGTTTTCTACTCAGTAAGTAATTAATCACAACTTGAGTTTGTTCTGGGTTTAAATTATCAATCATACCGTCAATAATGAGTAAGTCAGGTTTGGTCACCACAGCTCTAACTAGCATTAAGCGTTGCAATTGAGTAGTGGATAAAGGCGCCCCGAATGCAGTTAATTGTGTATCCAGTCCATTTTCTAAAATCGCAAGATCGTCTAATAAGCCTAACTTAGTGAGTACATCATTAATGTCATGCATCGATATTGCATTATTATCAAGTCTAATATTGTCTAAAACACTCCCCTCAAAAACCTCAACTTGAGCAGAAATTCCAATTTTGTTTCTTAAGCTTTGTCTATTAATTTGACGAATATCGACACCGTCGTACTCAATAAAACCTTTGTTAGGTATTCTAAGCCCAGTAATTAAAGTAACAATAGTTGATTTTCCAGTGCCCGAAACACCCCTGATAGAGAGGCTTTGACCTTTTTGGAGTTTGAAGTTTATATTTTGTACAGGATGGACACGTTCAGTATAAGCAAAACTTAGTTCATTAACACTAAGCGAGTTAATGATTTGAGGCTCAACTTGATTTGGTTTTATTTCTTCTTGTGGCAAGTCATCTAAGACGCCTATTTTGTCTACTGCCGCTAAAATATCATAGTAGTCTTCTAGCTTATTAACTACTCTAACAAACGCAGCTAAAATACCAAAGAAAATTAATTCTGCGGCGACAAACTGACCTAAGTTAATTTGGCCGTTGACCACTAAAATACCGCCAACTGCTAGCATGGCTGTGCCAATGAAGGCATAAAACATGACACCAATTAAATTTTGTAAAAGCAAGCATTGGAAATGTGACGCACGTTTGTTTAAATACTCTGACGTTAATTTATTCGTAATTTTTTCTGCGCGCTGTAGACCGTTATAAAATTTAAATAGATAAAAATTACCTGCAATTGTCTCTAGCCAAGCTGCTGTCGCATATTTAGCTTTAGACTCGTCAATCGCTGTTTTCGTGGCATTTTTGCCTAATATACTGATGATAAACCACAAGAATATTAAAACAATGACGACAATAATAGCGAAGTAAAAGCTATAGAATATTAGAATTAGGCTTCCGATTAGTCCTTGTACAGACGCAATAAGCCCAACGGTTAATAGTGTTGCTGTTGATTTTTGTATGGTTGTAATATCGAAAAATCGATTAACCAGCTCAACAGGGTTGGTAGTATCATAAATACTTGCTTCGGCACCTTGGGTATTTTGCGCTACTTGCATCGCAGTACCAACAAATAGTCGTCGTTGAATATGCTCAACCACGTAGTCTTCAAGAACAAACAGTAAGCCAGATAATACTAATAAGAAGAATAAAATTATGGAGATGACAATCAATGGTTGAATGACACCACCCATTGTGACGTTGTTGACTAATGCTTGAACGGCAACAGGTGTTGCAACACTCAACAAGCCATAACCCAATGTTAAATACACTAAAATCATAATATCGCTACTTTCGTTGCGTATCAGTTTTACTAATCTTTCCATTGGGGATAAGTTTGATTGTTTATTCATTATTATTTCTATAATTTACATTATGTAATGTGACATAGATTGTAACATTTGATTCAAAAAAACGGCTCGCAAGCGAGCCGTTTTCATTACTATATATTACGCTACTTAGTAACTATAAGCACGCTCGCCATGCACTGATGTATCAAGGCCTTCACGTTCTTCTTCTTCAGAAACACGTAAGCCGATAACCATATCCACAATTTTATATGCGATGTATGCAACAATACCAGACCATGCCATTGTGATTAAGACACCTTCACCTTGAATCATTACTTGCTCAGCAATACTAGTATCCATACCGATACCACCAAGACTAGAGTCAGTAAACACACCTGTTAATAGTGCGCCAACAATACCACCGACACCGTGTACACCAAATACATCAAGTGAGTCATCTGCGCCAAGCATTTTCTTAAGGCCAGTAACACCCCATAAGCATAAGAAACCACCAGCCAAGCCGATAATAATTGCGCCAATTGGACCAACTGAACCACAAGCAGGCGTAATAGCAACTAAACCAGCAACAGCACCTGAAGCGGCACCTAGCATAGAGGCTTTACCTCTAGTGAATGTTTCGCCCATTGTCCATGCTAGAACAGCAGCAGCAGTAGCTAATAAAGTGTTGATGAAAGCTAGAGTAGCACCACCAGTAGCTTCTAAATTAGAACCAGCATTAAAGCCGAACCAACCTACCCATAGTAGTGAAGCGCCTACCATTGTCATAGTCAGCGAGTGAGGTGTGAATGCTTCTTTACCGTAACCAATACGTTTGCCTACCATGTAAGCACCCACCAAACCAGCCATCGCTGCATTGATGTGTACCACAGTACCACCAGCAAAATCTAATGCACCTTTATCTAGTAAATAACCACCAGTACCCCAAACCATATGCGCGATAGGAATGTAGCTGAAAGTAAACCAAATTAGAGAGAATAATAATACAGCGCTGAACTTCATGCGTTCTGCAAACGAACCAACAATCAGCGCACATGTAATACCAGCAAAAGTACTTTGAAAAGCAATGAAAATCATTTCTGGAATCATTACGCCGTCAGTAAATGTCGCTGCAAGTGAGTCCATTGTTACACCTGATAAGAATACCTTGCCTAGGTCACCAACAATTAGACCTTCGCCACTACCAAAAGCCAAGCTGTAACCGTATACCGCCCACGCTACTGAAATCAGTGAGAAAACTACCAATACCTGCATAAGGACAGATAACATATTTTTACTACGGACCAAACCACCATAAAATAGCGCTAAACCGGGAACAGTCATTAAGATAACTAGTAAAGTTGCTACCATCATCCAAGTGGTGTCACCCTTATCTACAGTTGGTACTACTTCCTCAGCCATTACTTCAACTGCTTCTGTTGTTTCATCTGCGACCATTTCCATGGCAGCTTCTGCCGCTTCTGGTAAATCTTCTGCATAACTAATGCCACTACTGGCCATAGCACTCATGCCGACTAAAGCAACAAGTGAAAACATTGATAATAACTTTTTCATTTTATTTACCTCTCTTATAGCGCTTCTGCGCCAGTTTCACCTGTACGAATACGGGTGACTTGCTCTAAATTAAAGACAAAAACTTTACCATCACCAATTTTCCCAGTGGCGGCAGTTTTCTCAATTGCTTCTACAACTTGGTCTAAAATTTCATCAGAAATTGCGATTTCTAGTTTAACTTTAGGTAGAAAATCAACTACATACTCAGCGCCACGATAAAGTTCTGTATGCCCTTTTTGACGGCCGAAACCTTTTACTTCTGTTACTGTAATGCCTTGCACGCCAATGGCGGATAATGCTTCACGTACCTCGTCAAGCTTAAATGGCTTGATAATTGCAGATACAAATTTCATAGTTGCCTCCTAAAGTTTGAGTGTTTAATAAAGCTAGCAACTACTAACTTTATTATTTTTAAAATATTATTTAGAATGCACGACTTACCGTTAATATGAAGCGATCATCAGTTAAGTCTGCTGTTTCTGTTCTACCATTAAAGCTAGAACCGCCCCAACCATCACCCTGCCAGTAACCTGAATCATCAGCACCAACGTAAGCTAATTCTGCACCCCAGCCCTCAGAGCCCGCTAGAGAAAACGACTTAGCAACCGCTATTTTGTAATCTGTGTAATCAAGGCTCCTTTCACCGTTATAGCCTCCGCCCTCAAGATAAGCGGTATTTCTTGGATCAATTGAAGCGCCAACGTTTAGGTGACCAACGTGGCCAATTAAAGTCCAGCCACCACTAAACGGATATTCAGCATTTAATTCAACGTAAGTAGAAAATTTAGTATCGTCAGTATATCCAGTGTCTTTATCTACGCCGAACCAGTTACCTAGTGTGGTTGAAATTTGTGCGCTGAAATAGCTATATGAAAGACCGACGTTAGCTTCATAAGTATTCCAAGAATTATCATCGGCTACATCAGTACCAGCACCATTCGAACAACCACCACCAGTAACAGCGCCATTACCACAATCGCCCCAGTTGCCACCTGGATAGGTATAAGCAATTACACCAACAGAGTAACCAATACCAGTATCGCCAATGCCATTACCATAACCAGCGTAGTAGTCAATTTCTAATGAAGCATCTGGGAACGTATTAGGTGAGACGTTTGAAGCCCAAGTCCCAGCATAGAAGCCGCTGCTGTGCTCGACATCAAAACCACCTTGTAAAGCTGGTTTATGAAAGTTTTGTGAAAGACCACGTACATAGTAATCTGATGTATACGCAACGTTAGAGCTGAATGACCAATCGGAAGCAGGTACTTCTTCTGCTGCGTGTGATATTACAGGTAACGCAAATACGCTAAATAATGAGGCCAATTGAATTAATTTCTTCATATTGTAAAACTCCCTAAAATATTAAACGCGCCAAAATGGCGGCTAGTTGGATTAGGTATAGCAATACCCATGCCAAAAAAATTTGCTTTAATATCAATAACTTAACTATATAATTAATTTTTTTTTGGTGCATGAAACATGGAAAAAGCTGTTAAAATTACTCTAAATATTGAGGAGTGAGTATGTTAAATTCAGAAAATTTAAATAATTTATCTAATAAAATCAGAAGGTTGTTAGAAAACTCCCCAGCTGAAGATTTAGATAAAAATATACATGCACTAATTCAGGGCGCATTCACCAAGATGGGGCTGGTTTCGCGCGAAGAGTTTGATGTGCAAGCCAAAGTGTTAAGGAATGCACAAGAACAGCTTAAAGCCTTAGAGAATAAGTTATCAACACTTGAAGCACAGTCTAAATAACATGTGCTTTAGTCCATTTATTGGCTGAGTGATATAAGGAAGTGGAACTTACGGTGAATCAGTTGTCTGAATAAAGCGCAATTATTCAGCTACGTGTTAAACAGGCGCGTGCTTCATGAATCAAGCCTCAGTAAAAAGCTAATTTTGAATTAGATACTCAGGAAATTGATCAATTTTTCCAAACAGATGCAGTGACCATGACTCTGTTAAAAACTGCAATTACTAATTTGACAGGCCCAGCTAAAACCCATTCCAATCATATTGTTGAATCCGTGGAATATTGGCAAGGTGAAAGTTAACACTGTTAAAGGTGATTCAATCTTTGGCGTGTTAAAATCACACATTATTAAATTTAGATTTTTACATGAGAAAAAAAGAGTTTTCACCGATTGAGGTCCAACTTCGCGACTTGCTAAAAGAACGTATTCTCATTTTAGATGGTGCGATGGGTACCATGATTCAGCAATATAAGTTAACAGAAGCAGATTATCGTAATGAGCGCTTTATTGATTTTAAAGCACCTATCGGTGAGCGAGAGTTGTTTGTTAAAGGTAATAACGAACTGCTTAGTCTAACCCAACCAGATATTGTTCAAGAGATTCATGAGCAATATCTTGCTGCAGGTGCCGATATTGTTGAAACGAATACTTTTGGTGCCACCAGTGTTGCGCAAGATGATTACCACATGGCTGCATTAGTGCATGAGATGAATGTGGAGTCTGCCAAATTAGCTAAAGCTGCTTGTGAAAAATATTCAACGCCAGAAAAACCACGCTTTGTGGCGGGTACATTAGGCCCGACACCAAAGACTGCAAGCATCTCACCTGATGTGAATGACCCATCAATAAGAAACATTACCTTTGATCAGTTAGTAACTGCTTACTTAGCCCAAGCGCGCGCATTGGTAGAAGGCGGGTCTGACATATTAATGGTAGAAACCATTTTTGATACGCTTAATTGTAAAGCGGCATTGTTTGCCATAGAGACTTTGTTCGAGGAGTTAGGGGTACGGTTGCCTCTCATGATTTCTGGCACAGTAACTGATGCTTCAGGGCGTATATTATCAGGCCAAACAGTGCCTGGGTTTTGGCATTCGGTACGACATGCGCAACCACTGACTATTGGTTTAAATTGCGCTTTAGGCGCTATGCTTATGCGGCCTTATGCACAAGAGCTTTCAAAAGTCGCAGATACCTTTGTGTGTATTTACCCTAATGCAGGTTTGCCTAACCCAATGAGTGATACTGGCTTTGATGAAGAACCAGCAGATACTTCAAGCTTGGTCAAAGAATTTGCAGAAAGTGGTTTTATCAATATTGCGGGTGGCTGTTGCGGCACAACACCTGCGCATATCAATGCAATCTATGAAGCTGTAAAAACAGTTGCGCCACGACAAATACCGAGTTTAGCACCTGATATGAAATTATCAGGCTTAGAGCCTTTTATCGTGGATGAAAACTCATTGTTTGTTAATGTGGGTGAGCGTACCAACGTCACAGGTAGTAAGGCATTTGCGCGCTTAATTATTAATGAAGAATATGAGCAAGCCCTAAGTGTTGCACGTCAGCAAGTTGAAAATGGTGCGCAGATTATAGACATCAACATGGATGAAGGTATGCTAGATGCTGTAAAAGCGATGACACACTTTTTAAATCTAGTTGCTTCCGAGCCTGATATCGCGCGAGTACCTATCATGCTGGATTCCAGTAAATGGGATGTCATTGAAGCAGGGTTGAAATGTGTGCAAGGCAAATCTGTTGTTAATTCTATTTCAATGAAAGAAGGTGAAAAAGAGTTTTTACGTCAAGCACGTTTATGCCGCCAATATGGTGCTGCGGTCATCGTAATGGCCTTTGACGAGAAAGGCCAAGCAGATACTTTTGATCGAAAAACCGAAATTTGCAAACGTGCTTATGATTTGCTTGTAGGTATTGAGTTTCCAGCGGAAGACATCATTTTTGACCCAAATATTTTTGCCATAGCAACGGGAATTGAAGAGCATAATAATTATGCAGTGGACTTTATTGAAGCAACCCGGTGGATTAAAAGCAACTTACCACATGCCAAAATATCTGGCGGGGTTTCCAATGTAAGTTTTAGTTTTAGGGGTAACAATCCAGCACGCGAAGCCATACATACTGTTTTTTTATACCACGCTATTCAAGCAGGCATGACAATGGGCATTGTAAATGCAGGCATGATGGGTGTTTACGACGATTTAGACCCTACAGTAAAAGCATGTGTTGAAGATGTTGTACTCAACCGCATTACAGATCCAGATGACTTATTGGCACCCACTGAGCGCATGATAGAAATTGCTGGCACATTAACGGCTAGCGGCAACAAAAAAGATGACAACACTTTGGCATGGCGTGGAACGCCAGAAGCGCCAGTTAGCGTAAGCAAACGTTTAGAACATGCACTGGTGCATGGAATTACTGAATTTATTGTAGAAGATGCTGAAGAAGCACGGGTTGAAGTATTTAATAAAAAAGGCCGGCCAATTCATGTGATTGAAGGGCCGTTGATGGACGGTATGAATGTGGTCGGTGATTTATTCGGTCAAGGTAAAATGTTTTTACCTCAGGTAGTGAAATCCGCACGCGTGATGAAGTCAGCAGTGGCGCATTTAATTCCGTTTATTGAAGAAGAAAAAGCAGCTGAAGAAGAACTTACTGGCATCGTAGCGAAACCAAAAGGTAAAGTCGTGATCGCCACTGTGAAAGGCGATGTGCATGATATTGGTAAAAATATTGTGTCAGTCGTATTGCAATGTAATAACTTTGAAGTTGTCAATATGGGTGTCATGGTACCTGCCGCTGAAATTTTAGAAATGGCAAAAAATGAAAATGCTGACATTATTGGTTTGTCTGGTTTGATTACGCCTTCACTTGAAGAAATGTCTTATATCGCCAAAGAGATGCAAAGAGATAAGCATTTTAGCGATCAAAAAATGCCATTACTTATTGGTGGTGCAACAACTTCGCGCGCTCATACTGCGGTTAAAATCGCACCAAATTACGATGGACCTGTGATTTATGTACCTGATGCATCACGCTCTGTTTCAGTCATGCAAAATTTGCTCACACCAGAAACGCGTGGTGCATATTTAGCAGAAATTCAAGCGGATTACGAAAAAACACGCAAACAACACGCAAATAAAAAAGGTGTGCCTATGCTGACACTTGAGCAGGCGCGTACGAATAAAACAAAAGCTACGTTCGATGCTGAGAATACGCCAGTGCGGCCAAAATTTATTGGTCGACGTGTGTTTGAAAATATTGATTTAAGCTTAATCGCGCAATATATCGATTGGGGTCCATTCTTCCAGACATGGGATTTAGCAGGGTTTTACCCAGCTATTCTTGAAGATAAAGTCGTTGGTGAGGCAGCCACTAAAGTATTTTCCGAAGCGAAAGATATGCTTAAAAAGATTATTGATGGCCGCTGGTTGACGGCGAATGGTGTGATTGCGCTCATGCCAGCAAATACTGTCAATGATGATGATATAGAAATTTATATTGATGAAACTAGACAGCAAGTAGCGTTTACTTGGCATGGCATGCGACAGCAAACTAAAAAACCAGTGATCAATGGCGTGCCAAGACCTAATCAATGTTTAGCTGATTTTATTGCACCTCAAGGCATTGATGACTACATTGGACTGTTTGCAGTGACTGCAGGTCTAGGCATGGAGAAACGGTTGGTGGCGTTTGAAAGTATGCATGATGATTACAGTGCAATTATGTTTAAATCATTAGCGGATAGGCTAGCCGAAGCGTTTGCTGAGTATATGCATCAGCGTGTACGTGTTGATCTATGGGGTTATGCAACTGGCGAGACACTAGAGAATGAACTGCTGATTAAAGAAGATTATCAAGGCATTCGCCCTGCGCCTGGTTATCCTGCTTGTCCCGATCATACAGTTAAAGCCGATATGTTTAATTGTTTACAATGTGAAGAAATAGACATGCAACTCACTGAAAGCTTTGCGATGAACCCAGCCGCAGCTGTCTCTGGTTTTTACATCGCGCACGAACAAGCAAAATATTTTAGTGTGGATAAAATTGGACATGACCAATTAGAAGATATTGCAAAACGCCGACATTTAGATAAAGCTTATTTAGAGCGTTGGTTAGCACCAAATTTAGATTAGATAATACATATTTAAGCTAAGCTTTCTACATAAAAGTTATGCTTGTTTAGCTGGTTGATAGGCAAGTAAGAGAAGTTGAACCCAATGTATTAAATTTTTCTTACCAACTTTTAATAATACTTCATGCAATGAATCGCTATGCACTTTTCCTGGTTTGCCGGATGAGTGAATAAGCTGATAAATACCGAGGACTAATCCTCGGTTTTTTTTAAACTCAAGTTCAATTTGAGCTAAATTAGCGTCTTCAATCAGCATGTCCATTAAGTGGGTTAAGCTTTGATATGGTGTAGAGGGGTTACAAACATGTAACAAATAGGGTTTTTCGAAGTGATAGCCTTGAAAGTATGAAAAACCAAACTGCTTACATGCATCAAACTCCTTTTCAACTTCGATAGCTTCTGCAATTAAAATAGCATCTGAGTATTGTTGGATTAATGCGACTGTTTCAGGAATGTCTTCTAGATTTATCTCGGAAATGCTGATTTTAATGTAGTCAAGTATAGGCAAAAGTTTGTCATATTCTGATCGATAATTAAATTTATTTAAAGCTAATCGAAACCCCATTTTTTTAAGTCCCATGCAGCGACCAATTATCATATCGTTAATCGCTACATCTTCTAAGATGTCTAAAATAACTTTGTCAGGTGGCAATACTTCTATGGCCTCATTCATAATAAAGCTAGAAGACACATTAATAAAACAACTATGCTCATATATAAGATTGGTTAGACCAAATTGACTGAGCGCATTGACAATGACAGTCGAGGTTGCCATTAGGTCATCAGTTATAACAGCTTTGGATAAGTTTTTTTCTGATCGATACAGCAGTTCATAAGCGAAAACTTTTTGTTCTGCATCTAATACCGCTTGTCTGGCAAGATAAAAATTAGAAACATCAGTTTTATTTGAAGCGTTACTATTAGGCTGGCTCATTATAAGTATCCTTAATTTCTAATTAATCTTTAGTTAGTAATTTATATCATTAGTTTTAGTGGATAAAAAAACGCTATATATCGTCAAAAATTATATCTTAAGGCCATCTTTTTAAGTAAAAAACAAACTATATTTGAGCGGAAAGTGCAATTGGATAATAATTTTCGTTATATTTGCTACAATTAAACGAATTTTTTGAAATAACATCAATGCATATTCATATCTTAGGTATTTGTGGCACATTCATGGGCGGAATAGCCGCTCTTGCAAAACAATCTGGCTTTAAGGTCACAGGTTGCGATGCTAATGTTTACCCCCCAATGAGCACCCAATTAGAAGCAGAAGGCATTGACCTGATTGAAGGGTATTTGCCAGAACAAACCAAATTGAATGCAGATGTTTATGTCATTGGCAATGCTGTTTCTCGTGGCAACCTATTAATGGAAGCAATACTAAATCAAGGTTTGTCATATATTTCAGGCCCGCAATGGCTGGCTGAAAATGTATTACAAAATAAGTGGGTGCTTGCGGTAGCTGGTACACATGGGAAAACCACAACAGCATCTATGTTGGCTTGGATACTTGAATATGCAGGTTTAGCGCCAGGGTTTTTAATTGGAGGGGTGCCGCAAAACTTCACCGTTTCTGCACGCTTACCAGGTCAACCAAAGCAAGATGCTAAAAGCACATCACCTTTTTTTGTTATTGAAGCCGACGAATACGACACAGCGTTTTTTGACAAACGCTCAAAATTTGTACATTACCGTTCCCGAACATTAGTGCTAAACAACCTAGAGTTTGATCATGCTGATATTTTTGAAGACTTAGCAGCTATCGAAAAACAATTTCACCATGTGGTGCGCACTGTACCGCAAAATGGTTTAGTGATTTCAAATGCGACGCAAGCTAGTTTACAACGGGTCATAGATCAGGGGTGCTGGACACCTGTAGATACGTTTGGCGATAGCGAAAATTGGCAAAGTAGCAATGCGCATGGTGATGGAAGCTTTGATGTAATCTTCGCTGGTGAGATTCAAGGACGAGTCAAGTGGGGTTTATTAGGCGAACATAACAGCATGAATGCCTTGGCAAGTATTGCAGCAGCACGTCATGTAGGTGTGCCCGTAGCACAAAGTATTGCTGCATTAAGCACCTTTAAAAATGTAAAAAGGCGTATGGAGCTAAAGGGTATAGTGAATGATATTACTGTCTATGATGATTTTGCACATCATCCTACTGCTATTGAAACTACGCTGCAGGGGCTGCGTTACAAAGTAGGTAAGCAGCGTATTCTGGCGGTGCTTGAACCACGCTCTAACACGATGAAGCTAGGCATAATGAAATCAGCGTTGCCAAAGAGCTTGTATGAAGCTGATGTTGTATTTTGTTATGGTAAAAATTTAGGTTGGGATATTGCTGATGCACTAAAGCCAATCAAAGACAAATCGCAAACTTTTGATGATTTAGAAAAATTAGTGGCATCTATTGCAGCAATAGCCCAACCGGGCGACCATGTGCTAGTGATGAGCAATGGAGGTTTTGGTGGCGTACATCAAAAAATTCTCAATCAATTAGCATGAATAGCGCAGTTAAATTAATTCAAAAAGTAAAAACTTTTAGTGTGATGACTATTGCGTTGACGGTTTCCATTATTGTACATGCAGCTCTTTTAGCCATTAAGTTTGAGCCTGAGATTAAGGAATTTGTGGAAAGGCTGCCATCTTTAGACGTGGTGCTAGTGAATGCCAAAACCAAAAGTGTACCTGATAAGGCAGATTTATTAGCACAAGCAAATTTAGATCGAGGTGGAAATACCGATGCTGATCGTAAAATGAAAACAGCCTTGCCATCACCGAAACAGAAAACTACAGAAGTAAAGCTAAAGCCAAGTGCTGATTCCGCTAGCCAGGCTAAAGAAGCAAAGTTGCAAGCTAAGGAAGCAAGTGAACAAAAACGCATAGCAGAACTAGAGAAACAAACAAAAGAGCTTTTAACTAAACTCAAATCAACGCAAAAAGTTGAAAGTAAAGCAGAGCAAAATACAGTATTAAAAGAACCTAAAAAAGGCAAGGTTAAAGCAAGAGCAAAAAAATTAAATCGTGAAGCTTTATTGGAAGTAAGTATTGAAATGGATAGGCTAGAGGCGCAAATTTCCAAACAGCAAGAAGAGTATCAAAAAAGGCCTAAGCGCCGTTTTATTGGCGCACGTACCAAAGCCATTAGCGATGCTTTGTATCTGGAAGCATGGCGTCAAAAAGTAGAGCGCATTGGTAATTTAAATTACCCTGCTGCAGCACGTGACAAAAAAATATATGGTCAATTACGAATAACAGTGTCAATACGTGCTGATGGCACAGTTGAAAAAATAGAAATTAATAAAAGCTCTGGCTCAAAAGTGTTGGATGCCGCAGCAGTTAGCATTGTTAATTTAGCAGCACCTTATGCGCGATTTTCTGCTGAAATGCGTAAAAATACAGATATTTTAAGTATTACAAGGACATGGTCTTTTACCAAAGAAGATATGCTGGCAACAAAAGGCTCATAAACTAGAGGCTTTTTAAGTATAATTGTTAATATAAAACATGGATAATCACTTTCAACATCACGTATTTTTTTGCTTGAATCAACGCCCAAATGGCGAGGCTTGTTGTCAAGATAAAGGTGCAACAGCTGGTTTCGATCACATGAAAGCTCGCATTAAAACGTTAGGATTGCGAGGAAAAGGCAAAGTACGAATAAACCGGGCGGGTTGTTTCGATCGTTGTAGTGAAGGGCCGTTACTCGTGGTCTATCCGCAAGCAATTTGGTATACCTTTGTAGACAACGAAGATTTAGATGAGATTATAGAAAGTCATTTAATCAATGGCAAAGTGGTTGAGCGTTTGACTGTCTAGCCACCCTAAATAATTATTTAATTCTAAGTTTATTTGAAGAAGCATCTCATTAACCTATTACCGGAGATTAAAGTAAAAGCTGTTAATAAGTGTTTTCTACGCTTTTAGTTTGCATATATAAATTATTTAATGCCGACTTTTTCAGTTCATGTCGTCAAATTTTATTGTTTGACCTAACCCTGCATAAATGTACTTGTTCCCAAAATCTTTAGCTAGGATTGAGAATGCTGGCTCACCTGTGCAATGCCCAGGAGCGATATAATCTATTTCCCAATTATCTCGTAAAGATAAAGAAGTTTTTTGAATTTCAGACTTGGGTGTAACTACAAGGTGCATTCCACCTAAAACCATGTGAATATTTGGGTCGATGGTAGCAGCTTCAGCCACAATATTTTCTATTCCAGGGTGTGAGCAACCAACGATAATCACTAGGCCATCTGGTGTCTGCATCGCTAATGATAATTCACGTAGTTCCAGTGTTCCCGGGTTGGTAGAAACAAGTGAGACCAGAAAAAGGCCTGGCATAATTTCTATCGTTTTATCCACGAGTTCAAATTTTTTATCCCAAGCATCGCCAAATGTCATTGTATGAGGTGGTTCGCCATCATAATATCGTCTATTTTTTGGTATTGATTTATCAGTATGATAAAAGCTACTTGGAAGCGATGAACCAAAAACCCCAAACTTTTCTTTAGGTGCAAAAACCATAACATTAGGGTTTTTGTTTAATAGATAAGGCATGCCACCGATATGATCACCGTGTCTGTGAGACATAATAACAAAATCAAGTTTACTTAAATCGATGCCTTTTGTTTTAACGTTATGGGCAAAAATATCAGCATTATTGCCTGTGTCAAAAAGAATTTTCTTTCCTTGGTATTCAATTAAAGCTGAAAACCCCCAATCTTTTTCCAGTGTTGATTTTGAGCCAAAAGCATCGTATAGAATTGTAATTTTATCTACTGCATAGCTTGGAGAAATCAATAAGAGTTGTAGTAGGACGCCTACTATTACCGTGCGGCTAAAAGATGCGTAAAAATTATTTTGTAAAAACATTGTTAAACCCTGAATCATGGACTAGCCGTTTTGCATAAATATCGTATACATATAGTACCGATGAATTTTTTCTTTTAAGCTTGCTAACATTGTCTCAGAAATATTTTCTGGTTTCCCAGCTCTTAAAGCTTCAGCCCAATGGCTATTTGGAAAATGTTTGTCATCTTTAAAACGTGGAATCACATGCCAATGTAAATGAGGTGTTTTGTTGCCTAAGCTAGCTAAATTAATTTTATCTGGTTGAATAACTTCGCGTAGCGCGGTCTCTACTGCAAATACAACATTCATAGTGCGAGCTTGATCATTAGGGTTTAGGTCTGTCATTTCTTTGATATGCTCAACCAACTCAACACGACAATAAGCAGGATAATCAGCATCATTGATCAACACCACGCGGCAAAAGTTATCTTGCCAAAGAATCTGGTGTGAGCTGGCAATACAAAGAGGGCAGGTCATTTCACGATGCCTTTAACATGCGGTCTAGCGTCAGTTTTGCTAGTTCCGCCTCATCTTTAGGTACGGTGATTTGGTTAACAACGTTGCCTTCAACTAAGTTTTCTAAGCACCATGCTAAATGCTGAGGGTCAATCCGCGCCATGGTAGAACATTCACATACCACATGGCTCATAAACTGCACATGTTTGCCTTCAGGTTTCATTTGCTCAGCTAATCTGGTGACTAAATTGAGTTCTGTCCCGACTAACCATTTTGTATTTGGTTCGGCATCACTGACTGTACGTAAAATATATTCGGTTGAGCCTACATAATCTGAGTTTAAGCAGACTTCGTAAGGTGCTTCAGGATGGGAGATTACTTTGCCATCTGGGTGTAATTTTCTAAATTGCTCAATATTTTGAAGACGGAACATTTGATGCACGGCACAATGGCCTTTCCAAAGTAATATTTTAGCATTTTTAATTTGTTCTTTAGTCAAGCCACCTAATGGTTGATCAGGATCCCAAATGGGCATTTGTTCTAGTGGGATGCCCATTTTATGACCACTCCAACGACCTAAATTTTGATCAGGAAAGAATAAGACTTTTTCACGTTGGGAAAAACTCCAGTCCAGGATCTTTGGGGCATTGGTGCTAGTGCAAACAATACCACCATGTTCCCCACAAAAAGCTTTCAAATCAGCAGCAGAATTAATGTAAGTGACAGGTGTGATTTGCTCATCAAAGTTAAGTACTTTGTTTAGCTCACGATAACTGCGCTCCACTTTAGCTACATTTGCCATATCAGCCATCGAACAGCCAGCCGCAAGGTCAGGCAAAATTACGGTTTGTTCAGGCCGGCTTAAAATATCTGCTACTTCAGCCATGAAATGCACACCTAGAAATACGATATATTCGGCATCTAAATTTTCACAATATTTAGATAGCTTGAGTGAGTCTCCTGAAAAGTCAGCATGGCGATAGACACTTTCGTGCTGATAATGGTGACCCAAAATGACTAGGCGTTTACCTAGCCTCTTGCGAGCAGCAAGAATACGTCTTTGGCAGTCATCATCTTTCGATTGCTGAAATTTTTCGAATTTTATAGGCACTGATTTAATGGTTGCTGACTTCCCAGCCTCTAATTTAGTAGTTTCTGTTTGCATATTAGTATTTTATAACGTTAATTGATGTCTTTCACCTAATCTTTTTAAAGCGTCTATATTCGTCCAAGAAAAAACGCGCTGAGCCGCTTCTCTCCAATCAACCCATTCGTACTGAATATGTTCTTTGGGTGCTAAGTGGATGAACACTGGATTTGGTAGTTTTAAGCTAAACAAGTGTTCTGTATTTTCAGTGACGTTGGGTGCATATCGATGCCTCCAGTGTGGATAAATTTCATATACATTAGTTGTTTGCCAGTCTTGAAAATCAAAATCAAATGCGTTTAAGCCTGTTTCTTCTTTGACTTCTCTAATCGCTGCTTGATAAGGAGTTTCATCACCCTCAATACTACCAGTGACCGATTGCCAAAACCCTGACTTATCAGCACGTTCCATAATCAACACTTTTAAATCTGATGTGTGAATGAGTACCAGTGCTGAAATAGGTGTTTTGTGCATTGAATGATATTCGATTATTTTTTAAGTAATTTTTTTGCTAGTGTCTTTATTTAATGCAGAAGTGAAGTTTTTTGGTAATTGAAATACAACACTTTCAATGACACCTTGTAGCTCAGTCACTTCATTTGCACCCAGGTTTTGTAAAACAGCAATGACTTCCTTAACTAAAATATCAGGTGCAGAAGCGCCTGCAGAAACGCCTATTTTATTTTTATTAGCTAGCCATGGTGCTTTTATATAGCTAGCATTATCGACCATATAAGCTTCAACACCCTGGTTTTCTGCTACTTCTCTTAAGCGGTTAGAGTTAGAACTATTTGGTGATCCCACGATAATAACTAAATCACAATCTTTTGCCATAATTTTAACTGCATCCTGACGATTTTGTGTAGCGTAGCAAATATCATCGCTTTTGGGCCCTTGAATATTTGGAAACTTACCCTTAAGTGCATCAATTACTTGCTTTGCATCATCCATAGATAGCGTGGTTTGGGTGACATAAGCAAGATTATTAGCATCTTTCACTTTCAGTTTTAAAACATCTTTTGGAGTCTCAACCAGATACATACCTGTTTCTGACTGCCCCATAGTGCCTTCTACTTCAGGGTGATTTTCGTGGCCAATCATCACAATTTCCATATCTTCTTTGCGCATTTTTGCTACTTCAATATGCACTTTAGTTACCAATGGACAAGTAGCGTCATAAGCAGTCAAACCAAGAGCTTCCGCTTCTGCACGCACAGCCTTAGAAACGCCGTGCGCACTAAATATTACGATACTTCCTTTTGGTACGATCTCTAATTCATCGACAAAGATTGCACCTTTCTCACGTAGTTCATCGACCACAAATTTATTATGAACGACTTCATGGCGTACATAAATTGGTGCACCAAACTTCTCAAGCGCTTGTTCAACGATGATAATTGCTCGGTCAACACCTGCACAAAAGCCACGTGGATTAGCCAGCAAGATATCTGTTTGAGTATTTAATTCAGTTTGACTCATATTACAATCAACTTTCTTTTTAAGGCGAACTGGTTTGAACTGATCTGCTTTTAATCAAAACAGAGACAAAGCAAACACTTTTTAATCTAATACGACATATTAATTCGCAATTTTCATCAGGTATAATTTGTTTTTTTAAAGCAAACAAAATAATTAAGAATGAAAAATACTGCAACGTTACTCATTACCTGCCCTGACGCTAAGGGTATTGTGGCAGGTATTGCTGATTTTCTACATCAGTATAATGCGAATATTTTACACGCAGACCAGCATCAAGATGCAGAAAATAATCTATTTTTAATGCGTGTTGAATGGGATTTAACTGAATTTAAGCTGGATAAGGCTGTAATTTCTCAATACTTTGAACCAATTGCCGAAAAATTCAGTATGCAGTGGCAACTCAATTTTTCTGCACAAAAAACACGTATTGCTATTTTAGTTTCACAATACGACCACTGTTTGGTCGATTTGCTGCATCGACATAAAAACGGTGAGTTAGATTGTGAAATTCCATTAATTATTAGTAATCATTTAGAAACAAAGCCACTTGCTGACTTTTATGGGATTGATTTTCATCATATTGTCGTTTCAAAAGAAAACAAGGTGCAGGCAGAATCAGCGCAGTTTAAGTTATTTGATGTGCACAAAATTGATTTGATGGTGCTGGCGCGCTATATGCAAATACTGTCGCCAGATTTTGTGAAGCGTTATCCACAGAAAATTATTAATATTCACCATTCATTCTTGCCTGCATTTATTGGAGCTAAGCCATATCATCGTGCATTTGAGCGAGGTGTGAAATTAATCGGCGCTACAGCGCACTACGTCACTGAAGTATTAGATGAAGGCCCTATTATTGAGCAAGATATTGCGCGTATCTCTCATCGTGACCAAGTAGATGACTTGATTCAAAAAGGCCGTGACTTGGAGCGCGTGGTATTGTCACGTGCGGTACGCTGGCATATTGACAATCGTGTTTTGCCTTATGCCAATAAAACAGTCATATTTGATTAGTTAATATTCTCTAATTAAACAACGATAAGAGCTTAAGACATAAAAAAGCGAAGATTAACTTCGCTTTTTTATTACTAGAAAAATTTACCCAGCTGGAACCATTGCTGGTAATGGCTCATATGTTGCTTCATCGTAAGGTGCAATTTCTGGTAAAGCACTGCTACTACCCCCAGTTGATGCGCAACCGATTACGAATAGTGCCATCATTAGAGCAAGTAAAAACTTATACATGGTAAATCTCCCTGAGCTTAATTATATATATTCTATGTTAAGAGCAAATGTCTTAGCTTAATAATTTAACCTTAAGTGTGGAATTCCGCAACTATTTTGTCAGGTTTAATGACGGTAATATTGTTTCTTTAGCAAATAAGTCACTTATTTTTTCACGCTCTCTAATAACAAAGGTTTGGTCACCATCCACCATAATTTCTGCTGCGCGCGCTCGTGTATTGTAATTACTTGCCATGCTCATGCCGTAAGCGCCAGTAGATTTCACTACAAGCAAGTCGTTTTCTTGTAGATTGAGGGCTCGGTCATGGCCTAAAAAGTCGCCCGTTTCGCACACAGGTCCAACAACCTCATAAGGTTGTGTTTTTCCAGCGCGTGGTTTGGCTAACACAATCTCGTGGTGAGCATTGTATAAAGCGGGCCGCATTAAGTCATTCATGGCAGCATCAACAATTGCAAAGTTTTTGCTTTCAGCATGTTTCAAATACTCTACTTTAGTCAACATTACGCCAGCATTGCCGACCAAGGCACGTCCCGGCTCAAATAACATTTTTACATTTTTATGTTCGAGTTTTGCAATTATTGCTTTGGTATAATCACTAAATAAAGGAGGTGTTTCATCAGCATAAGTGATGCCAATGCCACCACCTACATCAATATGATGGATGGGTACACCTTGTTTTTCAAGCGCGTCTACTAAACTGAGCACGCGATCCAGTGCATCAATAAATGGTGAAATTTCAGTAATTTGTGAGCCAATATGACAATCAACACCATGCACTGCTATGTTGGGCATTTGCGCAGCCTCAGCATACACGTCTAATGCATTTTCAAATGCCACCCCAAATTTATTATTTTTTAAGCCAGTTGAAATATAAGGATGAGTTTTTGCATCGACATTAGGGTTCACTCGTAGGGAAATTGGTGCAACTTTACCCATCTTACTCGCTACTGTATTTAAACGTGCAAGCTCACTAGCTGACTCCACATTAAAGCAGAAAATACCAACATTCAAAGCAGCACGCATTTCATCGGCGCTTTTGCCAACACCAGAGAAAACAACTTTATTTGGATCGCCACCTGCAGCGATAACCCTAGCTAACTCCCCGCCAGAAACAATATCAAAACCAGCACCGAGTTTACTTAAAATATTTAATACAGCAATATTAGGGTTTGCTTTCACGGCGAAACACACTAAATGATCAGTGCCTGCCAAGCCTGCTTGGAAATCATTAAAGGCTGTTGTTAGTGCTTTTTTAGAGTAAACATAACAGGGTGTGCCATGAGCCTTTGCAATGTTACTAAGTGTTACAGCTTCGGCGTGTAACTCACCATTTTTTAATTCAAAATGTTTCACAAGATTATTCTTTTATTATTTGTTCGGTTGGAATGGATGTTTCGCTTGGCTCATTTTTCTGTTCTTTTTGCGGGTAACGTTGCTCAGGAATATACAAATCCCCTTTGGTACCGCAAGCTACTAACAATGCAACAAAATAAAGCAATGTTACCGTCAATATTTTTCTTCCCATGTTCATTTTAGCCATCAAATGTATTGAATGAAACATTTTATCATTAATGTTTCATAAGCATGAGCAGAAGGATTTTTTACCGCTTATTCTTAATATATTGCCGATTATCGGATGCTACTAGACAATCGATAAAGATTATTGGCATGATGTGTCTAACTTAGATAAAAGGTTTTTGAATATGAACCAGAATAGATTGTTACAGCGGGGTTTCACACTTGTTGAATTAATGATTGTGGTAGCCATTATAGGCATCCTCGCTTCACTTGCATTGCCTAGTTATAGTGATTACGTAGAGCGAGCGAGAGCTGCTGAAGCAACATCCAACTTAGCAGATTTACGTATTCAAATGGAGCAATACTTTCAAGATAATCGAACTTATGCAGGCGGGTTATGCGCACCTGCAAGCGGTGCAGTCTTCTTTACTTATGCATGCACGACGCAGACTGCAACAACATATACACTAGCTGCTACAGGTGCAGGCACAATGGTTGGCTTTTCATTTGATGTAGATGAGGCGAATGATAAGAATTCAACATTCCATGGTAATACGGGAGCTGGCTGTTGGTTGACTTCAAAAACAGGCAGTTGCTAGATGTTTTTTTCTGTGAAACAAGTTGGTTTTTCTTTGATAGAGCTGATGGTAGCCGTTGCCTTATTTAGCATCCTTGCTTCATTCGCTATTCCTAGTTATCAGCAAATGATAGAAAATACCAAAATTAGAACAGCGGCTGAATCCATTCAGGCTGGGCTGCAACTAGCCAGATCTGAGGCAGTGAGTAGAAACGCACGCGTTCAGTTTGATTTTAGAGCAGGCCCAGCTTGGTCAGTTTGCACAAGTCCAGCGGGCGGCGGTTCTTGCCCATCGGTAAACAATGCAACGACGATTCAAAGCCGTTCTGCCGGAGAAGGGGCAGGCACAAATTTAACAATCACTGAAGCTAATGCAGGCCCATATGTATTTAATGGTTTTGGTATATTAATAAGCCCAGCAGCAGGCGGCCAAGTAGCTATTACTAATAATGCTTTGGCGGGCAGCCGAGACTTAACAGTGCAAATAGGCTTAGGTGGCACAATTAAAACCTGTGATCCGGCCTTATCAAGTACAGGTAATGATCCGAGGCGTTGCTAATTTTTAGGTAAATATTATGAATAAATTCCAAATCGCTTCGAAAGCATCTCAAAAAGGGCTAGTCCTGCTGGAATCCTTAATAGCTGTTCTTGTTTTTTCTGTAGGCATTCTTGCACTGGCTGGTTTGCAGGCTGTCATGATTAAAAATACTGATGATGCAAAATATCGTGCTGAAGCCGCATTCATAGCACAACAAAGACTCAGTGAAATTTGGCTCAATACTGATAATCGAATCAGTCTTGCTGGTTACATTGCCAGTGTTGCTGCTCCACAGTTGCCTGGTGGTACAACATCGGTGGCAGTTGATGGGAATCGTCTAGTCACTGTCACTGTTAATTGGACTTTACCAGGTAATACTGATCAGCATGCTTTTGTAGCTAACGCTAGAATTGAAGGAGCAAATGATGCTTGGTAATAACAAAATTAATTTTCGACAAAATGGTTTTAGCTTGGTTGAAATTATGGTTGGCTTGGTCATTGGCTTGCTTGCAACATTAGTGATCATGCAGGTATTTTCAACTTTTGAAGGTCAAAAAAGAACAACATCTGGTAACGCAGATGCGCAAACTAACGGCACTATCGCTTTAGCAACAATTCAGCGTAATGTACAAATGGCTGGCTATGGCATGCCATTACCTATGGCAAGTCCATTAGATAATCCTCTTCGGTGTGATGTCTTTCCAGACTTTGTAGACCCAGTTTCAGGTAATGTTCATAATATATTCCCAGTTGCCATTCAGGATGCAGCAACTGCGAACGCTAGTGATAGGCTGACAGTGCGTTATAGCACAAACGCAATGGGCGGCTTGCCTACTGAAATTATTAGCGCTACCAATCCTACGACTACAGGAATAACTGTCCAAAGCACCATGGGTTGTGATATTGATGCAAATACGGATTTAGCTAATGCGAATGATGACATTGCCTTGATTCAAAAAGGAGTCACATGTGATATAGCAATGATTGATCGTGTTATAGGTACTGCAGCACCTTCAGGCGCTACGGGCACTCCTCAGCAACTTGTGCTTAGTGTGCTACCGCAAACTAATATTGCAGCGCTGACTCCAGGGCCAAATCCGGATGACATATCTAGAATTACATGTATGGGTGATTGGCAAAGCTATACTTTCCAAGTTGTCAATAATCAGTTGCAATTAAATGGCCAGCCTATTGTATCTGAGGTTGTTACTATGCAAGTCCAGTATGGAATATCAACTACCCCTGGACAAAACAATGTAACTAATTGGGTAGATGCAGATGCGGCGGGTGGTTGGAATAATCCAACTGTGGTTAACCGTAATCGAATAAAAGCCATTAGGCTTGCCATTGTCTTAAGAAATGGACTTTTAGAAAGAGAAAATGTAACCGCTGCTGCACCAATCGCTTGGGCGCCTCTTAATGGTTCCGTAGCGCCACTGATTAGTCTTGCAGCATTACCAGATTGGCAGCGTTATCGTTATCGTGTGTTTGAAACTATTATTCCGCTGCGCAACATGATTTGGTCAAGAGAGGCTGTACTATAATGCGCCAATTACCACATAAAATTTATCAAACTGGCGTTGTGTTATTTATTGCTTTAGTTGCTTTAGTTGTGATGTCATTAGCAGCCGCAGCGCTAATAAGATCTGTAGATACTAATACGGTTATTTCAGGCAATTTAGCACTCCAGCAATCAGCAGTGATTGCTGCAGATAGAGGGGCTGAAGCAGCGCTCACTTGGTTGGAAGGTATGGCTGCTGCAGGAAATTTAAATACTTTAAACAATAATATTATTGCACAAGGTTATCACGCTACTGTGCCAGATCTTCGTGATCCTCCCGGTGGTTTCGCTGAAATAAACTTAGATGATCAAACTGTGCTTAGAAATAACGCTACTTGGAATAATGCGAATAGTGTGGAAATACCAGCGAATACAAGTGATGGTAATACGCTTCGATATATTGTTCAGAGGATGTGTTTAAGAAATGATAATCCAGGGGATACTCCCCCACATTGCTTATTTGGTTCGAAGCCAGCGCCACCGAATGCAGAAAATATTGGTTATCAAGCTCCCGCAAATACGGCACAAGACGGTAGTCCGATGTATCGGGTAACGGTTAGAGTCACGGGCCCAAAAAACAAAACAGTTACTTATGTGCAAGCTTATGCTTATTAAGGAGTTACATTATGAAGTTTTATGACAAAAACTATTCTCTAAACTTGAGTAATATTGCTAAACTGATTTTAGTCGCAAGCATTAGTTTTTCGAGTTCAGTTTATGCTATGGCTCCAATAGATTTCGCTTCTGCGCCTTTGGCCAACAGTACACCATCTATTATTAAGCCTAATTTACTATATATAATGGATGATTCTGGCAGTATGGGCAGAGACTATATGCCAGATTGGGCGAATGCGAATAATACCTTTGAGCTTGACTCAAGTTATAATGCGTTGGCTTATAACCCTGCAGTCCAATATTTGCCTCCGGTTAATTTCACCGCTGCAGGTATAGATATTGCTACCTATCCGAGCCAGGCAGGTTTATCAACAGCTACTGGAGCAAATGGCAACCCCAAGCCTAATTGGCAAAGAGTTAAAAGAAATCCTTTTAGAAGTACTTCAACAACAAACCTTGAGAACTACACTAACTCTATTGGTACTTTTGGTGCGCCAAATTTTTATGTGACGTTGCCTACTGAGTTTTGTAAGAAAGCTGACTTAAAGGACTGTAATACACAAACAGTCCCTTCTGCGACATATCAATTTCCTGCACCAATCCGTTGGTGTAATAGTGCAGCTAATGCAAATACTACTAATACGCCAAACCCAGCACCTAACGCTTGTCAAGCAACTAGAATTACTGGATTTACTAATTTACGTGCACCAGCTGTAGCTGGCGGAGCGACTGTGCCAATAGCCACGGTTACTTTCACTTCTGCTAGCTCTACACCAAGAGTTAGAACACTTAGAGTGAATGGGCAAGAGATTATGAGACGAAGAACTGGCCAAACTAACAGCTTAAATGGTCTTGCAAATAGAACCAGAAATAGAATAAATGATTGTACTGGTGGTGTTCAGGGAAATTGCACAGTCAGTGGTTATAGTGCAACTTCAAATGGAGCAACAGTCACAATTTTTGCGCCCTCACCAACCACTGCCACACCAGTAATAACATGGAGCAACGGTAACTTAAGTGCTACAACCACAGCATTTTTAGCCCCACCTGCAGTACTTGGGGGGCGAATTCAAACCACCATAACATCTGCCAATAATAGCTATCCATATCCTGGCCTAGCAGTTAAAGCACCTGAAAGAACTGATTGTGTAGCAACGACATGTACTTATGTAGAAGAAATGGAAAATTATGCAAACTGGTATGCCTATTATCGTGTTCGAGATTTAATGATGAAATCATCAACCAGTCTTGCTTTTAGAGACGTTGGTGATGATTTCAAACTAGGCTATATGACTATTAACAATAGCTCTCAGCGCTTAAATATTGATACGTTTACTACAGCACACAAAGCGGCTTGGTATAGCAATCTTTTTGCTTCGCCAACCAGTGGCGGTACACCTTTACGCAGAGCTTTATCACAAGCAGGTCGAATTTATGCAAAAAAAGAAACACTTGGCGGCACATTTACCGACCCAATGGAATTTGAATGTCAGCAGAACTTTACGTTATTAACCACGGATGGTTTTTGGAATAGTGCTGGGGGTGTGAAATTGGATGGCAGCACAATGGGCAATCAAGATTCTGCACCAGCATTAGCTCCATACTATGAAGGGCCATCTAGCTCATCAAACAATTTAGCAGACACCTCTAAATATTACCGAGATACCGATCTACGTACAGCAGCATTGGGTAATTGCACAGGCGCTTTGGGAACCAGCGTTTGTGAGTCGCCTTCAGGCGGTGCTGGTGGTGGCCCCGCACCAAATGAAAAACAAACGATGGTGACGATGACATTAGGCTTAGGTGTCGATGGCGTGCTTGCCCATACTACTGATTATAAAACGGCAGCTAGTGGAGATTTTTCTGATATTAAAGCAGGCCTTAAAAACTGGCCAAGACCAAGTACTAATGGTAATGATATTACAACAGTAGATGATTTGTGGCACGCAGCAGTGAATGGTGATGGTACTTATTTTAGCGCCAAAAAGCCTACTGAGCTTGTGCAGCAACTAAAAAATGCTATTGCATCAGTTTCTGTAAGACTTGGTGGTGGTGCAGCAGCAGCAGCTACTTCTCTAAATCCAGTTTCGGGAGCCACAGACTTCTTCTACCTGACAACCTATAATACTGGTAGTTGGACTGGTAATTTACAAAAACGTAAGCTTAATCTTGCAACCCTTAGTCTAGAGCCTACAGCAGCAGCTTGTGTTGAAGATGTGGTGGTGTCAAGCAGTTGCAATGCTCCGGGTACTGTGGAGCTCAATGGGGATGGCACTTACAGTTGTGTGACACCAGGAGTGACGGATCCTTTAACTTGCTCTGGTACTTTAGTTGGTACGGACTGTAAAGTGTCTGTGGCAACAAGTTGTACTGGTGTATTAAAAAACCAAGCGACAAGAAATATTTTATTTAATAATGGGGGAGTGCTGCAACCTTTTGATTTTAATAATTTAAATGCCGCACAACAAACAACATTTAGTCCATCATTTTTATTTGCTAATTTAACGCAAGCATCTTCATACTCAGCAGCACAAATAGCTAACCTTTCGGGTGATAAGTTAGTTGATTATTTAAAAGGCGATGTGACTTTTGATGAAGGCGCTACTAATCCCGATGAGAAGTTATTTCGAAATCGCCAAGCGCTATTAGGCGATTTAGTTAACTCTGACCCGAATTATATTGGAGGGCCTGCTCTGAACTTCAGTGACCCAGGCTACCAAGCTTTCAAAACGGCTCAATCAAGTAGGCAAGCTGTTGTTTATGTGGGTTCTAATGATGGCATGCTACACGCATTTAACGCTGATACTTTAGAAGAGCTTTGGGCATATGTACCTAGTATGGTAATACCTAATATGTGGAAGTTAGCAGATAGTAATTACGCTAATAAACATAGTTTCTTTGTAAACGGTGATCAAACTGTCGCTGATATATGTATCAGCAATTGTGCCGCAGCAGGCTCTGGCAACTGGAGAACTATTTTGATTGGTAGCTTACAATCAGGTGGTAGGGGCTACTATGCATTAGATATTACTAATCCTTCCACGCCAAATTTGCTTTGGGAGTTCGATGCAAATGCATCAAGTGGGGATGTTAATTTGGGCTATAGTTTTGGTAAGCCGACAATTACTAAAAGAGCTAGCGATGGTAAGTGGGTAGTATTGTTTACATCAGGCTACAACAATATTCCTGATAACGATAACTTTTACAATACTAGTGCATTCAAAACTACTAATCAATATGCTGGTGGTGATGGTGTTGGGCGTTTGTTTGTAGTGGATGCAACGACTGGAACAAAATTAAATACTATTTCAACCAATGTAGGCAATACAAGCGCACCCAGCGGCTTGGCACAGACTAGGTCTGTTGTAGCCAGAGCTACTCAAGACAATACAACCACTTTTGTTTATGCTGGAGATTTAGTAGGAAATCTATGGCGGTTTAATATTGCTGATAATACGGCTCTGAACTTTGCGACCTTAACAGGACCTAGTGGCCCACAACCAATTACTGTTAGTCCAAGTATTGGGATTGTAAATGACAAGAGAATTGTATTGGTAGGCACGGGTAAGTACTTAGAAATTACTGATCTAACTACTAATGGTATCCAAAGTCTATATGGGATAACAGATTACGATGCAATTACGGCAACACTTACTAATCCACGTTCATCGTTGGTTCCACAGGTTCTCTCAGTAGATCCAAATAATTCAGAGCAAAGAATTATTACTTCTAATGCGGTGGACCTTACTGCAGTCAGAGGTTGGTATGTCGATTTTCCTGATGCTAGAGAACGTCAAAATGTGGATGCCGATTTTGTGAATGGTGTTTTGACCTTAGCAACGACCATTCCAGAATCTACTGCTTGTCAACCTGATGGTTACAGTTGGGTCTATGATTTTAATTATAAGACAGGCGGCACTATTATTGCAGGAGCGCCAGTAGGCCAACAGCAGGGTTCGCTAATCACGGGACTTATTGGTCTTACAGTCAATGGTAGACAAATAAGTGGTAGTTCTGATTCGCTGGGACAATTTAAGTTTAGAGAAAAACCAGAAAATCCTGCAGCTGGTGGTTTCCAGCTAAAAAGATCAATATGGCGTGAAATTGTTGAATAGTTTATTTGACTTTACTTAAACAATAAAAATGAGCGGCAGTGGCGCTCTTTTTTATTGTTTGGAAATTTTAAGTTTTTAAATTATTCTTTTTAAGACCTAACTGTTCTAATAGCTGAATAGTTATTAGACCGTTAATTACACCAAATACCAATGCTGCCAAAGCAAAAATTGGAATTAAATATGCTACCCCTGCATTTGGAATGAGCCAAAGTCTGACCATGATTAACTGCCCTGTAATATGCGCGAATGCCGCTAATATACTCAGTGTAATAACACTAAAATATTTTTTGGGTAAATACTGCGCTAAATAAAGCATCGCTAAACTAAATAAGGCACCAGATAAGCTGAGTATAAAGGTGGGCGATAAAAAGTTACCCAATAATAAGCTGCTAGCAAATACGCGTAATAAGCTAACCCATGCCGCAGTGCCAAAACCATAATTAACTAATACATATAAAGTGACAATGTTAGCAATGCCAGGCTTTACGCCAGGTAATGGTGAGGGGAAAACAGCTTCAATGATATGCAAGCCGATCGCTAACGCTGTCAGCTTGGCAATGCGGTGGTCTTCTTTTGTGGTGTTGATGTTTGGCATTGAGTTAATAATTGAGCGAGTCGTAGACCTTTTGAGCGCCTGTTAATTGCAAGCTAACTTGGTTTGGTAAACATATAGCAACTTGTCCAGAACGGTTAAGCCAGCCTTGATGAACACAATATTGATTGATGCATGGTGAGTGTTTAAAACGTACTTTGCCATTTTCTATGCTAATCATTGAGTCACCTAACCGACCATGTATTTTTAATTGGCGTACTTGATTCAAATCATAAGAACCAATAATTTTATCTGCTTGTCTAATTTGTAGTTTCCTTGCAGGGGTGTTTGTCCAAAGTTGTTGAAATAAGTAAGCAATAATGACCATACTAATAAGTATGACTAGATAATCACCAAGCATTGGTTTGCTTTTAGAGAATTGAAAGTTCATTGCATTCTTTCATAGAGAATCATTGCATTTTTTTTAGCATCGTTATCAATCCAATGAATGCGCTCTGACATTGCAGGGCTAATCAGTATATTTTTTTTAGACTCAATAATTAAGAATTGATTAATTTGCATTGCATTTGCAGCTTGTAAACGTGCATTATTCGTAGCGATAAATATAGGTTTGGAAGCAACGTCAGACAATACGCCAGCTTGTGTTTGTGGTGGGATGAGTATGGTGACAGATTGAGTTCCAGAAGAAGGATAACCCGAGTCAGGATCAATAATATGGCAATAACGTTGCCCATCAAGCATAAAATAGCGTTGATAATCACCAGAGGTACCAATTGCCCAGCCACTGGCTAAATCGAGCGTGGCAATTGCATTTGGTTTTCTCGGGTGTTGAATACCAACATGCCAAGGTTTTTTTCCGTGTTGGCCAAGTGCAATAATATTGCCACCAATATTAATCAGTGCGTGTTTGACCCCTCGTTTTTTCAAGTGCTGAATTGCTATATCTAGCGCATAGCCTTTTGCATAGCCGCCTAAGTCGAGTTGTACGCTAGTGTTATTGCTGTAAACCATGTTATTTTCTATGACTATATCAGTCATTTTTGCTTGTGCTGTGACTAGCTTTTTGATCTTTTTTTTGTTAATTGCTTGCGCTTTAAACTCATTTTGTTGGAAGCCCCAAGTATTAATTAATCTACCAATTGCGGGATTAAATTTCCCATTTGATTGAATATAAAGTTGAGTAGCATGGCGTATCATTTGGGCAATGTCATCATTCACTTTAATGGGTGCTTTACCTTTAGCAAAAGCGTCGTTGAGTGTTTTTAACTCGCTCGGTTGCCAGGCATGTAAGCGTGTATGGAGTGTTTGAAAAATTCCGAAAATTTCGCTTGAAATTTGTTGCGCACGTATTTCAGTTTCGCCAAAAATAGAAATGTCGACTAAGGTACCGAATACGTAACTTTGAGTATTGTAGAGAGGTTCTTTAGGTGTACAACTAGCAATAAGCGTTGCAAAAAATACGATAAGAATAGTGCGCATAGGCGCTACTATAACGCTAGCGCTACTATAACGCCAGATAGCCTAAAGCTTTGCTGTTAAATTGTGTGAGTTAGTTTTTCTAAGGCATTAACCAAAACTGCTGCAGGCTTACAATCTGTTTGTGCCGCTAGTTCTACCATCCCCGTTGGGCTAGTGACATTGATTTCGGTTACATAATCCCCAATGACATCAAGACCGACAAGGGTTAGCCCTTTGGTTTTAAGTGTTTTGCCAATTGTAGTGGCAATTTCGAGATCACGCGCTGTTAACACTTGGGCTACACCTTTACCCCCTGCTGCTAAATTACCACGTGTTTCGCCGTCTTTTGGGATGCGTGCAAGCGAGTAAGGCAATGGTTCGCCATCAATTACAATGATGCGTTTATCACCTTGTTTAATAGCAGGTAGATATTGTTGCGCCATGATGGTTTCTTGACCAAAGTTGGTAATAGTCTCTAAAATCACACTAATATTAGGATCGTTTTCAGTTAACCTAAAGATACTGGTCCCACCCATGCCATCCAGTGGTTTTAAAATAATATCCTTTTGCTGCGCTAAAAACACACGAATTAAATCGTGATTATTAGTGACTAGGAATTCAGGTGCAAATTGAGGAAACTTGGCAACTGATAGCTTTTCATTCCAGCCACGTACTGCGCTTGGCTCATTAAACACACGAGCATTTTGCTCGCTGGCTAATTCTAGTAAGTAAGTACTGTAAAGATATTCATTATCAAATGGTGGGTCTTTGCGCATTAAAATTGCATCAAAATCGCTAGGGTGCATTTCAGTAGACTGGTCAACTTTGTACCAAGACTCACCTTGTGCAAACGCAAATTTTTGTACATTTAATTTGACAGTTTGGTTACGTAAAAATAGGTCATGTTGTGTGCAAACATAAAGTTCATGTCCGCGTTTGGCTGCTTCTTGCATGATTGCGACACTTGTGTCTTTTTTAATATTTAGACGATTAATTGGGTCTAGAATAAAGAGTAATTTCATGGCAAGGTTTTTTTGTTTTAATGTTCATTAACTTCTTGATTAAGCGGGTCAGTTTCTTCGAGCTCTATAGCTGCTGCAACCAATGCTAATCTTGCTACGACACCATAGGCATAAAACCGATTAGGGATAGTATCTGGCGCATCAGTACAGTCTGGTAAGCTACATGGCTTTTCAAAAGCAAGTGGTGAAAAACTTGAACCAGGTGCATTTAAGTTTTCATCCGCACCTTTGTTAGTATGCACACGATAAAAGCCACCAACAACGAAATGGTCCATCATGTAAACAACAGGCTCTGCGACGGCATCATCTATGCTTTCAAAGGTATAAACACCCTCTTGAATAATCACATCAGAGACTTGCAAACCTTCTTTTATGACTGACATTTTTTTACGTGCTTTACGATTTAGGCCACGCACTTCTTCAGGCGACTTTACTGTCATAATACCCATGCCATAAGTCCCAGCATCCGCTTTTACAATAACAAAAGGTTCCTGTTTAATATCATAGAGGTCATATTTTATTTTAATTTTAGCTAGCAGTTGTCCCACTTTTAATGCTAAACACTCTTCCCCAGTGCGTGCATTAAAATCAATATCTTCGCAGGTTTCGAAGTAAGGGTTAATTAACCATTCGTCAATGCCCAGTAATTTAGCAAAATCCTCAGCCACTTTATTATAGGCAGAAAAGTGATTCGATTTTCTACGGGTGCTCCAACCAGCATGAAGAGGTGGAATTAGATTTTGTTCTAAATTAACTAAAATATCAGGTATGCCAGCTGATAAATCGTTATTAAGCAAAATAGCGCAGCTATCAAAATCACCCATCTCAGAATTTTTAAGTTTGATACGATTACCTTCACGTACCACAGGTTCTAGCAACAATTCATGACCATCATGTGCTTCTAAAATTGTGGGCTCTGTAATATCAGGTGAAATGCTACCAATGCGCACATCTAAGCCTGCCGCTTTTAATAGTTTGCTAAGCTCAACCACGTTACGTAAATAATAGGTGTTGCGTGAATGGTTTTCAGGAATGATAAGTAAACGATGTGCTTCAGGACATATTTTTTCTATGGCAACCATTGCCGCTTGTACACTTAAGCTTAGAAACTCTGGATTTAAATTATTAAAGCCACCTGGGAATAAATTAGTATCAACTGGCGCCAATTTGAACCCACTATTACGCAAATCAACAGATGCATAAAAAGGGCAAGCATGTTCTAACCACTGACAACGAAACCAATGTTCAATCTCTGGCATGGCTTTAAGCATGCTTTTTTCTAAGTCTAGTAAAGGGCCGTTGAGTGCTGTCGTTAAGTGTGGAACAACCATATGATTCTCAAATTTAATTATTTAAAAAATAAAGGCACAAACTTATAGCGTTATTAAATAACGTCACTGGCTTGTAAGTCTGCATGATAGCTACTCCTTACCATTGGGCCACTTGCTGTATTATTAAAGCCCATTGCATCCGCTTTTTGCTTAAACATATCAAATATTTCAGGTTCAACATAGCGCATGACAGGTAGGTGGTGCATGCTAGGTTGAAGATATTGACCTAAAGTGAGCATGCTCACGTTGTGTGAGCGTAAATCTTGCATGACTTGTAAAATTTCATCATCTGTTTCACCAAGGCCTACCATGAGACCCGATTTAGTCGGTACATCTGGATACATTTCATTGAATGTTTTTAACAATGTGAGCGAGTTTTGATAATCAGAACCCGGGCGTGATTGCTTATAAAGCCGAGGAATTGTCTCTAAATTATGGTTCATTACATCAGGTGGTGCTTGGTGTAAAACCGCTAATGCACGATCTAAACGGCCACGAAAATCAGGTACTAATATTTCAATTTTTATATCAGGCGATGCCTCACGCACAGCCTTAATGCAATCGACAAAATGTTGCGCACCGCCATCTAATAAATCATCACGGTCGACACTAGTTAGCACCACATAATTTAACCGCATCTGTGCAATTGTGCGTGCAAGGTTTTCTGGTTCTTTTGCATCAGGCGGCAAAGGCTTCCCGTGTGCCACATCACAAAATGGGCAGCGGCGTGTACAAATATCCCCTAAAATCATAAAGGTGGCCGTACCCCCACTAAAGCATTCGCCTATATTTGGGCAGCTAGCTTCTTCACAAACAGTATGCAAATTATTATCACGCACTGCCTTTTTAATTTCACGAAATCGCTTGCTATTAGGCGCTTTCATGCGTATCCATTTTGGTTTACGCAACATTGGTTGTTGGATAATTTTAATTGGAATACGGGAAGTTTTTTCCGCATCAATCTCTTTTACGCCGGCAATTTTTTTTGGTCTAGCTGTTTTGGTTTGAGTCATGGTTTGAATGTTTCGAGTTTGTCTTTTAATATATCTAATAGCTTATCGCTTATTTGCGCTATTGATAACGAGATATTTAGATCCTTAGTTTGTGTTACTTCTAAACCCGCATATCCACAGGGGTCAATTGCATTAAAAGGCGATAAATCCATATCTACATTGACGCTTAGGCCATGATAACAGCAATTATTTTTTATTCGTAATCCAACCGAAGCAATTTTTTTTGTATTTACGTAGATGCCTGGTGCATTTTTTTTCGTGCTGGATTTGATATGGAATAGTTGGAGTAAATCAACGACACTAGATTCCATGATATCTACTAAGGTACGTATTTTTAATTCACGTCGTTTTAAATCAATCAAACAATAAATGATGATTTGGCCGAGCCCGTGATAAGTAATTTTGCCACCCCTGTCGACTCTGACTACAGGGATATTGTTTGCTGGTAAACGTACATTACGACGATTTAGCCCAAGTGTGTAAACGCTACTATGTTCGGTTAACCAAAGCTCATCTGGGGTTTCTGAGTTACGATTCATTGTAAACACTTGCATTTTTGTAAGTGTTTCTTGGTAATCTGTAGCCCCAAGTTTGCGCGGAATAATTTCCATACACAAATTAACTACAATACGTACTTAACCAAATCATGGCTAGTGAGTGCGCGGTATATATTGTCTAATTGTGGTTTGGACTCAACGTGGCATGAACAAGTTAAACTTATATATTTTCCGCCACTGCTCGCGCGCATCTCTATGTTGCTTGCATTAAACGAAGGTGAGTGAGTTTTTATTATTTCGATAATGATCTGAGAAAAAGTATCATGCGTTTCCCCCATGACTTTGATGGGGAAGTCACACGGATACTCAATCAAGGATTCTTGAGCAGTTTGTGGGTCCATTTTTACCATTATTATTGAAGTAACAGTCTAATACTATCGGTAACTCTGCGGAAAAACCCTGCTTTGCCTACAGCTTTTAATGCGATTAATTTCTCTTCGGCAATCACTTTATCATCTAGGGTGAAAGTAATTTTACCAACTTCGTCACCTTTTTTAATTGGCGCAATCAAAGGTTGCTTACTAACCATATTAGCTTTTACACGTGGATAATCGCCTTTTGCTAAGGATAAATAAAAGTCTTTATTCATTGTTGTCATCAGCGTTTTATCTTGACCTTTATAAACGGGGATTGCACTAATAGGCTGCGATTCACTATAAACCAAAGTTGATTCATAAAATTGAAAGCCATAATTAAGTAACCTTTGACTTTCCGATGCACGCATAGCTTCTGATACTGCACCAAGTACAACAGCAATTAATCTTGTGTCTTTACGTTTTGCCGTTGAGATTAGACAGTAACCTGCAGCTTGAGTGTGACCTGTTTTCATTCCATCTACATTCGAGTCTAGCCATAATAGACGATTGCGGTTCAGCTGTTTAATTTTATTGTAAGTGTATTCTTTGACAGAGTATAAACGGCGGTATTCTAGAGGGAAGTCTTTAATTAAAGACTCTGCCAATAATGCTAAATCATTCGCGGTTGTATAATGTTCTTTGCCTGGTAGGCCAGTTGAGTTTTCATAGCTTGTGTTGCTTAGGCCAAGTTTTTTTGCCTGCTCATTCATCATCACGGTAAATTGCGTTTCACTACCCGCAATTGCTTCAGCTAAAGCAATTGCAGCATCGTTACCTGATTGAATGATAAGTCCATGTAATAACTCGTCTACTGTCACCGGTCTATTTGGCTCAATGAACATTCTAGAGCCTTCAGCTTTCCAAGCTTTCTCACTAACTGGAATATTTTGTTCTAATGTTAATAGGCCTTGTTGAATAGCATCGAATGCAATATAAGCCGTCATGATTTTAGTTAGCGATGCTGGTTCAACACGCTCAGATTGCTTATAAGCGACGATTTCTGTATTGCTATTAAAGTCTTTTAGTAAATAAGCGTTAACCGCAAGAGTCGGTGAAGGTGGCGCTTTTGACCAAGCGAGTTGAGAAAATAATATTAAGGAAATAAGTAGTAAATTTTTAAGGCGCATAGTGTTGTATTTAGAATCGTTTATTTTTGATTAATGAGAGTTGGTGTGTTGAGTTGTTGATTAATTTGGTTAGCAAATTGTTCCGCGTCTTGTCGATTTCCATACGGGCCAATGGTTAACTTATGCAAACCATTATTATACACGCGCACAATTTTAGTACTTTGATTACTGTTTATTGCTTTAATTTTTTGCAATAAATTTGCAGCATTAGTTTCATTACTGAAAGCGCCTGCCTGAATGTAATATTGGTTTGATGTGACAGTATCATCATTATTTTTAATTATACTGCTTGCATTGCCGGCAGAGCTTGATGGGGCAATCTGAATATTATTTGGTTGTTTATTAAACTGGCTTGGCGTTATTGCTTCAACTTCTACTTCTCCACTACCTTGTTCGATTAATCGCAGTTTATAAGCTGCTGCATACGATAGATCGATTTCTCGACCGTGTTTAAAAGGGCCTCTATCATTAACGCGCACAATGACTGACCGACCATTACTTACGTTAGTCACTTTTACGTAGCTTGGCAGTGGCAGTACTGTATGTGCAGCAGTCATGCTATACATATCGTAAACTTCACCACTAGCAGTTTTTCTGCCGTGGTAGCGTTTGCCATACCAAGAGGCGATGCCGCGGGCTTTATAGTTTTTTGACGACTTTATTGGATAGTAGGTTTTCCCTAATGCTTTGTATGGTCTGTTTGAATACTTTTGCAGTGGCTCATCTTTAGGAATCGCATCAGGGATGCTGTCTATGTTTGCTGGCAGATTCACTTCCGGACCATCATCAAGATAATAACCACCATCTTTGCTTTTAGACGTTTTTGTTGATTCGCTCGGCTTTACCGAACCGCTGCCACCGCAAGCAGATAAACCAAGCGTAAGTAAAAAAATCAAAAAGTACGTTTTTTTCATGTATGTTCTATCCTGAAGACATTAATTTTTTATGTGTCTGAATACTCATTAAAATGCCGAATCCAATTAAAATAGTGACCATTGATGTGCCACCATAACTAATTAATGGTAGTGGCACTCCGACAACTGGCAATATGCCACTCACCATGCCTATATTGACAAAAGTATAAGTGAAAAATGTAAGCGTAATGCTACCGGCTAATAATCTTGAAAAAACGCTTCTGGCTTGAGATGCGATGACGACACCTCGAAAAATAATTAATCCGAATAGTAATAACAATAAAAGGTTACCTATCAAACCAAATTCCTCGCTAAACACGGCGAATATAAAATCGGTGGTACGTTCAGGTAGAAAGTCGAGTTGGGATTGCGTGCCATTAAGCCAACCCTTACCTGTAAGACCGCCTGAACCTTGAGCAATCGTTGATTGAATGATGTGATAACCAGAGCCAAGTGGATCCTGTGACGGGTCAAAAAGAATTTGAATGCGCCGCCGCTGATAATCATGTAACAACGACCAAAATATAGGCGCTAAACTAGCAACACCAATGAATGCAGCAGCAATAAATTTCCAGCTTAGTCCAGCAAGAATAATGACAAATAATCCTGATGCGGTTACTAGCAGCGATGTGCCCAAGTCTGGCTGCCTCATGATTAAGATGACAGGAATAAATAATATAATGGCAGCAGTTAAAAAGTCTAAAACAGATAGGCTCGATTCACGTTTTGAAAAAAACCAAGCGAGCGTCATTGGTACAGCAATCCGCATTAATTCTGAAGGTTGTATTTTAATCAAGCCTAGGTTTAACCAACGTCTTGCGCCGTGGCTAATATCGCCATATAAGGCGACCCCAATTAACAATAAAACACCAAACGAAAATAAAGGTAATGCTAAGCGTTCTAAATGCTGTGGTTGAATATTAGCGGCAATTAACATGACAGTGATTGCGATACCAATATTAATCAATTGCGCATTGACACGGTCAAAATTTTGTCCAGAGGCACTATAAAGCACCAACAATCCGACAAGTAAAGTGAACAGTAAGCAACCCATTAAGAATGAATCAATGTGTTTAAGCAGGCTGCCAATAAAGTCATTAATCATTGTGCCTGAACCCCTGCAGTAATATTTTCGAGGTCATTATTAGCTTCTGTCGGTTTCTTTTTAACCACTCTAACTGGTTTTTCTTCTATTGGTTCTTTGCCTAATAAATAATAATCCATCACTTTGCGTGCAATAGGGCCTGCAGCTGATCCGCCATGACCGCCATTTTCTACTATCACAGCAAGCGCAATTTTAGGATTTTCAGCAGGTGCATAGGATATAAATAACGCATGGTCACGATGGCGTTCGTTAATATTTTTTTCGTTATAGCGTTCGTTTTGCTTTATGCCAATCACCTGTGCTGTACCCGTTTTTGCCGCGACACTATATTCTGCATTTGCCAATGCTCTTGCTGCAGTGCCGCCCGGTAAAGAGACATCAATCATAGCTTGTTTAACAATTTCAAGATTTTCAGGGTCTAGCGACAGTTTTTCAGTTGATACTGGTTTTATAGTATTTATTATGCCTGTTTTACTATTTTCAATGATGTTAACAAGTTTTGGCTTCATAGAAGTGCCACCGTTAGCAAGCATAGCGGTAGCATGGGCAAGTTGCATAGGTGTTGTTAAAGTGTAACCTTGACCGATGCCAACGATAACAGTTTCTCCAGTATACCAAGGCTGTTTAAAGCGTCTATATTTCCATTCTTTTGTTGGTAATAAGCCAGAATTTTCGCCTTTAATATCAATGCCACTTTTTTCACCAAAACCAAAATGTCGAACAAAGCTAGATAACTTATCAATACCTAATTCAATGGCGAGACCATAGAAAAAAGTATCACAAGAAATCGTAATGGCACGTTTAATGTCAACAAAGCCGTGCCCACCAGGTTTCCAATCGCGATAACGATGGGTGCTATTAGGTAGTTTGAAGTATCCTGGGTCAATAATTTTATACGGCGGTTTGCGTTTGCCAGCCTCTAAGCCAGCGAGTGCAACAAAAGGTTTAAAGGTTGAGCCAGGAGGGTATACGCCACGCAGAGGACGGTTAATTAGAGGTCTGTCTAAGGATTCGTTAAGTAAGCGCCAATTATAAATATCGATGCCATCAACAAAAAGATTAGGATCAAAAGATGGCATACTTACTAAAGAAAGCACTTCGCCTGTATTAGGTTCTATTGCCACCAGCGCGCCGCGCCTATCGCCAAAGGCTTTTTCTGCAATTTCTTGTAATTTGATGTCTACTGATAAAGTTAAGTTATTGCCAGGTATCGCTGCAGTAGAAGTAAGGATCCGCACGGCCTTGCCATCGGCGTTAATTTCAATTTGTTGAAAACCTGTCGTGCCATGCAATTCTTTTTCATAAGACTGCTCTATACCACTTTTGCCGACATGATCAGAACCTTTGTAGTTTGATAGCAGGTTTTTCTCTTTAAATCGTACGATGTCTTTATCATTAATTCTACCGATATACCCAACGATATGGGAGCCTAAAGCTTTATTGGGGTAATGGCGAAACAAACGTGATTTGATATCTACACCAGGAAACCGAAACCGATTTGCTGCAAACTTTGCCGCTTCAACTTCATTTAAATGTGTTCTTAATGGAATAGTTTCAAACTTATGGCGTTCTTTTTTTAATTTTTTAAATCGCTTTAAATCGTATTTAGAAATCTCAACAAGTTTTGCAATTTCTGCAATCGTTTTTTCTAAATTATCTATTAAGGATGGAGTAATTTCTAACGTATAAACAAAAAAATTATGTGCAAGCACTACACCATTTCTATCGGTAATAAGACCACGGTTAGGAGCAACAGGCACGATCGAAATACGATTGTTTTCTGCTAATGTTTGAAAATGCTCGTGCTTGCTTATCTGTAGATAATAAAAACGAGCTGTGAGTATGCCAAAGCCTAACAGAACAAGTAACGCTAGGATAAATAATCGGAGCTTAAAACTATGTAGCTCATTCTGATGGTTTTTTAACTCTCTATTTTCACGCATGACGACGACTAATTATCAGTTCCTAATTGTTGCTTTTCGGTGGTGTGATTGACCCGAAAAGAAAACGTATGAATTGCCATAGCAGCATGCCAGTAATTACTGGCCAAAAGTAGTGCCAACCAGGGCTTTCATTTCCTGCTAATTGCTTAACTAACAAAATGGCGATACGTTCAAATAAAAGTAATGCAAAGACATAGGATGCTAATTGCCACTTGGTGAATAAGACAATTCTGCGTTGATAATTTAGCGCAAAATAAGCCGTTAAAGTGAAAGTTAGTGCATACTGACCTAATAAACTACCAGTAGCCAAGTCTACCAATAACCCAGTAACCCAAGCACTGCCTAGGTTGCATATATTAGGTGCGCGTAATAACCAATATAATAAAACAACCAACATAAAGTCAGGTCGTAATATGATACCTTGCCCAGTCCAAGGGAATAGTTGGCAAATGAGCGCCGCTAATAATGAGGCATATACGATCATCGCGTTAACGCGCCGCATTAGGTTTGGCCTTTTTGATTTGTGATTTTTCTTCTAATGTAGGCGTTGGCGTAACTTCAGCTTTTTTTGTTTGAGGTAACTCTAGTAGTAAAAGCTGTAAATGATGACTGACTTCTGCAATAGGTGTGCTCAATATTTTTGCAAAGGGTGAGCCAGGGTCCTGCTCAATTTTGGTTACAGAGGCAACTGCTAAGCCTGCTGGATAAATGCCATCAATACCAGAAGTGACGAGTTTGTCACCAATTATAATATCTACATTAGTTGGCAAATAGGGGATATCTAAAGTGTTGCTGCCCTCGCCAAATGCAATGGCACGCAACTGATTACGTTCAATTTGAATAGGAATTGATAAGCTCTTATCTGTGATTAAAGTTACTTCGCTAGTGAAGGGATAAATTCTGGTGATTTGGCCAATCACCCCCTTTGAGTCAACGACCGCTTGTCCTGCGTGTACATTATGCTGGCTTCCACGATTTACAATTACAACGTTTGTGAAAGGGTCGCGTCCAGTGTGTGTAATTTCACCCAAAATAGCTTTCGGGTAAATAGGTATATCCGCTTTAAGTAAGCTGCGTAAGTGATAATTTTCAGCTTTTAATGTATTTAAGCTTTGTAGTAATACTTTATGTTCAAACGCTTGTTGTTTAAGAATGTAATTTTCTTGGACCAATTGATTGTGAGCAGAAAAATACTTGCTAGCATCTTGTATCCAGTCACTAGGAGCTTTTGCAATGCGTTCCAAAGGGTGTAAGCCACCAATAAAGGCTTGGCGAAATTGTGAAAGATAATTTAACTGAGAGTCCGCCACTATAAACATTACGGATAGAGCGCAGAAAAAAACCATTCGTGAAAATAAACTTGGGCCACGGACAAAGAATGCTGGAGTTTGTTGAGGGTCTAGTCTTTCATGAACACCTTTAAGCATGCTGACATTGTAAGTTTATAAATTTGAATTGATCAAACCAAATACTATTCATAAGCAAATACGTTGCCCAATTTGTCCATTTCTTCTAATGCCCGCCCACAACCGCGTGCAACACATGTTAAAGGGTCTTCAGCAACAATTACCGGCAAGCCTGTCTCTTCCATGAGTAATCTGTCTAAATCGCGCAATAGTGCACCGCCACCTGTGATTACCATGCCTTTTTCAGCAATGTCAGCACCTAGTTCTGGCGGGGTTTGTTCTAATGCAGATTTTACTGCGCCTACAATAGAGTTTAACGGCTCAGTTAACGCTTCTAATATTTCATTGCTTGAAATAGTGAATTTACGTGGCAAACCTTCTGCTAAGTTGCGGCCAGTTACTTCCATTTCTAATACTTCGGAACCTGGAAATGCAGAGCCAATTTTCTTCTTGATCGTTTCAGCTGTTGGTTCTGAAATCTGCATTCCGTAGTTACGGCGAATGTAATCAATAATCGCCTGATCAAACTTGTCACCACCAACACGTTCAGATTTTGCATAAACAATTCCACCAAGTGAGATCACGCCCACTTCTGTTGTGCCGCCACCAATATCTACTACCATTGAGCCGGTCGCCTCTGCCACAGGCATATCTGCGCCGATTGCCGCTGCCATTGGTTCTTCAATAAGAAATACTTGTTTTGCACCAGCTCGCTCAGCAGATTCTTTAATCGCGCGACGTTCAACTTGTGTTGAACCAACAGGTACACAAATAATAATGCGAGGGCTTGGTGAAAACCAACGTGAATCATGCGCTTTGCGAATAAAAAATTTAAGCATTTGCTCAGTGACAGTAAAGTCAGCAATTACGCCATCTTTCATCGGGCGAATAGCTTGAATATTTGCAGGTGCACGCCCGAGCATGCCTTTAGCATCTGTGCCTACAGCCAGTAAAACTTTTTTACCGTGCGGGCCACCTTCCATTCGAATGGCAACAACAGACGGTTCATTAAGCACAACGCCTTTCCCGCGAGAATAAATTAAGGTATTTGCTGTTCCTAAATCAATGGCTAAATCATTAGAAAAATAGCTACTTAACGAACCCAACATATTGTTTTTTCCTGACCCTGATACAAAATTACTAAAATGATTATAAAAGATCATTAGCAAATGCTTAAATGACCTTTTGAATCAAGGTATAATAACGTATATTCAGATTAAAATTAAGTTGCTTTTGCAGTTTATTACATTTAAGTTTCAAAAATATAAAGACTAAAATTTTCATGGCACTCAACATAGCAGATATAAAACGCATTGCCGATTTGGCGCGCATCGAAATTAATCAAAGCGAAGCACAATTAACGCTCACTAAACTTTCAGGGATAATGGGCTTAATTGAAGAAATGCAAGCGGTGAATACTGCAGGCATTATCCCGATGTCACATGCTCAAGATTTAGAACAGCGACTACGTGAAGATGTGGTGACACAGACCAATCAACGTGACACTTTTCAAGCTGTCGCTCCGCTTACCGATGGTGGCTTATACCTCGTTCCTAAAGTAATTGAATAGTACAATTATGATTAATAGTAGCTTAAAAACACTTAGCCAAATGTTGGCAAGTAAAGAGATTTCTAGTGTTGAATTGACGCAAGAATTTTTAACACGTATTCAACAACATAACCAAGCCATTAACGCTTTTATCACAATAGATGAAGATAAAACACTTGCACAAGCGAAGCTAGCAGATGTGCGAATAGCAGCGAATAATGCAGAACCGTTGACTGGTATTCCATTTGCGCAAAAAGATATATTTTGTGCAAAAGGATGGAGAACGACTTGTGGTTCAAAAATGCTATCTAATTTTATTGCACCATACGATGCTCACGTTATTAGTCAATTTAATGCAGCAGGTGCTGTTAGTTTGGGTAAAACCAATATGGATGAGTTTGCCATGGGCTCATCAAACGAAACGAGTTTTTTTGGTGGTGTAAAAAATCCTTGGGATGTTAAGCGTGTGCCTGGCGGAAGTAGTGGCGGTTCGGCTGCTGCTGTAGCTGCCCGTTTGTGCGCCGCTGCAACAGGTACAGATACCGGCGGTTCGATTCGCCAGCCTGCATCATTATGTGGTTTTACAGGTTTGAAACCAACATACGGATTAGTGTCACGTTACGGCATGATTGCCTTTGCATCCAGCTTGGATCAAGCAGGTCCTATGGCAAAATCAGCTGAAGATTGTGCATTAATGATGAATGTGATGGCTGGTTTTGATGAGCGTGACTCAACAAGCCTCAACCACTCTAAAGAAGACTACACTCTTGGCTTAGCTGATATTAAAGGTGATCAACCGCTAAAAGGCTTGCGTATTGGCTTGCCAAAAGAATATTTTACCGATGGTCTAGATGCTGATGTAGCAAAGCTGGTGCACGAAGCGATTGGTGTATATCGCAAATTGGGCGCGGAAACAGTAGATATTACCTTGCCAAATTCGCAGCTATCTATCCCAGTATATTACGTACTTGCACCTGCCGAGGCAAGTTCGAATTTATCTCGTTACGATGGTGTTCGTTATGGACATCGCGCCGCAGAGTATGATGACTTAATTGATATGTATATGAAAAGCCGTACTGAAGGTTTTGGCGATGAAGTGAAGCGCCGTATTTTGATTGGCACTTACGTTTTGAGTGCGGGCTATTATGATGCTTATTATCTGAAAGCGCAGCAGATTCGCCGTTTAATTGCACAGGATTTCACAGAAGCTTATCAACAATGTGATGTAATTATGGGACCATCTGCTCCTTCTACTGCATTTAAAGCAGGTGAGAAAATAGATGATCCTGTAGCTATGTACTTGCAAGATGTCTATACCATTGCAACCAATTTAGCGGGCTTGCCGGGAATGAGTATTCCAGCTGGTTTTGCTACTAGTGAAGATGGTAAACCTTTACCGGTAGGTTTGCAAATTATGGGCAATTATTTTGATGAGGCGCGTATGTTGGATGTCGCACATGCTTATCAACAAGTTACAGATTGGCATACACAAATGCCGCAAGGAATTGAATAATGGAATGGGAAGTGGTTATTGGGTTAGAAACACACACCCAACTCAGAACAAACACTAAGATTTTTTCAGGTGCCTCGACCACTTATGGTTCCGAGCCTAATACACAAGCTTGTGAAGTTAGTATTGCTTTGCCAGGTGTGTTGCCTGTACTAAATAAGGAAGCGGTGGAATGTGCTATTAAGTTTGGCTTAGCGATTGATGCAGAAATTGCGCCACGCTCAGTGTTTGCTCGTAAAAACTATTTTTATCCAGATTTACCAAAAGGTTACCAAATTAGTCAGTTTGAGTTGCCTGTTGTGGGTAAAGGGCAAGTAACGATTCAAGTGCCAGCAGCTTCTGATAAAAAAGGACAAAAAACTGAGGCATATGAAAAAGTAATTAATATTACTCGTGCACATTTAGAGGAAGATGCTGGTAAATCAGTGCATGGCGCATTTGAAGGAATGAGTGGCATTGATTTAAACCGAGCAGGCACTCCATTATTAGAAATTGTGACGGAGCCTGATATGCGCTCTGCTGCTGAAGCAATTGCTTATGCTAAAAAACTACATGGACTCGTACAATGGATAGATATATGCGATGGCAATATGCAAGAAGGTAGTTTTCGCTGCGACGTGAATGTTTCAGTTCGACCAAAAGGCACGGATGAATTAGGTACACGACGTGAAATTAAAAACTTAAATTCATTCAAGTTTATGCAACAAGCGATTGAGTATGAAACGCAGTGGCAGATTGATACCCTAGAGGAAGGTGGAAAGATTCACCAAGCAACCATATTGTTTAATCCTGATACTGGCGAAACAAAATCGATGCGTAGTAAGGAAGAGGCCAATGATTATCGCTACTTTCCTGATCCCGATTTACTGCCACTTATTATTAAAGATGAAGACAAAGTCCGCGTGCTGGCATTACTGCCAGAGTTGCCAGAGGCTATGAAGGGCCGTTTTGAAGGTGAGTATGGCTTAAGCACTTATGATGCAGCAGCGCTCACCTCTAGCCGTGATGTGGCTGATTATTTTATGAAGACTATTGCTGCAGGTGCAGCAGCTAAGCCAGCGGCTAATTGGATAATGGGTACACTCACAGCTAAATTAAACGCTGAGGAAAAAACCATTGTAAGTTCGCCAATAACAAGTGTAACGCTGGCGGAATTACTCACGCGTATTCAAGATAATACGATTTCAAATAATGCAGCAAAACAAGTATTTGAGGCGCTTTGGGCTGGTGAAGGTGATGTTGATGCCATTATTGCTGCTAGAGGTTTAAAACAAGAAACAGACGCTGGGGCAATAGAGGCGCTTGTTGATGAAGTGCTATCTTCCAATAAAAATATGGTAGAAGAATTTAAGGCAGGTAAACAAAAAGCATTTAATGCGCTAGTTGGCCAAACCATGAAAGCGTCAAAAGGTAAGGCTAGTCCTGCACAAGTTAATGAAATGCTGAGAAAGAAACTTAACTTAAACAATTAGCAAATACTATTTTTCAGAATTGGCTTTTTTCAGCACAATAAAACGTATTTTTTCAGCAGCGTAACGCTCTTTTATATTTTCTAAATTATTTTCGTAATCAGATATTTTCTTAGCTAGTTTAGAAGACTCAGCCTTTGATAGTTTTATTTCAGTTTTTAAATAGTCAGGCAAAGGCTTATTCTTTTTAAGAGCACCTTCTGCTTTGACTTGATTGCGCGCTGTTCTGCCATCTGCATTTTCTTTTTGTACATTTAACGCCTGTAATGTTGCTTGAGTTCTTTCTAAGTTGCGATCACGCGCTAGGTCGATTTCTTCAGCGTTGGTATAAGAAGCAAGTAAAATATTGTCTTTACGTTGTTGAGCCAGATTTTCTTTGTTTAACTGGGTATTCTCATCTTCATCTGTTTTATTTGAATGACTTTTTAAAGCAATTCCTTGTTTATTCATTTCTTGGTTGCGCTTACCAGCGCGGTCTGCAGGCAGTTTGTCTTCATAATGAGTGATGCCTTTGCTATCAACCCATTTTACAATCTTTCCAGCAGCAAGCACCTGATTAGTAAAGGCGAAACTGATAAGCAGTACCAAAGAAAGTGATTCATTTTTTAACATACCATTTAACGTCCATATTTATCTCTATATTGTTTAATGTTAAGCAATGTATGTGCCATTTCTGGCTGAGTATGAATTCGGCTTTCAATATAGTTGAGTAAATCACTTAGGTTTGCAATCACACAGATAGGTATCTTATGGTCAAGTTTTACTTCTTCTACTGCAGATAATTCGCTAAAGCCTTTTTCTTGGCGGTCAAGCGCTATACTTACGCCACATGGAATGGCATTATGCGCATTTATTAATGTGACAGACTCACGTACAGAAGTGCCAGCAGAGATTACATCATCGATGATAAGCACACGACCATTTAAATCAGCCCCTACCGTTGTGCCGCCTTCACCATGGTCTTTTTTTTCTTTCCGATTGTAAGCAACAGGCAAATTTCTGCCTCTTTTTGCAAAGGCAATGGCAATACTCGTCGCTAATGGGATGCCCTTGTAAGCCGGGCCAAATAACATATCGAATTCGATACCTGATTTTTCAATACTATTGGCGTAAAATTCACCTAGCTTTAATAAGCTATCTCCATCACTAAATAAGCCCGCATTAAAAAAATATGGGGTAATGCGGCCTGCTTTAGTTCTAAATTCACCAAATTTAAGCACCTGCTTTGAAAGGCAAAAGTTGATAAAGTCTTGTGACAAATTTTGGTTAGTAACTGACATAAATTAGATAATTAAGGAATTAAATGCGTATTATAACGTTGAATTTAAATGGAATTCGCTCTGCCACTAAGAAAGGTTTTTACGAGTGGGTGCAAAAAATGCAGGCTGATGTGCTTTGTTTGCAAGAATTGAAAGCGCAGGCGGCTGATTTATCTGAGCAAATGCAAGCGCCGGCAGGATATTCCGGTTACTTTCATTATGCGCAGAAAAAAGGCTATAGTGGCGTTGGTATTTATAGCAAACAGCCTGCAGATGAAGTCATTGAAGGTTTAGGCATAGAAGCCATAGATGATGAGGGCCGCTACCTGGAGTGTAGGTTTGGTAATTTAAGTGTGGTGTCGCTATATTTGCCGAGTGGGTCAAGCCGGGAAGAGCGTCAAGCATTTAAATTTAAAGTGATGACACACTTCATGCTTCATCTAGAAAAGTTGAAAAAATCTGGACGTGATGTAGTTATTTGTGGAGATTGGAATATTGCTCATCATGAAATTGATCTTAAAAACTATAAAGGAAATAAAAAGAATTCTGGTTTTTTACCGGAGGAGCGTGCCTGGCTAACAGATTTATTTGATCGTGTTGGTTGGGTTGATGTGTATAGGAGCTTGCAAGCGGATACTACTGGTGAAAGTTATACATGGTGGAGTAATCGCGGGCAGGCCTGGGCAAAAAATGTAGGATGGCGTATTGATTATCAGATCGCCACGCCAGCATTTGCAAGCAAAGCAGTTGAAGCACAAGTATATAAAGAAGAGCGGTTTAGTGACCATGCGCCACTTATTGTTGATTATAAATAATTATTAAACATAGCAATACTGCTTCAATGTTTAGACATAGAATTTTTTTTGTAAGTAAATTTATTTTTAAACGACTAACTGACGTAACTGAAATTTTGACTGTTACAACTTGCTAATATTTATTGTTATAAATTCTAATTCTAAAAAGGAAATATCATGGCTACTCAAATATCATCAACTTCAAAAGGCGCATTACTTGCAGTCGGTGCAGCAGCATTAATCTTAGCAGGCTGTGCTAGCGGTGGCAGTCCAAATACAGCATCAAGTGGTGAATTAGTTCACTGCGCTGGCTTGAACTCATGTAAAGGTTCTAGCGATTGCAAAACTGCTGAAAATGCATGCAAAGGCCAAAATGTATGTAAAGGTCATGGCTTCTTAGCAATGACAGCGGATGACTGCTCAACAAAAGGCGGAAAAATCATTTAAAGTAGTAACTGCGCTGCTTTAAATAACTGCCATAAATCACAGGCTAATATTAATTTAGAGCAGCGTTATTACTATGAAAAATCAATCTACGCATAAACAATCAAAAACTTATCAATCAAAGCAAGACAAAATATTACCTAATTTAGGCTTTGGTTTAGGTCTACGGACAGACCATTATCACGCAATTTTAGACACAAAACCAACTGTCGATTGGTTTGAAGTGTTGTCTGAAAATTACATGGTGCCAGGTGGTAAACCCTTGAATTTCTTAGATCGAATTTGCGCTGAATACCCTGTTGTTATGCATGGCGTTTCGTTATCTATTGGTTCTACAAACTCAATGGATAAAACTTATCTAAAAGAGCTCAAAAAATTAGCTGACCGTGTACAACCCGCTTGGATATCTGATCATTTGTGTTGGACTGGGGTGCATGGGAAAAACGTACATGACCTTTTACCTTTGCCTTACACGGAAGAGACCGTTAAACATGTAGTTGGGCGTGTGAAGGTAGTGCAAGACTATTTAGGTCGTCAGCTACTATTAGAGAATGTTTCTAGCTATGCTAGTTATATTGATTCCTCCATGACCGAATGGGAGTTTATAACTGAAATTTCAAATCAAGCAGACTGTTTGTTACTACTAGATATAAATAATATTTATGTTAGCAGTTTTAATCATCAATTTGACCCTAAAGATTTTATAGATGGAGTACCTGCAAAACGTGTGCAACAAATGCATTTGGCAGGCCATCATAATCATGGCGACTATATTATTGATACGCATGATGCGCCTATTATTGACCCTGTATGGGAATTGTATGCGTATGCCACTGCCCGATTAGGGGCTGTTTCCACTATGATAGAGCGCGACGACCAAATACCTGAGCTTCATGTATTAGTCGAAGAGTTGCAACGTGCACGTGATATTTCAATCAGGGTGTTAGGGGAAACGGCATGAGTCATTTAGCGAAAATTCAATTGGAATTCCAAGCGTACTTGATGAAAAATAATGAATCAAATACTTTGATGCAGTATATTATTAACGATGAAAAAGTGGGTGCTACTAAAAGATTAAGTATTTATGCTGATGCCTATAAATTACGTATTATTGAAGCATTAGCAACATCTTACCCTAAGCTTCAATTGTTAATGGGTCGCACACTATTTGATAAAATAGCTCGTTCTTATATTGACACTTACCCATCAAATTATCGCAATATGCGTTGGGTCGGTGCTGCAATGCATGTGCATCTTAAAAACACATTGTCTGACCACCCCGTTACTGGAGAAATGGCACGGTTTGAGTGGTCGCTAGGGTTGGCCTTTGATGCAGAAGATGCACCAACTGTGCAGTTAGAAAATCTAGCACAAATTCCCCCTGAAACTTGGGGTAATTTAAGCTTTAAATTTCATCCATCAGTACAAATTTTAGATATACATTGGAATCTTATTTCAATTTGGCAGGCTCTGAATATTGAAGAAACGCCACCGAATCCAGAGCAAGTAAACAAGCCATGTTTAGTATGGCGTTCCGAGTTGAATTCACATTTCCGTTCACTTGCAACAATTGAATATCAAGCACTAGAAAAGATGATAAACGGTGCAAATTTTTCTTTATTGTGTGAATACCTAGATGAGGCAGTTGAGGGTGATGCTACCCAACAAGCTGCGCGATACCTAGCCTCTTGGTTAGAGGCTGGGCTATTGACTGAAATACGAATAACATAGACCCGTATAAGTAATTAGCTACAAAATTGTAACGATAAGCTTTGAATTATTTCCCCATTCGTTGCGTCTTGAACAAAAATAACAGCACCTGCATCTTTGTTTTTCCAGTCTTTGCCTAGTGTAAATTTTTTGCTGAATGTATTATCATTATTGATTTGATAAGCGCCAAACATTTTACGCACAACATAATCATGTTTTAATTCGCGACCGTTGTTTTCGCCAGCTTTCACTTCCGTTATTAAGTTGTTTTCATAAAGCACCACAAATATATCTGTCTTATTTGCATCCGCAGGGTTTGCAGCCTTGGCATTCGTTTTCAAAGTGATGCCACCATCCTTGTTGCTTACAGCTTCTAAAGTGACATTAGCGCGCGCCGCCAATTTTTGTTGTCGGTCAATTGCACCTGCTAGCCGGTTATTATCCCAACCTTTAAAGTCACGACCATTAAAAATAAACTGTGGTGTGTAAACAAAACCTGCCTTATTAAATGCAGCGGCTTTACGTTGTCTGTTACTGTATTCTGGTTTTGAAAATTTATCTTTCCAGCCAATGTAATCCCAATAATCGACATGAAATGCAAGCGGTGTGACTTCTTTAGGCCCCTGTTTTATTTTGCTTAACCATTTATCTGCTGGTGGGCAACTGCTGCAACCCTCAGAAGTATAAAGTTCTAGTAAAGGAATCGTTTTTACACCACTTTTAGCCGTACATTCTTTTGCGCTAGCGATTGTTAGATTAAACATAAATATGCTGGCGATAACGCCAGTAATCGCAGGTTTCAATTGCATAACTAATTACTCCAAATTTGGGATATGCACTTTAGTCGTTAAAAATTAGACATACTTACATTGTATTTTCAAATGTTAATTATGATAATTTGTAAAAATCTTTTTTATCTGTATGCCATGGTGCCACCTTAAACAATAGCAACATGCCCGGAATCGCCAGTAAGGTACATACATAAAAGAAAGTTTCCCAACCAAGCGACTCCACCATGCCGCCAGTGAGCGCGTTGAATACAGAACGAGGCACAGCAGATAAGCTGGTAAATAATGCTAATTGCGTCGCCGTATAAGCAGGGTTTGTTTCTCGCGCCATATAGGCCACATAAGCGACTGTGCCTAAACCAACACCTAGTGCTTCACCGCCAATGACAATGGCAAGCATGCCGCGCTCTATCGCGCCCACGGTTTCAAATGGCCCTGCATTTGCTAGCCAGGCAAAGCCAAGAATAGTGATGAGTTGCACTACCCCAAATACCCATAGACCGCGATTAATGCCGAATTTCAACATCCAAAAGCCACCTATAAAACCGCCTAATATTTGCATAACTAAACCGCTACCTTTTACGATGGTGCCAATGTCAGTATTGCTATAGCCCATATCAATATAAAAAGGTGTGGCAAGCGCCGTGGCCATACTGTCGCCTAGCTTATAAAGCAAAATAAAAGTGAGCACCCAAAGTGCATGTTTTACACCTGCGCGATTGATAAATTCAGTAAAAGGCTCTACTACTGAGTCATATAAACTTTTTGGGGTATATATTTGGTCAGGTTCCGTGGCGAAGATTGTCATTAGCAGCCCTGGTAGCATGAATAATGCAACAATCCAAAACACGTGTGACCATGCAAAATGGTCTGCTAGAATTAGTGCGAGAGAGCCAGGCACTAAGCCTGCAACACGATAGGCATTAACATGAATACTGTTACCTAACCCTAATTCTTCATCGCTAAGAATCTCACGCCTAAAAGCATCAATTACAATATCTTGGCTGGCAGAAAATAAGGCGACTAAAGTAGAAACCACTGCAATACTTGCGATGTTTAAACCAGGTTTAAAAAACCCATAAGCGATAATTGTAAAGAATAATGCAATTTGAGTAATCAGCATCCAGCTACGGCGGCGACCCATGGGGGCAATAAGGTTGTAGCGATCCATCAAGGGTGCCCAAATAAACTTCCAAGTGTATGGTAATTGTATAAAAGCGAACGCAGCAATGGTTTTTAAATTAATACCTTCGGTACGTAACCACGCAGGCAAAAGTTGTAATAAAAGATATAAAGGCAAGCCAGAACTGAAGCCTAAGACCACGCAAGTGAGCATCCGTTTATTGAAGAGGATATCTCCTATTTTACTCTTTGCCTTATTGTTGTTTGCCATGGCAATATTTTCTCAATGATTTATCGTTACGCCACAATATCATATGTTCGTATTTCAATCTGTGTGATTAAAAGGTTGGGTTATTTTATTCGCAAATTAAACGTAAATTCTTATCAAGAAGCTTTAGCGTTGTATTGGTATCCTGTAAAGTAGATATTTTTGTCTCTTACATATTCTTATGAAGAGCTTGTCCAAAATAATTTTAGCCAATCATTTGCTAGCCAACACTAGTATTAAAAGGACTTTAATAGTTTTCTTTATGAGGGATTTTATGTGCTTTATTAAAAAAATTACAATGTTACTTTTCTTCTTTACGCAGGCTGCTTTGGCAGATACTGTAAAACTTAATAATGGTGACTCACTGACGGGGACTGTTGTAAGAAAAGAGACAGAAAAGCTAATTTTTAAAACCAAATATGCGGGCGAAATTAAAATCTCTTGGTCAGAAATTGCTAGTTTTAAAACTGACCAACCGATTAAAATAGTTTTGGCTGATGATTCTAGTTTTACAGGCAAAGTTAACCTCTCATCTAAAGGGCTCGCAAAAGTATATTTGCCAAAATCAAGAACTAACGCAAATTTAAACTTGGAAGAGCTCGTTTATATTAATCCAAGCCCAAAATTTTCAGGTGAAGGTGTTACTTGGAAAGGTAATATCGATTTTGGTGGGGATATATCGCAGGGTAATACTGATACTAGTGAAATAAGTTTAGACGGTGAGGCAATTGCAAGAACTAAACAAGATCGTTACACCATTGGTATTGAAGTCAATCGCGGCAAAGCTAATGATATATCCACCGAATTTGATAATCGAGGCGATATTAAGTACGATCATTTCTTAACTAAGCAGTGGTATCTCTATGCAAACGGAGCAATAGAAAAGGATAAGTTTAGAGATATTAAGTTACGCTCTCTTGTTGGTGGGGGTATAGGTTATCAGTTTTATGAGCAGCCTGACCTAAACCTATTTATTGAGGGCGGCCTTAACTATGTGAACACAGACTATGATGAACAGGAAGATGAAGATTACCCTAGCGGCCGTTGGGCGATAAAATATGATCAGCTGATTTTTGCTGATATTGTAAAACTCTTCCACGAACAGGAAGTGTTCTTTAGTTTAGCAGATACAAAAGATTTCTTGGTATTTTCAAAAACAGGTTTGCGTGTGCCAATTGGGAAAAATATCAATGCCTCTACTCAGTTCGACCTTGATTACAATAGTGAAGCCCCAGAGGGCACAGAAAAGCTAGACAAGACCTTATTATTTAGCTTAGGGTATGGATGGTAATATTCTTTATTAAGAGTTGCTAACTAGAAAAGGCAGATAACTATGGAGAAGTCATCTGCCTTTTTGCTTTGATGTTAGACTTATTTAGGACTTCACCAACTAGCCTTGGAAGATTTTTTAAGACGGTACATCGCCAAGTTGCCTAGCCAGTTTGGTATAAAATTAACAGGCTTATCATTGGTTATGACGCTACGTTCGATAATACTTATATTATGTTTGTTACAAAATTGTTCAAAGTCATTAATGGTGCACAAATGAATATTTGGCGTATTGTGCCATTCATAAGGCAATATTTTTGACACTGGCATATAGCCCCTAATAAGTTGCATACGGTTACGCCAATAACCAAAGTTGGGAAAAGTCACAATCACTTCACGCCCAACTCTTAACATGTCTTGTATAATGCCTTCTGTGTTATGCATCGCTTGTAATGTTTGCGAGAGAACGACGGTATCAAATGACTGATCTTCGAAGCCAGATAAGCCATCTTCTAAGTCCATTTGGATAACATTCACACCATTTTCTTGGCATGCCAGCCAATTGGCATTATCTTTTTCTATACCATATCCTCTAACCGCTAGGCCATCGCGCAGATAACTAAGTAAATTGCCATCACCACAACCTAAATCAAGCACTTTGCTATCAGATCTTAACCAGCTTGCAATAATTGTAAAATCTTGACGAGATTCTAAGAAATAATTCGTTGAATTTGTACTATTAGCTGAATTGGTTTGTGTCATTAATCCACCTTTATTCTGCTAAAATAGCTGCGTAAAACAGCATGGTAGTGTGTATCTGGCATTAAAAATGCATCATGACCATGCGTAGCAATCACTTCAGCATAGCTTACTGTCAGCTCGTTATCGAGCAATGCCTTAACAATCTCACGTGAACGTGATGGTGAAAAGCGCCAGTCACTGGTAAATGACAACACCAAAAACTGGGCTTTAATGTGTGCTAATGCCTGGCTTAAGTTGCCATCAAAGTTAACGGCTGGGTCGTAGTAATCTAGTGCTCGCGTCATGCGGATATAAGAATTGCCATCAAAACTATCAGCAAACTTATCGCCTTGATAGCGTAAATAAGATTCCATTTCAAATTCAACATCAAAACCATATTTAATGACATCTTTGATTTTTCGCCCAAATTTTTTACCCATGGCATCATCAGATAAATAAGTGATGTGCCCAAGCATACGTGCAATACGTAAGCCACGACGTGGCACTACGCCGTGCTCATAATAATCCCCATCATGAAACTCGGGGTCCGTAATAATCGCCTGACGCGCTACTTCATTAAATGCCATGTTTTGCGCAGTTAAATTGGGTGCGGAAGCAATCACCATTGCATGGCGAATACGTTCAGGATAAGCAATCGACCATTGCAAGGTTTGCATGCCACCTAAGCTGCCACCCAACACTGCAGCAAGTTGATTGATGCCTAGATAGTCAGCAAGGCGTGCTTGCGAGTCTACCCAATCTTCTACGGTGACGATAGGAAAGCTAGCGCCCCATTGTTGTTTGGTTTTTGGATTAATTGAACTAGGGCCAGAGCTACCGTGGCAACCACCTAAGTTATTCACACCAATGACAAAAAATTTATTGGTATCTAACGGCTTGCCGGGGCCAATTAAATTATCCCACCAGCCTGCATGTTTATCATCTTTCTTGTATTTCCCCGCTACATGATGCGTGCCCGAAAGTGCATGACAGACTAACACCGCATTGGATGCGTCTGTATTCAATTCGCCATATGTCTCATATGTCAGGTCAAACTGCGGCAACACTTCGCCAGACTTCAGCGTGAGTGGTTCGCTAAAATACGCAGTTTTTGCATTAACAATACCGATAGAATTAATTTCAGACATATGCGTATTATACTATGTTAATTTGCTAGCAAGATAAGCATAGCCGTTTAGAGAACAGACTTAAATCTTAAAAAAGATAGCTAACATGAACCAGTGGACGCTTTATATTCTTCAATGTAATGATCACAGCCTTTACACGGGCATTGCTAATGATTTAGAAAGACGGATTAGTCAGCATGAAACTGGACAGGGCGCTAAGTATACCCGTGGTCGTGGACCATTTAAATTAATGTATACACAGCTATTTGAAACAAGAGGGGCCGCCTTGAAACGAGAGTATGAAATTAAACAGCTTTCCAAACAAGATAAAGCGAAACTGTTTACTTGAGCTTGCTTATCCAAAAGCGATTAAATAAATTTTGCCATGGTGACTCGGTCATTACCAGTTAAATCTTGAATCATTTCAATTTCTATAAATCCGGCATCGTTTAACAAGCCAGTAACGGCTTTTGCTTGCTGGTAGCCATGCTCTATCATGAGCCAGCCTTTGGCTTTTAAATGGTTTGGCGACCCATTAATTATTTGGCGAATATCATCTAAACCATCGTTACCAGACGCGAGCGCAGATTGTGGCTCAAATCTTAAGTCACCTTGGTATAGATGCGCATTATTCTTTTCAATGTACGGTGGGTTGCTCACTATCATATCAAAACGTTGATTTTTTAATGCAACAAACCAATCACTCAATATAAAATCCACATTCGTTATTTTTAAGTGGTATGCATTCTGTTGGGCAATTTTTAACGCAGCTTGTGATGTATCACTACCAAGCACTTGTGCATTAGATCTGTTTTGTGCAATGGCTAATGCAATTGCCCCAGTACCAGTGCCTAAATCTAATATTTTTGAATTGTTATTCCCGAGTAATCGGGAATCCAATTTAGAAGGGATATGATTAGCACCTACAATGGGTCGTCGATTACTCGGGAATGATGAGGTGGGTATTTTTCCTAATGCCGCTTCAACCAACGTTTCGGTATCAGCGCGTGGAATTAATGTGTCAGGCGATACTTTTAACGTAAGACCATAAAACTCGCGCTCACCTAAAATATAGGCAATAGGTTCGCCAGCAATACGACGTTGTATTAATGCTTTAAATTTGTTTTGGGCTTTAGCAGTTAAATCATCATCAGCATGGGCTATTAACCAAGCATGGTTGACGTTTAAAACACGGGTTAATAGTAATCTTGTTTCAAGCTTGGCTTCATTATTATTCAATATTGAAGCAGCATTGATGAGTGTTGTTTTAATTGAATTTTTTTCTGCCATTGAAGCGTTTAGTTATCTTCACCCAAAGTCGCTAACATGTCAGCTTGATGTTCAGTAGATAATGGGCCAATAAGTTCATCTAAGGCACCTTCGGTAATAGCATCAATTTTATACAGTGTTAAGTTGATACGGTGATCGGTAATGCGACCCTGCGGGTAATTATAGGTACGAATGCGTTGTGAGCGGTCACCTGAGCCGATGAGATTGCGTCGCTCAGAGGATGTCTTAGCATGCTGCGCATCCTCTTCTCTTTGTTTAATACGGGCGGCGAGCACCATCATGGCTTGTGCTTTATTGGCATGCTGGCTTCGGCCATCTTGGCACTCTACTACGATGCCCGTTGGGGCATGGGTAATGCGCACGGCAGAATCGGTTTTATTAATATGCTGGCCACCCGCACCAGATGCACGGAAAGTGTCTAGGCGAATATCAGCAGGGTTGATTGTCACATCGGCGACAGCATCAACTTCTGGTAAAACAGCGACGGTACAGGCGCTAGTATGCACGCGGCCTTGGGTTTCTGTGTCGGGCACGCGTTGCACGCGGTGGCCACCACTTTCAAATTTTAGTTTGGAGTATGCCCCTTGGCCTTCAATCTTAGCGATGATTTCCTTATAGCCGCCAACATCACTTTCATTCGCTGATAATATTTCTAGCTTCCAACGTTGTTTTTCTACGTAACGGCTATACATACGGAATAAGTCACCAGCAAATAGACCGGACTCATCGCCGCCCGCCCCGGCACGAATTTCTAAAATAATGTTTTTTTCATCATTCGGATCTTTCGGAATCAACAGTCGCTGTAATTCTAATTCAATTTCTTCTAAGCATTTTTTACCGCTATTGATTTCTTCCTGGGCAAAGGTTTTCATTTCAGGGTCGCTGAGCATTGCATGTGCTTCTTTTACATCAGCCTCGGTTTTAATGTAAGTTTTATATTGCTCAACAATCGGTGTGATTTCTGCATGTTCACGTGTAATTTTGAGGTAATTATCCATGTCATTGGTAATGTCTTCTGTGGACATTAAGCGGTTAAGCTCATCTAGGCGCTCACTTAAGTTAGCCAGTTTTTGTAGTATGGATGGTTTCATTGTTACTTCTTAAGTTAAGGATTTTTTATTTGATAAATTGTGCGCAGAAGTGCTTCTAAACGCGCATGCTCATCACCATGAGTTTGGTTAAGTGCATGGCTAGGGGCGTGTAAGAACTTATTGGTAATAGCTTGGCTTAATGTTTCAAGTACTTTTTCAGCATTTTCGCCTTTTTGTAATGATTTAAGCGCTTTTCCTAATTCAGCTTTGCGCGTATCTTCTGCTTGGCTACGTAGTGCTTTGATAGTCGGCGCAGCATCGCGTTTCTTAAGCCAATGCATAAAGTTTTCAACACGAGCACTCACAATCATTTCGGCATTAATCGCTGCTTCTTGGCGATTACCTACGCCTTCTGCAACGACTTGTGCAAGATCATCTACAGTATATAAAAAGACATCGTCTAATTGTGCAACTTCTGTCTCAATATCACGCGGCACAGCTAAATCCACCATAAACATAGGGCGGTGTCGACGTGCTTTAACCGCACGCTCAACCATACCAAGCCCAACAATTGGCAATTGGCTGGCAGTGCTGGTAATTACAATATCGAACTCACTAAAGTGTTGCGGTAAATCATTCAATAAGATGGCTTCGCCGCCAATTTTTTCGGCTAATTTTGCGCCGCGTTCTAAGGTGCGATTTGCAACCACAATGGCTTTTGGTTTTTGCGCAGAAAAGTGATTAGCACATAGTTCTATCATTTCGCCAGCACCAATAAATAAGGCTTTTTGTTGGCTTATATCACCAAAAATACGTTGTGCAAGTTTTACGGCTGCCGCTGCCATTGAAATTGAACTGCTACCAATGTCGGTATTGGTGCGGACTTCTTTAGCGACTTCAAAGGTGCGCTGAAATAGTTTGTGTAAGTTAGTGCCAAGTGTGCCGGCTTCTTGCGCAATTTTCACTGATTGCTTAAATTGCCCTAAAATTTGCGGCTCACCAAGCACCATGCTGTCTAAACCAGAGGCAACACGAAATGCATGTTTTACCGCTTCTTGATTCCTTAAGGTATAAGTGTATGGCTGTATTTTAGCAAGTTCTAATTTGTGAAAATCCGCTAACCAATTGATGACTGGCTCTGCTTGAGCGGATTGCACATAAATCTCGGTACGATTACAAGTTGATAAAATTGCAGCTTCAGTAGCGTTTTGTATGGTTAGGTCACTTAACGCAAGGCGTAAGTTATCTGGACTAAACGCGACATTTTCACGAATTGATATTGGTGCGGTGGTGTGATTTACCCCAATGGTATAAAGCTGCATAGGTGTGATTTTGAAGTATCAGCCTTGCTTAAGCAAGGAGCTTATCCAGAATCTTAATAAGAAGCTTATCCAAAATGCAAAAATCGCGTTAAAATAACGTACTAATTCACTTTTAAATGATGGAAACTGCAATGGATAAAACTTTTAGAATTGCCCCAAGTATTCTTTCTGCTGACTTTTCTAAGTTAGGCCAAGAAGTTGATGACGTGATTACCTCTGGTACTGACTTCGTCCATTTTGATGTCATGGATAATCACTTCGTGCCTAACTTAACTATTGGTCCTTTGGTGTGTGATTCAATTCGAGAAGTGGCTAAAAAAGCAGGTGCCTTGATTGATGTTCATCTGATGGTTGAACCAGTCGATCGTATTATTCCTGATTTTGCTAAAGCAGGTGCAAACATTATTACTTTCCATCCAGAAGCGTCTACACATATTGATCGCTCATTAAGCATGGTGCGTGATTTAGGTTGTAAATCGGGCTTAGTATTTAACCCAGCAACGCCACTACATTATTTGGATTACGTGATGGATAAAGTAGACATGATTTTATTAATGTCAGTTAACCCAGGCTTTGGTGGTCAAAAGTTCATTCCTAGTACCTTGGATAAGTTGAAACAAGCACGTGCGCGCATTGATGCTTACACAAAAGAAACAGGCCGCGAGATTTGGTTGGAAGTTGATGGCGGTGTTACTCCGGATAATATTACTGAAATTGCACGTGCTGGTGCTGATACCTTTGTAGCAGGTAGTGCAATTTTCAAAAAAGCGAATGACGCTGACCCTAACCGTTACAACACGGTGGTATCGGAAATGCGAGCTGCGCTTGCCAAAGTTTAATACCGTATTGTTTAAAGCAACGGTTTTAAAATGACATTGACTGTAAAAGCCGTCATGTTTGATCTTGACGGCACTTTATTACATACCGCGCCAGAAATTGCGAAAGCTGCGAATTTAATGTTGGCGGACTTAAATCTTCCTGCATTGGCTTTTGAGCAAGTGCGAGATTATATTGGGAAAGGTGTGCAAACATTGATTAAGCGTTGTTTACATTCAGCAGAAGATAAGAACGTTGTTTTTAAGCAAGCCGAAACTTTGTTTTATCAGCACTATACAAGTCTTGTTGGCGATAGTGAACCGTTTGCAGGCGTGGTAACTGGTCTTAAAATGTTAGTAGGTAAGGGTTTTAAATTAGCTTGTGTAACAAACAAGCCTGAAAAATTTACTGTGCCATTGTTGGAGAAAAGTGGCTTAGCACAGTATTTTACGCAAGTAGTATCAGGGGATTCGCTGGCAAAAAATAAACCAGACCCAATGCAATTGTTACATGTTTGTGCAAAATTCAATGTTCCTGTCACTCAAGCGTTAATGGTAGGGGATTCTGAAGTTGATATTCAAGCAGCCAAAGCGGCTGGATGTTATGTAGTGACAGTGCCTTACGGATACAATCAGGGTAAGGTGTTAGATACCAGTAATGTGGATGCAACGATAGCTAGTTTTGCTGAGCTGCCTGCTTTACTGAGTTAATTTTTTAATAATGACAATGTGATTAATGATATGTTTTTTCTAAATAATAATTTTTTGAACTGGCAGCGCTGGCGTAGCTAGTGAGCTTAAGCCCAATAAGTGGTAGACCTGTATTTATCAATGTCAAAAAGGTTTATTAATGCCTAACAGTTTTAAAAAATCTTCAGGAAAAAGATGTTAACTTCAATTAATCAAGCCGAATTTAATGCGTTAGCCGCCAAAGGCTATAATCGTATTCCTCTAGTATTGGAGACATTTTCAGATCTCGATACGCCCTTATCGCTTTATCTCAAATTAGCCAATCAGCCCTTTTCATATTTATTAGAAAGTGTGCAAGGCGGCGAGCGTTTTGGTCGCTATTCTATTATTGGTTTGCCAGCAAAAACGCGCATTGTCGCAAATGATAATCAAGTGCAAGTGCTGCATCACAATGTCGTGCAAGAAACGCATGACGATGTTAACCCGCTAGATTTTGTTAAGGCATTTCAAGCACGTTTTAAAACACCACCGCATAAAGGTCTGCCAAGGTTTACAGGCGGCTTAGCTGGATATTTTGGTTATGAAACTATACGCTATATCGAAAAACGTCTAGCTAATACGAATCAGCCAGATAGTGTCAGCGTACCAGATGTCTTGCTGATGGTGAGTGAGGAAATCGCCGTCGTCGATAATTTGAGCGGCAAGCTTTATTTTATCGTCTATGCAAATCCAGAAGAGGCGAAGGCTTACCAACAAGCCGCAGCACGCATTGATGAGCTTGTGCAAATGCTGCGAAAAAATGTCACGATTCCAGAATCGCTGCCAATGGATAAAACACAGGCTAGTTCAGAATGCGGTCAAGAAAACTATAAGAATGCCGTCAAAAAAGCGCAAGAGTACATTGTGGAGGGTGACATTATGCAGGTGGTCCTGAGTCAGCGCCTGACGCAATCTTTTTCAGCCCCGCCGCTATCGTTATATCGTGCACTGCGCACTTTAAATCCCTCTCCTTATATGTTTTATTACGATATGGGCGATCATCACGTCGTTGGTGCTTCACCTGAGATTTTAGTACGCTTAGAAGATGGTGTTGTTACTTCTCGGCCCATTGCAGGCACACGACAACGTGGCAAAACAAGAGAAGAAGATCTTGCGCTTAGTGAAGAGCTATTAGCTGACCCTAAGGAGTGTGCCGAGCATGTGCAGTTGATGGATTTAGGTCGTAATGATGTTGGGCGTGTTGCGCAAATAGGGTCAATTAATGTGACCGATAATATGATGATAGAACGTTATTCCCACGTCATGCATATTGTGAGCAATGTGGAAGGTCAACTTAAGCCTGGTTTGGATGCGATTGATGTGCTGAAAGCAACTTTTCCTGCAGGTACAGTGTCAGGCGCGCCTAAAGTTCGCGCGATGGAAATTATTGATGAATTAGAAATCAGTAAGCGTGGTATTTATGCAGGCGCAGTAGGTTACTTAGGCTTTAATGGCGATATGGATGTTGCGATTGCAATTCGTACTGCCGTGATTAAAGATGACATCTTGTACGTACAGGCTGGAGCGGGTATCGTGTCAGATTCTGTTCCACAAAGTGAGTGGGAAGAAACGCAAAATAAAGCTAAAGCCGTATTACGCGCAGCACAAATGGTGCAAGAAGGGCTTGATAGTAAAAGTCGAAATAGCAAGCATCAAGAAAATAGAGGTGAATAGCAATGTTACTGATGATTGATAATTACGATTCATTCACCTATAACTTAGTGCAATATTTTGGTGAGCTAGGCCAAGAGGTGCAAGTGCGCCGCAATGATGAAATTGATTTGGAACAAGTGGCTGCTTTAAAACCCGATTATATTGTTATTTCCCCAGGCCCTTGTACACCTAATGAAGCAGGTATTTCATTAGCTTTAATTAAAGAATTTGCAGAAAAAATTCCTTTGCTAGGCGTATGTTTAGGCCATCAAAGTATTGGTCAAGCTTATGGTGGAAAAATTATTCATGCCAAAAAAATTATGCATGGTAAGACTTCTCAAATGCATCATAACAATAGTGGTGTGTTTAAAGGTTTGCCAAATCCTTATCTTGCTACGCGTTATCATTCTTTAGTGATAGAGCGAAAAAGTTTGCCAGATTGTTTAGAAGTCACTGCATGGACAGACGATCAAGAAATTATGGGTGTCAAACATAAAACATTGGCTATTGAAGGTGTGCAGTTTCATCCGGAATCTATATTGACTGAGCATGGACATGATTTACTGAAAAACTTCTTAACGGCTTATTCATGATATTTAAAGAAGCCTTAAATCAAGTAATTAACCGTGAGGATTTAGCGCACGACCAAATGGTTGTAGTCATGCAGCAAGTGATGGCTGGCGAGTTGTCGACGGTACAAATTTCAGCATTGCTGATTGCTTTACGTATGAAAGGCGAAACCATTGATGAAATTGCCGCTGCGGCAAGCGTCATGCGTGAACTTTCAACAAAAGTAAATATAAAAGACACTGCGCATTTAGTTGATACGTGCGGGACTGGTGGCGATGGCATACAGACGTTTAATGTGTCTACGGTTTCTGCTTTTGTCGCAGCAGCAGCAGGTGCAAAAGTAGCGAAACATGGTGGCCGTTCTGTTTCTTCGACTTGTGGTAGTGCTGACGTATTAGAAGAACTGAACGTTAATGTTAATTTGAACCCACTGCAAGTTGCGCAGTGTGTCGATGAGATAGGTATCGGCTTTATGTTTGCACCTAATCATCACAGTGCAATGAAGCATGCTGCACCTGTGCGTCGTGAGTTAGGTGTTCGGACCATCTTTAATTTACTCGGCCCATTGACTAACCCCGCTTCTGCCAAGCGGCAAGTCATCGGTGTGTTTGATAAAATGTTAACCGGTCAACTTGCACAAGCGTTAAAAAAACTTGGTAGCGAGCATGTCATGGTGGTGCACGGCGCAGACGGTATGGATGAAATATCTTTGTCAGGTAATACTTACATCGCTGAATTGAAAGACGGGAAAGTGACTGAATATACGGTTAATCCTGAGCAGTTTGGATTAGAGCTTCATCAGATTAAAGACATTCAAATTAGCAATTCTGACGCGTCAAAAGCCATGATAATTGATGTGTTAAATGGTAAAAAAGATAGTCAAAAACAAAAAGCTGCGCGTGACATTGTATTATTAAATGCAGGTGCTGCTATTTACGTATCTGGCGTGACTAATAGTTTACAATTAGGTATAGAAAAAGCGGCTGAGATGATAGATAACAATCAAGCTATGGCTAAATTGAGCGCGTTGCAAGCGCGATGAAAAGAATTAAAACCTTATTGTTATTGCTTATATTTATGCTCTCTGCTTGTTATCAAGCAGATGCTACTTTTGATAATGCACCTACTTCTTCACAAACATTATTGGAAACCAAAAGTGTAGAGTTTTTTACTGCCGCTGAATTGTTTTCAAAACAGTTTAGTGATCAAAAAATACAAGATAGCGGCACGGTGATTAAATTGTTGTCTGATGATAACAAAGGCTCGCGACATCAACGCTTTATTGTCAAAATGCAGGACAAAAAAACATTGCTCGTTGCTCATAATATTGATTTAGCGCCGCGGATTAATGATTTACAAGTTGGTGATGAAGTGCAGTTTAGAGGTGAGTATGTGTATAACCCTAAGGGTGGCATTATTCATTGGACGCATTCAGACCCGCAAGGCAAACATTTTTCAGGCTGGATTAAACATCATGGCACCACTTATCAATAACAGATACTAATAAATTGAGTACATTTCATGTCAGATATATTACACAAAATTTTAGCCACAAAGCACGAGGAAATCAGCAAAGCTAAAGTAATAATGCCACTAGAGCAATTGCGTGAAACTGCTTACGCGCAGGAAGACCCGCGGGATTTCGTGGGTAGTTTACTTAAAAATGTAAATGCAGATAAAGCGGCTGTGATTGCAGAAATTAAAAAAGCTAGTCCGTCTAAAGGTGTGATTCGCGAAGATTTTAACCCTGCTGAAATCGCAAAAAGTTATGAAAAAGGCGGTGCAGCATGTTTATCAGTGTTGACTGATGTGCAATATTTTCAAGGCTCTACGGACTATTTAAAACAGGCGCGTGCGGCTTGTAATTTACCTGTGTTACGTAAAGATTTTATGATCGACCCCTACCAAGTTGTTGAAGCGCGTGCCATGGGAGCGGATTGCATTTTATTAATAGCTGCAGCATTGGAGCTTAAGCAAATGCGCACTTTGGAAGAAGTATCGCACGACCTAGGGATGGCAGTATTGGTCGAGGTGCACAATGCAGATGAGCTAGAGTTCGGACTTCAATTAGAAACACCACTTATTGGAGTTAATAATCGTAATTTACGTACATTTGATGTGACCTTACAAACGACTTTAGATTTGCTAAACAATATTCCTGAAGATCGTTTTGTCATTACAGAGTCAGGTATCTTTACGCCAGAGGATGTGGCGCTAATGCGAAATAATAATGTGCATGCATTTTTAGTGGGTGAGGCATTTATGCGGCAAGAGGACCCAGGGCTTGAGCTTGCAAAAGTATTTGCCTGATTTTTATAATATGAATGCATAACGGAGTTGGTAGGGTTTATCGTACTTTAAGTGCAAATTGCAACCTTCCGCTTTGTTCTACATAGATATTTTAAAAATTAACGATATGATGTGTAAATAAAATTTTAGTTTTTTGCTTTTGCATTAGATAAAATAGGGATTAATGTAATGACGAATCAATTTCTTGCAAACCGACCACGTCGTATGCGTAAAGACGAGTTTTCTCGTCGCTTGATGCGAGAGCATGAGCTAACTACAAATGATTTAATCTATCCTGTTTTTGTATTAGAAGGCGAAGAATGCACAGAGGATGTATCCTCTATGCCTGGTGTGCAACGCCAAAGCATTGATGTGTTACTCAACACTGCACAAGAATGTGTGACCCTTGGCATTCCAGCATTGGCTATATTTCCAGTGGTTTCACAACAATACAAAAGCTTAGATGCGAGCGAAGCCTACAATAAAAATGGTCTTGTGCCGCGGACTATTAAAGCGCTCAAAGAGGCTTATCCAGATTTAGGTGTGATCACCGATGTTGCACTTGATCCATACACCATCCATGGCCAAGATGGCTTGATTAATGATGCTGGTTACGTTTTGAATGATGAGACGGTAGCCGTGTTAATTAAACAAGCGCTATGTCATGCTGAGGCAGGCGCTGATGTTGTTGCACCGAGCGATATGATGGATGGCCGCATAGGTGCGATTCGTGATGCACTTGAAGAAGAGGGTTATATTCACACACGTATTTTGGCTTATTCAGCCAAATATGCCTCAGCATTTTATGGCCCTTTCCGTGATGCAGTTGGCTCATCGGCTAATTTAGGCAAAAGCAACAAATATAACTATCAAATGGATCCTGCAAATTCTGATGAAGCGATTAAAGAAGTCGCGCTAGATATTGAAGAAGGTGCAGATATGGTCATGGTGAAACCTGGAATGCCATATTTAGATATTGTGCAACGTGTTAAACATGAGTTTGGTGTGCCGACTTATGCTTATCATGTCAGTGGTGAATACGTTATGCTTAAAGCTGCCGCACAAAATGGCTGGTTAGATGAAAAATCTTGTGTATTAGAAGCAATGTTAGGTTTTAAACGGGCAGGGGCTGACGGAGTGTTGACGTATTATGCGATGGACATAGCACGCTGGCTGAATAGCTAATTTATAATTATTACGCCATAAGATAGAGAGAGGCTGATTGGATAAAAGTTACTCGTCTTAAAGGGTCTCTAAACTGTTTAGATGCAAAGAGGGTAAAGGTATTTGTCATTTCATTAGCTGCTAGCTAATTGCGTAATTATCAAGTCAGTTGCGGAATCATGATTTTTAGATCAGCGATATCTATTCTGCTTACGTGACTGCCACTACTTGATCTTTTAGTTGCACGCCGTAAATCATCAAATTCAAATACGCTGAGTTTTTGCAAACCAAACTCTGTTTCAAGAGTATAAATAGGGACGGTTTTACGCATCTTTTCTTTTTTATCTTTACTGACTCTGACAGATAGTCGATGTGTTTTTTCACTAGTTTCAAACGGTACATGTTCGCTGAGCAAAAATATCTCTACCTCTTTGGCGCTATCAGCAAATAAGTGAATATCTGTTTGCGAGTTTTTCCCTGCAGTACCATCAAGTACACATCCTGAAAGATAAGGGTTAAAACGTTCAAAAAGCAGCATAGTAGCTAACGCGGCTTTACGTAAATCAATAAGAGCTAAGGGTTGTTCTTCAGCATTGTAAATTTCGTGGTACAGCCGAATTTCACTTTCTATTTCTACATTAGAAGGTAAGACACTTTTATCGGTCACCCCAAGTTGACGGCCTGCTTTTTTCTTAGCGTAGGCAAAGTCATTAATACCATCTTCTGCAATCATGCGTGCTGCTGATTGTGCAATCATATGCCGTATTTGTTCATAACTTTCACGCACCATATTACAAGTACCTATTTTGAATTAATAGCCTGCGGGGTTTAAAATATTTACTGCTCTTTCTGTACCAGTTTTTTCTTTTTTTCTTTTCTTTTGAGGCGTCTTGATCGCCTTTGGAGATGGAAGTTTATTTTTAGGTAGCGTTTTTATTGTTTTTTTAACCGAATTTCCTTGTGGAGGTGCCGGTGGTGTAGGCATAGGTAAGGGAGTTGCTACATCATTATATTTTAAAGGGGTCACATTCACTTCAGATGAGTCATCTCGAGGTAATACTCTGATATTGGAAGGCTCTAATTGTTGATCGCCAAGCCCTGGTGGTTGGGGCTGTAAAGGGCTATACGGTAAGTTATCAGGCGGAAACTCTGAATCAATTTGGTCAGAAAAGATATCTGCTTCCAAGAATGGTGGTGGGTTTTCTTGATAGAAATATTCGATAACACCTTCTTCATAGTCATAGGCAAGTGTGCCGGTAATAGGGTCTATCTTAATTGCCATTACGCCCTGTGGAACAACTGGTAAGAGATCAGGCTTACCTTTTAGTGAGGTTGCCATATATGACACCCAGATTGGTAAGGCAGTTCTACCACCAGTTTCTGCTCTGCCGAGTGAGCGTGGTTTGTCGTAACCTACCCAGGAAATGGCAACCTCATGCGGTGAATAACCGGCAAACCATGCATCTTTAAGGTCATTTGTTGTTCCTGTTTTCCCCGCCACATCTTTTCTACCTAGCGCTTTGGCTCTGGTGGCTGTGCCACGCTGCACAACATCTCGCATCAACGATGTCATGATAAAAACATTACGTTTATCAATTACGCGCGGTGCATTTTTGCCTACAGTTGGGTATTCTTTTTGCTGAATTAACTTGCCGTTACTATCAGTTATTTTAGAAATAATATGTGGTTCTACACGATAACCTCCATTGGCAAACACTGCATAAGCATTTGCCAAACCTAATGGCGTGGTTTCGCCAGCACCAAGTGCCATAGTGAGATATGGTGGGTGATTTTTAGGCGAAAAGCCAAATTTAGTTATGTAGTCTTGTGCATAGCGTGGACCGATTTGATCTAGTATGCGGATTGAAACGATATTTTTAGATTTAATTAAGCCTGTGCGCAATCGCATAGGGCCTTCAAATTTCCCATCATAATTTTTAGGCGTCCATTCCTTTAATCTGCCATTTTCTTGGGTGATCATTGTAATAGGTTCATCTTCTATAATACTTGCTGGAGTAAAGCCTTTTTCTAGTGCAGCAGAATAGACAAAAGGTTTAAAGCTGGAGCCAGCCTGACGTTTTGCTTGCGTAACATGGTTATATTTGTTTTTATTGAAATCAAACCCACCAACTAACGCTTTAATTGCGCCAGTTTTTGGATCAAGCGCTACCAGTGCTGACTGAACTTGTGGTAACTGCATGATAGTCCAGCCATCTTTAAGTTTGATAATGCGAACCACAGAACCTGGTTTAATTTTATGTTTTTTTGCATTCTTAAGTTTTAAATTTCTTGCTAACAACCTAAGACCTTTGCCTTTGATCTGTTCTAGGACGCCATCTTTGGTAAATACCGAAACAACTTTAGCCGAAACTTTAGTCACGATGGCAGGGCTAAAACCTTGGTAAGTTTTAATGCTTTTAAGTTTATTTAGCATTTCTGTTTCAATATTACTTTGGTCTAGTGTAGACAAATCAACAAAACTTTCTTGTTTTTTAAAACCTCTACGCAATTGGTAATTAATGATGCCATCGTTAACCGCTTTGTTGGCAGCTTCTTGGTTCTTCTTCAAAATGGTTGTATAGACCTTTAAGCCACTGGTATAAATATCATCGCCATAACGACGATATAATATTTGACGTGCAAGTTCAGCTACATAATCAGCATCCATCCCTTGTGCTCGCCTGGCAGATTTAAACTCAAGGGTTTGATCCATTGCTAGCTTGAATGTTTCATCATTAATAAACCCATATCTTCGCATGTCGCGTAATACTTCATGTTGTCTATTTATTGCTTTTTTGGTTTTAGTAAAGGGGTTGTAGCCAGAAGGTGCTTTGGGCAGGCCTGCAAGTAATGCTGATTCCGCTAATGTGAGCTCAGTTAATGATTTACCAAAATACACTTGCGATGCAGCTTGAAAACCATAAGCACGTTGGCCTAAATAAATTTGATTAAGGTAGAGTTCTAAGATTTTATCTTTGTTAAGTGTTTTTTCTATTTTTATTGCTAGCAAGGCTTCTTTGATTTTAGTAATAATATTACGTTTTCGATTTGGCCCTGTGAAGAAGTTTTTTGCCACTTGCATGGTAATAGTGCTTGCACCTTCATGGCTTTTTCCAGTCACGTTATTTTTTATTGCACGTAAGATACCTTTAGTATCTACTCCCCCATGTTGATAAAAACGTCGGTCTTCAATGGCAAGCACTGCATCTTTTAAGTTTTGTGGAATTTTGCTGATTCTAATAAAGTCACGACGTTCTTCACCAAATTCGGTGATTAAAAAGCCATCTGCAGAATATATCCTTAAAGGCTGCTTTGGGTGATAGTCAGTAATCGTTTCTAAGTTAGGTAGGGTGGGGTAAATAAGAGTGACTGCCATTGCAGCAAGCGCAGCAATCGTTAGGCCGCCGACAATAATAAGGAGTATTAGGTAGTGCCACCACTTTTTTGCAATCATATTTGAGGAATTCTAAAAACAATCTAATTCAATTCGACAGTATATAAGGTTCTTTAAATTTAACCAAAATCAACATTGTTTTTTTAGAGAATTATATTGTAATTAGATGATGTAGTAAAAATCACAAAAATGTTTTAAATAAATGAATAGCTTGCGAGCCAAGCCTAGAAATAGCTTTACACTATGAAAACTTGTTGCTACGATTTAAAGTAGATTATCATTAATGCACGTAACTAACGAATATAGAAAGAGAATTTTAATTTGGAATTCGATTTTTTCAACGAAAGCACGCAGCCTTTAATTGGTGTGGACATCAGCTCAAGTGCTGTAAAAATGGTTGAATTGTCTAAAAGTGGCAGGGATGCTTATCGTCTTGAAGGTTACTCTATTGCTGCTATTCCTAAAGATGCGATTGTAGATGGTAATATTGCTGGATTAGAGCAGGTATCAGATGCGGTTAAGCTTGCTTGGAAATTACTGGGTTCAAAAGAAAAACGTATAGCATTAGCCTTACCTTCTTCTGCTGTAATTACTAAAAAAGTTTTGTTCTCAAATGAACTGCGAGAAGAAGATATGGAAGTGCAGGTAGAAGCTGAAGCTAACCAGTATATTCCGTTTCCATTAGAGGAGGTGAATATTGATTTTCAAATCATAGGACCATCAGAAGCTAGTCCGGATGAGGTTGAAGTGCTGATTGCGGCGGCAAGGAAAGAGAAGATAGAAGATCGTGTAGCTGCAGCTGAAGACGCGAGCTTGAAAGTAACAGTGATGGATGTTGATACTTATTCAACAGAAGCGGCTTATGCCTTAGTGGCTAATCAGCTACCTAATGCGGGTAAAGAACAGACGGTTATGATTGTTGATATGGGCTCAACGATGATGCATATCAACGTGCTTAACGACAATAACTCCGTCTATGTGCGAGAGCAAGCCTTTGGTGGCTCTCAGTTAACACAGGAGATACAACGTCGTTTTGGGCTTTCTTCAGAAGAGGCTGAAATTGCAAAGCGCAAAGGTGGCTTGCCGGAGAGCTATGAGAATGAAGTACTAGAGCCTTTCATGCAATCACTTTCTACCGAGGTGGCGAGGGCGTTGCAGTTCTTTACTAGTTCTACTCAATATAATAGTGTAGATCATCTTATTCTGGCAGGAGGTGTGGCAGCGATTCCAGCGATTGATGTGATGGTGCAAGATCGGACGCAAGTAAACACGATTATTGCTAATCCTTTTCATGCGATGAGTTTGGGTAATAAAGTTAAGCAACAGCAAGTAGCGATTGATGCGCCTGCGCTGATGGTTGCATGCGGTCTTGCTTTAAGAGGGGTCAGTTAATTATGGTACGTATTAATTTATTACCTCATAGGCAGATTAAGCGTGCTGAAAGGCAGCGCCAGTTTGGTTTGATGGCTTTACTTGCTGCGGTTGCTGCCTCGGCCATAGTATTTGCAGGCTGGACATTTGTAAGTGCAGAAAAACAAAGACAGTTAGATCGTAATGCTCGATTAGAGCAGGCGATCACATCGCTAGATAAAGAAATTGCTGATATTAAAGATTTAAAAAACCAAATCAGTAACGTTCTGGAGAGAAAGCAGGTGGTAGAAAACCTGCAAACTAACCGGAGCCAATCGGTTGTTGTTATGGATGAAATATCACGGCAACTGCCCGAAGGTATTTATTTGAAGAGTGTTGAGCAAATTGCTAGGGTTATTACTTTAAAAGGTGTTGCGGATACGAATGCTCGTGTGGCAACTTTAGTTAGGAACTTGGGAGTTTCAAATTGGTTGGAATCTCCAATATTAATTGAAATTAAATCTTCTACACTCAATGGCATTAAGCAGAATGACTTTATTTTAAATGTAAACATTAAGACTCAACAAGTTGAAGATTCTGCTGCAAATAAATCAACCGGTGCAACATCATGAATTTAGAAGATATTAATAATATAGATTTTAAAAATATTGGTAGCTTGTCGATGCCAGTGAAGTTAGTTATGCTAGCCTTGTTTGCATTGGTGATCGTGGGGCTTGGATACTGGTTTTTATGGAGTCCTGAAATTGAGGCCCATGAACAAGCGCTTGCAAAAGAAACAGAGCTTAGGCAAACATTTTTATCTAAAAAAAGCCAAGCAGTAAAAATTGAAGCCTATAGGCAGCAAATGGTGGATATTGAAAAAACATTCGGCGCATTATTAAAACAATTGCCTGACCGCTCTGAAATGGATGGGTTGTTAACCGATATTAATCAAGCGGGTTTAGGTAGAGGTCTAGAATTCGAATTGTTTAAGCCAGGACAGGAAGTGGTATCTGATTTTTATGCTGAAATGCCAATACAAATTAAAATTAAAGGTACTTACCACGATATAGGTGCGTTCGCTACTGATGTTTCTAAATTATCTCGCATTGTAACGTTGAATGATTTATCAGTTACCCCTGTGGATAAAGAAAGTGTGTTGACTTTAGACGCAATAGCCAAAACGTACCGTTATTTGGACTCGTCTGAATTAGCGAACAAAAGAGCTGCGCAAAATAAAAAAGGCGCAAAAAAATGATAATAATAAACCGCGCAAACCATCATATTCTTTTAATTGGTCTTTTATCACTTATATTAGCAGCTTGTGAGAGTGGGCAAGGTGATGATTTAGATCAGTTTATGGCTGATGCAGCTAAAGATATGAGTACAAGCGTTGAGCCTTTGCCAGAGGTGTTGCCATATATTCCTCTTGAATATAATGCTGATGGGTTTTTAAGCGATCCATTCAAACCTCGTAAAGCAACTAGCAAGTCAAGTTCTTTGCAGCCAAACACAAACCGATCAAAAGAGCCTCTTGAGTCTTATCCGCTTGAAAGTTTAAAGTATGTAGGCTCTATGAGTAAAAGTAAAAAAAATTATGCGTTGATTCGGACACCAGATCAAACAATTCAACAAGTTCACATAGGTAATTATCTAGGACCAAATTATGGGTTGATTACTGCGATTAATGATAGCGAATTACAAATTAAAGAAATTGTGCAGGATGACTTGAGTGGTGATTGGATTGAGCGTGATGCAACTATTGGTTTGCAAGAATAATAGATAGGAATAAAGATGATTAAATTAATAACTAGTTGGGTAGCGACATTGTTCATTCTCAGTTTTGGAGTGATGGCAAATGTTGTACTTGCTGAAGATGCCATATTTACGAACAATATTGAAAGTATTGATTTTTCTGCCTTGTCTGGTGGGCGTGTGAGTATTCGTGTAAAAATGACTGAAGGTCTTGCGAACCCACCAGCTGGATTTACACTGAAAAGTCCTGCTAGAATCGCGTTAGATTTTCCAAATACTGGTAAAGGCTTAAATAAAAGTAACATTGCTAATGCACAGGGAGCTTTGAAAAGCGTTACCTTGGCGCAGGCAAAAGACCGCACGAGAATAGTGTTAAATCTTTCAAAAGCTGTTAATTATGATGCCGCGGTAGATGGTAAAGATGTAATTATTACCTTGCAAGGAAGTAGCCAAACGGCAGCTAACGCAATAACTGAGACACGCTTTGCTGAATCTAAAATGACTGATGTTAAGCATGCAATTAGGAATGTAGATTTTACGCGAGGTAAAAACGGAGAGGGTCGTATTGTTGTAGATATGTCAGATGCTAATACAGGTATTAATATCAAACAAAAAGGGAAGCAAATTATTGTCGACTTTATCGAAACTGATGTTCCTGCTGATATGCAGCGCCGTTTAAATGTAATCAACTTTAATACTCCAGTGTTGTTTGTAGACACGATGCAGCAAGGGTCTAATAGCCGCATGATAATTGAGCCAAAAGGTAATTGGGAGCAATCTGCTTACCAAGCTGATAAAAAGTTTATTGTGGATGTGCGTAAAGTAATTGAAGACCCAAATGCGTTAGTCAAAGGGTCAAAAGATGGGTATGGAGGTGAGAAGCTTTCATTGAATTTTCAAGATATTGAGGTGCGATCAGTACTGCAAGTGATTGCTGATTTCACAGGGTTAAATATCATTACGACAGACACAGTGACAGGCAATTTAACTTTGCGCTTAAAAGATGTGCCATGGGATCAAGCATTGGATATTATTATGCAAAATAAAGGCCTGACGATGCGTAAAACAGGCAATGTGATTATGGTAGCGCCAGCAGAAGAGGTTGCAGCTAAAGATAAAGCAGCGTTAACAGCTAGTAGAGAGATAGAAGAGTTAGAGCCACTGGTAACTGAAGTATTTACATTAAAATATCAAAAAGCACAGGACTTTCGTGAAATATTAATGGGCCAACAAGGAATCGGAGGTGCCGCTGGTGGTGGTCGAGCTGGTGGTGGTGGTGGTGGTGGTGGTGGGCAAAATAGAAGTATATTGTCTCTGCGAGGTAGTGCAGTAATGGACCCACGTACTAACACTTTGTTTGTACAAGATACAGCAAAAAGGTTAGAAGAGGTGCAGTACATAATTAACAAAACCGACGTACCAGTAAGGCAAGTAATGATCGAATCTCGATTAGTTCTAGCTGATCAAAAATTTGGTAAAAGTTTAGGTGCTCGTTTTGGCATAGAGTCATTTACAACACCCGGTGACAACGTATTAGCGGTTGGTGGTAGCTTAGCTGAAACAAGTGCAGTGAGTCAGTTAAGTGCAGATGGTGCAAGTGTGACTCAATCTGCAGGTACGGGTGGATTAAATTCTAATCTTCCAGTTTCAGGTATTAATGTCGGCAGTTTAGCGTTTAGTCTCTTTAGACTACCTGCTGGGTTATTATTAAATCTAGAGTTAACAGCTTTAGAAACTGATTCAAGAGGTAAGGTTGTTTCTAGTCCACGTGTAACTACAGCAAATCAACAAAAAGCTAAAATTGCGCAAGGTACTGAAATTCCTTATTTGGAAGCCTCTGCCAGTGGCGCTGCAACTGTTTCATTTAAAGAAGCAGTACTGAGTCTTGAGGTAACCCCACAGATCACGCCGGATGATAAAATTATAATGGATTTAGATGTAAGAAAAGAAAGTGTGGGCGTTGTCTTTAACGGCGTACCCTCCATTGATACGCAAAATGTTACAACACAAGTTTTAGTTGCAAATGGTGAAACTGCAGTTCTAGGTGGTATTTACGAGCAAATAGAGAGAAGTGAAGTTGAGAAAGTGCCGTTTTTTGGTGATCTCCCTATTCTTGGCAATGTATTTAAAACCCGAACTAGACAGGATGATAAAACTGAATTGCTGATTTTTATTACTCCTAAAATTATGGATGAAAGCTTAGGCTTGCGATAGTTTTAAAAATACTAACCTGACAGAAGTTACTGTTTAGCTTAAAATGCCTATCATTGGATGATAGGCATTTTTTTATGCTAAAAAAGCAAAATATATACGTTGTAGGGTTGATGGGAGCTGGGAAAACTACCATAGGCAAGCAATTAGCAAAGCGGTTAGGTAAGGTTTTCTACGACACGGATCATGAGATTGAAAAACGTACTGGTGTAAAAATTCCGGTCATATTTGATCTAGAGGGTGAAGAAGGATTTCGCCAGCGAGAATCTGCGGTACTAAAAGAGCTCGTAAGTGCTGATGGCATAGTGTTAGCAACAGGTGGTGGTGCAGTGATATCCCCTGGGAATCGAAAACTACTAGATAGTAATGGTTACGTTATTTATTTACGAGCCAGTCCAGGTGATTTGTCTCGTAGAATGCGAGGGGATAAGAACAGGCCATTATTACAAGTAGTTAACGTAAAAGCTAAGCTTGAGCAGCTTTATAAAGAAAGAAACCCAATGTATTTAAAAATTGCAGACTTGGTGATTGATACCGCGCATCAAAGCACTTCAATTGTGCTTAAGAAAATAGAGCGGGCCTTGTTAACATTATGATGCAAACACTTCAAGTTGCACTCGGTGATCGTGCTTATCCTATTCATATAGGGACTAATTTGGTTGGTAATGCCAAATTAATTCTGCCCTATCTAACGGGTAAACAAGTCGTTGTTGTGACCAACACAACAATTGCTCCTCTATACTTAGATAAGCTTGCGGAGCCACTACGCAATAAGGGAATCACAGTTGTTGAAATTATATTGCCAGATGGTGAAAAGTATAAAAATAACGAAACCCTAAATACTATCTATGATGCCTTGTTAAAAAGTCGTTGCGAACGAAATGTGACCTTAATAGCGCTTGGTGGTGGGGTGATTGGCGATTTGACTGGCTATGCCGCTGCCACTTATTTGCGTGGAGTATCTTTTATCCAGATTCCAACCACCTTACTGTCACAAGTAGATTCAAGTGTTGGTGGTAAGACAGGTATCAACCATCCACGTGGTAAAAACATGATTGGTGCTTTTTACCAGCCTAAACTAGTGTTGGCAGACACTGGCACTTTAAAAACATTACCGCAGCGTGAGCTTTCAGCTGGTATTGCTGAAGTAATAAAGTATGGGTTAACTCTTGATGCTGAGTTTTTTAACTGGCTAGAAGTTAATATGACTAAATTGATGGCGTTGGATGAGTCTATAACAACTGAAGCTATTATGCGGTCTTGTCAAAACAAAGCAGAAGTTGTGGCTGCAGATGAGCGTGAAGCGGATAAGCGCGCACTTTTAAACTTGGGCCACACTTTTGGACATGCAATAGAAAATGCGATGGGTTATGGCGTATGGTTGCATGGTGAGGCTGTAGCTGCTGGCACTGTAATGGCAGCAGATTTGTCTCAGCGGATGGGTTGGCTCAAACAAAATGATGTAAATCGAATTATCAAATTACTTGAATTAGCAAAACTACCTATTAAAGCTCCCGCGCTAGGTGTGGAAAAGTATCTTGAATTAATGAGTTTAGATAAAAAAGTGCAAGATGGTGAGATTAGGTTGATACTGCAGCAAGCAATAGGCAAAGCCATCATGACAAAAGACTACGAAAAGCAGTTATTAAAATTAACCTTAAAAAATTGCTGATAGGGCTAAAGAAGCAAAATTGTTGCATTACAACAACAAATAACGGCAGTTTTAGGGAAATAAGCACATATAACTTGCTAGGAGTTAATTGCATTCGGCATAATCATTTTATCTTCTTATGTAAATAGATGTTAAGCAATTAACAAAAGTTTGGGTTAGGGAGTTCGCGAACTTCTTCATTGAAGGCCAAGTGAAAAAATAATGGTCGATATAAGAGTTATAGCTAAGTAAGATAACAATTTTAGGAGAATTATATGAACAACAAATTAAAATTAGCAGTTGCAACTGCACTAGTTGCTGGTGCTTCAAGCGCTAACGCTGGCATTATGATCCCAGCTGGTGATTGGACATTAGACATCGGTGGCGTTGTAAACGCTTACTACACAAATACATCATTCAGTGGCGATGATGCGGCCGCAGGTGAATTTGGTAATGGTGATAGCGTTTCTAACATTACTACAGGTCTATTACCTAACTACCTATCAGTTTCTGGTAAAACACGCCAAAACGATTTAGATGTTGGTTTCACAATCAGCATTAACCCAGGTGCTTCAACACGTGGTTCAGCTATCCAGGGTTCACAACAAGAGAATCGTCAAGCATTCTTAACATTCGGTGATGCTTCATGGGGTTCTATCAAACTTGGTAAAGATTTAGGTATCTATGCTTCAGATGCTATTCTTAACGACATGACATTATTAGGTGTTGGTTCTGCTGCTGGTGGCCTAGCTGGTAACACAACAACATTGGGTCGTATCGGTACTGGTTTTATGTATGCTGACTGGAAATCACAAGTAGCTTACTCATCTCCAAACTGGAATGGTTTTACCTTTACTGCTGGTTTAACTCAGTCATGGGGTCCACTCTCAGTAGGGGGCGGCGCTGGCGGACAACGTGGCGGTGATGAAACTGCATACGAAGGTAAAGCATCTTATGCTTGGACTGGTGATTTACCAGGTAAAGTATGGGTTTCAGGTATTTCACAAAATGTTGAAGACTTTAATGACACTGCAACCGCTTGGGATATGGGTGCTACAGTTAACTTAGCAGGCTTTGGTTTGACAGGTTACTATGGCCAAGGTGATGGTACAGGTACTGCAGTTCTATTTAATGGTGGTTATGATGCAGCAGGAAATGCACGTGATTCAGAAGATTGGTACCTACAAGCTACATACGCAATTCCTGGCCCAATGACAAAACTTGGTATTTCTTACGGTGAGTCTGAGTTAGAGTTTAATGGTGGTCTTGACGGTGGTGGTGACCGAACTAACGATATGTTAACGTTTGGTGCTTATCATCCAATCACAAAGCACTTGAACTTAGTTGCTGAGTATACAATCAATGAACTTGAGGTTGATGGTACTGCCGCTGATTTTGATGTTAAAGCAAAAACTGTATCATTAGGTGCAATCTTATTCTTCTAGAATTAAGTTAATTCTTAAGCAGGCCTAGCCTGTACTAGAAAATAAATAAAAAACGGCAACTTCGGTTGTCGTTTTTTGCGCTTAACTTAGACATATTGTTATACTGCATGGACATTTTAATCACTTAATATTTATACATTTATGAACTTATATCCAGTTGCTATTATCGAAAATTTTTATGAAAAACCAGATGTTATTCGTGAGTTTGCATTAAAACAAGAGTACATATATTGTAGCGAGCGAGAGGATATTGAATATGTTTACCCAGGAGGTAGGACAAAAGATATTTTTGACCTTGATAAAAATTTACAAGCAGATATTTGTAAAAAATTAGTTTCAGTTTTTCACAACTCAGAACATGATGTAATGCAATGGGCAATATCAACAAATTTTCAAAGTGTTACGAAGGAATATAAAGAAGGTGTAATTCATACTGATCAGAACACTATTTTTGCCGGCGTCTTATATCTTTCGCCTGATGCTCCACTGAACTCAGGTACTTCACTTTATCGAAAATCTGCAAGCTTTAATCAAGAAAAGTATAAAGAAGCATTAGCTAAAAATGATAGAGATTTTAGAAATGGACAAAATGTAATGGACACAGGTCATCATCATATGTTCGAAGAAATCGTACGTGTCAATAATGTGTATAACACACTAATTCTTTATGAAGGACGCCATTTCCATTCAGCTAATCAGTTTTATGGTAAATATTTAAAAGACTCTAGGTTAACGCAAGTGTTCTTTGTAAACAAAATTGACGCTAAAAAGCATAGTGTATTCCCATTAAAGAGAACACAAGCCATTAAAGTTTAATTTTGTAAACTGAAAGCTAATATATTGAAGCATTATTCGTTGATAACTAGTTCCTGAATCTTCCTTGTTAAGGTGTTTCGGCCCATACCGAGCTGCTTAGCAGCCTCTATACGCCTTCCATTAGTATGCTGTAGTGCATTGGTGATCATTACACGTTCAAAGTCTTTTATACGCTCTTCAATAATATTTTTTTCTCCGCGATTAAGCGCGCCAATAACTTCTTGAGCAAGTGCCTCTTGCCAAGAGCTATTTGTGATTGCTTTAGTATTATCTTTTTTAAGCTCTGGTGGTAAATCCCCAATATCAACTTGTTGCCCAGGTGCCATTACTGTCAGCCAATGGCATACGTTTTCCAGTTGGCGTACATTGCCACTCCAACTAACTGTTGATAGATAATTAAGCGCAGCATCAGATAATAGCTTTGTTTCGACTTCCAGTTCATCTGCGCTATGTTGTAAAAAATGCTTAGCGAGCAATGGTATATCTTCTCGTCTCTCACGAAGCGCAGGTATCGTTAAACGAATCACATTTAAACGATGAAATAAGTCTTCTCTAAATAAGCCTTGTTTCACACGTTCTTCTAAGTCTTGATGGGTTGCTGCGATGACACGTACATTTACTTTAATAGGCTGATGACCACCGACTTTGTAAAATTGACCATCGCTTAAGACACGTAATAAACGTGTTTGTAAATCAGCTGGCATATCACCAATTTCATCTAAAAATAAAGTTCCATTATTTGCTTGTTCAAAGCGTCCTTGCCTAGCAGTTTGTGCACCAGTAAATGCACCTCGTTCGTGGCCAAACAGTTCAGACTCCAATAAGTCTTTAGGAATAGCAGCTGTGTTAATTGCAATAAAGGGTTTGTCGGCACGCGGGCTATGTCTGTGCAATGCGCTTGCAACTAGTTCTTTACCGCTACCAGATTCACCATTGATTAACACAGTTGAATGGGAGCGGCTTAAGCGACCAATGGCACGAAATACTTCTTGCATGGCAGGCGCTTGTCCAATAATTTCTGGTGTTTCTTCAGCACTTTCTACTTCTATTGTTTTTTTCTTACTCTCTTCAACGGCACGTCTAATCACATTAACTGCTTGATCAACATCAAAGGGCTTAGCTAGATACTCAAATGCCCCACCCTGAAACGCTGCAACAGCACTTTCTAAATCAGAATAAGCTGTCATAATAATAATGGGAATTTGGGGATGGCTCTTCTTGATTTCAGCAAGAAACTCTAACCCAGAGCCGTTTGGCATACGAATATCACTGACGATAACTTGCGGTAATTCCTGTTTTAGTGCTTTGAATGCTTCTTTAGTTGATTCAAATGTTTTAAATGGTAACTCAGCTCGCTCAAGTGCTTTCTCAAATACCCAGCGAATTGACTTGTCATCATCTAATATCCAAATTGGTTTCATATTATTCTCTATTAATGCAAAGTTATGGTTGGGTACTGCTGTGCTTAATGACAGAGCTCTCTATTGGTATGAGCATAGTAAAGCATGTCCGCCCTGGCTTGCTATCACAATCAATCATTCCATGATGTTGTGTGATAAATGTTTGTGCTAAGGCTAAGCCAAGGCCTGTGCCGCTAGCATGACCCGTAACTAGTGGGTAAAATATTTTATCCATCATGGACGGAGGTATGCCAGGTCCATTATCAATAATTTCAAGTTTAATGGCTACTCGGTAACGTTTTTTTGAAAGCGTAACTTGCCTTTCCGAACGGGTTCTAAACGTTACTTTTGCATTTCCTATACCGCTTTCTTTTAATGCATGTACAGCGTTGCGCGCAACGTTGAGGACTGCTTGAATAAGCTTTTCTCTATCACCTGTCAAATCAGGTAAGCTAGTATCGTAGTCACGACTCACCTGAATATTATTTGGTGACTCAGCAAGCAGTAAGCTTCTGACGCGTTCTAGTACCTCATGTATGTTTGTTGGTTCATATTGAGGCATGCGATGGGGAACTAAAAGTCTATCCATCAAATCTTGTAATCGGTCAGCCTCTTTAATAATAACTTGCGTGTATTCACGTAAACTTGGTTGTGGTAATTCGTGTTCAAGTAACTGAGCAGCGCCACGTAAACCACCAAGTGGGTTACGTATTTCATGCGCTAAGTTACGCAGCAATTCTGAATTTGCTTGTTGTTGAATCAAAATACGTTCTTCCCGGGCAATGCGTAATTGCTGGTCCATCTGCTGAAATTCGAGCAGAATAATGGCATCTTGTATTTTTACTGGAGTAACTGTGCAAGTGACTGCGTGCGACTTGTGATTCTGAGATGTAATTGAAAACTCATGCTCGCGGAAAGGACTATTATTTTTAACCGAGTTTTCTATTGCCAAAAGTAATACTTCACAATTGAAAAAAATTTCTGAGAGGTGATGATTAAATATTTTAGTTGAGCTAACTCCAAATAAAACCTCGAAGCTTGGGTTCGCATAAACCATTTTATAGCGCTTGTTTAGCAATATAACTGATGCAGCTATATGCTCTAAACCATTAAAACCTGACGGGATTTCTTTAATCATTTAAATAAAGTAACACAGAGTTTGAGTCATTGCTCTAATTAAAGCAAAACACGCGCCAGCTTATAATTTTAGTTCATGCCGCTTATTTCTTTTTGTAGTAGCTCTATATTTCGCTCATGTGCATTAACTTCATTTTGTAGGTTCTCTACTTTGTCTTGGAATTTAGCCACGTTTCTACGCACTGCACCATTAGCAGTTCTGAATACTTCGGGGTTTGCTTTGCCTTCTTCTAGCGCTTTTTGCGCTTGTATTAATGCAATTTTTTCAGACTCGAGTTCTGACATTAAAATCTGTTTACGTGAATTATCTCTTTGTTGTTGTGTGGCTTCATCTACTTTAGGAAAACTTGCTGGGCTGGTTTTATTACTGGGTTTTTTAGGTGCTGAAACATTTTCTGAGTCACCATTCCGTGTCCCAAAATTAGTATCAGCTGGCTCTATATCAAGCTTTTTTCCACCTTTGATTTTAACATTTGAATAAGTGACTTTGCCATTAGCATCAACGTGTTTATAAATCTGACCATTGGCGATATAGGGTGAGATTAAACCAATTAGAATCGTGCTAACTAATATAAATTGTTTATTCATAGCAATAGTTTAAATGAGACTGTTTATGTTAGCAACGAAGTAATCTAGCAAACGGTTAACCATGGGATATTTTTACAGACAAAGAACATTTTTACAACGCTATTTTTCTAGGGGTTAGAATTTTATATAAAAAAAGAGCAGCCTAGGCTGCTCTTTTAAGTATAGCTAAAACAATTAGCAACTATAGTACATATCAAACTCTAAAGGATGCGGTGTCATGCGCATTTGCGTGACATCACCCATCATAAAGTCGATGTATGAGTTGACCCAGTCATCGGAGAAAACACCACCACGTGTTAAGAACTCACGGTCTTTATCAAGTGCTTCTAAAGCTTGCTCAAGTGAGGCTGCAACGGTCGGAATTTTTGCATCTTCTTCAGGTGGAAGGTTATACAAATCTTTAGTAGCTGCTTCACCAGGGTGAATTTTATTTTGCACGCCATCAAGGCCAGCCATTAGTAATGCCGAGAATGCTAAGTATGGGTTCGCTGTTGGATCTGGGAAGCGCGCTTCAACGCGTCGAGCTTTATCGCTATGCACAAAAGGCACACGGATAGCAGCAGAACGGTTTTTAGCCGAATAAGCTAATTTAACTGGTGCTTCAAAACCAGGTACTAAACGTTTGTAAGAGTTTGTACTTGGATTCGTAATTGCGTTAAGTGCGCGTGCGTGTTTAATGATGCCGCCAATATAATAAAGTGCAAATTCGCTCAGGCCGGCATAGCCGTCACCCGCGAATAAGTTTTTACCATCTTTCCAAACAGATTGATGGACATGCATGCCAGAACCATTGTCACCAAGCACTGGCTTAGGCATAAATGTTGCCGTTTTCCCATAGGCATGTGCAGTATTAAGTACTACATATTTCAGTGTTTGAGTCCAGTCCGCACGCTCTACTAAACTAGAAAATTTTGTTCCAATTTCACATTGACCTGCAGTACCAACTTCATGATGATGTACTTCAACAGGTACGCCCATTACTTCCATTGTCATACACATTGCAGAACGAATGTCATGAAGTGAATCAACAGGAGGCACTGGGAAATAACCGCCTTTTACTTTAGGGCGATGGCCTGTATTACCACCTTCAAAGGAGTCGCCAGATTGCCAAGCTGCTTCTTCTGAATTAATTTCAACTTTGCTACCACCCATGCTAACGTCCCAAGCAATGTTATCAAAAATAAAAAATTCAGGCTCTGGGCCAAAGTAAGCGGTATCACCTAAACCGCTAGATTTCAAATACGCTTCAGCACGTTTAGCAATTGAGCGTGGGTCGCGGTCATAACCTTTTCCATCAGTAGGGTCAATTACATCGCATGTAAGGATAAGCGTTGGCTCGTCCATAAACGGATCGATATTTGCAGTAGAAGCGTCTGGCATTAATTGCATGTCTGAAGCTTGAATGCCCTTCCAGCCAGCAATAGAAGATCCATCAAAAGCATGGCCTTCAGTAAATTTCTCTTCATTGAAGGCAGATACCGGTACGCTAGTGTGTTGTTCTTTGCCACGCGTATCCGTAAAGCGGAAATCGATAAATTTAATATCGTTTTCCTTAATTAGTTGCATAACGTTTGCTACAGACATTTATTCTCTCCTGAGATTAGAATAGGTTTAACCAGTTAATTATAACTATTTTGATTTGTAAAAATCCATCGTGCATTTTAGCAGGAAGTGTGGCATTGAAAAAGAATAAAACCTTATTTTAAGCAGTATGTTATAAAAAGTCAGCAAATAAAATGCACTATAATAATGCGCACAGTGCAATATTGCATTATATTTAGTGCGATAAAAAGTGGGAGACTGTTTGCACTAATAGATAGTTAGACTTAAGCGTTATAATTTGTAATGACTCTAGCTAACTGCTTGAAAATTTCAAAATCACAGGTAATAACAATGGAAAAAATAGATAAGATAATCGATGTTGCAGAAGATAGAGGTTTGCAAATGGATGTGACCTACACAGGTGTGCTTATGCCAATGGAAGCAAACGCTTTATTAGAAAATAAAGCAAGCGTAAAGTTAATTGATGTACGCTCAACCGCAGAACTTGATTTGGTCGGCAAAGTACCTGGCGCGATTCATATTGAATGGGCTTTTTATCCTGGCATGATGCCCAATCCTGGTTTCAGTAAGCAATTAGAGGCGCAAGTAAAGAAAGACGATTTAGTCATTTTTATGTGTCGTGCTGGCAATCGTTCGCATAATGCAGCGATTACTGCATATGGCTTAGGTTATAACGATGCATATAATATGCTGGAAGGTTTCGAAGGCCATACTAATGAAAACAAACAGCGCACTTTAATTAATGGTTGGAAGCACGCGAGTTTGCCGTGGACTAATTAGTTTTAATGACAGATAAATACGCCGTGATAGGCAATCCCATCGAGCATAGTAAATCGCCACTTATTCATGCCGCTTTTGCAAAGCAAACGCAGCAAGTATTGAGTTACGAAGCCATTATGGCTCCAATTGATGGCTTTTCTAATACTGTAAATAGATTGATTAAAAAGGGTTATAAAGGCGTTAACGTCACTATGCCTTTTAAGGTCGAAGCTTTTCATCTAGGTCAACATAGGGGTCACGCGCTAAATGCTGGAGCTGTTAATACGTTGAGTTTTGGCGAACAGGTTGTTGGTGATAATACCGATGGCGTTGGTCTCGTTCGAGATATAGAAAAAAACTTAAATGTATCCATTAAAAATAAGCGAGTCCTTTTAATTGGAGCTGGAGGTGCTGCCCAGGGAGTGGTCAATCCTATTGCAGAACAATCTCCTGCATTGCTTGTAATTGCCAATAGAAGTTCAGAAAAAGCGCTGGCAATTGTGCAAAGATTACAAACTTGTGATGAATATAAAGGGACTAAATTCAAAAGTAAGTCTTTTGGAGCCATGGGTGAGGATGCATATGATATTGTGATTAACGCAACATCTGCAGGGCTCAATAACACGGTTTTACTAATATCAAATACAGTTTTTGCAAATAGTTGTTTAGCCTACGACATGATGTATGGCCACGAAACACCGTTTATGGCGCAAGCACGCGTTGCTGGAGCAACAGTGGCGGATGGTTTGGGTATGTTGGTCGAGCAGGCGGCAGAGGCTTTTTATATTTGGCGTAATGTTAGACCTGAAACAAAAGCTGTCATAAATTCATTGAGAAAAAGCTAGTTGATTAAGTGGTTCTTTAATAGCAAGCCTAAGACTAAGCCTTTAACGTTTTGGGGCTATATCAGGCGCCTGTTAGTACTGCTTATCTTATGGGTGCTGTTGTATCAGTTTTGGATATTTTTGCATATTTCTTGGTTGATTAAATTCAATCCGTCATCTACCGCGTTTATGAAGGACCGTTTATCTGTAATGCAAAAAGAAAAGCCAAATGCAAAAATTAATCATAAATGGGTTGATTATTCTAAAATCTCTATCCATGTGAAACGTGCTGTATTAGCAAGTGAAGATGCAAAATTTTTACAGCATAAAGGTTTTGATTGGCTGGGCATAGAAAATGCCTTTAAAAGAAATTTAAAAAAACGAAGGTTGGTGGCTGGCGGTTCTACCGTTACTCAGCAACTTGCAAAAAACTTATTTTTATCCAGCGCGCGGACGCCATGGCGAAAAGCAGAAGAAGCTTTTATTACGTTAATGCTGGAAAAAACGCTCAGTAAAAAACGCATTCTTGAAATTTATCTTAACGTCATTGAATGGGGTAATGGTGTATTTGGTATTCAAGCCGCCGCAAGGCATTATTACAATACCAATGCAGTATATGTTTCTAAAGGCCAAGCCGCTAAATTAGCCGCAATGATACCTAATCCGCGTTACTACGATAAAAATCGCAATACACGTTTTTTAAATCGACATACAGCGACAATAAAAGCACGTATGCAACATGTCAGTACCCCTTAAGGAATAACATATGGATTGGTGGTTAGTATTAGCAGGCTTTTTGGTTGTCATTGGTTTATTAGGTACTTTTCTTCCAATATTACCAGGTGTGCCAATTATTTTTATTGGTTTATTGCTCGCTGCATGGACTGATGAGTTCGTCAGAGTCAGTGTGCTTGCAATGAGTATTATCGGCATTATTGCAGCACTTTCTATGATCATTGATTTTATAGCTTCATTTGTAACGACAAAAAAAGTAGGGGCAAGTAAAAACGCAATTTGGGGGATGGCAATAGGCGGAGTGTTAGGACTGTTTGGAGGACCTTTTGGTATTTTTTTTGGTGCTGCCATCGGTGCGTTGCTCGGTGAATTGTCAGCACATCGTGATATGAGCCGAGCGACTACGGTAGGCTTGGCTGCTGGCTTAGGCTTTGCTTTAGGTCTTATTGCTAAACTCTTATTAGCAATGGTGATGCTTGGTATTTTTGCCTACACCTATTATTACTAAAAAATAAATTCAACCATTAAGGATTATTAAAGCATTGGTTTCAAATACTTTCCTGTATAGCTTTTCATGTTTTCTGCTAGTGTTTCAGGCGTTCCAACACCCACCAAAGCACCACCACCATCGCCACCTTCAGGGCCCATATCAATAATCCAGTCTGCGGTTTTAATGACATCAAGATTATGTTCGATGATAACAACAGTGTTGCCTGCATCACGCAAACGATGCAACACATCTAGAAGCAACTGAATATCGGCAAAATGTAAGCCTGTTGTCGGTTCGTCTAAAATATACAGCGTGCGGCCTGTATCCCGTTTGCTCAGCTCTAGGGCGAGCTTAACGCGTTGCGCTTCACCACCAGACAAGGTAGTCGCAGATTGGCCCAAGGTAATATAGCCAAGCCCAACATCAAGTAAAGTTTTAAGTTTGCGTGCTATCACAGGTTGTGCATTGAAGAAGGTATGTGCTTGTTCAACAGTCATTTCTAATATTTGGCGAATATTTTTGCCCTTGAAATTAATCTCAAGTGTTTCGCGATTATAACGCTTGCCTTTGCAAACATCGCAAGGGACATATACATCAGGCAAGAAGTGCATTTCTACACGGATCACACCATCACCTTGGCAAGCTTCACAACGTCCACCTTTAACATTAAATGAGTATCGACCAGGACCATAGCCTCGTGCGCGACTTTCGGGTACCGCAGCAAACAAATCACGAATTGGTGTAAATAAACCAGTATAAGTCGCAGGGTTAGAGCGCGGGGTCCGGCCAATCGGGCTTTGATCAACATCAACGACTTTATCGAAATAAGTTAAACCATCAATTTCATCAAAAGCAGCAGGTTCTTTAGTGCTGCCATATAAGTGCTGGGCGGCTGCGCGATATAGCGTGTCATTAATTAATGTAGATTTGCCACTACCAGAAACACCAGTCACACAAGTGAGTAAGCCGACTGGAATTTCAACGGTTACATTTTGTAAATTATTCCCGGAGGCCTTATTTAACTTAAGCAAGCGCTCTGGATCAGCTTTTGTGCGTGCAACATTGTATTCAATTTGTTTATTACCGCTTAAATATTGCCCAGTAATTGAATTTTCATTCGCTTTTACTTCTTTTGGTGTGCCCTTAGCAATCACTTGCCCACCATGTTCACCTGCGCCTGGTCCAATATCGATCACGTAATCCGCGGTCATAATGGCATCTTGATCGTGTTCAACCACAATCACGCTATTGCCAATGTCACGTAAGCGCTTAAGTGTCGCTAGCAGCCTGTCATTATCGCGTTGATGTAAGCCGATCGATGGCTCGTCTAATACATACATAACGCCAGTGAGCCCACTACCAATTTGGCTGGCTAAACGAATCCGTTGTGCCTCACCGCCTGATAAGGTTTCGGCAGAGCGAGAAAGCGACAAATACTCCAAACCGACATCAGTTAAAAACCGAAGGCGATTGGCAATTTCTTTGACAATTTTGTCGGCAATGGCTAACTTAGCGCCGACCAACTTAATATTTTCAAAGAAACTAAGTGCCTGTCTTAAAGGCACTTCACATATTTCGTGGATATTTTTCCCCCCTACTTTTACGTGACGCGCTTCTCGCTTTAAACGTGTTCCTTTGCAGTCTTGGCACGAACTAACATTGATGTATTTAGATAATTCATCTCTCACTGCAGACGAATCACTGTCTTTGTAACGTCGTTGTAGGTTATTAATAATGCCTTCAAAATTATGTGTTTTAGTAAAAAATGTACCGCGTTCATTTATATATTTAAATGAAATTTGTTCTTTACCTGAACCAAATAACAATATTTTCCGAATATCTTCCGGGAGTTCTTCAAATGCCATTTCTAAATCAAAGTCATAATGTTGACTAAGGCTAGATAACATTTGGAAGTAAAATTGGTTGCGTTTGTCCCAGCCTTTAATAGCGCCGCTTGCTAAAGATAAGTGGGGGAATGCAACGACACGTTTAGGATCAAAGAAGTTGACATTCCCTAGACCATCACAAGTTGGACAAGCCCCCATTGGATTGTTAAAGCTAAATAAGCGCGGCTCTAGTTCTGCTAGTGAGTAGTCACATACCGGGCATGAAAATTTAGCAGAAAATAAATGTTCTTCATCTGTATCCATCTCTAAGGCAATAGCTTTACCATCGGCTAAACGCAATGCTGTTTCAAAACTTTCTGCAATACGTTGTTTCATGTCGTCACGTGTTTTTAAACGATCAACCACAACATCAACATTATGCTTTGTAGTTTTTGCTAATTGCGGTAAATCGTCAATTTCATAAATTTTGCCGTCAACCCTTAAGCGCACAAAGCCCTGTGCTTTAAGTGAATCAAATAAGTCATGTTGCTCGCCTTTGCGATTAGCGACCACTGGCGCTAAAATCATCAACTTAGTATCATCTTTAAGCTTAAGAATGCTGTCCACCATTTGGCTAACAGTTTGTGCCTCTAGCTTAATCGCATGGTCAGGACACTCAGGGTCACCTGCTCGCGCAAATAACAAACGTAAATAATCATGAATTTCAGTCACAGTACCCACGGTAGACCGTGGATTATGTGAAGTGGATTTTTGTTCGATTGAAATGGCGGGAGATAAGCCCTCAATTAAATCAACATCAGGTTTATCCATGCGCGCTAAAAACTGACGCGCATAGGCAGATAAGCTTTCCACATAGCGGCGCTGACCTTCTGCGTAAAGCGTATCAAAGGCTAGGCTAGATTTTCCAGACCCAGATAAACCAGTAATAACAACGAGTTGATTACGAGGAATATCTAGAGAAATATTTTTTAGGTTGTGGGTGCGTGCACCGCGAATTTTTATAAATTCCATGAATGCTTTAACGAAAATTGAGGCAACCTGCTAATATACGCAATTATTTTGATTTCTTCCAATTTTCATGCAAATTTCTGAAAAAATGTCTCGCACAGAGTTGCGCTCAACGATTAGTTTGGCCTCAATCTATGGTTTGCGCATGATGGGCATGTTTTTAATTTTACCTATCTTCGCTATTTACGCCGAAACCTTAGAAGGCGGAAATAACCATACAATGATTGGATTAGCACTTGGTGCTTATGGATTGACACAAGTTTTATTACAATTACCTTTTGGCATTGCAAGCGATAAATTTGGCAGAAAAAAAATAATTTACATTGGTTTGGTTCTATTTGTTATCGGTAGCGTAGTGGCAGCGCTAGGGACAGATATTATCACGGTGATCATTGGCCGTGCGATTCAAGGTGCAGGGGCTGTCTCTGCAGTCATTACGGCATTAGTGGCAGACTTAACACGTGAAGAACATCGCACCAAGGGTATGGCGATGATAGGCGGCACTATTGGCTTAGCATTTGCCGTTTCGTTAGTTGCTGGGCCAATTTTGAATAAATGGATAGGTGTGTCAGGTATTTTCTGGCTTACCGCGATCCTTACTATGATTGCTATGTTAGTCGTCAAGTTTGTAGTGCCTGACCCTATTCATAGCCACTTTCACTCTGACGCGGAAACAGCGCCAGCAAGAATTAAAGACGTTTTGAAAGACACACAATTATTGCGCTTAAATTTTGGTACTTTTTCTTTGCATGCTGCTCAAATGGCCATGTTTGTGGTTGTGCCATTTGCTCTTACCAAAACGGGGAGTCTTGATGTCAATCAACATTGGAAAGTCTATTTACCAGTGTTACTTGTTTCATTTGCTTTGATTATTCCATTTATTATTTACGCAGAAAAACGTGGGAAATTAAAACCTGTATTTGTGGGTGCGGTGGCTTTGATGCTTTTTGCACAAATAGTGTTTTCTCAATCAATTAATCACTTTTGGGGCATCGTAGCAGCTTTGTTTGTATACTTCACAGCCTTTAATATGCTCGAAGCCACGCTACCATCACTTATCTCTAAAATGGCGCCAGCCGTCTCAAAAGGCACTGCCATTGGCGTGCATAACACCGCACAATCTTTTGGGGTGTTTTTAGGCGCAATTGCCGGTGGGTTTCTGTCAAGCCATTATGGATTTTCATCTGTATTTATGTTTTGTGCAGGCCTAATGGGGGTTTGGTTTCTGCTGGCTTTGGGCATGAAAACGCCCCCAAATGTGAAGACAAAGATGTATCATGTAGAATTGTCAGATGAATCAAAAGCCAAAGCGCTAAAAGAAGAAATTGCTAATTTAGATGGCGTTTATGAAGCGGATGCGATTGCGCATGAAGGTTTATTAATTGTTAAAATAAATGGGCAACAAAGCGTTGATCAACGAGAGAGTTTGACGCAAAATATAGCAAAATTGATAGGAGACAATAATGGCAAGTGTAAATAAAGTAATTTTAGTTGGTAACTTAGGGCGAGATCCAGAAGTGCGATTTATGCCGAATGGTGAAGCTGTGTGTAATTTCAGTATTGCGACAACAGACAACTGGAAAGACAAAAGTGGTGTGAAGCAAGAAAAAACTGAATGGCACAATATTGTCATGTATCGACGCTTGGCAGAAATTGCTGGGGAATATTTGAAAAAAGGCCGTCCTGTTTATATTGAAGGACGTCTGCAAACCCGAAAATGGGAAAAAGATGGCGTAACTCGTTACAGTACAGAAATTATAGGTGATCAAATGCAAATGCTTGGTAGCCGAAGTGATAACGCGGCTACACCTTACGATGGTGGCCAAGCATCAGTTGCGGATGATTTTAATCAAGCCCCTGCTCGCTCTACACCAAATCAGTCAAACGATACAAATCAAGGCGCTGCTGACAAAAAACAAGCTCCAGCAGCTTCTGCACAGCCAAATGCGAACGCTTTCGACAATTTTGAGGACGATATTCCTTTTTAATAAAGTACCGAAGATTTCTATATATAGTTTAAATAAAAAACCAATAGAAAATAGTGGCTTTTTATTAGTTCTCAATAAAATAAACGTTAAATAGAATTCATGGTAACGATGACGATAAGCTTTCGTGCAATGGCCTCTGTGAGGCTGCTGAGATTATATCCCCATCACTACATGGCAATAAATCCATTCAAGGGTGCCTGCAAGAAAAAAAGGCACGAAAAATATAAGGGCCTATCTTTCTACTCGCATTAAATAGATTATTTGGTATTATTCATTCGAGCACAAGAAAAGAAAACATACGTAAAGAAGACCATAAATAGAAGGTCACTTAAGCCATAAATGCTGTAAAAAATTCCAGCAAAAACATCTGTGGAAAAAAGCAGTTCTATGTCGTTTGCTAAATGCCACTTAACCCAGACAACACCATAGATTAGTTTCTCTAAAGCAAAAACAGCAGCAAGCCATTTTATGTTTGAATTGGCAGTGGTTGCCGCAATGTAGGCTAAACCCCACATAATAACCATCAGAAGCCCAAAGTTGGACATTACAACAGGGTCGGCATTATTTAAAGCAACATTAGTAAATCCTCGAGAAAATATAAGAACGCTAAAGTTCATCAATGCAGCGAGAATAAATCCATATTTTATTAATTTTTGATTCATATATACCTCTGATAATTTAAATGCTAAAAACTATATTTATAAAAATGCACGTATCATTTTGGTGTTGCTACTGAGCCAGTACAAATTCCGCCAATGCCTGAGTTTGTGCCACAGTTAAACCGCTCATCGGGGGCATCACAATCTCGCCCCACTTCCCGCTGCCGCCCGTTCGTATGGATTCAGTTAATTTAGCATTGGGATTGACATCACTTTGATAGCGCGCAGCAATGTCCTGAAAAGACGGGCCAATAATTTTTTTATCAATCGCGTGACAACCAAGACAGGCATTGGATGCTAATAAGGCCTGCACGTCTATTTCTCCCTCAGCGTCAGCCTGTAATTCGGCTTTGGGCATAGCTTCTGACAGCGCTACGATGCTGGCATCGTCTTCACTAGCACTACCGTAGCTAACAGCAAGATAAGCACCAATCAGCTTAATCTCATCTTCGCTGATAGGTGCACCGTAAGAGTGTTGCATTTTGGCCATCTCAGCAGTCCACTGCGCTTGGTTCATGCCAGGTGGCTGGTAACTGATGTAATTGGCTGAATGGCAAATGACACATTTCTGTTGGGCGATGGCATATCCAGGCAAAGCTGACTCGCGTAGTTGAGAGGTGTCCTTAGGTAAGGTGATTTCAGCTGCATTAGCAGTTATGACTAAGCTAGCTGTGAGTATTAGAGCACTAACTGATAGAAGTTTCATGGGCGTAACCTCAAGCAATGACGACGGGAGTAGATTCGATAACCTGGCGCTGATAGCCACCTGGGTTCCAGGTGGCCTGTGCTGGTTGCTTTTCGCCTCGTTGGTTAGTGGCGCGCACTTGCAGTATTGCTGAGCCCTTGCTGGCAAAACTAACAGAGAGTCGCCAGCCACGGAAGGAAAAGCGTCCAAGGTCCTTTCCCATTGCTGCAGTTCGCCAGCTTTGACCCCCATCGATAGACACATCCACGGTTTTTATCCCTGAGCCACCGTCAAAAGCAATGCCCTTGAGTTCTACTGTTCGTCTAGCAGGTAGCACTCCATTCGCCATGATACTGGTAATAAAGCTGCGCACCGGAAGGCTAGATATCGGGCGAGTTTTAGCAGCGATGGTGCCGGGAGCAACGCACACACAGTCGTTATCTGGCAAGCGGTAACCGCTAGTCATAAAATAGGAATCATGCCCGGTAAACTCTTGATTAATAACTTCTATTTCTGAAAGGTGTTTAACCCAGTACGTACCGAAGTAGCCAGGCACAATCAATTTAAGTGGGTAGCCATTGAGGAATGGTAGGTCTTCATTGTTCATAGCCCAGGCAAGTATCGGCTCTGGGCTCATTGCGTGTTCTATGTCTAGCGCTTTGCGAAAATCTGGAGTGCTTGGCAGTACTGGTTTATCCATACCGTTGAAAGTGACTTGTTTTGCATCCGCTTTCACACCAGCCTTTTCCAATACCGATTTCAGTGAAACGCCTGTCCAGCGGGCATTACCCATTGCACCATTACCTAATTGCGCGCCGAAAAGTCTTGGCTTGAAGTAGCCTCTGCTGTTGCCGGAACATTGGTTGACTGCTACAACCTCAACGTGCTCGCCGCTAGCTTTAATGTCATTAAGAGACAAGCTTAGTGGTTTTCGCACACTGCCTTTGACGGTGAGGCTGTAAGTTTCGGGATCAATAGCTATTGGAAAGTTAGCCAAGTGATAACGTACGAAAAAGGCATCATTAGGCGTTATCACGCTTTCGTTGAAGATGGGGAAAGGTGTTTCAAGATGTGGGGGGCGACTATGAACGAGAATGAGTTCTCGCTTGCCAGGGTATTTGATCAAGGGGCGTGGGCCCGCAGCAAAGGTAAGTCCTTCACTGGTATTTATTTTTTCGCCAGTGCCCTTAGTACAGCCAGAAGCAGCCATTAGCGCTATTGCGCCAAAGCTACGCATAAAATGACGTCGTGATAAGTCCTTAGACTCAGAGGGTGATATCAAAGGTTTCTTTTTTCGAGCCATCATTTCATCCAGGACGTTTTATTTCTCTACGCTCTTTTCAACTGAAATAGCGAATGCTTGCGTCAGGCTTATAACAACAAGATCACCAACTGCAGCTTTATTCAGATTGTCAGGGTTCTTTGCCGTGAACTCTGTAACTAATCCATCTACATTTTTTAATTTAAAGGTATTGTTTTCAATATTTATTTGTTCAATAGTATAAACATCAACTATGGTTTCAATTGCCTCTATCGCAGGAGTCTCACCTTCTTCACTTCGATCGACAGCGACTAAAACAGCCTCAGATGGCTCGGCATTTTCTGCTGATATAACTTCGATAGTAATATTTTCTAGATAGTCAGCCCTCACGAGATCACCCACAGCAACCTGACCTAAATTACGAGCTTCTTCACCAACGGTAAAAGTAACCGACTGACCGTTATTTTCAACTAAAGTAACGACGCGTGTCTTGTGATCAATTGCAACAACTTTAGCTGTAACCTGAACTGAACGAGAGGTCGAAATCGAAAGTTTTTCAGCCTCTTCCACAGAAACTGTATCAGTCACAGTATTAGTAAAGGCACTATTTTGACCACAAGCGGGAATTGCTGTGGCTATAAGTGCAATAATCGATAGTTTCCGCAAATTCATAATTAATTTCCAAATTCTAATAATGTATAGATTGTGCAAGAATATTGTTGTATTGTCTAGGGAATCAGTGCTTATATTAAGTCTAAGGACAACGTCCAATGAAATTTATCGAAAGCATGACATTTATATACGAAATTTGTCAAAAATAATCTTAATATGCATTTAAGCAAAACCTTAAAGTCTACTTTCTTCTTTATTCTGAGTTTTTTTCTTACAACTACCGCGATTGCGAATGAAAAAAGTCAATCTTGGGAATTTGAACTCACTCCTTACCTTTGGGCGGCTTCTGTTGATGCTTCTGTTGTATCTGACACTAACAACACAGGTCCAATAAATGCTGACTATGATTTTTTTCTATTAGATCACCTTGATGCCGTCGCGTCAGGAACTTTTGTAGCAAAGAAACAGCGTCTTTCCTTCTTATTTGATGGGTTCTATGCTAAATACGCTGACAATATTAATCGACGATTTACCGATACCGATTTAGAAATGAAATTAGGTTTCGTTGAAGCATCTATTAGCTATCAATTAATTGAAGAAAATGATATTACATTAATCTTTGGTGTACGTAATATTTACATTGATACATTGGTGGATATTACCCCGGGAACAAATGTGACTCTCGACACATCATGGCTAGACCCTTTAATTGGAATTCAAGCCACATTTCCTTTAGCTGAAGACTGGTCTGTTTCACTACGTGGTGATATTGGTGGCGGGCATGATAATGACTTGGTAATCAATTCTCTTGTTAATGTTCACTATGAAATGACAGAGCATACATCCTTGAAAATGGGCTATCGTTATATGAAAGCAGACCTTGAGGAGAATGTATTGTTAGAAAATATCAGTTTAAATGGTATTCAAGTTGGACTTAGTATTCAATTTTAATCGTTATCTTACGATAATATAGTTAAACCAATCCGTTATAATACAGGCATAGAGAAAATAAGCTGGAATGCTGATTAATTTCAACTTAGGAATAAAGATTAATTACTTAAACTAAAATAGCTTTCAACATGGAGTAAACGAGCAATGAACCAGCCTGAAAATTCAACACTAAATCATTCAGTAGAAATTGTCATCCGCATAGCAGTGGTTGTAGGCATTCTAGCTTGGTGTTTTCAAATTTTGTCACCGTTTATATCGCTTATTCTATGGGGGGCAATTATAGCCGTTTCCATAAATACACCATTCCTTAAACTTGCTACTAAATTTAATGGTAATAAAAAACAAGCTTCAATATTAATTACTGTCGTAACTGTTGCTGCAATTCTCGTCCCTGTTATATTGCTTTCAGGTTCTTTGATTGATGGCGCTAGTCATCTAGGTGAGCAGATTAAATCAGGTACATTAGAAATTGCCCCACCATCTGAAAGTGTCCAGGCATGGCCTCTCGTTGGTGAAAAAGTCTATACAACTTGGAGTGATGCATCGACTAATCTATCAGGCTTTGCCAAAGAGCATTCCGAGCAATTGAAGTCTGTAGGCAGTAAATTAGTTGCTGTATCGACTGGTGTAGGCTCTGGAATTTTTCAGTTCATTATTTCGATGATTATTGCTGGTGTGTTTCTAACCAGTGCTAGCTCAATAACTCCGACAGTAAAACGTTTTATGAATCGCCTTGCAGGAGATAAAGGCGATGATATGCTCGTGCTGACTACAGCAACTATTCAGAGTATTACAGTTGGTGTTATTGGTATCGCTCTTATTCAAGGTTTATTATCAGGGCTCGCTATGATGCTCGTCGGTATACCCGGAGCAGGACTGCTAGCCTTTCTAATATTTGTCACTGCTATTGCACAAATTCCTGGTTTATTACTTGCCATACCCATTGTCATCTATGAGTTTTCAGTCGCTACTCCAACTATCGCTATATTTTTCGGGATTTGGATGATTCTTGTTGCAATGTGTGATGTAGTATTAAAACCGCTTCTCCTTGGTCGTGGTGTAGATGCGCCAATGTTAGTCATATTGCTAGGCGCTATTGGCGGTATGGTTTTCTCAGGAATAGTTGGTTTATTTACAGGCTCTGTCATTCTAGCATTGGGCTATACTTTATTCATTGCTTGGTTAAAAAATGGGGAAACTGCTCCATCAGCTGCAATTGAATAAAAAATAAGGATCCACGATGTTTCTAACTTTGGTAGTTGGCAGTTTATTGGTTTTCATTACAACAGTAGTTCAAGTTGCATTCGTTGTGATGATGATTCGCTACTTAATGAAGGTAATGTCAAGCAATCCCTTACAGACGACCAGTTTTATTTTTGATCTAAAAGTAATTTGTAGTGTTTTAATGCTGTTATTCGTGGGACACTTAAGCCAAATTGCAATTTGGGCTGTACTCTTCCTTAAGTTAGGTGAGTTTAATGATTTTCTAACTGCTTTTTACCACTCTGCAGTTAACTTTTCATCACTAGGCTATGGTGACATTACGATGAGTGAACGTTGGCGTTTATTAGGCGCCTTAGAAGCAGGGAATGGCGTGCTAATGTTCGGTTTATCAACCGGCACTATTTTTTCAGTAATGACGCGGCTATTCAATCAACACAACATAGTGAAACTATCCAAATGAGAATAGTTAAAAACATTGCCGTTTATTAAGTACCTTAGAAGCGGACAATGGCGTATGGATGTTCGGCTTACCAACGGGTGCTATTTTTTCGCTAATGGCATGGCTATTCAATCAAAACAACATAGTGATGCTATCCTATGAGAATAGTTAAAAGAGCGTTGTTGATGTGTTTAATACTACCTTTAACGGCATGTATTTCAATGGTCTCTGAATTTAAGAAACCAGAAGTAGAGCTGGCTGAAAATTGGATACAGATTAACGCGAATGAATCAGACCCACTTAAAACATCCGCAATAAAGCAATCCAAATGGTGGCAAGCATTTAACGACCCCATTCTTAATCAGCTAGTCGATACTGCCTGGAGACAAAATTACTCTCTTGAAAGTGCTGGTCTTCGCATACTTGAAGCACAAGCTCAGTTAGGTATCGCCACGGGCAATCGCTACCCTCAAACACAAATAGTGCAGGGCCAAGCAGCTCGAATTTCCCCAGCCAACGGTAGAAGTAATTTTTCAAACTATAGCTTGGGTGCAGTGGCTTCATGGGAAATCGATTTTTGGGGCCGCTTCGACTCAGCTATACAGTCTGCCGATGCCGCTTATATGGCCTCTATTGCTGAACGTGATCAAGCTCTCGTTTTGTTAAGTGCACAAGTCGTTGATACGTATACTGTTATCCGTATCACTGAAGAGCAAATACGCATCGCCAAAGAAAACGAAGTGATACAACAACGAAGTTATGAAATAGCAAATGTTCTATACCGTAACGGCTCAGATTCAGAACTTGATGTACAGCAGGCAAAAACACTATTGCTAAGTACCCAGGCGTCGATCCCTGGTTTTTCGATTTCACTTTCGAGAGCCAGAAATGCGTTAAGTATATTGCTTGGAAAACCGCCGGGCACTGTAGAAAAAATTATCGCTAATAATCAGGCAATCCCAACATTGCCGGCATCAATTGAAATAGGCATACCTGCCGATCTGCTTCGTCGCAGGCCTGATGTACGTCAAGCAGAGTTACTTGCGATAGCTCAAAATGCCTTGGTTGGTTTTGCAAAGACTGATTTATACCCACGATTTAGTCTTACAGGCAGTATTGGCTTATCATCAACTAGTAGCTTCGGTGATTTATTTCAAAATGATGCCTTGAATTACTCTTTTGGTCCTTCATTCGTCTGGCCGTTTTTGAACTATGATCGCATCGTAAACAACATACGAGTCCAAGATGCGCGTTTGCAACAAGCATTAATTAATTACCAACAAACGGTGATTCAAGCAGCAAGAGAGGCTGAAGATGCCTTGGCTACATTAAATGGTTCTCAGCAACAAGTTGTACTTTTTAAAAAAACAGTGATTTCAGCGCAACGATCAAACGAGTTGGCAACATTACAATATAAAGAGGGCTTAGCTGATTATCAACGTGTGCTTGATTCGCAGCTAGCATTAGTCAGTCAACAACAAAATCTCGTGAGTACACAAGGAAATTATGTAAGAAGCATAATATCCTTATACAAAGCACTAGGAGGAGGCTGGGAAAACCAGTCTGAATTCACCATTATTAGTGAAAAAAGCATTGATCAAATGCGTAAGCGCACTAATTGGGGTTATATTCTAACCCCAGAAAGTACTAAAGCCCCTAGCAACTAAACACTAAAATACTTATCGGAAATCGTTATGGCTGAACAGCAAGAAGAGAATAAAATAACAGCAAAACTTGCTGCTAAGAAGAAATTAGATCCTGTCCGCTTATGGACCTTCACAGTTCTTATTTTATCCATACTTTTACTAACATGGTATGTCACCGCGGACCGCTTAACCCCATTTACGAATCAAGCACGCGTTCATACCTTAGTGGTGCCAATATCCCCACAAGTTGCAGGACAAATAGTTTCCGTCTCAGTAAAAAATAACCAACGCGTAAAGGCAGGTCAAGTCTTATTTCAAATTGACCCTAACACCTATCAATTAGCTGTTGATAAAGCAGAGGCTGATCTACAGGCTTCACGCCAAGCCACAGGCGCGTCTACGGCGAATATTGATGTTGCTAAAGCAAAGCTTATTACAGCTGAGGCAAATCGAGTAAAGGCACAAAAAGATCTTGATCGATTTAAACGAATACAAAAAGAAGACTCAGGTGCGATTTCAGTAAGACGAATTGAGTCAGCAGAGGCATCACTAAAGTCAACTCAAGGGAGAGTGGCTGCAGCAAAAGCAAATATCGTAGTAGCGCAAGAAAATCTGGGCTTAAGCGGTGAAGATAATTCCCGTATTCTTCAAGCACAATCAGCTTTAGATCAAGCGATGCTGAATCTCTCAAGAACAACTGTAAGAGCCCCGGAAACCGGGCTAGTGACAGATGTTCGAGTGGACGCAGGGAATTTTGCAGCTGCGGGCGCACCACAACTAACTTTTATTGCTATTGACAATGTTTGGGTTCAAGCTGATTTTACTGAAAATAATCTAGGCCATATTCGTCCAGGCAATGAAGTCCGCATTGTATTTGATGTGTTACCAGGTGAAATATTTGTGGGTTCAATTCGCGAAGTAGGATTCGGTGTTGCTTTAGAATCAACACCACTAGGAAGTTTGCCGACAATTAATAATAACCGTGACTGGCTCCGAACTGCACAACGATACCCTGTACTCGTGAACTTCCCTATTCCCATTAGGGATGGAAGGACAGATATAAGAGTAGGCTCTCAAGCTTCTGTTGTTGTACTTACTAAGGATAATTGGCTCTTCAATACCTTAGCTAAATTACAAATTTGGTTAAATAGTGTCTTTACTTACGCCTATTAAGCCCAATGTCACCTAAGACCATATTGGGTGGGGACGACGTAGCCAATAGACGCATTTTGCGTTTGGCGCTCGGTGCAACCTTAGCACTAACATTTTCACAAATAGTCAATTGGCCCCTAGCCTACATTACTGGCATTCTGACTCTTATTCTTTTAGGTATGCCGACACCTGCACCCAAGCTTAAGCAAGGTATCGGTTTTGTCGTCGTCTTAATTTTTCCTTTATGTGTCGGAACACTCATTTTTCTACCGTTATTTGAGTATGCTCGCTGGTCTGGAATATTATTGTTGATATTGGCCTTATTTGGTTGTTTCTATTTTTCAGCTCGTGGTGGTTCAATGGTGTTAGGGCTTTTCATGACCATAGGCTTAGCTCAAATAGCAGCTATTGGGTCTGTCAGCATTGATGTTTTATTAGCTATCATCTCAAGTATGACTTTATGTGCTATTTCGAGCATATTTTTTGTCTGGCTTGCGCATGCTTTTTTACCAGAATTCCCGGTCGAAAGAAAACCAAAGCCTAAAACCTCAGCACCTTCCTTGAGCCATGCTAGACACTATGCACTTCGTTCACTCGTTATTATCCTACCAGTAACGATTTTCATATTATTTAGTAGCTCTAGTGCAGCATACCTGCCCTTAATGTTGAAAGTAGTCGCCATGGGGCAACAAGCGAATAGTACAATGAGTAGGCAGGTAGGCATTGAACAAATTGAGTCGACGCTTTGGGGTGGTTTTACAGCTATTATTGCTTGGCAAGTAATGAGTATATGGCCATCGCTAATTATGTATGGACTATTAATGGCTCTATTTGGCTTATTCTTTGCTAATCGTATATTCAAAGGCTATGGCATGCACCCAAAGACCAATATGTGGTCTTATGCATTCCTCACCATGATAATAATACTGACCCCAGCACTCGCTGACAGCCAAATGTCTGATGGCGCCGATACTGCCTTTTATAGTCGTTTAGTGCTCTTTGTTGTGATTGGGTTATATGGATGGTTATCTGTAGCTGTATTTGATGAACTTTTTCCCTTTAAAGAAAAAAGCCTTTAACTAAATTAGTTTATGTCTAAATAAATATATGCCTACTTTTGCATAAGTATTTCTTTAGTGATGTTTCCAATACCTTTTTTGAGTGGTAACTCATCATGCACATAGGTAAATCAAAAACCTTCAATTTTGGTATTTAGGCTTTTTTGTTTTAACAGGTAGCCCATATATTTTTAAGTAAGTAACAATCCATTAACCAATTGCCTTACATCAGTTATAATCTCGTCTTTTACTAATCTTGCCAAAAATAAACATAAAATTATGCCGATTTATGACTTTCAATGTAATGACTGTGGGCACAAAGATGAGGTGATGCGAAGAATAAGCGCACCCAGTAAAGAAGCTTGTCCGCAATGCGGAAAAGATACGTTCGCTAAACAGTTGTCTGCGCCTAGCTTTCAGCTATCTGGTACGGGTTGGTATGCAACGGATTTTAAAGATAAAAAACCGGCTATAAAAAATGACTCTGCTGATAAAAAGTCCGCTTCCGATGTTGATGCCACAAGTAGTAAAGTCAGCAGTGGATCTAGCAATAAGCCAAGCAAGGTAGTCAAAAAAGATAATGCCCAGACAGGAAAAACTGAGCTTAGTTGAGATTGCCATTAAAGCTGTAATTCAACGCGCATAATTTTATGAAAAAATATTTTATTACTGGTTTAGTTGTATTAGTGCCCCTAGTGATTACCACCTGGGTGTTAAGCACGTTAATCCAAACCCTTGACCAAAGTTTACTGTTGTTGCCAGAGGCTTGGTTACCGAAAAATGCACTAGGCTTTGATATACCAGGTATTGGTGCTTTATTAACGTTAGTGGTTGTGTTTGTTACAGGTTTAATTGCAACTAATATATTTGGTCAGCAAATTATTCTGTTATGGGAAGCTATGCTCTCTCGCGTGCCTGTAGTTAAGTCGATTTATTCTAGTGTTAAGCAGGTATCAGATACTTTATTTTCAGACTCCGGCAATGCATTTAGACAAGCACTGTTAGTGCAATTTCCGAGCAAAGGCATTTGGACTATTGCATTTTTAACTGGCGAGCCTGGTGGCGATGTAAAGAATTACTTAAAAGAAGACTTTGTCAGCGTGTATGTGCCGACAACCCCTAATCCAACTGGCGGTTATTTTCTTATGATGAAAAAAACAGAGGTTGTTGAGCTCGATATGAGTGTAGACCAAGCGCTAAAATATATTATTAGCATGGGTTCTGTAGTGCCAGTGTCTAAACTAAATGATCTTAAGAAAGATAAGTAAACCCAATTTTTTATTAATTAACCATTAAGCAAACGATAGAACGAATACAAATTATGATGCGTACACACTATTGCGGCCACGTTAACCGCGAAATGATTGGCGAAACAATTACTCTCTGCGGCTGGGCACATCGCCGCCGAGATCATGGCGGCGTTATTTTTATTGATTTACGCGACCGTGAGGGCATGGCGCAAATTGTGATCGATCCCGATACGGTAGAGGCATTTGCAACGGCAGAGTCTGTCCGTAATGAATTTGTGCTTAAAGTCACTTGTAAAGTACGTCCACGCCCTGAAGGCACGGTCAATAAAAGCATTCCAACAGGTGAAGTAGAAATGCTGGCGAGTGAGATTAAAGTACTCAATGCATCCCTCACACCACCATTTATGTTGGATGATGACAACCTTAGTGAGGCTGTTCGTTTAGAGCATCGTTATATTGATTTGCGTCGGCCTGCCATGCAAGAAAACCTTAAATTGCGTTATCGCGTGTCTAAAGTAATTCGCGATTACTTAGATGAAAACGGTTTTATTGAAATTGAAACACCAATGCTTAACCGCAGTACACCAGAAGGCGCACGTGATTATTTAGTGCCTTCACGTATTCATCATGGTGAGTTTTTTGCCTTGCCACAATCACCACAGCTTTTCAAACAATTGCTCATGGTGTCAGGCTTTGATCGCTATTTTCAAATTACCAAATGTTTTCGTGATGAAGATTTGCGTGCTGATCGACAGCCAGAGTTTACTCAGATTGACTTAGAGACTTCATTTTTAGAAGAGCATGAAATTATGGATATCGTCGAAAAGATGATTCGCCAAATGCTGAAACAAGTTCAGGATGTAGATTTACCCGCAGAATTTCCACGTATGCCTTATGCCGAGGCGATGCATAAATATGGTTCAGATAAGCCTGATATGCGCGTGACCCTAGAAATCACAGAACTTTCAGATGTCATGAAAGATGTCGATTTTAAAGTGTTCTCTGGCCCAGCCAATAATGATAAAGGTCGTGTTGCTGCGATTCGGGTACCACAAGGCGCATCAATCAGCCGTAAAGAAATCGATGCTTATACTGAGTTTGTGAAAATCTATGGCGCTAAAGGCTTAGCTTATATCAAAGTGAATGATGTAACTAAACTAAACGAAGAAGGCTTACAAAGTCCAATTGTAAAAAATATTCACGAGACAGCATTAAAAGCGATTATTGAACGCACTAGTGCACAAGATGGTGACATCGTTTTTTTCGGCGCTGATACGACTAAAATAGTTAACGAAGCACTTGGAGCCTTGCGTGAAAAAGTAGGTCATGACAAAGGTCATGTTGATGGCCGTGCTTGGGCGCCACTCTGGGTGGTCGATTTTCCAATGTTTGAACATGACGAAGCCAATGATCGCTGGACAGCACTACATCACCCATTTACTTCACCAAAAGATGGCCACGAAGATTTATTAACGACTGATCCAGGTAAGTGTTTATCTAAAGCCTATGATATGGTGCTAAATGGCTCTGAAGTTGGTGGAGGTTCAGTGCGTATTCATAAACAGGAAATTCAAGAGAAGGTGTTCGATGCACTTAACATCGGTAAAGAAGAATCCCAAGAAAAATTTGGTTTCTTGCTTGATGCTTTGCAATATGGCGCACCGCCTCATGGTGGCTTAGCCTTTGGTTTAGACCGGATTGTGGCGCTAATGGCTGGTGCAGAGTCTATTCGTGACGTGATCGCTTTTCCTAAAACACAACGTGCACAGTGCATGATGACCAATGCACCGAGTGCGGTGGATGAGAAGCAGTTGCGGGAGTTACATATTCGTGTTCGCTCTAAGAACCCAATTGGCTAAAATGAAATTCACTTGCATCTAGTTTACTAGGCGCAAGTTGCATTTTTAGAAAATGTATATGGAGTATTATTCTTTCAATTTGTTAAATAGAGCGAAAAAATTGATTAATTGCCCCTTTAAATTAAATGCAAATTAAATCTCTCGTGCGGACTATCCAATACCGGGCATCCAATTCCGTGATATCACGACTTTGCTCGCAGATTCTCAAGGTTTTCAGCAAGTCATTGATGATTTCTATACGCGTTATAAAGACCAGAAAATAGATAAAATTGTAGGCATTGAAGCGCGCGGATTTATTGTTGGCGCAGCCTTAGCTTATAAGTTGGGTGTAGGGTTTATACCGTTACGTAAAGCGGGTAAATTACCATCAGATACTATAGGTCATGATTACATATTGGAATACGGCACTGATCGTGTAGAAATACATGCTGATGCGATTGTAAAAAATGAATCTATTCTGCTAGTGGACGATCTAATTGCTACAGGCGGCACTGCAGAAGCTGCAGCAACTCTGATAAAAAAATTAGAAGGCAACGTGCTTGAATGCGCTTTTGTGATTGATTTGTCAGATTTAGGCGGTATGAAACGATTACAACAATTAGGACTCAAATCGTTTGCCTTATGTGCATTTGCAGGCTTATAAACCATGCGTTTCACTATTTTTTTGAAACAAATTTTTACAGAGTCAGATAGAGAATTTATTTATGCCAGTTACCGAAATTAATCACGTCAACTTTCGTACTGATCGCGACACAATGCATCAGTTGAGGGACTTTTACTGCGACATTATTGGACTAACGATAGGTAAACGTGTGGCCAGCAAAAGTTATGGTTATTGGCTATATATAGGTGATAATGACGTTGTGCATTTAGCCGGATACAAAACGCCAACACCGCCTAATTTGAATGTGCACGGCACTTATGACCATGTGTCGTTTACCTTCACTGATATGCCTGCGATGGAGGAGCATTTAAAAAAATATGCTATTAATTACACCACCCGTGTATTAGCGAGTGGTGTGCGGCAAATAAATCTTAAAGACCCTGCTGGTAATGGTGTTGAGCTTAATTTTGAAGAGTATAAAGATGCTAGTTACGTCATGCGGCCGTCGGGCGAGCCTAGTCTCTGAAAAGTAAGTTTGCAGTTATTAGGAACTTGCAATATTGTGATGCGGGTCACAGTAAATTCATTTAAACTCGACTATATTCAGTGAGCTAAAAATACATTAGCATTGAAGAGTATTTTTAATTTGTAGTCTAAAATGTAATGTCACACGTTATATATAAACTATTATTTAGATTGATAAAAGAACGAAACAGGGGTTACTAATGAACAAACAATGGTTGATATCTTTATTTACAGGCGCAGCGTTAATGTTAGGCGCGACTAGTGCGGTATATGCAGAAGCTGATCCTAAATTATGGTCAGTGATGAAAGAAGCGTTTTTTGAAAAGCGTGCTATGAAAGAAGTCGATTTCATGAAAATTGAAGCGCCTAAACGTGCTGAAAGTGGTGCACAAGTGCCAGTGACTTACTCAATTGATAATGCAGCAGCTGATAAAGCCGGCGTGAAAATTGTTAAACTATATTCTTTTGTAGATGCAAATCCGATTCCACTCACTGCGACTTATCATTTAACAGAAGCATTAGGTGAGTTTAATTTATCGACCCGTATTCGTTTTGAAACTGATGCTTTTGTACGTCTAGTTGGTGAAACAGCTGATGGTAAACTTTACTTAGCATCTCGTATGATTCGTGCTGCGGGTGGTTGTGGTGGTATCGTATCTAATGATGAAGCTGCAGTTCGTGCAGCTGCAGGTAAAATTAGAATGAAAGTTGAAAAACCAAAGAAATTCGGCTCGTCAACTACCGCTAAAGTGAATATTAAACACATTATGCGTACAGGCTTGCAGCGTGATTTAGTTTCACAAGGTTTTTTACCACCATATTATATTAAAACAGCGAAGTTTACTTACGCTGGTGAGCTATTGATGTCGATTGATGTCAATGTGGGTACAGCAGAAGACCCATATTTTAAATTTAACTTTATCCCTACAAAAGCAGGCACACTTACGTTAGTTGCTAGCGATAATGAAGGTAGAGCATTTACTAAAGGAATAGAAGTTAAAAGCCAATGATTGGCTAAATTGATCCAATAAAAAAGGCTTCCAAGTGAAGCCTTTTTTATTGACTCAATGTTAAAATAAAAATGACGATTGAAGAAAAATATTATAAAGGAGAAACATGAAAAGCTATCGTAAAGAATTATGGTTTAATATTCCTGCCCGTATGGATTTTCAAAATATTACTGGTGACGTACGTGAGTGCTTGCGCGAAAGTGGTATTCAAGAAGGTATGGCATTAGTAAATGCGATGCATATATCTGCCAGCGTATTTATTAATGATGATGAGCACGGTCTGCATCACGATTACAAAGTATGGTTAGAAGCGTTAGTGCCGCATGAGCCGTTGAGTCATTACCGACATAACGATACAGGTGAAGATAATGCAGATGCGCATATTAAACGCCAAGTGATGGGGCGTGAAGTGGTCGTTGCAGTGACCGAAGGTGAGTTGGATTTTGGTCCTTGGGAGCAAATTTTTTATGGTGAGTTTGATGGCCGCCGAAAAAAAAGAGTATTGATAAAAATTATTGGGGATTAATTAGCTGCTCATTTAGTAATTTAAGTAATAAAAAAGGGCGCTTTAAGCGCCCTTTTGAAGATAAGGATTAAGCTTAATTGTTCGTTGCTTGTTTGTATAAAATCTATTAAGTGCACAGTATTCTTAAAAGCATTGCATCCATTCATGATTGCAAGTTATGAATTTCCATGAGAAATTTTTACCCACTACGAATATATAATTCAAGCTGTTCTATCAGTTCTTGCTGATAGCTAATCGTTTCTTTTACTAAATCGCCAATCGACAAAATGCCAATAATTTTATCTCCATCCATGACTGGCAAATGGCGAATACGTTTTTCACTCATCATGCTCATAGCACTATCAACCAAGTCATTAGGTTTACAGGTAATCAAATTAGTGGTCATCACATCTTTAATCAGTGTTTCTTCAGCTGTTCTGCCTTTTAGCTTAATTTCTCTTGCGTAATCACGTTCAGAAAAAATACCCAAAATCTGACCTTTTTCTATCACAGCGACGGCGCCAATTTTGTGTTCAGCTAGCACCGATAATGCTTCAATGACATAACAGTTTGGTTCAATTGAAATAATATCTTGATGACTTTTGGTACTTAATATTTGCGAACACGTTTTCATAAACATTACCTAATAAACTATAAACATTACAAAAATATACACTTTATAATGGAATCTGAAAACACATTAAATACGGATTATGCTTAAAAATACAACAATTCAGGCTTTTATCGCGCTTTTTACACTTTCACTTATATGGGGTTATAACTGGGTTGTGATGAAAATTTCACTGCAATATGCTGGTGTTTTCCAATTTATTGCTTTGCGCACATTCTTAGGTGCAGCATGCTTGTTTTTAATTATTTTTTTAATGCGTAAGCCACTAAAGATAAAACATATGCCGAGTATTTTTTTACTGGGGTTACTACAAACAAGTGGTTTTACAGGGTTGCTGATGTGGGCGCTTGTCGATGGAGGTGCCGGTAAGACTGCAGTGCTTACATTTACGATGCCATTTTGGGTCATGATGATGGCTTGGCCACTGCTAGGCGAAAAACTGACTGGTATGCAATGGATTGCTGCTATTTTTTCAGCGCTCGGAATATTGTTTATATTAAACCCGCTCCACTTAGGCACTGGTAAGTTTAGTATGTTCTTGGCAGTATGCTCAGGCATTTGTTGGGCGTTGGCTGTCATTTTGGCTAAAAAACTAAATCAAAAAGCACCTGATTTGGATTTGCTTGTTCTAACTGCCTGGCAGATGTTGTTTGGTAGCATTCCTATTTTAATCGTTGCGTTTATGGTGTCCGCTCCGCCTATTCAATGGACTTCATATTTCATCGGCTCGGTCATTTATAACGCCGTGCTGTGTAATGCGCTCGCTTGGTTGCTTTGGTTGTTTGCCTTGCATCGGTTGCAGGCAGGTGTGGCAAGTATGACGAGTATGTTGATTCCGGTTATTGGTGTGTTGGCTGCCTGGATACAATTAAGTGAAATTCCAAGTGCATATGAACTCGTCGGTATGGTCTGCATCGCTCTATCTTTAGGCATTATTTCTGTTGTTAGCATTAGAAAGCAAAAAATTTCTTCAGCCACGGCAACACTTGAATAACAAACAGACATGTTAAAATTGATTTCTTTAAATATTTTTAGGGTTAAGTAGTATGGCTGGGCATTCAAAATGGGCAAATATCCAACATCGCAAAGGTCGCCAAGACGCCAAACGCGGTAAGATTTTCACTAAACTTATTAAAGAAATTACTGTGGCCGCAAGATTAAGTGGTGGTGATGCGGCAATGAATCCTCGTTTGCGTGCTGCTATTGTTGCGGCAAAAGATGAGAACATGCCAGCAGATAATATTACACGCGCTGTGAAAAAAGGAACTGGCGATCTTGAAGGTGTTAATTACGAAGAAATTCGTTATGAAGGTTATGGGATTAATGGTGCAGCAATTATTATTGATTGTTTAACCGATAATAAACAGCGAGCTGTGTCGGATGTGCGCCATGTACTTAGTAAAAACAATGGTAATTTAGGCACTGATGGCTGTGTGGCCTTTATGTTTAAACACTGTGGCAGCCTAGTATTCGAACCTGGCGTATCTGAAGATAGTGTTTTAGATATCGCACTAGAAGCAGGTGCAGAAGATATCGTGGTTAATGAAGATGGCAGTCTCGAAGTAATTACACCAGCAAGTCATTTTCTAGCTGTGAGAGAGGCATTAGAAGTCGCAGACTTAAAACCAGCGATGGCTGAAGTTACGATGAAACCACTTAACGAAGTGGAGTTTTTAGGTGAAGAAGCTGAAAAAATGCAAAGAATATTAGATGCCTTAGAAGACTTAGATGACGTGCAGGATGTTTATACAAGTGCAGTTATTCTAAGTTAGCCGAAAAAAGAGCGAATAAAGGCAATGAGAATACTGGGGATCGATCCAGGCTTAAGAGTTACCGGCTTTGGTGTTATTGAACAAACGGGTGATAAAGTTGAGTATGTGGCGAGTGGGATCATAAAAACAGCGAAAACGGCAAAGGGACAAGCAGAAAATAAAGAGGAGTTGCCTGCACGTTTAAAAATTATTTTAGATGGCCTATTTGAAGTCATAGAGACTTATCAGCCTGAGCAAGTGGCGATAGAAAAAGTTTTTGTTAATGTGAACCCTCAATCAACATTACTCTTAGGCCAGGCGCGTGGCGCCGCGATTAGTGCTGCCGTGATACGAGATTTATCCGTCGCTGAGTATACTGCTTTGCAAGTGAAGCAATCTGTTGTCGGAAATGGCCATGCTAAAAAAGAACAGGTGCAAGAAATGGTGAAGCGCTTACTAAACTTACCGGCTACACCAAGCCCTGACTCTGCAGACGCCCTTGCTTGTGCAATGTGTCATGCACATGGTGGGCAAGGACTCGGTAAACTAGCCACTTCGGGCTATAGGATTAAAAATGGAAGGCTTGTATGATTAGTAGGTTAAAAGGAGTTTTGATAGAAAAATTACCACCTCAGGTTGTGGTGGACTGTCATGGCGTAGGTTATGAAGTTGAAGTGCCAATGAGTACATTTTATAACATGCCAGAAGTGGGTGAAAATATTCAATTGCTTACGCATTTTGTGGTGCGTGAAGACGCACAGTTGCTTTATGGTTTTGGTACAGACAAAGAGCGTGAGACTTTTAGAAAATTACTCAAAGTTAATGGTGTTGGTGCAAAATCAGCACTATCTATTTTAAGTGGTGTGTCTATTGAAGATTTAATTGAAGCAGTGAGGTTGCAAGAAGTCACTTTGCTAACACGAATTCCGGGCGTAGGGAAAAAAACAGCAGAGCGATTAATTTTAGAATTAAAAGATAAATTAGGTGTGGCTGATGGTGTGTCTGTTGGCGGCCATGGCAAATCTGTTACACATGATGTGCTCAATGCCTTAGTTGTGTTGGGGTATAACGAGCGCGACGCTTTAGCGGCAGTTAAAACGTTAGATAAAGAAGCCTCAGTGGCAGATGGGATTAAGCAAGCATTAAAAGCATTATCTAAGTAAACGGTATTTTATGCTGAATATTTTTTTGTTATTCAGCACTCAATAGCACCATGTTCAACTGAAGAACGATTGCCCCATGTGTAGTCTGTTTCTTGACTTTTCCGGTTTGTATAAGCCCGCCTTCTGTAATTACTACTATCGATAATGCAATATTTCGCTTAATTAATACTACTACTTAATCTGCTTTTGAATGACGTAGTAATAGCATTTTTGATATTCGTGGTAATGGTCGAAATGAAGTGCTTTGAGGGCTAGCAAAATCAAGTCACCTTTATGGGGGATGGTTAAGTAGTTTATTTAATAAGAGAATAGCACCTAAAGATTAGCGTCAAAATTTGATGATGTAGCTGAGCGATGAGCTTTGAATATTTTTTAACTACTTTGAGTAAAGGTTGTATGGTGGATGTTGGATTTTTTTAATGTGTTTAACTAAGTTGCTGGCTAGATATATTGTTTTTTGCGCATTAACTGTTGGCCTATTTACGCCTAATTTAGCACAGGCTTATATTGGTATTACTATTGTTATGAGCGCGCCTTCTAAGATAAATTTAGATTTCATAGTTTCTTTTAAAGAAGTGTTGATTGCTTCTAATAATATCGCTTTAAAAGTTAACGTTATTGATTTAGTTGAAACTGAAAAATTGACAGTGGCAGAAAATAGTGAGCTTGTTATTGCGCTTGGCATTAAAGCATTAACTGCGGCAAGTAAGTTAAGGCATACCACACCTGTTTTAGGTGTGTTTACACCGCTACCGACATTTAATTACTTATTGGAAAGTAGTGGTCGAAAATTGGGTATTTTTAGTGCCATTGTATTAGAGCAGCCACATCGAAGGCAAATGGCTTTGATGAAAGCAATTTATCCTAAGGCTGACTCAGTGGGTATTTTGTTAGGGCCTAACTCACAAATATATCAAGACTATTTAAAGGCTGATGGCCCTAAATACTTTAAGAATGTGAATATAGAAAAAGTAAATTCAGATATTCAGCTAATGCCAAAATTAAGGAAATTATTTGATTCAAACGATGCGTTGCTCGCGATTCCTGATCCTGTTATTTATAACCGTGAAACAGCGCAGCAAATTTTGTTAACAAGCTATCTGTATGGGAAGCCAATTTTTGGTTACTCTCAGTCTTATGTCCGAGCAGGTGCTTTAGCCTCTGTTTATAGCAGTGCTAGACAATTAGCAAAGCAAGCTGCTGAAATTGCCATTGCATCTAAAGATGAAGCTATCCCTTTACCGCCGGCAAGAGCACCAAAATATTTTTCAGTAAAAGTAAATTATCAAGTGGCTAACTCGCTTAATATTCTATTAGCTGATGAGATGGAAATTTATGAAAAAATAAAGCAGCAAAAGACGGCAATTCAATGAAAAATTTAGGTATCCAATCTAGAGTGATTTTACTGGGCACAATGCCGGCAGTATTTTTTGCTATTATTTTAGCGGGATATGCAGTTTCCAAAGTCTTCGTTAATTTGAATCAGTCTTTATATGATCGTGGCCGCATTATTGCGACGCAATTGGCGCCGGCAGCTGAGTATGGCGTGATATCGGGGAACAAAGACAGTCTACAGAAATTAGCGCTTAAAGTATTGACCAATGAACTCGATGTTAGAACCGTGATGATCGCCGATGAATTTGGTGAGGTGTTGGCTTTTAGCGGAAGACCTTTAGCGCAAACTTTGATTGATGGTATTAAAAATAATAGCGTTAAAGAATTGGTATGGAGTGGTGGTGTTATTTTAGCAGCGCCTATTTATCGTAGTTTAGTTGAAATTGATGATTTCCCTTCCGACAGTAGCAACCAACAAGATATTGACTCAGAGGATGCGCAACTAATTATCGGTCAAGTTTATGTGGAATTAAGTAACCTTGAACTTTATTCTTTAAAACAAGACTTGATTATTAAAATGATAGTCATTGGTTTGCTAGGCTTTCTATTCAGTGGATTAATCGCTTGGATGATTGGCCGCAATATAACCAAGCCAATACAAGAAATCGCCAAAGCAGTGGATAAGGTTAGTGAAGGAGCTTTCTCACACTCTATCCAAGAAGACTCTAGTGGTGAATTAAGAGTGTTACAAAAAGGCTTTAATAGTATGTCTTTAAGTATAAAAAACTCTTATCAGGATATGGAAGAAAAAGTACATGATGCGACTAAATTATTAAGACACCAAGCGACTCATGATGATTTGACTGGTTTGATTAATCGAAGAGAGTTTGAAGTTAGATTAGAGCGTTGCTTAAGAAGCGCGACCGAAAATGATGTGCAGCATATTTTTTGTTTTTTGGATTTAGATCAATTTAAATTGGTTAATGACACTTGTGGCCATAATGCAGGCGATGAATTATTGAAACAAATTAGTGCATTGTTTCATAATAAAATGCGTGAACGTGACACCCTCGCGCGATTAGGCGGTGATGAGTTCGGTTTATTGCTAGAAAACTGTAGCTTGGCAGATGCTAATCAAATTGTAGATAAGTTATTAAAACTCACACGTGATTACCGTTTTGCACATGAGGACAAGGTATTTAATATCGGTGTGAGCGTTGGTATTGTGGTGGTGAATTCCACCTTCAGTAATGCCAGCGATATTATGCATGCTGCAGACTCTTCATGTTACGCAGCAAAAAAAGCCGGTAGGAATCAAAGTTTTTTATATAGTCACGGCGATTTGGAAAATGTTAAACGTCAAGAAGAGGTGAGTGCGATATCTGATATAACTGGTGAAATAGATGATTCAATGTTCATCCTATACTGTCAGCCAATAGTGCCGCTTATTTCTGGCTTGCCACAACAGCATCATTTTGAAATCTTAATTCGGAAAATTGATGCCGAAGGCGAAGTAAGCTTGCCGACTACATTTATCCCATCAGCTGAGCGTTATCACTTAATGCCAAACATTGATCGTTGGGTGATTAGGAATACGTTTGCATCTTATAGAAGACTGCTCGATTTAAGTAATGATAAATGTGATTACATTTTTGCTATCAATCTGTCTGGTACTTCATTAAGTGATAAAAGCTTACTCGGTTACATCAGAGAGCAGTTTGCCATTTATGCGATTTCACCAAAAGCAATTTGTTTTGAAATTACTGAAACGGCTGCTATTGTTAACTTAAAAAATACGATTAGTTTATTTAAATCTCTCAGAGAGATCGGATGTAAATTTGCTTTGGATGATTTTGGTAGCGGCATGTCATCATTTATGTACTTAAAAAACTTTGACGTAGATTATTTAAAAATTGATGGTTCGTTTGTAAAAGAAATGCATTTAAACAAAATTGACCATGCCATGGTACGTTCTATCCACAGTGTAGCTGAAGCAATGAATATTAAAACAGTTGCTGAGTTTGTTGAAAATGAAGAGATATTAAAAGAACTGAAAATTATTGGTGTGCATTACGGACAAGGAATGCGCTTGGGTGAGCCTGTTGTGTTAAAAGACCTGATAGAAAATTTTTCTAGAGTAGAATCTTAGTGTGGTTAATTAAAACTGAGTGCCAAAAGGTTAAATTAGGTTAAACTAGCGCTTGATATGCAATACCTAAAAAGTTTTTAGCTATGATTGAAACCGAACGCCTTGTTGCTTCGGCGAACGAAAGCCCTCAAGAAGAAGTGGTTGAACGTGCGCTTCGACCTAAGGTGCTTGATGAGTACGTTGGTCAAGAAAAAGCAAGAGATCAGCTCAATATATTTATTAATGCAGCCCGCGCTCGCGGAGAGGCTTTAGATCATGTCCTTTTGTTTGGTCCACCTGGCTTAGGTAAAACGACTCTGGCGCATATAGTTGCGCGTGAAATGGGTGTCAATTTGCGGCAAACTTCAGGACCTGTACTTGATCGAGCCGGAGATTTAGCTGCCTTACTCACTAATTTAGAACCCAACGATGTTTTGTTTATTGATGAGATCCATCGCCTATCTCCAGTCGTTGAAGAAATTTTATATCCAGCAATGGAAGATTACCGATTAGATATTATGATTGGTGAAGGTCCGGCTGCACGCTCTGTAAGATTAGATTTAGCGCCATTCACATTAGTTGGTGCAACGACTCGCGCAGGTATGTTGACTAATCCATTGCGTGATAGATTCGGCATTGTTTCTCGATTAGAGTTTTATACTACTGAGGAGCTCGGCCGTATTGTTCATCGTAGTGCCTGCTTATTAGACTTGAAAATTACCGACTCAGGCGCCTCAGAAATTGCTAAACGTTCTCGTGGAACCCCTCGAATTGCGAATCGTTTATTGCGGCGTGTTCGTGATTACGCGCAGGTGAAATCTAATGGCGAAGTGAGTGCTGAAATCGCAGATGCAGCCTTGAAAATGTTAGATGTAGATAAAATTGGTTTTGATGTAATGGATAGAAAACTATTGCAAGCGATGTTAGAAAAATTTGGCGGCGGTCCTGTTGGTTTAGACAACTTAGCGGCTGCCATTGGAGAAGAGCGGGATACAATTGAAGACGTGTTAGAGCCTTATTTGATTCAGCAGGGTTATTTAATGCGCACTCCACGAGGTCGTGTAGCGACTAGTTTGGCTTATCAGCATTTTGGTTTAAAAGCACCTAAGTCTCATGAAGCAGGTGAGATTTGGCAAGGGTAGAAACTCAACAAGACTCTACACACCCTGAGCAACCAAGTGTGCAACATCATTGGGATGTCCGCGTTTATTACGAAGATACTGATAGCGGTGGTGTGGTTTACCATAGTAATTACCTGAATTTTATGGAGCGTGCGCGTACTGAATGGTTGCGTGCGTTAGGCTTTGAACAAACAGACATTAAAGATGACATGAATGTAGTTATTGTTGTGCATAGCATGCAAATAGCATTTAAAAAACCAGCAAAATTTGATGATCTATTAACCGTTGCTAGCAGTATTGCTAACATTGGGCGTTCTAGCTTCGAGTTTGAGCAAAAAATAACCACAAATAATCAGCTTTTAGTACAAGCACAGGTTAAACTTGCGTGTGTTTGTGAACATACCTTTAAGCCTCTAGCCATTCCTAAGCCTATATTACTAAAAATGGAGTTGATATGAATGTAGCAAGTGATATGTCCCTTTATACTTTGATTATTGAGGCCAGTTTACCTGTGCAAATTGTCATGGCTATATTGTTAATAACGTCACTTTTTTCATGGTGGTATATCTTTATAAAAGTATTCACCATTAGCCGTGCGGAGAAAAGTGCTGAAGACTTTGAAAATGCATTTTGGTCAGGTGGTGATTTAAACCAACTATACGATGGTCTTTCTACAGGTAAGCGGCGTGGTAAAACACAAGGTATGGAAAGTATATTCGAGTCAGGCTATAAAGAGTTTATTCGACATAAACAAGAAGTGCATGATCGAATGGATGTGGGACATGTGACAGAAGGCATTAAGCGAGCGATGCGAGCAAGTTATAACCGTGAGATGGATGATTTAGAATCGCACTTGCCATTCTTAGCCACAGTAGGCTCAGTTAGCCCTTATATTGGCTTGTTCGGCACAGTGTGGGGCATTATGAATTCTTTTCGTTCTTTATCAAATATGACACAAGCGACACTAAGTCATGTCGCGCCAGGTATTGCCGAAGCACTTGTGGCAACTGCAATTGGCTTGTTTGCTGCAATCCCTGCTGTGATTGCTTATAACCGATTTGCATCAGGTGTTGATAGGCTGTCTATCCGCTACGAAAGTTTTATTGAAGAGTTAACCAATATCTTGCAACGTAGGTCTTAGCAGTTTATAAGGAGTTATTGTTATGGCAAGAGCACGTAAGCGTCGCATGATGAATGAAATTAATGTAGTCCCCTATATTGATGTGACTTTGGTGTTGCTGGTGATATTTATGGTTACTGCACCAATGACTAATCCAGGTTCGGTCGATTTGCCTAAAGTCGGGCAAGCGCTCAAGCAAGTAGAGGCGCCTATTATTGTTACCGTGGATAAAGACGGCGTGGCAGAAATTGAAGGTGTAAAGTTGCTCCGAGATCAATTATTATTAGAAATAAAAACACAATTAGAAAAATCACCACGCTCAGTGGTCGTGGCCGCAGATGAAAAAACGCCTTACGGTAAAGTGGTTAGTGTGATGGATTTACTAAAACAAGCCAAAGTGGAAAAAGTAGGGCTGTTGTTTCAACCAGCACCATAATTAAAGCATGATTAGAAAGCACGAGAGTTCAGTTTCTTGGAGAGCAGGCTTGCTGGCCATGCTTGTTCACGTTGTTTTGCTCTCTGTGTTGTTAATGTCTTTTAATTGGAAAACAAAAGATAATGGCGTCTTGGTAACTGACGTTGAGCTTTGGGATAAGCTTCCATCTGCACAGCCTGTGTTGCCGCCACCAGTGATTGAAAAAGCGCCTACGCCAGAACCTGAGCCATTAAAACCAGAACCGAAAATAAAAAAAGAACCAGAACCACCGCCCGTGGTTGAAGAAAAGCCAGAGCTACCTAAAGTCGATATTGAATTAGAAAATAAGAAGAAAGCGCTTGCAAAAAAGAAGAAAGAAGACGCGATAAAGAAGAAAAAAAAATATGAAAAACAAAAAAAACTAGAGAAGAAAAGAAAAACTGAAGCTGCAAAAAAAGCCAAACAATCACGAGATAAACGAATAAGAGAAGCGGTCATTAAGCAAGATCAGCTAGATAAAGTTAGGCAAGCACTGGATGCAGAACAAAATGCGATTAATCAAAATCAAACGAACGCCGGACAAGCCAGTATTATTGGTGAATATATAAATAAAATTAAAGCTAGAATCCGTGCTAATGTAAATAAAACTGCGTGTGGTGATGGTAATCCAGAATTGAAATTTGAAATTGGATTATTACCTACAGGTCAATACCGAAAGGGCCCAAAGCTAGTCGAATCTAGTGGCATAGCAGCGTGTGACGTAGCGGTGGAGCGCGCTATTATTCTTTCGGAGCCTTTGCCATTACCCACTGATCCAGATGCCTTGGCTGAGTTTAGAGATTTAGATTTAACGTTTACACCAAATAAATAGTCTTTTGCTAAAGTTAGAGCGTTCTAACTGATATTAGTAAAGCGTAAAAGATGTAATAAAATGTAATTGCTATGGCTTCTGTGGCTGATTGCAGTAGAATTTAATTGAATTATCACGTTATACAAGGCTTTAAATACGCTATGAACATTAAATCATTATTTTTCAGTTTTATCATATTGGCGAGTTTTCCAGCTCAGGCTGCTTTGGATATAGAAATTAGTGGCGGCAGCGCACAACAAATCCCAATTGCCGTTGTTCCTTTTGATCAATCCTCAGCGTCTAAAATGAAAGAAGATATTGCAGGCATTGTGAGTGCAGATTTAGCGCGAAGTGGTCTTTTTAGAATATTAGAAACGCGCGGTATGCCTAATAAGCCAAGCAACGTATCGCAAATTAAACTTGCAGACTGGACGGCGTTGCAAGCACAGGCTGTGGTGGTTGGTAAAGTGGAAGCTGTTGCTGGTGGCCGCTATAAGGCGACGTTTCAGTTAGTCGATGCTGTCAAGGAGGCTAAGTTAGCTGATATGAACTTTCAGCTAACACCTAGCCAAGCACGAACAACAGCTCATAAAATCGCTGATGTGATCTATGAAAAATTGACTGGTGAGCCTGGTGCATTTGCTAGCCGAATCGCTTATATTACTAAATTAGGCAAGCGCTATGCGTTACAAGTGGCTGATGCAGATGGTTTTAATCCTCAAACAGTCATTTCTTCAAATGAGCCAATTATTTCACCTGCATGGTCACCGGATGGTCGAAAAATGGCTTATGTGTCTTTTGAAAAGAAAAAGCCAATCGTTTACGTGCAATCACTGACTAGTGGAAGCCGTAAAATGATTGCAAATTACAAAGGTAATAATAGTGCGCCAGCTTGGTCGCCTGATGGTGCTAAGTTAGCCATTGTGCTGACCTATGGTGCGAACTCTCAAATTTACACCATTAACGCAAATGGTGGTGGACTAAAAAGAATTACTAAAAGTAGGGGTATTGATACTGAACCAGTATTTTCACCTGACGGGAATTGGATATATTTTACGTCTGATCGTGGTGGTAGCCCGCAAATTTATAAAACATCGGTTAACGGGGGCGGTGCAAGCCGTGTGACATTTGAAGGCAGCTATAATGTGAGCCCGGATTTTTCTTATGATGGTAAATTATTAGCATATATTAGAAATGATGGCGGTAGTTTTAAAGTGGCAATACAAGATTTGGCTAGGGGTCAAGTGCAAATTTTAAGTGAAGGGCGCTTAGATGAATCGCCAAGTTTTGCGCCAAATGGGCGCGTAATTTTGTACGCCACAAAAAGAGGGTCACGAGGTTCTTTGGCAGCGGTGTCATTTGATGGTAAAGTACGTCAAAAGCTAAGTGAGTCGGGTGGAGATATTCGTGAGCCAGCTTGGGGGCCGTTAATCAATTAATTTCGAATAAATGCATAAATAGATATAATCGTTTTAATATCTAATTATATTTACATCAATTTTCTAATAAATAAGGAGCTTAAACACATGTTTAACACATCAAAAATTCACTCTAAATTACTAATAACATTTGCTATGTCAGTTTTATTGGTGGCCTGTAAAAGCACACCTATGAAAGATGAAGCTGGCGTCGAGGATATGAGCCCATCAGCTGCTTCGTCAGATTCTGGTGCTGATGCTAATGCTGTTAAAGAAGTGATGGTTGATTCAAGCGCAAATGCTGGTGGTGAATTGAACGATCCTAACAACATCCTTTCTCAGCGTAACATTTACTTTGATTTTAATAGTGACAATATTCGCGCTGAATTCCGTCCTAATATTGCAGCGCAAGCTAAATATTTACTTGGCCATGCAAGTGCAAAAATGGTGTTGCAAGGCAATGCTGATGAGCGCGGTACACGTGAATACAACTTGTCTCTAGGTCAGCGCCGTTCAGTTGCAGTGAAACGAGCACTAAACTTATTAGGTGTGCAAGATAACCAAATTGAGACAGTGAGTTACGGCGAAGAAAAAGCGGTTAACTGTAGTGATGAAGATTGTCATGAGCAAAATCGTCGTGTTGACATCGTTTATGCATCTGAGTAATAACTTTTAGTAAAGCCTGGGACAATATGAATAGTTTCCAAAAGAGCGTAGCGGTTGTTTTAAGTTTTTTCATCATGAGCGCGAACGCTGCGCTTTTTGATGATAAAGAAGCGCGTAAAAAGATCTTAGATGTTCAGTCACAAGCACTTGAGAATCATGAAGCGCAGACTGCTCAGATTGCAGGTTTAGAGGAAAGTAACGCCATTCAGAGCCAGGGTTTGCAAGATATGCAGGAACAGATTGATCTGTTGAGTAAAGAAATTGCAGAGTTACGTGGTAATTTAGAAGTGGCCAACCATGCGCTTGAAATTGCAGAGCAAAGGCAAAAAGACTTGTACACTGATACGGATGAACGTATTCGCAAGCTAGAGTCAGGAGGTGCGCCTATTGCTAGACTCGATGGGACGCCGGTGGTTGATGGTGAAGATAGCGAGGCTTATGCTGCTGCTTATGCATTTACCAGTTCTGCTAAACATAAAGAAGCGTTTGAGGCTTATGAGGGGTTTTTAAAAGATTACCCTCAAAGTAGTTTGGTGCCTAATGCGCTTTATGGCATGGGCTATTCACAATATGTGCTGAAAAATTACAAAGCCTCAATTTCTACACAGCAAAAAATGTTGGATACGTATCCTGACAACATTAAAGCGCCAGATGCAATGTATAGCATTGCCAATAGTCAAATCCAGTTGGGTAAAATCGTCAGTGCTAAGAAAACACTACGTAATTTAATTCAAAAATTTCCAGAATCCAATGTTAAAGCCAATGCTGAGAAACGTTTGAAGATTTTAGATACGATTAAATAACGTTCTAAAAACCTTTGTCACTAGTTTTGCATTAAAATAACGCCAACTTAATCGTTGGCGTTATTTTTGCATGGCACTTAAGATATACGAAATTTTTCATTCACTACAAGGTGAGAGCAGCCGTATCGGTTTGCCCACGGTGTTTATTCGCTTAACGGGTTGTCCAATGCGCTGTAATTATTGTGATACTGAATATGCATTTTCAGGTGGCAACAATATGACAACCGAGCAAATATTAAGTGAAGTTGCCAAATTTAAAACAAAATACATTACCGTCACAGGTGGTGAGCCGCTGGCGCAAAAGGAATGTTATACATTATTAACTGAATTATCAGACTCAGGTTTCGATGTTTCTCTAGAAACTGGAGGTGCAATGGACATTGCAAATGTTGATAAAAGAGTTTCGATTATTTTAGACGTTAAAACCCCGGGGTCTAGTGAAGACAAGAATATGCGATGGACTAATCTTGATTATGTTAAGCCTAGTGATGAAATTAAATTTGTGCTTTGCCATCGTGACGATTACAACTGGGCAAAGAAAAGAGTAGAAGAGCTTAAGTTAACTGATCGATGTTCAGTGCTATTTTCGCCAAGTTATCATGAGCTTAGCCCTGCAGATTTAGCTGCTTGGGTACTCGAAGATCAACTAAACGTTCGGATGCAAGTACAAATGCATAAAGTATTATGGGGCGAGAAGCCCGGTGTTTAATGTACTTAAAATAAATGGCATGATCCTATGAAATTTAAAAAAAATGCAGTGGTATTGCTTTCTGGTGGTTTAGACTCCGCTACATGTTTAGCAATTGCTAAATCACAAGCGTTTGAATGCTATTGTCTAAGCTTGGACTATCACCAGCGGCATATAGCCGAGTTGAAAGCAGCGAAAAATGTTGCTGATTTTTTTGGCGCAAAATTGCATAAAACAGCGCAGTTAGATTTGAGTATTTTTGGTGGTTCTGCACTGACTGATAACAATATTGCAGTGCCTGAAAATGAGACAGAAGGTATTCCCATTACCTATGTGCCTGCGCGAAATACCATTATGCTTTCTTTAGCTTTAGCTTGGGCAGAAGTGTTAGAGGCACAAGATATATTTATTGGGGTGAACGCGCTAGATTATTCAGGTTACCCAGATTGCCGTGGAGAGTATGTTGACGCATTTCAGGCAATGGCAAATTTGGCAACAAAAAGCGCTGTTGAAGGTAAGAATATTACAGTCCATGCACCTTTAATTGAGATGACAAAAGCGGAAATCATTGTGCAGGGATTAGCGCTAGGTGTAGATTACAGCATGACAGTATCTTGTTATCAAGCAAACTCATCTGGGCAGGCATGTGGTTTATGTGATTCGTGTCGCTTACGTAAACAAGGCTTTGTAAAGGCTAGCCAGCCAGACCCTACTTTGTATATCAATTAATCTAAGCTATTATTAATCTATAATAAATTCAATAAAAAGCTACTGGGGGGGCTACGCAATTGAGAAAAGATAATAGCTTATACGTACAAGTTTTAGAGCAAGCATTATCACATTTAGGGCAGGGAATCATCTTGTTATCTACCTCTGGTGAAATGTTGTTTATGACAGATGTTGCACAAGATATGATCGATAAAAATGATGGTTTAGCGATTGTTGAGTCTAAATTAATTGCTTTGCAAGCACAAGATAATCAACGTCTACAATCGATGCTAATGAATGTTGTTGAAGATACATCTTCAGAATATAAATATTTCTATATTCATAGAAAAGATAGCGTTCGGCCTTATTGGTTAATGGTAAGTAAGCTCGTAGTGCTGCATGGTGAAACAGCACCAAATGATGAAAGTTTACTTATTGTAATTAAAGACGTACAAGCCAATAATTCACACTGGCAAGAGCGATTAAAAAGCACTTACAAACTCACAAACCGCGAAGCTAGCTTTGTGGTGCTACTTACAGAGGGTAGGAATATCAAAGAAATTGGTTTAGTGATGGGTATTGCAGAAGATACCACAAGACAATATCTGAAAAATTGTTTTAAAAAAATGGATGTGAATAAACAACACGAGCTAGTGTGCTTAGCCCTTGATTGCTTTAGAAATCGTTAAATACATTTATTTATATAATTTTTTGCCAACATTATTAAAATAAAGTATAATCCGCGCCTTTCTGCAGAAAATTAATTTAAGAGAATATTTATGGTCGTTATCCGTTTATCACGTGGTGGTTCTAAAAAGACACCATTCTTCAATTTAGTCGTTGCTGACTCACGCAATCGTCGTGATGGTCGATTTATTGAACGCGTTGGTTTTTATAATCCTTCTGCTAGCGCAGGCGCTGAGCCGTTAAGAGTTAATCAAGAACGTGTGCAACACTGGGTAGGTGTTGGTGCGCAACTTTCAGATACTGTAAAGCGATTAGTTAAATTGCATGCAACAGGTCCTGAAGGCATGGCTAAGGCTAAGGCTAAAGATGATGTTAAAGCAGAAGCTGCAAAAGCTAAAATTGCAGCAGTAGAAGCTGCAAAAGTAAAAGCAGCAGCCGAAGAAGCTAAAGCACAGGCTGACGCAGCTAAAGCACAGGCTGACGCAGCTAAAGCATCAGCAGCTGAAGAAGCTTCTGCAGAAGAAGCGCCAACTGCCGAAGCTGAAGAAAAGCCAGCAGCTGAATAAAGATTGAACCGTTTTCAATGAAAACGGAAATAAAAGATTTAGTTGTCATGGGGCGCATAGTTGCCCCATATGGCGTTTTAGGCTGGCTGAAAATTATGCCATCTACACAAGAATTAAATGGGTTGGCTTTATATAAAACTTGGTGGGTAGGTAAAGAAGAAGATTGGCGAAAAGTTAAATTAAAATCTTCTAAGCTTCACAATAATGTTTTGGTCGCTAAACTTGAAGGTTTGAATGATCGAGACGCTGCCCTTGCATGCAAAGGCTTGCAAGTTGCAGTTTCTAGAGAATTGTTGCCAAAGCCAGACCAAGATGAATATTACTGGTCTGATTTAATTGACCTTAATGTTAAAAATCAGCAAGGAGTTGATTTTGGCCAAATAATTGATGTATTTGAAACGGGTGCGAATGATGTGCTAGTTGTTAAAGGTGAAGTCGAAAGGCTAATTCCTTTTATTGCACAAAACATTATTGAAGTCAGCTTAGAGCAACAAACCATGCTTGTAGACTGGGATGGAGACTTTTAATCTGAGCACTTATAATTGAAAAGCTCAAGTAAATGTTAAGTTTATGATTATCGATGTTATTACCTTGTTTCCAGAAACGTTCGATGCGGTAACGCAATATGGCATTACGGCACGCGCCTTTGAGAAAAAGATAGTTAACTTGAAGTGCTGGAACCCTCGGGATTACACTGCTGATAACCATAAAACGGTTGATGATAGGCCTTACGGCGGAGGCCCCGGTATGGTAATGATGGTTGTACCGCTTGAAAAAGCAATACAAGCGGCAAAAGCTAAGCAGATTGAACAAGGCTTAGTACCAAAGGTGATACATTTGTCACCTAGAGGGGAAAAGTTAACGCATGAAAAAGTAATGCAGTTAACTGAAGTGAAAAGTTTGATCTTGCTGACGAGTCGCTACGAAGGTATTGATCAACGTTTAGTAGACGCGCAGGTGGACGAAGAGTTGTCTATAGGTGATTATGTATTAAGTGGTGGTGAACTGCCCGCTATGGTGCTTATAGACGCCTTGATAAGGCATTTGCCAGGTGTGTTGGGTGACCCTGATTCGGCAGTGGAGGATTCTTTTGTTGATGGTTTGCTTGATTGCTCGCACTACACTCGGCCAGAAGAATATAAAGAAGTAAAAGTACCTGAAGTACTGTTGTCAGGTAACCACGCAAGAATTAGAGAATGGCGATTAAAGCAATCGTTATTGCTAACAAGGGCAAAACGCCCAGATTTATTGGCCGCAAGGTCGTTGACGAAAGAGGAGGCTCGGCTGCTTAGAGAAATAGAGCAGGAACAAGCATCTTCATAATTAAAAGGAGCACAAAGTGGCAGATATTATTAAAATGTTAGAGCAGGAAGAAATGGCACGCTTAGGAAAAGAAGTGCCTAGTTTCGCCCCTGGTGATACCGTAGTTGTAGGCGTAAACGTGGTAGAGGGTACCCGTAAACGTGTGCAGGCTTATGAAGGCGTGGTGATTTCAAGACGTAATCGTGGTCTTAACTCATCATTCATTGTACGTAAAATCTCCTCTGGTGAAGGTGTTGAGCGTACATTCCAACTTTACTCACCTTTGATTGCTTCTATCGAAGTGAAGCGTCGTGGTGATGTGCGACGTGCAAAGCTTTATTATTTGCGTGAGCGCTCAGGTAAATCTGCACGTATTAAAGAAAAATTAGTCCTTCGTGATAAAGAGAAGATGCCAGCTGAGGAAAAAACAGATTAATTGAGTTTTTGATGGCTAATTTTTTGTAATTAATCTAATTTTTTGTTTTGGATACATCTTCCTTGTTTTGTTAGCAACAGATGTGATTATATTTATAGTTATTATTTAAATTCTTTATTTTTTATTTGCCATGGTTTTAATTTTCACGTTAAATTGAGGTATGGCTAATAACAATAAACTTCCATTACAGTTCGACTCAATAGTGAATGCCCCATTTGGGGCTGTTGGCATCTCAGTACAGGGCATGCAGGTCGCCATTGAATTACTTCCTTCGAAACAAGAGGCTAAGTTTTCTGAGCATAAAACAGCAAAACTTGCTGCGGAACAAATTGATGCTTATTTAAAAGATGCGAACAATTTTTTTAATTTACCGGTGGTGCTAAAAGGAACAGCTTTTCAGCGACGTGTTTGGCATGTTATTTCTGGCATTCCTAAAGGGAGAGTGCTTACCTATACTGAAATAGCAGAAGAAGTGGGTTCTGGGCCACGTGCTGTTGCCAATGCTTGTGGTGCCAACTATTTGCCTTTAGTTATTCCGTGTCATCGCGTGGTTGCAAAAAAAGGATTAGGTGGTTTCATGAAAGGCATGCCGGATGGCCAGAAAATTAAAAAATGGTTACTTAAACATGAGGGTGTCAAAGTGTGAAAGAGGCTGATGACCTAATATTAGGTCAGCTTGATACGTTCATTGATCATTTGTGGTTAGAAGATGGGCTATCAAAAAATACATTAGCGAGCTACCGAACAGATTTGACGCAATTTTCAACTTGGTTAATCAAGCAAAAAAAACAACTCATAGATGCCGGCTCGTCGGATATCCAGCAATATTTAGCAATTAAGTTCCCGCAAAGCCAGCCACGTAGTGTCAGGCGATTAATTGCCAGTATGCGACGATTTTATCGCTACAATTTGCGTGAAAATAATATTAAAGTTGACCCTACGCTTCAAATTGAATCTCCAAAGTTGCCACGAAGTTTGCCTAAAAGCTTAAGTGAAAAAGAGGTAGAAGACCTGCTTGATGCACCAGATATTAATGTGCCAATTGGTTTGCGTGATAGAGCTATGTTAGAGCTTTTGTATGCCAGTGGTTTGCGCGTATCAGAGCTTATTGGCATTAAAGTCAATGAGGTTAGTACCCAAGATGGTGTGGTCCGTGTTACTGGCAAAGGCAACAAAACACGCTTAGTACCAATGGGTGAAGAAGCTGCAGATTGGATAGTGCGGTATTTGAAATTTGGTCGACCAGCGGTTTTGCGAAAACGGCTATGTGATTCGTTGTTCGTGACAGCACGGGCAAGTAGTATGACAAGGCAAGCTTTTTGGTATTTAATTAAGCGTTATGCATCCCAAGCAAGGATTGAAAAAGATATTTCGCCACATGTGTTGCGCCATGCATTTGCCACTCATCTGCTTAACCATGGCGCAGATTTAAGAGTCGTGCAAATGTTATTAGGGCACTCAGATATTTCAACTACGCAAATTTATACCCATGTGGCGAGAGAGCGACTTAAGAAGCTGCACTCAGACCACCACCCACGGGGTTGATACTAGCTTCCTCTTCAAGAATTGAGCTTGCTTCCCATTCATCAATAATATTTTTTGCTTCACTCTGATGCTCATCTAATACGCTGACGGTGACTAAGTCAGCAGTAGGCAGTCCACCAGCACCACCTTGCAAATATTCACCTTGAATAAACGCATGAATACTAAATTGTGCTAGTAAGCCTTTAATCATATTGGCATCGAGGCTATTGGCTGCGTGGTATATGATGACCATTAATGACGCCTTTCAATCTTCACGCCCAGTGCTTTGAGCCCTGGCAAGATAGCAGGTTTGGCAACCTTTATCTTGACGTATTCTGCATTAAACTCTTTTAGTATCAGTTGGCAAATATACTCTGCTAAAGCTTCCACTAACTTGAAGCTATTTTCATTGAGTGCTTCTCGTATGAGGCTTACTACCTGACCATAATCAATGGTGTCTTTTATGGCATCACTTTTGCAAGATTTACTTAAATCGAGACCGATTTCAATATCTAAAATAATTGTTTGGGCGACCAATCTTTCCCACTCAGGCACGCCGAGTTTGGTTTCAACTTTAACTTGTTCTAAAAAGATGGTGTCCATATTTTTGCGATGGTTTAGAATGTAATACTTAGATTCTAACTGATAAAGATGTCTTTATGAACGAATTAGGTTTTGTGCCAGTAACGCTAGTGCCAATCGTATGGATAGGGGCTGCTTATTTGATTGGTTCAATTTCGTTTGGCATATTGTTAAGTAAGGTATTTGGTTTGCCTGACCCGCGTACTGTGGGCAGTGGTAACCCTGGTGCAACCAATGTATTGCGCAGTGGTAAAAAATCAGTTGCGTTACTTACTTTGTTAGGCGATGCGCTTAAAGGTTGGCTGCCAGTTTGGTTGGCATTACATTCTGACATGCTTATGTGGGTGGTAAGTTGGATTGGTATTGCCGTGTTTTTAGGCCACTTATATCCGATTTATTTTAAGTTTAAAGGTGGTAAAGGTGTTGCGACCGCTCTGGGTGTAATGGTGGCTATTTCCCCTTGGTTAGCATTAGCGACAATGGTGGTATGGGGAATTGTCTTTGCTATATCAAAATATGCATCTTTAGCAAGTATTATTGCTGCATTCTGTGCGCCAATTTTTGCTTATGTTCTTTTGCAGCCTTATAGAAATTACGTGTTATTAGTGCTTTTTTTAGCCGTAGTACTAATTTGGCGGCACTGGAGTAATATTCAGAAATTAATTGCAGGCACTGAATCAGGTTTTGAAAAAAAATAAACTTCATTAGTTATTATTAATCTAACTTAGAAACTTACCTCTTTTAGAATTAAGGTGTTTGTAGTTCTGCCAAATCCCAGCGCGGACGCACACTAAAGCTATAATTTTCTTGTGCTTTATCTGCATGTATTTTTTCGAATCTCATTGCGCCCGCAAAGGCAATCATCGCCCCATTGTCGGTACAAAACTCTAAACGTGGGTAACTTACGCTACATAACTTACGTTTAGTTGCTTGGTTTAAACATTCACGTAACCGTGTGTTAGCGCCTACACCGCCAGAGACAATTAAATTATCTAAGCCAGTCTCACGTAGAGCCGCCATACATTTCTTGGTTAGAATTTCAGTAACTGACTCTTGAAACTCATAGGCAATATCTGCTTGAGCTTGCTGATCAAGCGGTTCATGTTTTTTTACCAATGTAAGAACAGCCGTTTTTAAACCACTAAAACTAAAGTTTAAATCACCACTATGCAGCATGGGTCGTGGTAAATTGAATTGGGGTTTGCCATTGATGGCAAGTTTGGCAAGTGCTGGACCACCAGGGTAGCCTAAGCCTAGCAACTTAGCTGTCTTATCAAAAGCTTCGCCAGCAGCGTCATCTAAGGTATCGCCTAACAGTTTATATTGACCTATCCCATCAACACGCATAAGTTGGCTGTGACCGCCCGAAACTAGTAGTGCTACAAATGGAAACTGAGGTGGGTTTTCTTCTAATAAAGGTGCAAGCAAATGCCCTTCAAGATGATGCACGCCGATAGTTGGTACATTGAGAGCAAACGCTAGTGATTGGGCAACACTGCTTCCAACCAAAAGCGCACCAGCCAAACCTGGCCCTTGCGTGTAAGCTATACCATCAATATCTTGTAAAGTTTTGTTAGCATCATCTAGTACTTGCTGGGTTAGTGGTACTACTCGTTGAATGTGATCCCTAGAAGCGAGCTCAGGCACTACGCCACCAAATGCGGCATGCATGGCGACTTGAGAATGCAAAGCATGCGTAAGCAAACCTTTGTCCGTATCGTAAAGTGCGACACCTGTTTCATCGCATGATGACTCTAAACCTAAAACTAGCATATAAACATTGATTAAACGAAATGAACAAGTTAGAATACTTGGTTTTCGGCAACGCATCAATGCGCTGTTGGTTTTTAACAAAGAATTTTTAAGGATAGTTAAATTTAATGTCTTCAATACGTGTAAAAGAGAATGAGCCATTTGACGTAGCATTACGTCGTTTCAAACGCTTGATTGAAAAAACTGGTTTGATTAACGATTTACGTGCGCGTGAGTTTTATGAAAAGCCAACATGGGAACGAAAGCGTAAAGCTGCGGCAGCGGTAAAGCGTCAGCATCGTCGCCTACGTAACCAGATGTTACCTAAGAAAATGTATTAACTTTTTCGTATGTCGTTAAAAACACAATTAACTGACGACATGAAGAATGCCATGCGAGCTAAGGCAACTGAGCGCCTAGGCACAATTAGGTTATTACTAGCTGCCATTAAGCAGCGTGAAGTTGACGAAAGAGTTGAGTTGGCTGATGCTGATGTTGTCGGTGTAATTGAAAAAATGCTTAAGCAACGCCGAGATTCAATTACAGCATACGAGTTAGCTAACAGACAAGATTTGGTAGATGTTGAAAAAGCTGAAATAGTCGTGTTGCAAACCTATCTACCGCAACAGCTAAACGATGACGAAATTAATGCATTGTTAGAAAATGCCATTGTAGAATCAGGTGCGGCAGGTATGAAAGATATGGGTAAGGTCGTTGGCTTGATCAAGCCATTGGTGGCTGGTAAAGCTGACATGGGTAAGATATCCGGACTAATTAAGGCGCGTTTAGCATAAGTTACGTTTTAAATAGTGATATAAAACAAGAGGAGCGAATAGCTCCTTTTTTGTTTACTAATTTCAGTTAGAATTCATCCTATGCTTGGCCAATAAAATTAGCCAGTTCATTAATTAGGGCTGTAAGAAATAAGACTGTAATAATTTGATACCAGAACAATTCATTCAAGAATTACTTAACCGCGTTGATGTTGTTGATGTCGTGGATAAAAGTGTGCCGCTAAAAAAAGCAGGTGCTAATTATTCTGCATGCTGTCCTTTTCATAATGAAAAATCACCTAGCTTCACCGTAAGCCCAACTAAGCAGTTTTATCATTGTTTTGGTTGTGGTGCGCATGGTACAGCGATTAGCTTTTTGATGGAGTATGCTGGGCTGAGTTTTGTCGAGTCGATTCATGAGCTAGCAAAACAAGTTGGAATGATTGTGCCGCAAGAAAAAGACACTCCTGGTAAACCGCCAAAAAAACTGATGTTAGGTTTACAGGATTCGCTACAAAAAGCCGCAAACTATTATAAAGCTGAACTTAAAAAATCTGAGCGTGCCATTGAGTATTTAAAAGGCCGTGGCTTAAGCGGACAAGTCGCCGCCCAGTTTCAAGTAGGGTATGCGCCTGCAGGCTGGCAAAACCTACAAAGTGTTTTCTCTGATTATGATAATGAAAACTTAACCACTGCGGGCTTGGTGGTGAAGAATGAACAAGGCAAGCGCTACGACCGTTTTCGCGATCGTATTATGTTCCCTATACACAATCAAAAAGGCGAAGTGATTGGTTTTGGCGGCAGAGTTATTAATGCTGAAGATACGCCCAAATATTACAACTCACCAGAAACACCTTTATTTCAAAAAAGCCATGAACTATATGGTTTATTTATCGCACGTCGCGCAATTCGTGATGCTGGGCGAGTGTTGGTAGTTGAGGGTTACATGGATGTAGTCGCGCTGGCGCAGTTTGATATTCATTATGCCGTTGCGGCATTAGGCACGGCGACGACGCCATTTCATATAGCAAAATTAATGCGTCAGACAGATGAGATAGTTTTTTGCTTTGATGGGGATAATGCAGGAAGAACTGCTGCTTGGCGTGCTGCGATCAACGCTTTGCCAGCTCTAACAGATGGTTTGAGTTTGCGTTATTTATTTTTACCACAAGGCCATGATCCTGATTCTTATGTGCGCGAGTTTGGTAAAGACCAACTTGAGAAAGAAATACAGAATGCGATGCCCCTTTCGCAATATGTTGTGCAGCATCTCAGTGAGCAAAACCCACTTAACTCTCAAGAAGATAAGATTAAGTTTTTGAATGAAGCTGAACCAATTCTAAAACAAATAAAAGCACCAAAATTCTCCTTAATGTTACGCAAGCGAGTCGCAGAGCTAGCAGATATTTCTGAAATTGAAATGCAAGGTTTACTTAAATTAACGACATCAAGAAGTGCACTCGCTAAGACTGCTCAGCCTAAGAGGCGCTCACCACTATCCATTAAGAAGCGATTTATCTTAATGGCATTAATGCAACCAAGCTTAGTATTGCAAGGCGACTTAGAATTCGTCGCTAACGGCACGGATGAAGATGAAGCTTTTAAGCATATTTTAACAGCTGCTATTGAACATCCTGATTATAAGCCTGCAGTGCTATTGCATACTCTTAAAGAGCACGTTGATGCTAATTTATTATCTAGAATAGAAATTGCGTTACACAATTTTCATGAAAATGAAGACTTAGCTCTTGAATTAGTAGGCGCGCGCACCCAATTAAATGAAATGCATCAGCAAGCAGAAAAACTAAAACTACTTAACACATTAAAAGAAAAGCCTTTGGCTGCTTTGAGTGAGAGCGAGCGTGAGATGCTGAAAAATTTAACCGTGAAGCAAAGCTAGATTAAATGAATGAATTAAGCTGAAAGCGACAACACATTAATACAAACAGTGACTTGAATTATGCAATGACCTATTTTGGTACTTAAAAGAGCATAAAATAATGTATAATTGTAGGTTGCCTCAAATTAACTAAATAGGTAAAGATGTTAACTAATTACCTTATGACGTTAAGTGTTAATTTACCCACAGAATTAAAAGGATAAGCATGGCTAGACCTAAGTCAGAAAAAACGTTAAAGAAAGAAAAACTTAAGCGTGAAGCACAAGCCGCTAAAGACCCAGCAGTGGTTGCTCTAGATAAGGAAGAACGTCAGACACGTTTAAAAACGCTTATTATTTTAGGTAAAGAGCGTGGTTACTTAACCTACGCAGAAATTAATGATCACTTGCCTGACGATGTGCAAAATTCTGAGCAAATCGATGGCATTATCGGCATGATTAATGACATGGGTATTCAGGTGTATGAACAGGCGCCAGATGCAGAATCATTACTTATGTCTGATGCGCCATCACCAGTAGCTGATGAAGATGCCGTGGCAGAGGCGGAGCAAGCTCTTGCAACAGTTGATTCAGAGTTTGGTCGAACCACCGACCCTGTCCGTATGTATATGCGTGAAATGGGTACTGTCGACTTGCTGACGCGCGAAAGTGAAATTGAAATTGCTAAGCGTATTGAAGACGGTCTTAAGCATATGGTGCATGCTATCGCTGGCTGCCCAACAACGATTACCGCTTTATTAGAAATAATTAAAAAAGTTGAAAATGAAGAAATGGCTGTTGATGATATTGTTGATGGCTTGATTAATACAGATGTTGGTTTAGACGAAGCATTTGTTGCTGATGCAGCAAAAGGCAAGGTCGAAGAAGATATTGAAGAAGAGGAAAGTGCTGAAGAGGAAAGTGCTGAAGAGGCAGAAGCTAAAGCAGCAGCAATATCCGCAGCCGCGTTAGCTAAATTAAAAGAGGAAGTCTTAGCAAAGTTTGCAGTAGTGAGAGAAATTAATGCAAAAATGACTCAAATTCGCGAAGAACGCAGCTCACAAGACCCAGAATATAAAGAGTTACATAAAGCTATATTACAAGAGTTAGGCATTTTCCGTTTCTCAGCGAAACAAGTTGAAATCTTATGTAATCAAGTACGTGTCATGGTGAAAGAAGTACGTAGCTATGAACGTAATGTGATGCGCTTTTGTGTGAATGAAGCTGGCATGCCGCGTTTACATTTTATTAAAAGCTTTGTTGGTAATGAGGTTAATCTTGACTGGTTAGATAATGAGTTGAATGAAGAGAAGTCTTATAACAAAGTGTTGGAGCGTTATCGCCATTCAATTATTGATCAGCAAGATCGTATTATTGAACTACAAAAGAGAATTGGCTTACCTGTAAAAGAGCTCAAAGACATTAATAAGCAAATGACAACAGGTGAAGCTAGAGCGCGTCGTGCAAAACGTGAGATGATCGAAGCGAATTTGCGTTTGGTCATTTCGATTGCAAAAAAATATACCAACCGTGGTTTACAGTTCTTAGATTTGATTCAAGAAGGCAATATTGGATTGATGAAAGCAGTTGATAAGTTTGAATATCGTCGTGGTTTTAAGTTTTCAACTTATGCCACATGGTGGATTCGTCAAGCAATTACACGTTCTATTGCTGATCAAGCCCGTACGATTAGAATTCCGGTGCACATGATTGAAACGATTAATAAAATGAATCGTATTAGTCGTCAGATTTTGCAAGAAACTGGTGCAGAGCCTGACCCTGCTTTGCTCGCAGAAAAAATGGAAATGCCTGAAGAAAAAATCCGTAAGATTTTAAAAATTAGCAAAGAACCTATTTCAATGGAAACACCTATTGGTGATGATGAAGATTCTCATCTAGGTGACTTTATTGAAGATACGGCAACACTTGCACCGATGGAGGCTGCTGTTTATGGTAGTTTGCGAGATGCGACAAGTGAGGTGTTAGAGTCATTAACGCCACGTGAAGCTAAAGTATTGCGCATGCGTTTTGGTATTGAAATGAATACTGACCACACGCTCGAAGAAGTTGGTAAGCAGTTTGATGTGACACGTGAACGAATACGTCAAATTGAAGCTAAAGCACTACGTAAATTACGTCATCCCACACGATCTGAAAGACTCAAAAGCTTTTTAGAAACTGGTCAGGATTAATCGATTAAAGTTTTGGCCCTCTAGCTCATGCTTGGTTAGAGCAGCGGACTCATAATCCGTTGGTGCCGTGTTCGACTCACGGGGGGGCCACCATATAAAAAAGGGGACTGACTTATCAGTTCCTTTTTTTATATTTTTCAAACTTAAAACTAACTGGATTTTCTAAAACAATAGCAAAGAAAACTTTTGCATAAGAATTGACTAATGGGAAAACCAACCAGTTATTAGTAATAATTCTTAGACGCGACTCAGCTAGGTTAAGAGCGCTAGCTCTTATATTCATGATTCTTTTTAACATTTAAAAAGAGATTTTTTTAGGGTCGAAAATGATATTTATATAAAATAATAGTTCTGTTATTAATTTAAATTATTAAATTAATTCTATATTTTAATTCAATACTGATGTATAAATATGCTATGTAGCGCTATTTTCAATGTTTAAGAATAGTATTTGCATAACTAAAAGTAATAAATAAAAATAAAAATATCACTTTAGAATATTAGTAAATGTCATTTTTATGCTTTGAGTTATGTTGTAAGAAATAAATAAAGACAACATATTTCTTGCCTGGCTAATAGTTTTTATGCTGATTAATTTTTAATTAAATTTGAAGTTTAAATTTAGCTTAGTAAATATTATCCAAAAAATTTGTGCGATTTATTTTTGATCAATATGATTACGAGTCAGGAGCTTAGAATGAACACAGTTGTAGATTTCACGCATGTTAACTTAGTTAAAAATCAAGTTAGAACACGCTATGACGAAGAGTCTGGCGCTATGTATTACTATATGAAACCAGAGCCTAGACCTTGTTTTAACAAAGTTTGTTTGACAGAGTTATATAAAAATCAATCTACACTAGAAAAGAATCAAGGGTTGGTTAGTTACGGATCAGAATCCAAACAAGTTGATTATTTAGTATTAGCTTCAGATATACCAGGTGTTTTTAATTTAGGTGGCGATTTAAATACTTTTAAAGATCTGATTGTTAACAAGCAACGACAAACGCTTAAAGAGTATGCGCAGCTATGCATCGATAATGTTTGGACCTTTTACAACATGCAAGCGCCAGTAACGAGTATAGCGCTAGTTCAGGGGCAGGCAATGGGTGGCGGGTTTGAGTCTGCATTGTCAGCACATGTTTTGGTTGCAGAAAAAAGTGCTGTCATGGGCTTCCCTGAGGTCTTATTTAATTTATTCCCAGGTATGGGAGCGCTTAGTTTCCTTTCAAGAAAAATAGGAATGCCACAAGCCGAAAAAATGGTGCGATCAGGTAAGGTTTATACTGGCGAGGAATTATTTAAAATGGGTGTTGTTGATGTGCTTGCAGAAGATGGTATGGGTGAACATACTCTGAATGCTTGGATTAAAAAAAACCATCGATCTATTAATTCTTTTCGGGCGATTAACCGAGCAAAACAACGTGTGAACCCTTTAACTTATGATGAGTTAAATGATATCGTTGATGTTTGGGTTGATGCCGCGCTGCGATTAGATGATCGAAATCTAAAGGTAATGCAACGTTTGGTACGTGCGCAAAACAGCAAAACAAGTACTGATGCTATTGAGGTTGATCAAGAACAATTTGCTTAACTTATTTGGTAATAGCCTCAGGTTTTCTGAGGTAATCTTCTACAGCAATGGTTAAGTGAACAAAATTACTATTTAATGTTTTAAGTAACTCAACCGTGGTAGGCATTGGAATGTCTGCGTGTAATGTACTAATTTTTTCAGTAATATTAGCAACCCTAATTGCGCCAACACTTAAGCTGTTGCCTTTTAGCGCATGGCATAAGTCTTCTAACTCACCAAATTGTTTATTTTTTGCGGCAACTTCTATTTTATTAATCATACCTAACGAGTCAGCCAGGTAGTTTTTAAGAAGTCTATGCATGAATAACTCATCACCTGCACCAATTCCTTCTAGACTTTCAAGTGTAGCAAAATCAAGCAAGTCGTTCTCTGACGAATGCTCCTCTAAGCTTCTGTTTTCTTTAGGACTACTTAAGCTGGTTTTAATCCATTCAGCAGCTGTGTTAGGTTTAAGGTGGAGCACTTCTTCTATAGTGTTAAACAAGCCAGATGCATCAATAGGCTTAGTTAAATAAGAATCAAACCCGGCATTTTCAGCCTCTTGACGAGTTTCAGAAGTAACGTCTGCAGTTAATAAAATAAAACGAGAATCTGTATCTGTAGGTTGAGTAAATCGATAGAGTTTAAGCGCCTCGATTCCATTCATTCCTGCCATATTTAAGTCAGTAATAACCAAGTCAAATTGTTTTTCCTCTAGAATGTCGAGCATAGATTCACTGTTTTCAACTAATGTTACCTGATGACCTGGTAAAGAAAGTAAACGGCAAATTATTTTTTGATTAACACTTTCATCTTCACATACTAGAATATTAAGTGGTTCAGTGAGTGTTTTAACAGGTTGTGAAACATAATCCTTAGAGATTTTTGTTTTAACTTCTACGTTTGATTTAACTTTTTCTAACTTAATATCAAACCAAAAGTTACTTCCGATATTTTCTTTACTTTCAAAATATAGATTGCTTCCCATTGCCTCAACCATATCTTTAGCAATGGTTAGGCCCAGACCGCTGCCACCAAATTTACGTGTAGTTGAAACATCTGCTTGAGTAAAGCTTTCGAATATTTTCCCCTGTTTGTCTATGGGTATGCCAACACCTGTATCAATGACTTCAAACCGTAATAGTGTATGTGTTTCATCATCTATAATCTGACTTACTGCAACAGTTACGCTACCTTGGTTAGTAAATTTAATAGCATTGCCAGTTAAGTTTGCTAGCACTTGGCTAAGTACGGAGGCATCACCAATTAGTGGTTGGGTTTTTTCTGGAATATGGGTATTAATTTGAATCTTTTTAGATTTAGCTTGTGAGTAGAATATTTCTGTTGTGTTTTTAATAACTTCTTCAATTGAGAAAGCATTATTGACAATACTTAATTTTCTCTCTTCAATTTTAGTAAAGTCTAGGACATTATTTAAAAGAGAAAGTAAAAGCTTTGAAGAGCCTTCTAATGTTCTAACTAAATCTTTTTGATCCGTATTTAATGAGGTTGTTTTTAGTAAGGTGCTGATACCAATAATACCGTTTAGCGGTGTGCGAATTTCATGACTCATATTTGCGACAAATCTTGTTTTTGCTTGACTTGCTTCTGCTGCTCTTAAGCTTTCAGTTTCTGCTGTTAGGCGTGCTTCATTTAATCTTTCAATTAATTTTGATACATAAACTGGAAGGGCGACCAGCATGAGAAGAAAGCCAATAACAATAGGTTGGTGCGTTGCCCAAAAAGGATTGACTTGTGTTGCAATTAGAAAACCAAAGATACTCATCACTTGCGAATGATGTAAGTACTTTTTGCCAAAGCGGAAACCGTTACCAAATGTGACCCATAGGTATACACCGATTAGTACAACTGCGAGATCTCCAGTAAGAGACATGAATATGGTGGTGCCAGAAATATCTAACCAATTTCCTAACACTCTTCTTAAAGGGGAAGCTCCTTTTGCTTTGCTAATAACGATTAATAAAATAAATGAAAGAATGACAAAATCAGCTAAATAATAGACCCCAATAATTTCATTACGGGTAAAGGCATCGTTAATAATATAGTTGATGAATAAGTAACAACTAAAAAATAAGCCGATAACTACTCTAGTTAAGCCTTGCTCTAATTCAATGGCGTCACATTGCTCAATAGATTGTTTATGCCAATTTTTTATTGAAAATATCATGTTTCTATATCTCTTAGACAGCTAAGCCCTTGACATAAAACTGTTTACTTTGATTTAATAACTCATTGGCAATATTAGCCAGTTTCTGAGCGTTAACTGGTTTCGTCAAACAAGCACTTGCTCCTGCCTGAATTAGTTCTTCATGAAGTTTCTTATCTTTAAGAACTGTAATTACAATAATGGGTTTGGGACCAGATTTGTTTGCTTGTTGTATCGCCTTAACAAACTGCATACCGTCCATTGCGTGCATGCGAAAATCAGTCACAATCAAATCAACTTGTTTATTTTTCATCCATTGTAATGCTTCAGCTGGATTTGTCATGGTGACGATCTTCAGGTTTAGTTTTATCGATTTAAGTACCGCAGCGTGAATATCCAACACTGTTGTTTGATCGTCGATTATCAAAGCAGTTTGTTGGAATTTAGCTGCGCTACGGATATTGCTAACAGTCATTTTTTTATTATTTCTCTTGTGATCAATTAATTAGTGAGTTAATACACTGTGAGCATCATGTATTGTTTGTAATTTTTTTCGAATTGAAAGTGCGATGATGATGAGGTCAGGGTCAAAATGCTTGCCGCTCTCCTCTACTAAATACTCAAATGCTTTGTCCATGTTCCATGCGTGCTTGTATGATCGCTTACTAGTCAGGGCGTCTAAAACATCAGCAATTGCTACTATTCGTGCTGAAAGTGGAATTTGTTTACCGCTAAGGGCATTGGGGTAACCGCTACCATCAAAACGTTCATGGTGCGCTAAAGCAATTTCGCCGCCCATTTGTAAATACTTAGATGGACTGTTTTCAAGAATGTCATAGCCAATTTGAGGATGGGTTTTCATAAGACTCATTTCATCTGAGTCCAATTCCCCTTTCTTCGTTAATATGCTATCAGGAATCCCGATTTTCCCTATGTCATGTAATGGCGCTGATAACTCAATTGCTTCAGCATCTTCTTCACTAAAGCCAAGAGCTTCTGCTATTGCTCGGCTATATAAAGACATACGCTGTAAATGCATCGCTGTATCAGAATCTTTATACTCTCCTGCACGCGCTAAGCGCATTAGCGTTTCTTTCTCTCGTGTTCTAATTTCAAATGTGGCTGCTTTTACTCGTCGCTCGAGGTAGTCAGTTTTACTTTGTAATGCCACATGTTGCTTTCTCATTGTCAACAGGTTTTTACTGCGTGATGAACATTCGTGCATATTAATTGGCTTACTCAAAAAGTCAGTGACACCTGCGTCAAGCGCTGTATTGCGTGTTTCAGAATCCTTTTTAATCGTAATCATTATGATGGGCACAAATTCGTATCTACTTAGCTTTTTTAACAAACGAACAAAATCTATACCATTCATTTCTGGCATCACATAATCTACTATTACCAAGTCAGCAGTATTTTCTGTGGCCCACTCAAGAGCAAGCTCAGGGTTGCTTTTCTCAACAATTGTTGTGTTGCTGCTCATACCCTGTACGATTTGCGAAAGAATAGTTCTGCTTGTGAACTGGTCGTCAATGACCAATACAGAGCTATTCCCTTCCTTTAAAAATTCCGAGTTCATCATTATAATATTTCTCTTATCTTTCTTAAATTGGCGTTCTTCAGAATATAATAAGCAATAACCTAGCCAATCCTAAAGTGCTATTGTTATTTAATTTATATTCACCTTTTTTTTACAGGTAAATATAAGTTAACCATTTGAATTGTATGTATTTTTTATTTTTTTTAGAGTGCTTTTAATCTACCTACTATTGTCGTGCTAGATTACACTAGTTAACAATTTTGGGCAGTTACCCTAATCAAATTTGTTGAAATCTAAACAAAGTTGTTGTTAGGCTTTAAATCAAATGCAATGCATATGCGATCTTCGTTTGTGCTAAATGGTATTGTGCGATGAAATAATGACGATGGGAATAGCACAATATCACCTACATTAGGAATGATCCGTGCAACAGGGAAATCACTTTCATTTTTATTGGTGTTAAAAGGATAGTTATCCCCATGTGTGCCATATTCGAATGCGCCTTCATCATTATTCGGTGTCGGCATGGATAAGTAAACGGCGCCACTAATCCAGCCAATTTCGTGAATATGCGGACTTAGATGCCCGCCTTGATGCATTTTTACAAACCATGAGCTAGTGAATTCGAATGATTCAGGAAACGATAGAATCAGTTCGCAATCAGCATCTGAAAAATGCTCTTTGTAACCTAAAAACTCTTGTTTAATTAATGCTGCCAACGTTCTAAATGAGGCCTCAGGTCTTTTAAATAAGTTGCCAGCAGATTGTTTGCCATGATGCAGCATACCTTGTACGCGTTCTGCAATATCTTTATTTTCTATATCAGTGAGCAATTGTTTCAGTAACTTGCTATTAGGTTCGGCTAGTTGTTCTATGCTGTTTTTATAGACAAAGTCTAAGCCATTTTTGCAAAAGTTATACGGATCTTCTTTTTCAAAATTAATCGCATAATGCGTAGAAAGTGTCGCAATAAAAGGTGAAATGTGGGGCGTGTTGTTTGCAGCATTATCTAATTTTTTTTTAAACGCATCGAATTGCTCAGACTTGTATAAACAAAACATACTCCGCGCTAGCCAGTCGTCTAGCTGTGATTGTTCAAAATGAGCGCTAGCTTCGTTAAATCGCTTAGCTAAATATAAGAATTCACCCATGTTGTAATTCGCATTTGGATGATCTTTATTTAACGATAAAGCCGCTTGGTAGTTTGTGACGGCAGATTCCATATCGCCAACATCACGTTGGGTTTCACCTAAATTATTATAGGCATCTGTGTAGTTCGGGAATAATTTAATAGCTTGTTGGTAGCTATCTATTGCTAGATTCAAGACGCCTTTATCACGTAATGCAGTACCAAGATTGAAATGACCACGAGCGTCTTGCGAATTAATTTTTAAGCCTGCTTTGTAATGCTTAATGGCATTATCTAATTGACCTAGGCGTTGAAATATTATACCTAAGTTACCATGTGCCTCAAAAAAATTTGGGTTGAGCTGTATCGCTTTGCGGTAAGCGGTCTCTGCTTCATCAAGTTTATTAACTTTGCCCAAAGCAATGCCTAAATTAAATAACAAGTCTGGTGAGTTGGGTTGCAATTCGAGTGCTTTTTTATAGCTGGTTAATGATTCTGAAAATTTTTGTTGGCCGTCTAAAGCTAGCGCTAATATATGATGCAACACATAAGCATTTGGATGTTTTGCAAGCAGACTTTTTGCATTTTCCTCCGCTTGATTAAGTTGACCATTATTGAGTTGCTGAGAAAGTTGTTGGGTCTCTTGTTGATCAGGTTGTGATAAGTTTGCCATATTTGATTAGATTTTTATAAATTAAATAGTACTTGTCTCAAGCCTGGCTGCCAACTGTTTTAATAAACGCATTGCAATTTTGGGGTTATCTGAGAGCATTGCATCAATATTATCAGCATGAATGACAATGATTCGAGCTTGGTCTGAAGCGATAATCGCATTGGTTGTTGTTGGTTTTGCGGTTAGGCTGGCAGTTTCTCCAAAATAATTAGTTGCAACTATTTTACGTAAGGTTTGCTGGTTGTCGGTTAGATGGACTTCACCAGAAACTAAATAATAAAGGCTGCGCTCAATATTTCCAATTTCAAATACATGATCGTCTTTTTTTAACGTACGTCCGTAACGTAACATTAATGCCTCTATATAGTTTTTCTTATCAGAAATGTCATCAAATAAACCCTTAAGAAGTAATGCATCTTGTTTTCTTAAGGTAGCGATTAATACTGATCCTAACAAAAATACTGCAAAATTAACATATAACCAAGTGATAGATACAAACATATTTTTCATGCTACCAAATACTGCACCAAAATTTTGATTCACAGATAAGAATAAGCCAAACGCTGGGCGCATCAGCAGCCAGAGTAGCATCGTTAATAATGCGCCTATAAAAACATGACGTATTGCTACCTGCATCGGAAAAAACATTTTATAAAATATTGCTATTAATGAGGTAGTAATTGCTAGAGTGATGCCACTGCCGACAACACTTATTATATTTTCTGAAAAGTGAACTTCTAAAACCCCAATTACTGCTTCTACTACAAAGCCGGCCGCTGTGAAGGCAAAAAATAGTAGTAAAATACCGAGCACAGAAAGTACATCTTTAAGCTTCCCTCTAAAGAAAGAAGGCTTTTCAACCATTGACGAAATACTATAAAACGAGGATCGCATTGTCCTGGCGAGCGGCGTAATGGTCCAAAGTAATATAAATATACCTAACGCGCCCCATGCTGCTTTTGAATTCGATGCTCTATATACCTCAGTCATAATTTTCCCGCTAAAGTCAGGCACAATATTGCTGGTTAAGATAGCTAGTTTTACAATGGCATAGTCAGAAGAGAATACTAGATGGCTAAGTAGATAAAAAATTAGCAATACTAGTGGTATTAATGCAAACAATGCATAAAACGAAAGCGATGCAGATAGACCTAAGATATTATGTCGCGCAAAGCCAGCAAGCGTCTCTCGAAAAACGAATAACAAAGTAGCATATTCTTTTTTCGAATACGCAACTAAAGGTTTGCTGATCGCAGGGTGTTGCGATAGCTTTTGGATACGTGCTTTTGTAATAAATTTAGCCACAATATATATAAAGGTATCATTAATTGTTTGTATGTTTCTTAGCGATCGTATTAAATTAAGAATATTTAAGTGATGCAATTATTTTATAACGCTTTGAATTTTTCTGTTGCTGAGACTAAGCCAGAAATCGTACCAGACTCCATCGCAGAGTGTCCAGCATCTGGCACCAGTGTAAAATCAGCATGTGGCATCACTTTGGATAGACGCCAAGCGGTTTCTGGCGGACACACCATATCATAACGGCCTTGGACTATGGCAGTAGGGATGTGAGAGAGTTTTTCTGCAGCTTTTAAAATTGCCTCCCCATCAATAAAGCAGTGATTACGAACATAGTGTATTTGTATTCTTGCCTGCGAAACTGATGTCAGCTTTGCTTGCTCTATAGTCGCAGGTGTAGTTTTTTTATTTGTCGTGTCTTTTGTATTATCTTTAGGCTGTGGTGGCATTAAACGCATAATACTACCTTCATAATTGTTCCAAGCCTCTGCCGCTGGACAACTTACTTCTACATTATCAGAAAAAACACGTTGTTCAAAAGCCGTTAGGACATCATCTCGCTCATCTAAAGGGAGGTATTCAATTAAGGTATGCCACACGTCAGGATAAAAATATTTAATCTCGCCTAGGAACCAAGACAGTTCTGAAGAGCGACTAAGAAAGATGCCGCGTAAGGCCATTGAAATTACATTATTAGGGTGTTGAGTTGCATATGCCAACGCTAATGTGCTCCCCCAAGAACCACCGAAAATATGCCAATGTTTAATGTTTAAATGTAAACGTAATGCTTCTAAGTCACTGACTAAAGCATCAGTTGTATTGTTGCTTAATTCACCTTGCGGTTTGCTGCGACCACAACCGCGCTGATCCAACAATATGATCCTGTAGTGTTTAGGGTCAAAAAAGCGGCGTTGGCCTGGGTTGCAACCGCTGCCAGGGCCGCCATGTAGAAAAACAACAGGGCTGCCATCTGGGTTTCCACTCTCTTCATAATATATTTGGTGCACTTCGTTTACTTGCAGCCAGCTTTTGTTGTAAGAATCAATCTCTGGGTATAAATTGTAAGTAGGTTGAAACATTTTATAATTGGCACTTTCTAACTGATTTTATAAGCAATTTTATTGCTTTTAAGGGGCTTATGTAAATTAATTGCAGTAATTGTAAATAAATTGTAACTAAAGTGTTGCAATTCAATATTAATTGATTTATATTTTACACCTCACATGAAAATGTGTTGCAAAGTATAGTCAAAGTTGCTGTAGTGACGATAGATTTATGAATTATTTTTTCTACTGTTTAAACAACAAATTTATATATGCTTTTTTTAAAACCCTTAGTAATAACTTTGGAGATCAATATGCAAGTAAATAAAATCAAGCTAGCTTTAGGCTTAGTAGCTGCGACAATGGCGATGCCATTAGTTGCTTCAGCTGCTGCAGACCAAGAAGCGGCTATGAAAAATGCAAACAACTGGGCTCACCCACGTGGGCAACATGACAATCAAGGCTACAGTGCTTTGTCACAAATCAATAAAGGTAACGTAAAAAACCTTAAAGCGGCTTGGACATTTGCAACTGGTGTTAACCGTGGTCATGAAGGTTCACCTGTTGTTGTTGGTAACATGATGTATGTACATACAGCATTCCCTAACAACGTTTACGCTCTTGACTTAAACGATAATCAAAAAATCGTATGGTCATACTTCCCTAAGCAAGATCCTAGTGTTCAAGCAGTTCTTTGCTGCGATAACGTTAGTCGTGGTCTTGGTTATGGCGATGGCAAAATCTACCTTCAACAAAATGATGGTAACTTAGTTGCTTTAGACGCTAAGACTGGTGCTAAAGCATGGTCTACATTGGTTAATGATCCTAAAATTGGTGCGACAAATACGAACGCACCACACGTAATCAAAGACAAAATTATTACAGGTTGTTCTGGTGCTGAGTTTGGCGTACGTTGCTTTATCGCTGCATACAATGCTAAAGATGGTTCATTAGCTTGGAAAGCATACTCAACAGGTTCTGATAAAGACGTTCTGATTGGTGATGACTTCAACTCTGCTAACCCACAGTACAGTGCTTTGTCTACATACAAAGACATTAACGGTGGTAACAAAGAAGGTGGTTCATTTGAAGGCTTGCCATTAAGTGAATTAAAAGTTGGTCAAAAAGATCTAGGTATTCGTACATGGTTAAAGCCACAAGCAGTTAAAGATGGTTGGCAACATGGTGGTGGTTCTACTTGGGGCTGGTGGCCTTATGATGCTCGTACAAACTTAGTTTATTACGGCACAGGTAACCCTTCAGTATGGAATCCAGATGTACGTCCTGGTGATAACAAATGGTCTATGACTATTTTTGCTCGTGACTTAGATTCAGGTATCGCTAAATGGGGTTATCAAATGACTCCACATGACGAGTGGGATTATGACGGTATTAACGAAGTAATCTTGTTCGACAAAGGTGGTAAAACATATGCATGGCATCATGACCGTAACGGTTTTGCATATACATTTAACGCTAAAGACGGTACTCTAATTGCTGCAGAAAAAGTGCATCCATTCGTTAACTGGGCAACTGGTGTTGACATGAAAACAGGTATTCCACAAAAAGTTGGAACTGCTTCTACTCACCAAGACTACAATGCTAAAGGCGTTTGCCCAGCTGCGTTAGGTACTAAAGATCAGCAGCCTGCTGCTTACTCACCTAAAACTGGTCTAATGTATTCTCCACTGAATCACGTATGTATGACATACGAGCCAGTTGAGTCTAAATTTGTTGCTGGTCAACCTTGGGTTGGTGCTACATTGACTATGTTCCCAGGTCCTGACGGTGTTATGGGTGGCTTTGCTGCTTACAACCCAATGACTAACAAAAAAGTATGGTACAACAAAGAGAAATTCTCAGCTTGGGGCGGCGCGTTAACAACTGCTTCAAACTTGGTTTTCTACGGTACTCTTGATCGTTGGTTTAAGGCTTTAGATGCTCAATCAGGTAAAGAACTTTGGAAATTCCAAGTTGGTTCTGGCGTGATTGGTAATGCATTTACATATGGTCATAAAGGTAAACAACACGTTGGCGTGCTATCAGGTATTGGTGGCTGGGCTGGTGTAGCGATGAACCTTGGTTTGACTACTCCTACAGACGCACTTGGTGCTGCTGGTGGATATGCTGAGCTAGTTAAATACAACGCTGCTCCTGGCGGCGGTGCTTTAACAGTATTTGCTCTATAATTTAGTTTACTAAATTAGCTAAGTAACTTTAGCAATGTAATATAAACACCCCGCTTAGGCGGGGTGTTTGTTTATATGGTTATATGAAAATGATGAAATTACACAAGCCAGTATCATTAAAAATAAGAATTAGGTTAAAATGCTGGATAGTGTTGGAATTATAGAACTTTTATTTTTAAAGGTACTCTAGGTAATAAGTGCGTGATTAATCATCGCAATTATAATAAGGAAATTAAAAGATGTTAACTCAAGTTAAAAAATTAGGACTACTGGCTAGTTTATTGTTTGCAGCCAATATATCAATGGCTGCTGCAATTGATGAGATTCCCCCACTTAACCCGGATGAGGGAAGGCCGGGAGAGCAAGCACGAGTCCCTACATTAGATGAGTTTAAAGTATGTGCTGATCCCGATAACATGCCATTTTCAAACAATAAACAAGAAGGCTTTGAAGACAAGATTGCAAAAGTACTTGCAGACGATCTTGATCTGCCTTTATCGTTTATGTATGCATTTAGTCGTTTTGGCTTTTTAAGAAATACTATTAAAGCTCAACGATGTGATGTCATTATGGGTGTGCCACCTGACTATGATCCGCTATACACATCTAAACCATATTATCGCACTGGACATGTCTTTGTATGGCGTAAAGAAAGTGGCTACAATATTACTGACTGGAATTCTCCAGACCTTAAAAAAGGTATCGTCGGAACAACAGATAAATCACCGACAACTGTAGCGCTTAACGACAATGGAATTATCGGAAATGCAAAGCCGTACAGAATCCAACGTGATTTAAATCTACCGCCAAGTCTTATGATCGATGAGCTAGGTGAAGGTGAAATTGATGTTGCCGTAGCTTGGGGCCCAATTGGTGGTTATTTTGGAAAAGAATCAAAAGTCCCAATGGTTGTTAAATTGGCGCCTGAGTATGAAAAAGTCAATGCAAGAGGTAAAACTTACTGGAACATATCAGTAGGTGTACGTCATGGCGAAAAAGAACGTATGAAAATGATTCAAGGCGCACTCGATCGGAATCAAGATAAAATTTTGAAAATTCTAGATGATTATGGTATTCCTCACGTTCCAGTGGTGGAAGGCGATAGTATTAAAAAAGCCTATAGAAACCAACAAAAAAGTCAAAATTGAGTAATTTCTTTAAGAAGTTTTAGTAAAATAATTAGCTTATTTGAGTCAAGCAAAATCAAAAGTTCTGTCAACCAAATAGCAAATTGTTCGTTAAATGAGTGTGCGCCAATTAAGCTAACAGCATGTATTTAGCGTAGGTCATTTTGATAAGTTATATATAACTAGGAGATAACATGTTAGGTAAGAAATCAAGATCAACTTTATTGGTGAGTATGCTAGCGTTAGTAGGTTTGACGCTTTCATTTCAAGCAAGTGCTGCTTGTGAATTTGTTTCGACTAAGGATGGAAGTCCTTTGACAATCAAAGCTACTGCAGAGGATACACCGCAAGTAACAGCATTTTTGGAAACTTGTAAGAATCCATACACAAAAGAATTTGCGGCTGATGCCAAAGCGGCAAAAAAATTAGGTAGAAGAGTGTTTACATACAATGGTTGCTCTGGCTGTCATGGTGGTAAATTAGAAGGCATTATGGCGCCAAGTCTCAGAAAAGACGGTGGTCAAGGTGCTTATGATACAAGATGGGCATATGCTAAGAATGCAACGG